>Ga0080004_1117027_pt1 | contig 31542 bp, 27 predicted proteins | sample WasSprMetagenome_FD_69207 | JGI IMG/M metagenome (GOLD analysis project Ga0080004, IMG submission 69207) | Sulfidic aquatic microbial communities from Washburn Spring, Yellowstone National Park, USA - WS (SPADES assembly) (version 2) | ecosystem: Environmental > Aquatic > Thermal springs > Hot... | reverse complement strand
AGACTTCGCCCAAAAGACGAGGGCAGTCGAAGGATCCCTAGTTACACTCGCGAACCTATACGACCCCCAAAACTACACAATCTTCATCATTGGTCCCTCCAAGAACTTCTCCCAACAGGAAGCAACTGCTGTGAAAAGCTTCCTAGCCAGGGGAGGAATCGTAGTCATAATGGACGACTTCGGCACAGCGAACCAGCTACTCATGCTCCTCGGGGTAAACGCAAGGTTCTCTGGAAAACTCCTCCTCGACCCTCTACTCAACATTGGGCACCCAGCTCTCCCCGTATCTTACTGGGGCGCAAAAAGGATCGCGCTGAACTACGCAACCACGCTCAACCTCACAGACCAGCAAGGCGCCAGAGTCATCGCCACGTCCTCGCCATTCTCCTACCTAGACCTAAACCTCAACAATCATTACGACAAGGGCGAGCCCACGGGGCCCTTCCCCGTGGCGGTCGAGCTCAGCTACGGCTCCGGCAGGCTGATCCTCGTCTCAGACTCCAGCCTCCTGATAAACTCGATGCTGAATAGGGAGCAGAATCTCCAGTTTGCCCTATACCTAGCAGGCGGAAAGACACCGGCCATTGACAACTCGCACTGGGAGGAAAATCTCCACGCCGAGGCAAAAAGATTCCTCTTAAGTTTGTGGCTTATAGCGTCCTCTCCCGAGGTAAAGTACTCGCTCGCAGTCTCACTGGCGATTATAGCTTGGGCTTTCGGAAAAACACATTTTAAAAGGGGCTAAACCTCTTTTAGTAGGTGGTACTAGCTGGAGACATCTACCACTAACAGGACACAGTTGAACTCCCTCATAGGCCAGATCAAGGAGTACTTCATAGGCTACGAAGACCTTGTAACTCTACTCGCTGTAGCCCTGCTCTCCGAAGGCCACATACTGATCGAGGGACCCCCAGGCACCGGGAAAACACTCCTAGCCAAAGTCTTCGCCCTAAGCATAGGCGGGAAGTTCTCAAGGATACAGATGACCCCAGACCTCCTCCCAGCGGACATAATAGGCACAGTATACTACGACATCCAGGCAGCAACCTGGAAAACCAAGCTAGGCCCAATCTTCGCCAACGTCGTAATGGTGGACGAGCTCAACCGTGCATCCCCCAGAACCCAGAGCGCGCTCCTAGAGGCAATGCAGGAAAGACAAGTCACAATAGAGGGAACAACATACCCCCTACCTAGACCCTTCCTAGTCATAGCCACCAGGATCCCAGTAGTCGGCGAGGGCACCTACGAGTTGCCCACAGGAGAGCTCGACAGGTTCTCCTACTCCGCCTCAATACCAGGCTTCAATCTCGAGGTCGAACGCGAGGTTCTCGAAAAGATAGACAAGATAGAGGAACTAGACGTGAAGAACGTTTTAAGCACAGAGGACATAGACAAGATGGTGCGGGAGACGAGGAACATCTATGTCTCCCCAAAAATAAAGGACTACATACTCTCACTTGTCTCCTACACGAGGAACGCGGAGGAAGTCGACTCAAAGCCCAGCACCCGTGCAACAATATGGCTCATGAAGGGCGCCAGGGCACTAGCCTACCTAAAAGGCAGAGTCTACGTACTCCCAGACGACGTCAAGTGGCTCGCCCCCTTTGTCCTAAGACACAGGCTAGTCCTAAAGCCAGAGTACCAGCTCGACGGGCTAACCACAGAGGACATAATCAAGAGAGCACTATCAGAGGTAGAGGTCCCAAAAGCTTGAGAGCGACACCCAAAGGAAAACAGCTAGCACTCGTCGGCCTCATTGAGCTCGCCCTCGGAGCAGTCTTACTCGACTGGCCAATAACCGCTTTCTCCCTTGCAATCTTGCTCCTCCTAGCAATCGACTTCTTCTCGCTCGTGGCTCGGGAGAAGAATCTTCTCTCACGTTTCCCAAAGGGAGAGACAGCGAAAATACGCATAGAAGCCGTGGCTGGACAAGAGAAGAGAGTTCCGTTGGAGCCCCCAATCCCTGCTGGTTCCTATAGAAACTTTACCGATAACGACTGGTGCCGACTAGAGGATAATGGTAAAACACTGGTCCTGAGACCCCCCTATTTCGGAAGATACAACCTCAAAGTTACAGTTGTCGTCCCCTCGGTTGCTAAACTCTTCGAGAAAGATGTGGAAGTCCCCGTAAAGGTGGAGGTAGTAGCCCTACCAAGGGCACTAAAGCTTCTGATCGTAGCCCTCGAAGCCCTGGGAGAAACAGTAGAGCTAGAAGAAGCAGGAAGGAAGCCAAGAGCCATGAGGGGCGGTACAGAGTACGAGAGACTAAGAGAGTACACCCCTGGCGACAGGCCCAAAAACATTGACTGGCACGCCACAGCAAGGAACATCAAACCAGTAGTCAGGGAGTACAAATCCAGCGAGGGGGGACTCACGCTAGTCATAAACGAGGACACCGCTGGACCCCAGACCTCAGACTTCACAGCCTCCGCCATCCTCACGACAGCCCTACTCGCCATGAAGCTAAGCACGCCAGTATTCCTTGCGACAGTTTCCAGGGGCATTGTGACCACCTACGGGGAAGTGGATCCACGTAAACTCCTATTCTATGCGGCAAAAAAGTCCATGGAGCTTCTGAACATTAGCGCAGAACTACTCGAATACGCCTCCCCTCAGCCCTCAGAAAAGCTACTCAATGCACTCAAAGCACTCGAAGCATCAGAGCTCCTAGAGCCAGTCCGCAAACGCTTCCTAGAAGCTTACTCCCTCATAGAGAAAAATCCCCCCGAATCTACACTCCTATACATCGGTTTATTAACCTCCAACACTCTCCTGCTTGCAGACCTCGTCCATGAAGCCTACAAGAGGAGGCTACACATAATAATAGCAACACACCCCAAGCCCTGGGAAGACTTCAAGGACCAAAGCGAAAAAGAGCTTGCAAGGAGAACACACGCAAAGATGCTCTCCTACCTGAGCCGCTACTCGAAAATCCACTACTCACCCAAAAGCCTCGAGCAAGAGATAACACCACTCCTACTGACGAAAAAGCTCTAAACCTCGACTAAAAAAGTAATAAATGTTAAAAAAAGCTTATTTAAACACCAAAAAACATATATATAAATTTTGCAAAACAACTCTTGAAACAACATGAATAGAATAGCCCTACTTATTTTATCCTCCCTTATTCTAGCGGCCCTCTACACAATTGCAACCGCCTCCACAAACACCCTTTACATAAACGTCGTCTCAGCAAACACGCTCGACGAAACAGGTGCTAAGAAAACCACGTTCACCAGGGGACAACTCGTACTCGTAAACGCAACACTACAATTCCCCTCCCAGTACTACGCCCCGCCGTCCCTCAGCTTCCTATACATCGTCAAGTTCCAGGACAGCTATGGGGTAACCTTCTACTACGGAATAGTGAAAACAAGCCTAGAACAGGGCAAGACAGGATCATACGTCGTCGGCGGAAAGATACCAGAGAACGCCCCCCTAGGCACCTACAAGGCAGTGATATACGTCTGGAGCAACTGGCCAGTCTACGGCTTCACGGCCTACTCTGTCCCCTACGAGGTCACATTCACTGTTTCCGGCTAGAGGTGCAACAAAGGTGACCCAAACGGATGCACGTAATATAGGAGCACTTTCCCTAGCCCTGCTACTCCTGCTCTTCCCCCTAGTAGCCACGCTAGCAAACCCCTACACAGTCTCCGTCTCTACTTCTAGTTCCACTTACACGTTGGGAGACACCGTAACAGTCAACGTCAAAATCACGCCCCCTGACAACGTCATCATAGGCTGGGAGCTCTACGACCCAAACGGGGCCAGGAAAGACTTCGGCCAAGTCTCATGCAACAGTGGCTCGTGTAGCTTCTCATTCAAGACAGGCACAAACTGGCCAACAGGAACCTACACCGTGATAGTCGCCGTGTCGGGAACTTCGGACAAAGGCTCCACAACATTCACACTCAAAACTGCGCCTCCACCACCCACACCACCCCCGACTCCGCCACCACCTGTAAACTACGAGCCCCTAGCCCGTAGCCAGATCATGTCCGACAAGGATGCCCTAGCCGCCCTCAACTCCACCATTAGGACACTACAGACACTTCTGACACAGCTCAACCAGACACTCAGCACAGACTACCTCAAACAGCTCTCCCAGATAGCCCAGCAGATACAAGCCGCCGAAAACCTCTACTCCCAGGGACAATACGAACAAGCCTACAACACTGCAACGGCAGCATCAGACGCCCTAAGCAAGCTGGCGGCAAGCCTAGCCCGAGAAACAATCAGCATCCTCGGCACCACGGCCCACACCCTCTACGCTAGGACAACAGACCCCACAGTCAGGGATCTACTCCAGGCAGTCATTAGCACACTATCCTCCCTGTCCCCCTACGACACCCAAGTATTCGACAGGCTATTCTTCATAGCTAGAACCCTCGCAGTCGTCGCCAAGACACTAAACATACCAGCCCTACAATCCAGCCTATCCTCCCTGTCCACACAGCTCCAAAACCTCCAGTCCAGGCTCACAAGCCTAAACCAGACCAAGGCCCAGCTCGAGCAACAAGTAGCCACACTCCAACAGCAGAACCAAAACCTCCAGCAGCAAGTCTCCAGCCTCCAGACACAGGTAAACTCCCTCCAGTCACAGATATCCCAGCTCCAGCAACAAGTATCAACACTCCAAACCGAGAACGCTAACCTCAAGGCCCAACTTGAACAAGCAATGCCGACAACCACGGCGACGGTTGTAGCAATACTAGCACTCATAGCCGGTCTAGCAATAGGAGTAATACTCTCGAGGCTACGCCGCAAGGCCTAAAAAGGAATTTTTTTCTGTCTTCTCTTCATCTTTTTCATGCTGTTTACACCGGTGTCTTTTTTGGCTCTGCGTAATCAAATCTACTCCGGAGTTAAGCATCGGGGAGGCTTGCCGCTGGCTTCTCTAGCGTGCGCCTTCAGGGAGAGGACGGTTTAATGCCTGTTAGGGAGTTGTTTGTTAGGCTTTATTGATGGGAGTGCGCGGAAATAGCTGAGGAGTTCTTGGGATATTTTAGTAGGTTGGGGGCTTTCTTGGGGAGTAAAGGGTCCTATGGCGGGTATAGAGTTGCATCTGTTGGATAAAAGGAGTGCCTGAAAGACTTCTAAAAGGTTAAAAAATTCTGTGGTCTTGTTGGGCAATAGCTGTATCTATTTTTCTTGTGATGAGTTAACACGTGTCTTGGGGTATGAGTCTGCTCGCGGAGCGTATTACTGTTGTTTATTGTCTCGCTTGATAGTTTAGGCCTTGTGAGTCCAAGAGCTTACATGGCTCCTTCGAAGCTGATTTGTTTTCAATGTTTCTTTAGAATGGCGGGCGCGCCTTAAACGGAACAAATGAGCTTTGACCTTGACTATGTCTGCTTGTGCAATTTTGAGAGGCGTCCCGTGTCCTTTGATATCCTCCAATAATGGTTGTAGATGCTCTCTCTGGCAGGTCACCTTGACGTCTTTCCATATATAACTTCATCTAGTATTTGTTGAAGCGTGGTATGTTAGGATAGGCGATAGTTTGAATTAATTACTTTCCTTTTGCCTTTTAATTTCGCTAGTTCTTCGATAAAAATAGCACAAATATTTACCTTAATCATGTGACTATTTAATTTCGTAATAAGTCTTGTGAGTGATAGAAAGATTTTTATTTATGTCTAGAAAATGAAACATGATACAATGTCGTCAGAACATAGGCTATCAAAAGTTTTATTGATAGCTGAATTGGTTCTTCTTATAACATTAATTATAGCTCCTACTCCTCTTGGAAAAATAAAATCCATTATAATTATAGGTGAAAGCAGGCCCATTAGTAACAAGACAGGAAACTCGTCGACTTCTATATCTTCTTATACTATTATTAAAAATGACTCTAAATGGGATCAAATCGCAGGTAATGGAAGTATATCTTTTACCTTCCGCCTCAACTCATACACCTATGATGATGGTGTTTATAGCTTTAATTACTGTATATTTACTACTCGAGAAGGTTTTCCAATATTGCCTTACGTATCCGAGCGATTTATTCTTCCATACAATGCATCGATAAAGGATGTTTCAATTACGGAAGTTGAGAGTGAAATACTTAGACCACCTTCGCTTCGCGTATTTGTATCAGGGCCAAAAAACTCTTCAGGAGGATCATTCGACTTATTTAGCGCGCGCTCGAGCGCTTATAATTTCACCTTTGATGTGTTTCCTGAAAAAATAGTTCAGGTGGGTGGTAGCCATAACGCTGAATATGGAGTAGATATTTACCATTTATCGATTTTCCCGTTTCAGGCATATAGAAACGGAAGTGTAATACTCCATAAAAAAATGAAGATAACGATAAAGTTTTCAGCTTTGTTTGAAAATATAAAAATACATTCAGATTCTAAATTTTTAGAAGATTCAAAAACAGCAATTTGGAGAATTTTTAATTCTACGAATATTCAAAGAGGTCTAAGAAGGTCTTCTGAGCAAGTTAAAGGTGTTAATGACAGGATTGCAAGCTTTATATTTGTTGATGAAGAGAGCTTTTTCCCCGCCGCGGTTGCATTCTCTACCTATTTTCATAATGTGTCCTACGTACAACACTTTGGTTTGATAATGCTGAGACCGAATGAAACAAAGTTTATTCCACAAACTAGTGAAAAATTAGAAGTGATAGGGTACATGCCTCCTTCTATGTTAAATTATACCTCTTTACTTCATTTAATTTCTGCGGAATGGAGTTTCAGTCCAGGTATAATTGTAGCTGATACGGGCTCTTCTCCGTATTGCGCTCCCTTGGCTTCTTATCTAAATTGGCCCCTTTTAATATATAGCGAGAAATATAATAAAGATGTTCTAAATGTTGTTTTTAAGTTCATTAGAGATTACGGCACCACTACTATATTCACTGTGGGAAATGTAAATCTCATGATAAATGATACAAAGGTAAAAATTATCCACTTCAATGTAGACGAGATACCCAATGTTCTAGCTGGTCTTCAGTGGAATGAAGGCTACCTAGCCACTCGGAAAAGCCAGATGCGTAACTATTTACTGCATAGTATGATTAATCCTGAGGATTACAATTTCTTTGCAAACCAAAATCCTTCGAAAAGTGAAAAGAGTGTTTACTATCTTGTTTTATATAGTTCCAGTAGCGACGATAATTTTCTCCCCGCCGCACAAATGCTGGCAAGTTATAGAGGAGCAATTCTTCTCAATGTGGCAGGATATAATGAATGGATGATTAGATCGCTACTTAATTATTACAATCCCTACTACGTGGCATTATATGGGGATGGTGATCCAGGTGAAGTTACTACATTCCTTGTCCCAGATCCAACTGGAGATGATCCTAATATAGCAACTGATTTTTATTATGCAGAGAGGGACGAGTGTCATCCTCCAGATACATGGTCTAATTCACCTATTATTATAGATTCTTTTGTTGGCCGACCAATAGCTGCGTCTGATTTAGCTACGCAGGAATATATAAATGTTATATATCTTTATGAAAATGGTGGCTTATCAAGTTATTATTTCATAGGCTTTGCTGCATTATTTTCCTATGAGTTTGTTTGGGGGGATGCTTCGCAAGACGTCTATAACCTCCTTTCGAGTTCTGGAGCAACCTATCTGAGGTGGTATAAAAGAAGTAATAATGATTTTACAAAAAATAATGTTTTGAGAGAATTAGATAATGGTTTACAAATAGCCTACTTCAATACGCATGGAAATACTGATGTTATTGCGACAGGGGATAATCAGGGCATATACTTTTACGATTTATATGGCCATGATTTTAAGAATCATCCAACATATCTTCATGTTGATGCTTGTAGGACCGCTAATTGCCTAGGAAGAATCGAAAATGATGAGTGGTGTATTGCGGCTAACTTTATGGATCATCATATACTAGGATATTTAGGCTCAACAGGAATTTCTTATGTTGGTTACTTTGATACCTTTGATAGGAATTTTTTCAAGTATATCCGAGATTATTCTGCACTACCTTTGGGCATGATCGTCGCTTTGGCCTTGGAAGATACTTACTATCAATTTGGACCTGGCGATTTCTGGGGGCTAAGTGCTAGAGATAAGAAAACAATACTAGAAATACTTCTACTGGCGGATCCTGCTGTTACTCTTTACTTTGGGAATGATGGGGCTCCACCTGATAAAATTCCTCCCACTAATCCTACTACGTTTAAATCTTATCCTCAACCAAATACCTGGTCTAATGTTAGCACAGTATATGTTCAGTGGTCAGGAGCTTCTGACTATGGAACAGGCATCAACGGCTACTGGTATAGATGGACGCTTAATGCACCTGGTGATCCTACAGGTTACAGCTATACAACGTCAACGAGTATAACAAGTTCTCCATTGTCTACTGGAATATGGTACTTCAATATTAGAAGTAGAGATAATGCTGGAAATAATGCACAGGACTATGTTTATTATGGTCCCTTCAAGATAGATACTACTCCTCCTGGTGCTCCTTCCCTGTCGGGGCCTTCTGGGTGGACTAATGATAATACTCCACGTATAACTTGGAGTGCTGTAAGTGATATTGGAAGTGGCGTTGCTGGATATGAGTATGCTATTGATCAAACTACTTCTTGGACTAACCTGGGAAATGTTTTAGGATTTAATACTCCACCTTTATCGGATGGCTCGCATGTGATTTATGTGAGGGCGTATGATGGTGCTGGAAATCGTGGCAGCTATGGAAGCTGGACTGTCAAGATAGATACTACTCCTCCTGTAGGTAGCATTACCATTAATGGGGGTGCAAGTTATACGAATTCACCTTCAGTAACGTTGGCTATTAGTGCTAGTGATGGAAGAGGAAGTGGAGTAGCTTACATGTGCTTTAGCAATGATGGGTATTCCTGGAGTTCTTGGGAACCATATGCTACATCGAAACAGTGGACCTTAACACCAGGTGATGGAGTAAAGACAGTCTACGTTAAGTTTAAGGATTACGTTGGGCTTGAATCTTCTCCTGTTAGTGCTTCTATAACCTTAGATACAACTCCACCCAGTACTCCTACGCTTTCTTCTCCAACTAATGGGTCTAGAGTTAATCCTAGGCCAACTTTTGTTTGGACGGCATCAAGTGATTCTACGAGTGGTGTTTCCAGTTATATCCTGGAAATAGACACTTCTCCCACATTTGATTCTAGTAATCTTAAAAGGTATGAAGTAGCTACTACAAGCTATCAAATACCTCAAAATCTGTCTCTGGGGACGTGGTATTGGCGGGTAAGGGCACGCGATAAGGCTGGAAACCTGGGTAGCTTTAGTATTGTCAATAAGATCATCGTTGACAGGTTAAAAATAATAGATGGAGGGGCAAGCAACAGTAGGATTGATGTAGGAGCCCCTGTTACGGTATGGTTTAAGGCTGTATACGAAAGCGATAACTTGATCTTCGATGATAGCAAAGGAACACTTTACATAAATGGAAAGGCGGCTCAGTGGTCTTCCCATAATAACAGGTGGGAGCTTACAGATACTCAAACAACGGTGCAGAAGAAAAGCTATACAGTTACAGGTTTTAGTGATATATATGGGCTAACGACTATAAATAATGTAGTCGGTTCGTTGGAAGTTATTTGGGATCGAATCAAAATAACAGGATATGCGGTAAGTGATGATAGGGCAAATGTTAATTCAACTCAGTTCGTATTTGTAAATGCTGTGTATGAGTATGATAATGTTCCATTTACGACTGGAGTGTTAAAGATTAATGATACAGATGCTTACTACAATGCCTCGATCAAAAAGTGGGTGTTACCTTATTCAAGTAGTAAAGTTGGCAAAATTGTTTTCAAGGTTTCTTCAGTAAAAGACTCTATGTACAATTTAACTGTCTTCTATGACTCGAACCTACCCCCATCAATAATATGGGATAGGGTGAAGATTGATAGCTATGGAGCCGTAAGCGAGAGAGTTAGTGTCAACTCAAGCTGTCTAATATACTTCGTTCTGAAGTACGAATACGATGATAGTTTAGTAACTGACGGGGTAGTGATTCTTAATGGCTCTTTACCGATGACGTGGAACTATACAAGCAACAGGTGGGAGCTTAAAGATTCTCTTAGCTCAGTAGGTAAAAAAACATACTATATCAGTAGTATAAAGAACAATAAGTATAATATAACTGTACTTGAGCAAGGTGCTCCAGCAAAGTCGGTATATGTCATATGGGATAGAATAAAAATAACAAGCTATGAAGTATCGAAGAAGAGAGCTGATGTAGGGTCAAATCAAAAAGTTTTTGTTAGTGCAGTTTATGAGTATGACAATAAACCATTTGTAGATGGCCAACTTTATATCAATGGTTCACTAGCAACATATAACTCGTCTATCAATAAGTGGGTTGTAGAGGTTAATAGCTCTCAGATTGGAAGATTTATATATAAGGTTTCAAGAGCACGGAGTGGAGATTTATCACTGGTATATGATAACTTGACTCCTCCAAGTATCATATGGGATAGAATAAAGATCTATGATGGTGGTGTAAATTCAGCATTAGCAAACACAGGAGAAAAACAGGTCATTTGGTTTAAGGCTGTATATGAATATGATGGAGTTCCATTTAACGAGTCGGCAGGCTCTCTTTACGTTAACGGAACAAAAGCTGTTTGGAACTCCACATATGGTAGATGGGAGATTACATATGTTTCTGACGTTCCGAAAGCCTTAGTGTTTTCAGTAAGCTCGATAGATGATGCGATTTATGGACTTACAGCTTTTATTAGTGAAGTTAAGCCAAAGGTAGTATGGACGGAGCTCTGGATGACCAACCTCACTATAGCTCCTTCATTCTTAGTTAACGTTAACACAACTGTCAGTGTTTCGGTGCAGGTGGTATGGGCTCATAATGGAAGCGTCGTCCCTGGAGCAGCGGTTAACTTCTCTTTGGGAAGACAAGCTTGGGTTGCAAAGACTAACTCTTCCGGGTGGGCATCCTTCAATGTATCGCAGGACGTTATAGGTTCTTACCGCTTCAACTTAACAGCTTTAGAAGATCCAAGTAGAACAATTACAAAGTGCAGAGGTAAGACAGGTGAAGTAACGTGGACAGCACTCAAGTTGATTAATGCGTCCTATGATAAGCCGATAACAAACGTGGGAAGTCCGATAAGAATTCAGCTACGGGTTGTATGGGCTCACAATAATTCAGCTTCAGTAGGCGCTTTGGTTGGAGTTAATGGAACACTTTTCACGGCTACGACTAACGAGACGGGTTGGGTGAGCTTTAACATTACCTATAATAAGATAGGCATTCATAGTTTTGAGATAAAGCCTATAAAGGATCATAGTGGATACGTAACTACATCTATTGGAAGTTACTCTCCACAACTTACATGGACTGGGCTTAACGTGACTGATTTTACTTTTAGCAAAGATTTCTTAAGTATTGGGGAGAATGCAACATTCTACGTTAAGCTTATGTGGGCTCACAATGGAAGCACGGTTATTGGAGGCCTAGTAAATGTGAGTGGGTCGATAGGAATTACTAATAGCAGTGGATGGGCCGTGGTAAATGTAACTAAGCTTATAGGAGGAGTCTATGAAGTCAAAGCAATTCCGTTAAGGGATTCGATGGGATGGGTCACAATGCCTTTGAAAATTGTTTCTCATAATGTCACTTGGACAGGACTCAGAATCTTAAACGTGCTTTGGGAACCTTCAAACGTAATTAACATTGGAGAGAACCTAACAATTTATGCTCAATTGGTTTATGCTCATAATAACTCGCCTATTGCAATGGGAATAGTCGCTTTCAACAATACTCAGCTTGAAACCAACGAAACAGGTTGGGTATCCTACAAACTAAGTTACAGTAGACCAATTTCCATAACTATTAGCATCTGGGGTATAAAAGATGCCGTTGGAGTCATAAGGGCCCATGAGGCACCTAAGAATTGCACGCTGACATGGACTGCCTTGGTACTGAACTTGATCACGGATAAATCATTAGCAAATACAGGAGAAAATGTGACCTTATACGCAAGCCTTCGCTGGGCCCATAACTCATCAGCGATAAAGGCTGGAATCATAAGCCTTAATGGAACAGAGAAGGAAACAAATGAGACAGGGTGGGCTAGCTGGACCTTTTCCTATAATAATCCCAATACTTATCTCTTTAGGGCGGTTGCTGTAAGAGATCCAACTGGATATGTTACGGTAGGCATGCCTGGAAACCTCAATATCACAGTAACGTGGACAGAGCTAAGAATTTCCTCCTACACTATTTCAAAGTATTTTGCTAATATAAACGAGTCTATTACCATAACAGGAACCCTCATATGGGCTCATAATGGTTCTCCTGTTATAGGGGGGCTCATCAGCCTAGGCAATTCCATATCTTACACTAATAAGAGTGGTGTAGCAATCTTCAACATTAGTCAGGACAAACCAGGAGAATATAAATATATAATGAACCCGGTGAGAGATTCAACTGGTCATATCACTAAGGGAAAATCTGTGCAATTGCCCTCTATTACTTGGACCGCACTTAAAATAGATCAAATGACTTGGGATAAAGACTTCGTGAATATTGGAGAAGTTGTTAGAATATATGCTCACTTAGCTTACGCACATAACCTTACTTCAATAGCAGGAGGAATTATTGCTTTTAATGGAACTATAGCAGTGACAAATAGTACTGGCTGGGCGATCTTTAACGTGTCGGTAAACTCGCCATCAAGTTACGTTTACTTTGCAAAGGGAGTTCGAGACGGAACTGGTATAGTAACCGTTGCAGCCAACAATGAGAGTCACAAGTTTACTTGGACGGCCATTAATATTAGTTATATAGCTTCAAACGCCACACTTTCAGAAGTTAATAAGACGGTTGAAGTAACCGCTAAAATTGTATGGGCTCATAATGGTTCAGCTATACCTGGTGCTTTAGTTACCCTAGCAGGCAATTCTACAATGCTTCAAGCTTACACGAATGGCTCAGGGTACGCTCGGTTTAACATTACTGTTAGTAAAGTTGGCGAGTACTTCTTCAACATTACTGGAAAGGAGGCATATGGGATCAATAAAACGTTGGGATCAAAGTCCACTAGTATTAGGTTTGGGATTAAATGTTATATAACGTTACAACTTAGAAAAGGATATAACTTAATAGCTTTGCCATTGCTAAATGAAAGTCTAACAGCGTCTTCTTTGCTAAGTCTCATTGGGGAGGCTTCTCAAAGTGTATTCATGTTTAATGCTTCAAGTCAAGCATGGGTTTCATACGATAAGAAATTAGTTGAATTTGGTATTCCTCAGCCTAACTTTAAAATTGAGCCCAATGTCGGTTATTTCGTTTATGTTAGTAACGACACAAATATTACGTTTGTTGGAATAAGAAATGACTTTAAGAGAATTATACCTCTTAGAAAAGGATACAACTTAGTAGGCTGGACTTGCTTAAACAGAAGTACTGTAATAGAAAAGTTTATAAATTATAGTTCCTCGATAGACAGCGTATTCATGTTTAATGAGACAATACAAAGGTATGTTTCTTATGACAAGAAAGTTGCAGAGTTTGGAGTTGAACAACCAAACTTTGAAATCCTTCCAGGTCATGCATACTTTGTATATGCAAATAAAGATGATTATCTTTATTATGGAGGTGAGGTTTAAATGAGTAGGGTAAAAAGTCTGATTTCTCTTGCCTTATTTATAATATTTCTAGCATTTTTTACTCAGAGAGTTTTTGCTCCTGGTGTTCCATTCAACGTTTATGGTTACGTCAAAGATGACTTTGGAAACCCAATAGCTGGGGCCTCAGTTACAGTTAAGTCTCCAATTGATCAAGTTTCAACCACAACGAACTCTGAGGGAAAATATGCAGTAACATTGTCTATAAACGGTCCTGGAGACCAGATACAGGTAACTGCAACCTATGGCGCTAGGTCAGGCTCAGCCTCTGGAACTGTTCCAAGTGGAACCTCAAGTATGCAGATAGACGTAGTTGTTCAAAGGATTTCAACAAGCATATCCTGTTCAGCTTCTCCAACAACTTTAACGATTGGAGGAAGCGTAAGTGTTTCAGGGGCGATTTCTCCAGCAGTTGGGGGAGCAACCGTGACATTAACTTATACAAAACCAGATGGCTCAACGTTTACTCACAGCGTAACAACATCTTCCTCCGGCGCATACTCTGATACCTATACTCCGGATAAAGTTGGAGTCTACTCTGTCCAGGCAAGTTGGTCTGGAAACAACGACTATAAAGGGGCGACGAGCAGTAAGGTTTCCTTTACAGTAACAAAGAAATCAAGCTCAATTTCAATATCCTTATCTTCAAATAGTATAGTCATAGGAGAAAAAGTAGAGATAAGTGGCTCCATTTCCCCACCTATATCTGGAGCAAGCGTAACAATCTCTTATAGGCTAAGTGGAGGCTCTTGGTCAAGTATAACTACGGTTCCTACTGATTCAAGTGGAAGGTATTCTTGTTCTTGGACTCCTTCTTCTCCAGGTAGCTATGAAGTAATGGCATCATGGCCTGGAAACGATGAGTATGAAGGAGCATCAGCTTCATCTTCACTTACCGTTATGAAACCTGACTTTAAAGTAAGCATAGATAAAAGTGGCATAGATTTAACTATTGGAGAAACTGCAGAAAATGTAACAATAACTTTAAGCTCGATTGGGGGATTATCTTCGAGTATAACGCTAAGCTTAGAAAACGTCCCACCTGGAGTTCGAGCTACGCTACAGAGAGATTCACTTGAATTGCCTTCAAATGGCCAAGTTAGCACGACTTTAAACTTGTATGCCAGCTGGAGTTCAACTCCTGGAAGCTACAGCATAAAGGTGAAGGCTTCAGGAGGCGGGGCAATCCATGAAGCTACTTTAAACATCAACATAATTCTTCCGCCACCGTCTTTCAACGTCATCTTGGATAAGAGTTCCCTTTCTCTACCAATAATAAAAGGTTATAATTCGACCCTTACCATTACGGTGAATTCTAAGACTAATTACTCACTAATCTGTGACCTATATGCTAGAGATACCCCAAGTGGTGTAAAGGTAACCTTAGAAAACAATAAGCTGAAAATAAATAGGCTGTCTCTGAACTCAACAAAGTTAAGTTTTACCGTTTTAGAACCTTTACCGGCAAAAGGAAACTACTCTCTTGTAATAATTGCAAGTTGTATGGGAATAGTAAGAAACGTAACGCTTAATATGCAACTGGTAGAGAAAATACCGTCTAAAATTACTGTTCCATTGAATAGAAGCAGTATAGTTTACGGGGAAGCTTTCAAGCTGGAAGGAAACATAAGTCCAGCACCACATAAGCTTACAAAGGCCTATGTTTATGTTTTGTTCGAGAACAATACGAAAGTAAAAGTTGGAGAGACTGATATTAACGAACAAGGTGAATTCAGTTTTGTCTATTCTCCTACGGAAGTTGGAGAATACATTATCTTAATTGAATGGCCAGGAACAGAGCTTTATCTTGATTCATCAACATCAGTTATGGTTTCTGTGAGCAAGGCCGCTACAAAAATTACATTAAAAACTAATGTGACTGAACCTCATTTAGGACAAACAGTCTTACTTAGTGGAAAAGTCACAACAGAAAAAGGTGAACCGATTTCAAATATGAATGTGAATATAACTATTCATTATAAAGGATTTACTTTCCACTCGATCGTAACTACAAATTCAACTGGAGATTATTCTCTGCCATTAAATCTAGCTGAAGGAAACTATGAAGTAAGCGCCTATACTGTAGGAAACAAGAACTATGCGCCTTCAAGTTCAGAAACTATAAAGCTTGCAGTAACTAAAGAGCCAGTAACTATGAGCGAGATATTATTCTTGGTTGTTGGATTCATTGTCGGAATAGCATTTGGAATCTCGATTAGCAGGCTTAGAAAAGTTAAATTTTAACTTAAAAGGATTTTTCTTTTTCATTTTGTAACTTTCATGCTAACCTTTCAAGAAATTTTAGACTTGCTTATTCTTTTCTTGAGATGTCAGCTTGATTTTTTTAGGTTTTCCTTCTATTTTCCGATTCGCTTGAAAAGAATTGAAGGTTTTCAATATATATAATGAGGTTATTTTTCCTTTTTATTTGTTTTATGTAGGGTTGCTTTTCCTATTACCAGCTCCTACATTTTTGCATGTGGGATCCTTGCTTTCTAGTGGGGTCTTAGAGATACTCTAGAAGTCTCTCTTTTCCAGCTTGCACTGATACTGATAGCTGTGCCTTTCTGTATCAATTTTATTCCTGGAATTATTGGATTAGTAGCATGGATTATTAGTCAGCTTCTTTCAATGGAAGTTTCTATTTCTTTGTTTTCGGTGTGGAGCCAGATAGTAGGTTTCTTTGTTGCTAAACTTGTTGCGTGGTGGCTTGTAGATTTGGAGGGCTGGATCTTTGAAGGAGGAGCTGGGAAAAGGTGGGGAAAGTTCTGGAGTAATTATGGAGTCGTGTGGGGCTAGGGGTGTTGTTTGGGTTGGTTTTTGGGTTTTAGAGGTGGTGCTGGCTTGTGTGTTTGGTTATTTGGGTTTTTCGGTCGGCAAGGAGGATATTGGTTATGGCTCGAGCGGAATTAAGTTTCAGGTGGGGGCTTGCTTGTATGGTTTCCATGCCTTCTACCAAGCTGAGCTATGTGGTGGGGTCTAACTCGAGGAAGGTTAGTGTTGATGGTGTGGCTAGTGACTGGGGGTCTAGTGTTCCGCTTGTGAGTTTCCAGGCTAGGGGGATTAGCCCCTCGGAGCTGGAGGTTTCTGCTTTGTATGTGGCGAACGACGCTGAGAACCTCTATGTGAGGATAGATGCGAGGGGGAAGCCGTCGTCGAGCATTGAGTCGGGTACTCTGGGCAGGGAGCTTTATATCTATATCGACACGGATAACAATAATGGTACGGGGTACAAGGCTTATGGTGGGGCTGACTTCTACGTGTATGTGTCTTTTAATGCCCGGCCGGATAAATACACGTATGTGAGCTATTATAGGTACGCTGGGACGGGAGGCGACTCTAAGTGGCAGTATGTCTCGGGGACCGCGGCAAACGCGAATTATGACGCTGTGTATGAGTTTAAGGTCCCGCTAGGCCTCCTGGGCTTGAAGCCCCAGCAGAAGATAGGGATTTATCTCCCGAAGCAGCAGTGGTACCTCTACCGGGCCATTCCAGTCCCGGTTATGTATATTTCTTACCCGTTGCCAAAAACAAACACTACGGGAACAGGGGGAACTGTGCCAGGGGTAGCCCAGAAAGGCTTCATTGAGAGATTTTTTGAGTCTGAGACGGTGTTCCTAGTCCTTGTGGCGAGTGTTTTTCTTGTTGAGGCCGCCGTCATAGTCTACCTTGCCAGGAGGCCCCAAAAACAGTTACCTGGGGCTCCAACGCCGGGATAGGGTCGGGCGCCTGGTTTTTTGTTCTTTCTGGCTTGTTGCCGGAAGTTTATCATGGCTTAGGGGATCTGTCGATTTGTATTGTGTAGTATTTTCTTGTGGGAGTCAGCTGGGGGATATGCGGAATGTTTTATTAGGTGGACCTTGTGGCGAGTAAAGAGACTTATGGCGGGCATACGGTTGCTCTTGTTGGATGAAGAGGTGCCTGGAAGACTTCTCTAGGGTTAAAAGGTGGGGACTTTTCTATGTGTGTTGTGTTTTCTACTTGTGAAAAATATGTGCCGATTTGTCTCCTTTTTGTAGCCTAGCTTAACAGAATAATGGGTTAGTGGAGCATGGATAGGTTGCTTTATGCGTGTGGTGGTGCTCCGCAAGGCTTATAGCACACGTGTCACTAGGAATATAATAGGGGTTTTCTTTGATTGTTCTGCCTAAGCGCGCGCCTAAATATAGGTAAATTTTAAATCCGTCTTTGTGGTCGAATGTATTAAGCTAGACCTAGTGTTTTGGCGATTGGCCGTCTCTGGCTTTGAAATAGCGCGCGCTATAACTGACTAATGTTTCTTATGTTGGGGAAGGGCGGGGTCTTTTTATATTTGTTTTGGGTGGACGGTTTTGGGAGTATAATGTCTGAGGTTGTGGAATTGTTGCAGGAAATTAGGGATGAGCTTAAAGAGCTAAGGCTTCTATATAAAAGTCTTGTTGATAAACTTGTACCAGAGGGGGAGCCTCTTGAAGACGAGAAAGAGGCTATTGAGTCTAGTGATGAAGTGGTAGGGGAGGATGAAGTTTTTAGGGTTCTTGGATAATTTTTCGGCTGGAGGCTAAAAGGAGTGTACTGAAATCAATTGAGATGCTTAATCCTTCGGTTGAAGCGAGGATAAAAGAGGGACTGTTGACAATTAAAAATGACCCAGTGCCTTATAAGAGGTTTGATGTTGTTAAGCTAAAAGGCTACAGAAACGTGTATATGATAAGGATTGGGAGCATTAGGATAGTGTATGAAGTGGATTGGGAAGGAAGAAGAATTATTTTCCACTATGTTGGGTCAAGGAGCATATAAGAGGGCTTTTTGAAAAATTAGCGTGTGCATGCCTATAAGTGCAAAAGAGGTTTTTCGAAACGTCAGAATAGCTTGATTTTTGGATTAGTTAACGAGAAGGAGCGCGCGGTTACCAGACATTCTGAAATTTGTTGGTCTTTTTATTATTTAACTTTACCTAAGCTCGGCTCGGGTATGCATAGTGAATTAAGTAGGGCGCACAAAGACGCTTAAGCAAGGTAACGCTGGCTTTCCTCTGTATTAGTTGGGTTCTGTAGGTGTTTCTTCTTTATTTTTTTAGAGAAAATAAGTATCGCCATTATGGTTATAAGGAATAAGATGAGAATGAAAATTACATTCATGTAGTTAATTTCTGTTCTCCAGAAAGCTTTCAAGCTTCTGGGCTGGTTCACATATACTTTTACAATTCCGGGCGTTATTATTATGTCTTCTGATTTAAGTCCTTCCCAGTGGTCAAAAACTTTATAAATGAAGGGTGATATTTGAATTTTTGTTTCTTTTATTTTCAGGATTGCATATTCTCCTTCATTATGCCAGCCTGCACCTTCGATTTGACTGTAGGGTGAATAAGCCTCAAGGTAGTGCTGTTTTTTTGTCTTGGCATCTATTGTTATTGGTTCATTAACAATGAAGATAAAGGTGGTGTTTCTAGAAAGAAGTTGGTTCTGATGGTACCATCCGTCGAATATTATTCGAGTGGTATTACCGTTTTCTATTATTGTATCATTTATCCGAAGGGTTATAATGTCTCCATCATTGTACCATCTTTCGAAGTTTTTCTGTAAGAAGCTCATGTTTATGGTAACGAGGTATTGTTTGGTAAATATGGCTGTTATCTTTGTATTTTTTCTTATTGTTAGGTGTACAGGGGAGTATTTTACATAGGTGAAGTTTCCGTCTTCTTCAATTTTCCATTTGTCAAATATGTATCGCGTCTTATTATTTTGAGAGATGATTTCTGGAGCATTTATTTCTATTTCCGTTCCGGGTAAAAAAGCAGAGAAGTACGGGCTCTCTGAGACTTTTTGACCGTTTAAAATAAGAGTAGATAATGGCATGTTGCTGTCAATACATATAGCTAGCTCTTTGGTGACTTTTATCATGGCTATGTCATAAGGGTATAAACTAAGTACTTTAGAAAATAAATTAGAATAATTTCCAAGATATACAAGTTTCTCTCGTTGTACCAGGAAGATATTTGTGTTGCCTGAGAGATTGTAGTCTGTTAGGTTTATGCTGACCCTGATAGAAGTATTTTCTTTTCCAATGTTGACAAAAATAAAGGCTAGTTCATTTCTGTTATTTTTCCAAGCAGAATGAAGAACCATTGGTACAATAGTTTGATTAAGCTCTAATTGTGAAAGATGCCAATGCGGGTTTGTGATAGTCAAGTTGTCTACAGAGATATTTAATGGCCTGACCATTTCTCCGTAGGCAAGGAAGTCTTTGCCCCAATAATATCTGAATCTAGTTGCTTTCTTGAAAAATTGAACAATTGGATTAAAAAGTATCTGAGCTGACATCCTTTCGCTGAGGGATGGTAACCTTATCTCTAACGGTTCGCCCCAGATAAGTGAGGTTGCAAGTGCCTTTATCGAGTATTCTGTTTCACCTGTATTCCACCCGTGGACATAGTGTCCCCATGAAGAGATATACTCATGGTAGACATATTGGAAAAGCGGTATAGCTTGGCTATTTGTTAACTGCCAGTACCAATGAGTTGGATATAGCTCCCAAACATTTCCTCGTGAATAGAATCTATCCAGGTATGGTATATATAATTCGTTTATTTCCTCGGATGAGAAGACAATCTCAGGATTAATTTTTCTGGCTTCTTCTCGGATCTCAGCAAAAAAGGTTCGATATGATTCAAACCACCATTTTCCATATCCCTTCGGATGACCATGTTTTTCATTGAGGCAAGGATAGGGTGGAATTATAAGGCTTCCATCTAGATGTATGTGATCTACGCCGTGTCTTACAAGTGTTAAAGTAATATTCTTAATGAAATTTCTCCACTCTTGAGAACCCGGACACATAGTTGCTTCTGACCCACTTTGCTCCTCCGGAAACTGGATTGCGTACTGTTTCATGCGTTCCCACTCCGGGAGCTTGGTTGAAAAGGTGTTCGTAGCTATGAAAACTGAAACTTTTCCTCCGGCATTGTGAACACCATTGATCATTTTATCGAACGAATCCCATCCTTCAATTGGTGGGAAATAGTCTGGGATTAACTTGAAGGTTCCATGCTTTTCCCATCCCCACACTTGCATGATTACAGGCATTCCCAGTGTCATGATTGTGTCTTGAGCGAGGAGAGGAACTTGAGAGAAGGGTATTTGGCTATCCCATCCAGTGTCATCTTTAGGGGTATAGAGGGAGGTTGAATGAATGGCAGATATCTCTGAGAACCATTGAGGCGTATATTTTTTTAGAGCTTCTCTACACCACCATTGACTTTTGGCCCAGTTCTTATATATGTCTGCGGCTGTATACCAGTCTCCCTTGAATACCCCTATTATTACATGATAATTTAGAGAAAGATTTCTAGTCCCAAAAGGATATAGATGTGTTATAGCAATATTCCAGTCTTTCATTGAAAATCTGTAAATGGAAAATTTTTTTACATTACCTTCGGTGTCATCAGTGGCTATGTAGAGTCCTCCTAGTTTATTGTCATAGAATGCCAAAAACTGCATTGAGACCCATCCACTAGGATAGAGTTGCCATGGTATTTCTGGATATACGGGCATTTTTTCGAGAGGATCTTTCATCAATAAACCTGTCAAAGCTGGATAAACAAGATAATCATCATCAGAGCTATTACCTATTTTTGTTAGACCTGAGATTATGGGAAAAGCTATACTAGAAAGATCTATGTCTTTCTCATAACTAATGGCACTTAGTGTCCAGTAAGTTAAAGGAGAATTATAAAAAAACGGTTATATTAACAGTAATCTCTAGGTTCAGATCTCTATCTTGAGCTATTCGGTCTCCACCGGTAAAACCCTTCCAATGCATGATTAAACTTCGACCATCCTTTAAATTTTCAAAATGGTAAGAGAATTCTTTGGCTTGAAAAGTATGTGTTCCACTTGAAGCTATATAAAATAAAAGGTGAGGTTCTCCTTTTGCACTTCCGGCTTTTTCACTCAAGAATTTTACGTTAGTTATTTTGTTCTCTATGTTAATAAGTCCTCCCTTATCGTTTTTATCAAAAGAAAGCTCAAGGAAGCTGTTTTCGATAACGAGTTTGGATGAATCTTCATAGGAGTAAACGGGTACTGTGAGTGATGGAGATGCAAACAAAACATTTGAGGACATTAGTAAGAGAAATATGAAAAAAGTGATAAGTTTTATGTGGGGGAAATCGCAAAAATAGGTAATTATGTTAGCTTTTAACGATTTTCTTTGTATTTTGCTTTCAGCCTCCTTTTGGTTCTTGATCAATGGATACTTTAAAATGGCACGATTCAAAGTGACCAAACTAAAGGATTGCATGAGATGTTACCGAGTAAATATCATTTTTTGCTAAGATATAAGTTTTAATTTTATAAAGGAAATATATTAGATTTTAGGTGAGGAAAGAGGTAAATAAAACTGATTATCTGTGCAACTAGCACCAGAAACTATTTCCTTGAGTTTAAGGGAAGCCATTGTATATGCGAGAAGAGATGCTGTTCTCGAAAGTTCATCCTTGTAAATTCTCATAAATTTTATTATTGTACTTCAGTGTGTGTCGGTTTCCCGGTTAAGGGCCTCTTCGACTAGTCTCACCGCGTTTATACGCCTCGGCCCGCCGAGGTAGCGGTCGGCTATGGTTTCGAGTATTTCTAGTGCTTCTTTGGGTCTGAGGGGCTGGAGGATTATTGCTCCTTTTTCTATTTTTACTATGAGGCGGTCTCCAGGCTTGATATCTAGTTTTTTTCTCAGTTCTTCTGGTATCTCGACTTTGAAGTCGCTTGTCACGACAACTTCTTCCACATTTTGCAATACCTTGTTAACTTAATTAAGTTTTCTCGTAGAAGTTCTAAGCTGAGTATAATATTCTCGTAAAGATTCGGTCAAGCTATAATATCGATTGGTTAATGCGTTTTGACGTGGATCTGCCTAGGTAGAATCGTTGCCTCCTTTTATTCATAAGCTTTATCACGACCGTGCGCGTTAAAGTACTGATTCTGTGCTAGATGTTGAGATACGCGTGCTTCAATTGGTGTTTATAGGGATGGTTAATATATAAAAATAGGTAAATTTTAAAATTAAGTATGTAATTCATGGAAATGCGAAAAACAAGTATTTTGGTGATTTGCGTGTCTCAGGCCTTGAAGATGATAATTCCATCTTATTCACTCATAGAAGTTGAGGGCTCTGAATCTACTTTATCCCGTCGTGTCAATGAGCATATTGAAAGATACATACGTCTCGTATTAGAGGATCCCTCAAATGTTGAAGCTGTGGCTTTGAAGCTCCTGAATGACGAGGAAGCGATGCTACTTTTAGCTTCGAAGATGATTGATTCTATTAGGCGAGAATCGGAGGTTTCATGGCGTAGCTATCTTGGTTTCCTGGGGACCGTTGAAGAGAAATTTAGGGATGCAGGAATAGATGTGAGCGAGGCTTTAGAAGTGGTTGTCGAGCATGACGAGTGGAAGCTCCGTTCATTGATGGAAGATTTGTCCAAGTATGTAGAGGTTATGGCGGCGTTTTTTGTTAACTATCGGGACGAGGCGGAGAGATACCTAGTTGTTTCGTTTGCCTTGCTTCTTCTCTTGGTTTCATCGCTGAAGGCTGAGACGCCTCGGCAACTGCGTGCCATAGGTGAGGAGCTGGCTAGATTGGCTAATGAACTTGAATCTTATCTTGTTACGTTTATGCTCATGGAAGAGAATTATAAGGTTGAAGGAGAATTTGAGCCCGCAAGGTCGCCCGAAGAGTTGAGCAAGGTGCTAGGTCTTGAGTGAACAGTTTAAGCATGAAGCCCTGGTAGAAAATAGGTTTAAGAAGTCTTTTAGGAATATAGATTCGGAACATAAAAAACTTATATTTGAAAAGATGAAACGGCTTCTAAACAACGAAATTCAAGGTGAATATTTAAAGGGTCCATATAAAGGTTTGAAAAAGGTTAGAGTAGGAAAATACAGGATAATATACAGTGACCATGAGCCCTGTAGAGTTATTTTTTATGATGTGAGGCCTAGGGAATCTGCATATACTTGAATATTCTAGCTTAGACCTTTAGGTCGAGTTTCTAAGTGTAATTATGGTTTGTAGAGTAATATACGGTTAAAGTATTTTTAAAGGATTTGCTCATTGAGTCGAACATATCATTATCTGTAGTTAACGTGCGCGAAGGCTTTCTCATGACAATAATGGTTCTTGTTTTTGTTTTTGACTCTGAGTATTTACTCTTTATTTTGTTCCTAAATGAGCATTTAAGCGTGTGTTGGTGAAATTTTTGTCATGGCTGGAAAGTTGAGGTTTACTATTATTTTGAGGAGGGAGGAGGGCGGGTATTCTGCTCAGTGTTTGGAGTTTCCTGGATGTATTTGTGAGGGTGAGACTAGGGAGGTGGCACTTGAAAACATAAAGGAGGCTATCAGGGGCTATTTTGAGGCTTTTCCCGAGGAGGCATAGGAAAATAAAAGAAGATAAGGAGCTGGTTGAGATAGTTGTCTAGTAGACTCCCTCTGTGTATGGGCTTGCTATAGAGAGCTTGGCAAGATACCTTGCTTCTTCAGGTTCTCTATGATCTCGTCCAGAGGAACCGTTTGTTCATCTTTCCGCTCAGCTATGACGGCTAGGTCATGTAAATCCTCATTCAGCCTCTCATGCTCTTCAATCGGCACTTTGACAGCTTTTCTCTCCCCTTTCTCGTCGTCAACATAGGGTTTGTTTGACATTGAATAAATGTAATAGGCTATTTTATTGTTAAATTTTACCTAGCCGAGCGATTGCCATCTAGAATCAGCGCCAAGCTTCCCGTACCTTATCCAGCTCCCTTGTGAGCTCCTCGTAGGCTTCTCGGCCGATCGGCTGGCCGGGCTCTGGGAGATCGATTTTCTCGAGAATTATTTTGCCGTCTTCTTCCCTGACTGCCAGGATGTCGCCCTCTTTTATTCCTAGGGCTTCGCGGATTGGCAGGGGGATGGTGACTTGGCCTTTACGTGTGACCTTCACGTGGGTCTTGGGTCTCATCCGCGGGAATAGCTCTTAGTGCTACTTTTTTAACTTTTTTGTTATATTGGTTGGTATCTGGGTCTGCGGTGTTTCTCGGCTCTGCACTAGAGCGCTTAGGGAGCCTGCCCTGTCGCGTTGTCGGAGGAACTTGTGCTTCCCGTGATTGGGAAGAGGCTGTTTTTTGACCGCGGGTGTTCTGCGGGGACTAATGAATGTGTGGGTGTTGTGGAGGTTATAGGTAGGCAGGTTCATACCCATGTGCTTGTTTATAACGAGCCTGATGTTGTGTTGATAGGTTTTGACGGTCCTCGAGATCCTGAGTTTCGAAGTGGATCCGGTTATGGGGAAGCTTAGAGAAGGAAAGGTATACTTGCTCAGGGGCTGGATAGCTGGGGATCCGCTATTGTTATTGTGGGGCTTCTTGTTCTTGTGTGAGTAGTGTTCTCAGTTTTCCTATGAGTTTGAGGGTTTGCTGTCTGTGTGCTTCGAAGTTGAGTGGGGATAGGAAGTTGTGGTAGTAGTTTGCGTGTAGGCGTTCTGTGTTTGCGAAGAGTGGCCCGAGGGGCTCCTTTAGCTCCTCTGAGAGCTTCTCGACAATCTCTGCGTAGTCTCTGTGGCTGTAGTGTGGCCATTTTCTCTTCTCGGCGATGGCGTTGAGGAGGGTTGCTGTGGCTTCCCAGTATTTTTCTCCTTACTGTGGGAGGTCGCCCTTTTTGTAGAGTTCCTCGGCTTCGGCGAGATATCTGTTGAAGAGTTCTAGATATTTTTCAGTTCTAGTTTTCGAGGATGCTGTCTTGTTCTCCTTGCTCGCTGTGTTTTTCTTAGTGTTTTCTCTGGCTTCTCTAGGTCGAGAAACTTTCTCTCGTTTTTTATTTGGTTTAGTCTTGACGGTCATTTTTACGCTCTGCAAATTTTGATGTTTCCTCGAATAAAACCTTTGAGTTATATTTGGTATAGGAATATTGCTTGGCTTCTTGAAGTCAATGAATGCACGTTTATGTTAGCGTGTGCTGTATTTAACATTTTTTTCGTGCTCTGTTGGATGCTTTGGGAAACTATTGTTTCCTCTGTGATTAATAATTAAAGATGTTATTTTAATTTGGTCTAAATTTCAAATAAGGATATGGGATTTTTCCTTAATTCTTAAGAATAGCTTTACTAGAAAGAATCATTTAAAGTTTGCTACAGAGATTTTATTCAAAAGTCAGGGATTATTAGTAAGGCACTAGGTATAGTCAGTAAGACTTATAACAGACTGCTAATTTTTTAAATAAGGGGAGTAAAATTTGTCTGAAATACTGGTATTGTTTGATGAGAACGAGAAAAACTGGTCTTGGTTTATGGAGCATTATGAAGAGCTTGTCGAAAAGTTTGATGGAGAATTTGTAGCTATATACCAGCAAAAGGTTGTAGACCACGATAAGAATCTTCGCTCTCTGATGAAGAGGATTAGAAAGAAGTATCCTTTAAGCCGGGTTCTTGTGGAGTTTGTTAGTAAAGAAAAACTAGCCTTAATATTATGAGGATTTCATGCTACTTTGATCCGAGGTTTGAGCCTCCTGCTCCATTTGTGAGGGTAACTGTCGACTTGAAAAGTTTGAATATTCGGGGGACAATATATTTCCTTATTGATACAGGAGCATCTACGACCGTCTTGTTGGATAAAGATGTAAATTTTCTTGGTATTGATGTTCGAAGATTGAAAAGAGCTGAAAGGGACATTGGGGGTATAGGTGGGTTAATCAGTACCTATGTTGTTGAAGATGCTTCGCTGTTCTTTAGAACCGAAGATGGTGGAGTTGTCGAAGAAAAGTTACAGTTGCTTGTTGGGCGTCATGACTTATCAGGGCTATCTTATATAGAGAGAGCCTTGATTATGAGGTTACCCTCGTTACTAGGTAGAGATGTAATTTATAGGTTCAAATTGGTCTGTGATAGATATCACAACGAGGTTTTCTTGGAGCGCTGAGTTAAGGGAAAAAGACGCCTTCTTTGAGTTCAGTCTTTTCTTTACTATGCAATTGCTGAGTGAGCATTGGTTAAAGGAATAGTCTATGTATTTAAGTGTGTTTTTAAGCGTTGTGAAAGGAGTGAGGCATTTTATAGCCGTTCTCTTTTGTATGTTCTTTATGTATTTTGCTTTATTTGAGCAACGATGGAAATAAGCTTCTAAGTATGAGATTTAGAGACTTTGTAGACTTCGAAAAATATATATAGGGATTATCATAGTAAATTTAATGAAGAAGGAAGAACTTCTCATGAAAAGGAGCGCGCACTGAGGATTGTCTATGGTAGCGTTGCATGATGAAGACATATACTTATTTGGTATCAGTGTACGTAGTTTAAAAGAGCCTGGAAAGCTGTTATGGCCATCAGTGGGGTTATCAGTATCTGTATAGTTGAAGATGTTTGCAGGGATTGTTTGATGCGATATACCTACATACCGATATATTTATTTACTCCTTTTAAGTAGTTATTCATATGCGGAGAAAGACAAGCATTTATGTGGATGGAGAACTGTGGGAGAGGTTCAAGAAGCATGCCGTGGCGAGGGGTGTAGAGGTTAGTAGCCTGTTGGAGGAGCTGATGAGGGAGGAGCTCGGGGACTACGTTGATGAGGCTCTTGGCGTGCTGGCTGGTTCAGATAGCTACGAGCTTGATTTTGAGCCTGTAGAGCCTAAGGGTCCAGTGAGCCAGTTAGTCCGGGAGATGAGGGATGAAAGGGAACGTGACCTACTTGGACAGTAGCGCCATAGTCAAGAGGTATGTTAAGGAGGTTGGAGGTGACTATGTTAGACAGTTGTACCTGGGGGCATACGCTGGCGAGGTTAGGCTAGCCTTCAGCGTCTGGAATGTCGGCGAAGTGCTCGGCGTTCTGGATAAGGCTAGGAGAAGGAATATGCTCGACAATCATGCCTACATTACTGCTAGGAGGAGGTTTTTGTCGGAGACTAGGAGGATGGCTAAGCTCGGCATACTTGTTCTTGTTCCTTTGAGTAAAAATATATTGGTAGCGGCCTGGAAGTATATTGAAGAGTATCATATTTACCAGGCAGATGCAGTACAGCTTGTATCGGCGAAGAGGGTTGCTTGTAAGGAGTTTGTGACGGGAGATAAGGAGTTGCACGAGGTTGCTCTTAGTGAGGGTTTGAAAAGTACATACTTAGGCTAGGAGCAATAGGTTCGTGTATTCTGGGAAAGCTGATGGAAGCACTGAATATTTTCCTGTGCTTAGGTAGCCGTCTTGGCATTAGTCCTAGTAATACTTGTTTCTGGCAATCTTTGCGTTGGAGCTGTTGCCTATAATTCCACAATCTTTATATGGGTTTGTGGATTTATATTCCACATGGGTTTCCTTAGAGAGATAACTGAGGAGTACCTTGGGGCGCTTAGGTATGTTAGGGAGGTTCCGAGGGACGTGGAGCTTCCCGTTGGCAGGGAAATTGTTGCGCTCGTTGGGCCGAGGAGGGCTGGAAAGACGTTTTTGATGTTGAGGCACGCTAGAGACTTGCTGGACTCTGGGAAGCAGGCCCTCTACGTTTCGTTTGACGAGTTTCAGTTTCGAGGGATTGATGCTAGGAAGCTTGCCGAGATGGCTAGAGAGGAGTATCCTAGTGGCGAGGTCTACTTGTTTCTTGACGAGGTTCAGGAGTGGGAGGGCTGGGACGTCAAGCTCCGCTGGTTGCATGACGTGAAGGATTTCTTTTTGTATGTTACTGGGTCTTCGTCTGTTCTTCAGTCTTCTGAGATTCCGAGCAGGCTCAGGGGTCGTTATGTTTCTGTTCTTCTTCTCCCTTTTTCGTTTCGGGAGGTTTCTCGCCAGGAGAAAGTTGACGTTGTAACTTTTAGGGAGAGGGGTGCTATTAGGGCACTGCTCAACGATTACTTGACGTGGGGAGGCTTTCCCGAGGTCTGGATGTATAGGAGTAGGGAGAAGCTTGTCTCCCTGTTGGAGACGATGTTCTATAGGGATGTGATGGAGAGGCATAGGATAAGGGATACCGCTGTTTTTTTGGAGGTTGCCCGTCTCGTTATCTCTAGCTATTCGTGTCCTGTGACGTGGCACTCGGTTCGCAGGTCTTTGAAGTCTTCCGGTGTAAGTGTGGATGTGAAGACTGTTATGAGCTATGTGGAGTACATGAGGCAGGCCTACCTGGTTTTTCTCGTCAAAAAGTTCACGTATTCCGATAGGGAGGCCTTGGCGGCGCCTAAAAAGATATACCTCGTGGATCCGGGCATAGCCACGCTCCTAGAGAAGCCAATGGACAAGGGTAGGAGGGCTGAGAACCTTGTTTTCCTGGAGCTTGTGAGGAGGGGATACGATCCGTACTACTATGTAACGAGGAGCGGCAAGGAGGTTGACTTCGTAACGAAAAAGGAAAAAATGATTGTCGAGGTTGCTCTAGAGGACTGGGAGAAACATGTCGGAAAGGTTGCTGAAGCCGCGAGGGAGCTTGGGGTCAACGAGGCCACCATTGTTACATGGGATGCAGAGGGCGAAGAAAAGGTTGGGAACCGCCGAGTAGATATAGTTCCTCTCTGGAGGTGGTTGCTCCAAGAGTCAACAAAAAGCAAACCATAGTTTACAGAAGGGTGCTCATTATTTTAAAGAGTGAGGAGCACTGTTTTTAGTTTTTCAGGATATAATATGGGTGGGAATAGCCCATGGATAATGTGAATGGGGAAGGTAGAAAGCTCAAGGAAAAAGTGGAAGAATGGAAAAGATTTATGCTGGAAAATCCTCCGCCCAGGCCAGAGGTTAATAAACTTCCAGAAGAGTGGGATTACTATGACAAAGAATATGTGAAGAGGAAGCTGGGTCTAGCATAACGGTTTTCTTAATGGGTCGATAATGCGAGAGGTTCAGGATTCTTCGTGTTCATGAAGTTTTACTTGGTAGCTCTTTAGTGGCAGATAGGATGAGCACTTGTTTTGCAGGTCAAGCTTGTTTCCCTACCTATGAGAGTTTTTCGATCACTGTGTAGGCTTCCTCGTCTAGGAGTGTGTCAAGTGTGTCTATGTAGGCTTCGACTTCCTCTGCGTATGTCCGGGACCATTTGGCCAGTGCGTCCCTGTTTTCTTCTCTGTATTCCTCCAGGAGTTTGAGGAGGGCTGAGGTAGCCGATATCCACGCGAAGAGGAGGTAGCGTGTATATATTGATATCTGTAGGGTTTCTTGGAGTCCTCTATGCCACAGCGTGTCTGCCAGTTTTTCGAGGCCGAGCTGGGAGTGTTTCTCTAGGAGCCATGCGTCGTAGTCGACCATTGCTGAGAGACCGTATACGAGGTCTTCGGCGTACCTATAGCCTGTGTTTCGAATGAGCTTTGCAGTTTCTCGTGCCGCCTCTTTTTCGAGCTCAATTAATTCTTTGAGCTTGTCGCTTGGTAAGGGAGTAATTTTTTGATTTAATTCGAGTAGGGGTAGTGATATCCGGAGCCAGAACTTTTCTGCCAGTGTCGGGAAGTCTTTTTCGATGTTTTTGGTGTTGAGTGCTTGTGCTGTTTCGGAGGATAGGCTTTCCTCTAGGGCTTTAGCTATTTTTTCGGTAGTGTCGCCTAGCATGTTTCTGAGTCTCTCTGCAAGGGTAGGGTCGAATGACCTAGTTAAGGCGAGGCTAGGGAGTGCTGTGTATTTTCTTATGTATTCCTTGAGAACAATTGGTTTCGATACTTCTTTAAGCATTTACATCTCTGGTTTTTCCCGTAGGGATAGATATAAAAGTTACTTATTGTCAGTAGTTGCTGGGAAGTTCTAAGTTCTTACAAATATTGTGCGAGCTCCGCTACGTTCCTGTAGGAAAACTTCTTTTGTTAAAGCTGACATGGGTCGCATTGAGAGGAATTGCTTCTTTGTCCTAGTTTTTCCCAAAACGATGCATATAGCAGGTAAGCTTTTAAAGTTTGAGAAAAACAATACTGGTAGGTGGTATATTTGGAAGTGGTGCTTATTCTGCCCAGGAAGATTGAGAAAAAACTTAGGGAGGAGTCTGAGAAGAGCGGGGCAAGTGTTGAGGAGCTAGCCTTGGATGCATTGGTCAAGGGAATGAACGAGGGGATCGATCCTGCCGACAGGACAGAACTATATTTAAGGCTCTCTGAGAAGTATCTTAGGGACGCGGAAGAGCTGTTAGCTAAGGGGGACTATGTTCAGGCTTCTGAAAAACTTTGGGGCTCGGCAGCGCTTATGGTTAAGGCTGTTGCGGCTAGTAGGGGTGTCTCTGTCTCGTCTCACGGCGAGCTTTTCAGCTACGTTAGGAAGCTGGGCGAAGAACTAGGGAACCCCGAGCTCAGGAGGCTCTTCTCTGTGGCCAGCACGTTGCACCAGAATTTCTATGAGAATTGGCTGAGTCTGGACGTAGTAAGAGAGTACGCGGAGGACGTAAAGCAGTTGGTTGGGGAGCTCAAGAAGCTGGTAAGATTCTAGCGCTATTTATTCCCGCTAGAAGATGTCCTCCTAGTAGTCCTTTCCCATGACTTGAAGATAGACTTTACCACGCTTTTAAGCATGAGTTGCCAATTGCCATGCATTCATTGAGAATGACTTTACTCTCTTTTGGCCCAAAAATTTTCCTCCTCTCTATCCAGTTCTTTCTCTGCTTCTTCGGCACTGCCCTGACAGCACTTCCACACCCTTCCCCAGAGGTCGAGGGGCTCAAGGAGGATTTTGCCGTTTTCGACCCTTAGTTCTAGGAGGGTTCCTTCATCGATGCTAAGCATTTCTCTTATTCTCTTCGGTATAACAATGATACCCCTTTTATGTACCTTGATTATTGCCTTTTCCATATTACATCAACGCGTTGCTGGGGCTGACTTATAGCTTTAACCCTAAGTTGGATATGCGAAGTTCTGGAATGGGTTCAAGCGCTGTCCTTAGATCATATTTAAGTGGCTCAATTGGGGACGAAAAGTAAGACTCCTTCGGGTTTCCTTCTCTTTACAAAGTTGCTTCTC
>Ga0080004_1178191_pt1 | contig 31560 bp, 71 predicted proteins | sample WasSprMetagenome_FD_69207 | JGI IMG/M metagenome (GOLD analysis project Ga0080004, IMG submission 69207) | Sulfidic aquatic microbial communities from Washburn Spring, Yellowstone National Park, USA - WS (SPADES assembly) (version 2) | ecosystem: Environmental > Aquatic > Thermal springs > Hot... | reverse complement strand
TATAAATTAATTAATATATTTTAATTTTATTATTTTATTTTATATTTATTATGTTATATTATTTATTATATGAACCAAAAGCTTTAAATATTTATATAACTAATTTGTATAAGTGATAAAGTTGAGGAATTAAAATGAACCTGAACAAAATCTTTACTCACAGAAAGTATGAATTAGACTTTAATAAAGCTATTGTTAAGTGCTTAAAGTGTGGTTATACTTGTGATTTTAAGACTTTTGCCGATAGCTTGTTAATGTTTAAAAAGGATAAAGGAGGCGTTTAAAATGGAGTTAATTGGTAAAATAGGGGATAACAAAATCGGTGTTGTTGTTCAGGTTATGGATATATTTAATAATATAGATAAGGAAGAATTGGAAGACGTGAACGAAAAGGAAGAGTTTAAAGCTCAAGAAAAAACGATTAACGACATACAAGAAAAGTTTAAAGAAAAAGGCTATAAGCTTGTTGGCTTTTTCACTCATGAGGAAGTAGATAAGAAGCTAAACGCTAGTTTGGCATTAGGAATAAACGGCATGTATCTATTAATCTTTAAGAAGACTGATTAAATGGTATGGAAGAAGACTTTTTAAAACGCATTTGGGAGCAGCACAAGGATAAGGCTAATTTTACCTTTCTCGAGCTTCAAAACCTATACAATTTCTTTTTGAAAAAAGCTAAAGAATTGGGCTTAGACTCTCAAACTTTCGATTTTGAACACGAAATAGATTATTCTTTATCCTACAACGAAAACAAAGCATTAATCGAACAAAAGCTTATCAATATAGCTTATCCAAATGCTGAACCTGAAGAAATAACGGAATTGGAACACTACAAAAAGGAATTAGAAAAGCTAAGGAATAAGAAAGAAATCAATGTTATTGAAAAATTAGAAAGAAAAATAAGCTCTTGGCAAGAAAAATTTAAAGAATTTGAACAGAAACTTAATAAGAAGGAAGATATTGAAAGAATAGAACAAAAAATAAACGATTTTATCGGTTTCTTATCCCAAAACATAGAGCTAAATCCTAATCCCGATAATCCTTTAATGAAAGAGCTAAAGGATAGAGAGAACAGAATAATAGCCAATATATTAATACAAACCAAGAAAGAAAGGTTGAGCAACGAATGTCCTAGATGCTTTAAAAAAGGTAGAATAGTTAAAGGCTTAGTCGTGCAGAAAATACCTTTTAAGCAATCCTTAGCTTTCATTTTTGAATGTCCAGAATGCAACTTTAGATGGGGTGCTCAGGCTTTTATGGGAGAATACGGAGAAGATAAGAGAAAAGAAGAATTTGAAAGTTCGCAATAAAACTAAGAAAGATTTTAAAAATTGTTCGATTATCCTACTAAAATTTCGCTCAGCTTGACAAAATCTCTCACTTTTTTTATCTTTTCTGTTTCTTCTGGCATTCTCTTCTCTAGCTCGTCTAGATAATCTAAAGCCTCTTCATATTCTTTTCTCGTAGGTAATTTTACTTCTTCCAATTTTTCAAATATCTTTTCTTCTTCCATTTTTAAACAACCTCTTTTAATTTTTCCAAAATTCCCTCCTTAATTTCTATGTCTTTAAGCTTTAACTGTCCTGTAAAAATCATCGCATCTATAACAGGCAGCCAATCAACATTAAACTTTACTTTCTTTTCATTCCCTTTTTCATCTATGAACGTTATTGTTTTAGGATAATCTATTATCACTTTTTTAACATAACTTTCTTCTTCCATTCAAACCACTTTTTCAAGCTTTATTTCTGACGGCAGCTTAAACTCTACTTTCTCGAATGCGTGCTCAAATCCCCAATCAAACATAGACTTTTCTTCCATTCAACCACCTATATATAAGCACCTATCTCAGCACACTTCTTCTTCAGTTCCTCCCAAGCAAGCTTTCTTGCCTCTTTAAAAGGTATTTTCCTCTCTTCAAACAGCTTCCATGTCTCACATAAAGCCCATCTTCTGCTTTCCCTAAAATCAAAGCATCTGTCCTTAGTTAAAGGTGCTTTCAGAACTTCCTCACACTTCAAGCTAAGCGGGTCTTCTCCCATTTTTTATCTACCTATTCAACACTAATCAAAAACAAAAAAACATCCAAATTCAGCCAATTCAAGCCGACGGACACAGTTGTCTACACAACTGTCCTTAGCTTTCCAAGTAATTGTTCACGCAAGCATCTCTGGAAAGTGCCATCGCTGAACTTCAAGCCCTTGCATGCTTTTGCAGGCTTAACAGTAGCAAACCATTTGTTTCTTGCTAAAACTTTCTCGCTGGTTCTGTTTACTCCTGCCTTCCTTAGAATGTCCTTACCAAGAGCGGGCTTAGCATAAAGCCTTACTCTGTGTCCGTAGACAGTTGCGTGAGCAACTCTTCCTCTTGTCTCCATCTTCTTATCACCTTTTTCTATTTCAACATAGGGTTATTTAAGCTTTTGTCAGACAGCTTTTTAAATACTAAAACTAATTATAATTATGGGAAAACGCATCACAATAAGGGTCGACAACAACTTGTTCGACTTCCTGCAGACTTTTGCCAGCATGAACGGTCAGACCGTGAGCGATTTCATCAGGGATGTGCTGAAATACTTCTCCATGCGCCTGTTACTGGGTCATTTTAAAGACAAGAGCTACGAGCAGGTTAGAGAAGAATTTTTGAAGAACTTGGACAAGATACCAGAGATTTACAGGCAGGAATTTTTCGATTTTATAAAGCCGAAAAGCAATTTAAATAGGAAAAGCAAGTGATGATTATGAAAGACCAACATTATAACTATACAAAAGACCAAATAAAAAAGCACTTGATTTTATTGGAAGACCATTTAAAATCAAATCCATGTCCTGACTGTATTCAAAAACATATCAGCGCCATAGAGGGTTATGCTGAAGAGGGTACTTTACAAACCGATAGTGAGACAGAAAAAATGCAATTCCTGCAATTAGCTGAAAAGGCAAGAGAACTACGAAAATCGTTAGACAGTTTAAAAATAGCAGAACTTACTAAAAAATTACAAAAAACAATTTAGTTCTTCTCTATTAACTCACATACCTCAACTTACCCTACCAAACAAGAACCGACCGCAACTTACCTCAACTTACCAAACCTCATATATTTTATTAGAATAAAAAACTTTAAATACTTAACTATCTAACTATAAAATATGAAACTTAAGTGCAAAAGGTGTGGTTATAAATGGAGCTACAAAGGAAAAAATCCCTACTATGCAACCTGTCCATTTTGCTTAGCTAAGGTGAGAGTAAAACATGGAAATATATAAAGTAAAAATTAAAGGTGTAAAGCCGTTGTTAATGCATAATCCTGTCGGAATAGGAAATTCTCCAAAATTGAGAAGAGGTGAACATTTAGACCCTAAAGTTGAAGCAGAAAGCTACTTATACAAAGATGAAAAAGGCAACATAGTTATACCAGTTCGTGTTATTAAAGCTTGTATAAGAAACGCAGGAAGAAATTACACAGTAAAAGGAAGAGGTAAGACAACTTTTGCTGCTATGATAAGAGCAGGTTTGGAAATAAATCCAGAAAACATACCTTTAATTTCAGACGGTTGGAAAGTGGATGTTCAGTCTGTAGTTGTTCAAAGAAATAGAATTCCAAGAGCGAGACCACGATTTGATAATTGGGAACTTGAGTTTGAGATAATTAACAAAGACCCAACAATCATAAATAAAGATGTTTTAAAACAAATATTAATAGATGCAGGAAAATACTATGGTATAGGAGATTATAGACCCGACTATGGTTTATTTGAGGTCATAAAATTTGAATAAAAAGTGGTAAAAATGAAAAAAGAAGAGTGCACGCCTTGTGATGTTTTGAACGAGCTTGGCAAGGCTTATGATGAGGGAATTATAACTAAAGAACAATATGTAAAAGCTCTTGTACTGCTGAACAGGATTGCTGAGTAGCTTACTAAATAGTTTACTCCTCCCAACCCAAAAAAGCACGAACTGTTTTTGGAACTTTAATTTCTTTTTCTGGAACTTTCTTCTCTTCTTCAACTAATCTCACATACTCTTTTTCTGGTACTGCTTTAACTTTAGCTGTTGGTGTAACTTCTTTCAACTTTTTTGCTTCTCTTGCTCTTTTCCATTCCTCTATCTTCCTTTTCAAGACGTCGTAAACCTTCTCCCCCGTCTTCTTTGTAACTTCATAAGCTTCTGTTATAATTTTCTTCAGTTCTTCCCTCTCTTCAGGTGTTATCAACGATGTCGGCTTTGCTTCTACTGGTTTTTCTACAACTCTCTCGATAACTATAGGAGCAGCTGGTGTAGGTGCTACTGCTGGAACTGGTGCTGCAGGCACGGCTGGAACTGCTTCTTCTTTTCTAAATGCTTTTACCCATTCGCTCATTGGAATGATTTCTTCAGGTGCCATTCAAACCACTCTTTCTAATTTCCTTCTTAATTTATCAATAGCACTCCAAATTCTTTCTACTTCCCCTTCAAGTGCTGAAACTCTGTCTTCTATGTCAATTTTAAAATCGTAAAACTCTTCTTCCATCTAAATCGACCCTTTTAATTGTTCTTTTTTCCTCAGTTCTACGGCAAGCTCATGAACAGCCTCTTTCTCCTCGTCGCTCAGCTCGTCAAAGCTCTTTCCAAAGCAGTAGCTGGCTATCAAGTCCCTTGTCCTTTCAGTCTCTTCGTATACCATTTAAACCGCCTCTTTCAGCTTTTCCTCCTCAAACTCTAATACATCTACTGGAAAAACGTCCCAGTTCATCTCTTTCTCTGATTTGAGCCCAAGCTTTTTAAGTATCTCTTTCTGCTTATCTTCCTTCAAGTCTGAAAACATTATCTCTATTTTTATCATCTAAATCACATATTCCAGCTTAGACTTTGCCCTTTCCAGTTTTTCTAACAGCAAGTCTCTGTCCTCGTCTCTTAAGTAAATGTCTTTCTCAACTATGCCCCTCAAAGTATCAATCTTCTTAGGGTCAGACTTGGCTATCCTGTACAAGTCTTCAAGAATTATAGCTCTCACAGCTGGAGTCCTGTACCTTGTTAATTTTTTAAGTCCTTTTTCAAATTCTTTTTCATAGAGTTCTGAAAGCTTTTTTTCTGTCTCTTCCATACTATTTTCTTGATTTCATTGTTATTTAAACTTTCGTCAGACAGCCAAAGCTTTAGCAAGTTCTTTTTCTAATCGACCTTCTCTTTGGAATTTTAATAATTCTTCAAATTCTTTTTGTATGTCTTCTTCTTTAGCATGTGGTTTAAAAACCAGCAGGTATTCGTCTATGTTCTTTGTCTTGAACCCGTATTCCTCAAAAATCCTCTTGTAAGTCTTCCAGTTTGGCGTCTTTATGTAGGCAACAAGCTGCTTTCCTATAAAAACGTTTTCCCCTCCTCCACCCAGCAGCTCTTTCAATTTCTTTCCCGTCTTGTCGAAAGCTTTCTTGAAAATTTTGAAAACCATACTATCACATCAGCATGCCTTTAAATTCAGCCTTAGGCTTTTCCCCAGTTATTACCCTGTCAAGTATGTCCTTAGCCCTGCTCAAAAACTCTGCTGTCTTGCTCACAAACCTCTCCCTAGTCTCTGGAAAGTACATGGGAAAAGGAAGCACTCTCTCGGGCACTATCCTAGCCACTCCCTTTGCCGTATTGTCGTAGGCTCTGATAAATCCGCCCTGCTCAAAAATGAACCTTTCCTTTCCGAAAAGGCTTCTCACAACTCTCACTTCAACCATATCCCTTCACTTCCTCTATTAGTTCTTCAAGCTTCTTCTTCCAGAGAAGCACCTTTTCCCTCATCTCCTCTTCAGTGCCAAAAATTATCCCAGGAAAATAACAGCGAGAAGTGACTTCCTCAGCTACATCAACAAGCTCCTCAGCCTTCTTCCTAGTCTCAGGCTTCCAGAATTTTTTCGGGTCTATTATTCTCCTTGTTTCTTTTTCCACTTCTAGTCTCTGCTCTACAGGAACATAAGGCATAATTGTATATTGCTTTTACTTTATTTATTTATTTGTCTGACACTAAACTTCTTCTTCCTCTTCTTCCAGGTCTTCCTCTGGTATTTCTTCGCTCTCTTCTTCCTTTTCAACTTTCTTCTTTCTAGCCATAACAATCGAAAGAAATTAGACGGAAGAATATTTAAAGCTTATGCAAAAAGCACTTCTAGACTCAATACTGTTAAAACTATTACTGCTAAAACTATGAAGTACTCTATTATCTTCTTGGGGTCTCCTTTCATAGTTATATCAAAAAGCGTTCTGAGCATGAAAGTAATTATGCCGACGCCTATTACTATGCCTACCAGAGTGCTGGAAAGCAGGGGCACACCGTGAACTGGAGGCAGAGTTGTAGTAGTGGTTGGTGGAGGATACTCGTCGCTCAAAGCTAAGTAGTCAACATTATCAGTTGCTAAGACATAAGGGTCATCACAAAAGCCGTCTTTATCAGCATCTGTGCAAGTATCAGAATAGCCGTTACCAGTGGCATTAGTCCAGTAATTACCGCCAATCTCATTACCAAGAGAATAAATTCTCGTTCCAGTTTGTCTTGTGGTATTCCAGTTGTTAGTATATATGTCACCATCGAAGCAAGTGTTATTAGTATTGTTGAAAATATTATTGAAAAAGTGATTATCGCTTGAAGAATACAAATAAACCCCACAATTACTGCTATTTTGAACTATTATGTTTTGGAATGCTTGATTGTGAGCATCTTCAAGTCGTATCCCACTACCTGTAACACCATAAACATTTGTTATATAACCATTCTTAAACTCATTTACGTCTAAAATTCCTGTAAACCATATACCAACATTGACATCTGAAATAAAGAAATCCTCAAATACATTATAAGCAGAATAACCATCAAGAAATATCCCTGAGTAACTCGTATTTCTAATAGTTATTCCTTTGAAATAATTCTCATTGGACTCTCTCCAAACATAAATTCCTACTCCTTCTCCCCCCAATATATTGCTTATACTCATATTAATAAAACTATTACCAGATGAGTATCTGCCCAACCATATTCCTTCATTCTTGAACCCACTAATAGTAATATTTGTAAAATTATTATAGTTAGAATATTGAATATATAACCCATAATTATTATCCCCCTTACCATAAATTTCAAGATTGCTAACACTACTAAATTCTGTCGTGTCTAAAACAATAGCTCCAATGCTGCTTAATATATAAACATTTGTAACATTAATATGGTCAGAATTCATAATATTAGTATCAATCGTGTCTATCATACGAACATTATCAATGTTAATAGAACTTGAGGATTCTATATCTATATAAGAGTATGAACCCTCCAAAAACAAATTAGTTAAATAACAGTCATGACTCGAGTCCCTAATAGTAATAACTTTATAAGATGTTATATTACTCATATAACAATTCTCTGAACGCTCAAAACGAATTGCCTCGCCATAATCAGAATAAGTGAAAGTAGTGTTTAATATGCTAACATTTGAAATATAGCTAGAATATATTGCATAAGTATACCATTCTCCAAGAATACAATTCCTTATTGTTATGTTTGAATTATACAAACCAATATTAACTCCAACCCCATAACTCCATTCATTAGGAACAATTCCATCTATTGTATGTCCTTGACAATCTAAAGTAACATTATCAGCTTGAATATTCATGCATGTAGTAGCCGTAGAGTCTATTATGTCTTGCGTCAAGTAATAAGTCTCTCCTGTTACGTTAAGCTCTGCACAGTCCGTCAAGTAGGTATCTGCTTTTGCTAAAGGCAAAAGAAGAAGAAAAGCCAGTGCAAAAATTATCGCTTTCCTCATGCTTTCTACTTGTCCTTATTAATTTAAATACTTTCGTCAGACAAAAAAGACCAAAACGAATATGAAAAAACCTATGAGGTAAAGCAGCCAAGCCATAGGAATTTCTGGCGTCAAGGCTCTTGCTGCCCAAAAGCATATAGCCGTAAAAATCAACCCGAAAACAATGTGCCCATAATCAACCATTATCTCACGCTCCTTATTACCAAGTAAACTATTCCACCTATTATAAACAGAACTATTAATATTGCTACCTGCGTGTAGGAGGGCTGCCTGCACTGCCCCGTCTCTTCGACGCATCCGTAGGGGCAGTACTCTATCTCAGTCTTTGTTATGTTGTAGGTCTTGTTATTTATCTCCCACGTAGCGGTCTTGTATATCTGCCTGTAGCTCTCGTTAATGCAAACAGAGGAAGTCTCGGGCGTAGAGTGCAGAGCTATCATAAGGTTGCGCAAGTCCTCCAAATCCTCGTATATACCAGCGCTCATGTTGCTTATTGCTTGGCTTATGTTTCCGCTTATGTTCAAAGTTATGTTCAAAGTTGCGTTTGAAACTAATTCGTCAATCTTCCTCTGGAACTCGTTCAGCGCATCGGTGACAAAGAAAGAGGAAAAAGCAGTCAGTTCTTTCTCCCTGCCGAAAAGCTCAAAAGTGCACACAGCCTTTTCAAGATAAGTTCCAGTGGCGTTTGGTACTGTGAATGGACTGTAGTATATGCCGTGCGAATATGTAAGCTGTAGAGTAGCTACTTCATTTAAGCTGCTGTCGTATATGTAGCCAGTGCAGTTTGCTCCTTCTATTGGCTTGCCGAAAGCATCCGTCAAAACCACTATGAAATTTGCATTTTCGCTCTTGAAGTAAGTCTCAGCCCTAGCACAAGCCACCAGCAGCAGCGGCACTATGAAAAGCACAATCCTCTTCATATTATTCTCGCCTGCGGCATGTCTATGTCAGATATTACAGTCTTCTTATAGCTTACGTGTATCTCTCCCCCTCCCCTTAAGTTCGTCACCACTTGCTCTGTAGTGTTGTACTGTATGAGGTTAGCCAAGTCCATATCAAGCTTATCCTTAGGTCCTAGCATTGGAACTATCTTGAATACTGCACTGTAGCCAGTGTAGTTCTCTACTATCTTTGCGCACGTGGGCTTGTAGTAGGTTATCTGGCAGTAGTACTCCCAACTATTGTCTTTCAGCACGTATATGTCTGCATAGTTGGTGGATTTGCTGAAAGTACCGTAGAAAGTTCCGTAGAACCTGCTGTAGATAGTGGTGTTGAAAGTTATGTTCATAGTCCCAGTTATTGTGTATGTCACACCATCCATAGCATACAAGGCAGTGCTCTCCTGCGGGTAGTAAGTCACCATGAAGTTTGGATATTTGCAGGCTATGTCTATCATGTAAACTCCAGTTGTGTTTGGGGCTATGAAGTTGTAGAAGTACATCCCCCTGCTACCCAGCCCAATCATAGCCTCGTCGTTTACGAACTTTGTGTTGTCTGGGTAGTACACGTTCAAGTTGCATACTGCATTGTCTACAGGAGTATAAGCGTCGCTAAGAACCTGGACGAACACCTTCCCCTCGTCCCCAGGAGAGTACTCTGTCCCAAACACGTGCACTCTTGGAACTTTGACGTAGCCAAAATAGTATATGGCAAAAAGGATAGGGATAAGAATTACGACTAATGCTATCGCTATCTCTTTCCACATACTATTACTTTGTACCTCTGTATTTAAGAAACTATATGTATCTGGGCTGAAGCCGTCTCGTTAAGCATTGTCAGTGTTTGTGAAACGTGGAAGCTGCTTCCAGCTCCTAGTGTCCTTGTGCCAGCAGGCAGCGTCACTTGGCAGACCACGTACTCCTCATAGACTCCTATCTGGGTGAAAGGTGTGGTGAAAGTGTAGTACCAGCTGCCAGGTGCTCCTCCCTGTGTCATGGCAGAGTTGTTTACCATAGTAGTCTTGTCTGGGTTGTATATTGTCACGTTGCACCAGTCAGCAGTTATTGGAACTCCCCATGCGTTCGTGGTTCTCACTATCACTTGTCCAGACTCTCCTTGCTGGTATTCTGTCCCTGATATGAAGTCTACCTTAGCCCCTACTCCTGCAAGGCTTGTCAATGCATACACTCCAGTAGCTGTAATCGCTAAAACTATAGGGATTGCAAGTAGCCATTTTTTGTTCATTTTCATCACTTATTATTTTGAAACACCTATTTAAAAACTTTTGTCTGACTACCCTCCCCTTACAGCCCTTATTATCAAATCTATCACTATGTAGATAAGCAGTATAATGAAAGGTGTTATTACTATAGCCCCAAAAGCTGTGTAGCTCGTGTTGACTTGCATCATGTCAAAAAAGAAAACTATGTTGCCGCCTATCCAGCTGATGACGCCAGGTATATCCCACAGCGCACCTGGTGGACTAGGTTGTTTTATACTTGGCACGTTCCCTACCAAAGTGCTTCCTGCCATAGCCGACAACTGCATAACTGTAAAAAGGAAAATACTGTATGCTAGTAGTATCTGCTCTTTTGTTATCATACCGCACCTCCTATAAACCTTATTATCAAGTATGCTATTATAAACCCAGCCAGAACTATAAAAACAAGCAAAGTCCAAGCTGGGAACAGCGAGGAGAATATCGCTCCCATTATACCAACTACCAAAACAGTGATTAAAACTTTCCCTCCAGCCTTGCTGGCAAAGTCCAAGCCAACGCCCAGCCCGCCTATCAAAGCCATGAAGATTGTGTAGGGTGAAACGAAAGGCTGCAGCACTGCTGGCAAGCCCGTGTAATAGGTGAACGCCGTAGCCAAAGGTAGTTCGTCTCTGTTACAAGTATCTATAATGTAAGCATCATCGCAAAAGCTATCGCCGTCCAAGTTTATGCAAGTATACTTGTCCCAGTAGTTTCCTCCCTTCTCGTTCCCGCCTATAATGTTTACTTCCTTAGTTCTGGGGATGTTCCACACCTGACTGCAAGAAGCTCCGTCCCTATCAAAATCTTTCGTGTTTCCACTGAAATAGTTGTTGAAAATCGTGAAGCTGTTGTAGGATGTTCCTATGTAAATCCCAGTGTAGCAGTTCTGTATGTAGTTATCAGATATTTGACCCCTAGAGCTCATGAATGTTAGGCAATTGAAATTTGTAGTGTTTGTGCCGTATATTTTATTCCCCATAATCAGTGTGCTGTTGCAGCTCACACACTCTACAGCCAGCCCGTAGGAAGTAGTCTGCTTGTCTGCATAAACCTGGTTGTTTGAAAACTCCAGCTTGTCGACATTACTAGCATATACCGACGTCGCAGAATCCATAAACTTGCAGTTGCTTATTTTTGCATTTTTCGTGTCGAAAATGGTTATGAGGTTTGTCAGCAACAAGTTGGGAGTCTCCCTCCCTATCCCTTTTATAGTATGTCCTTTGCAGTCCAGGTTGAAGTATTCTAAACCGTCTACCAAAAAGCACGATGGGTGAGTGTAGTGCCCTTGAGCGTCCTTGTCCAGGGGAACTTCTATGTCCCTATCCAAGACGTAAGTCCCACTCATAGTTATGTCTGTGCATGAAGAGAGGGTGAAAGTGTATGCAAGTGGGCAGTAATCCGTCAAGGGCGACAGTGCAGTGTAGGCATTTTCACACACTCCGTTAGCGTCGCTGTCTATACACTTGTCAAACTTGTCCCAATAGTTCCCACACACGTAAGCCCCTCCCAAAACACTAGGCGTGTACAGCAAGCTCGTGTTCAGCCTTATCTTGCTTGTGTCCCCGTAGTAATACACATCCGAGTAGTCGTTCCCAGCGAAGAGGTTGTTGTAGACCAGGGCTTCCGTGTTGTCGAAGATTATGCCGTAGCCAGACCAGAATATTCTGTTCCTGTCTAAAACTACAGAGGAGGAGTTCTGTATGTAAACGCTTGCTGTTTGCTGGTGTATGCTGTTATCATAAAGCTCTACATCCTTCCCATAAAGCACGTAAACACCTATAGTGTTGGCGTAAACCTTCATCTTCTCAGCTTTTACCTTTGTCCCTTCTATGTGCATAGCTAAAGAGTTGTTGTAAAGCAGTATGTTGTTCAAGTCAACATAGTCGCTTGTCGTGTATATTCCTACGTTCCACCCTTTCACGTTCAGGTTCTCCACAGTGATGTTCCCTATCCCAGCAGTCTTATTGAAGAGAACTCCTGGTGGGGTGTATACTCTTATTCCAGTTCCCTTGTCACTAGCCCAGTTGTAAAAGGTGGACTCCACCCAATATCCTTTTCCGTTCAAAATCACGTTGCTCGTGTTTATCAGTATGCAGTAGGTTATGCTTGGGTCGTTGACTGTTATATTGCCTGTGAGCTCGTAATACCCAGGAGTGTTTATGTTCATGCAGCTCTCTACTTGCCCTCCCAACTCATCGCTGTAAGGTAGATAATCTACATTATCAGTCGCCAAGACATAAGGACTATCGCAGAAACCGTCTTTGTCGCTATCGACACAGTTGTCGCTGTAGCCATCTCTGTCAGGACTGCTCCAGTAGTTGCCACCTATCTCGTTTCCAATAGAAAAAATCCTAGTCCCTACTTGCCTTGTGGTATTCCAACGGTTTGGATAGATAGTACCAAACGTTGTGTCAAATTCTACATTAGTGGGACTGGCGAAGTAGTTGTTATAAATCCAATCGTTCTGGTCTGAGACGATGTATATACCTTTTTGTATAGATTTTATTTTGTTGTAATTTATCACGTTTCCCAGCCCGTACACGGTGTAAATTCCATACGTGTTGGTATCGAAATAGTTGTTGTATATGTTGTCGTTCATTTCTCCATATAGCTCTAGTCCATAGCTGTTCCAGCTTATGCTGTTTCCTTCTATCCTGTTGTTATTTCCGAAGGAAATGTAAATACCATTGGTGTTTGAATAGAAGGTTGAGCTCTCAATCTTATTGTTGTTCGCATAGTCTATTTCTATTCCCGTTTCCCAGTCTCTCACTATGCAGTTCCTTATAGTTATATTGGTGTTTGTAGGCGATAACCAACCTGCAAAAATGCCTAAGCTGTTTATTGCGTCTATGCCATCTATTGTATGTCCTTGACAGTCCAGAACAATATCAGTTGCTTGTATGTCCATGCAAATGAAAGGAAGAGGGCCAGAAGCGTCCCATATGTCCTGAGTCAGATAATAAGTTTCTCCTGTCACGTTCAAAACGCTACATGTGCTAATGTACGTGTCTGCTCTGGCTGAAAAAGCTAAAAGAAACAGCAAAGGGACTAATGCTAATATTATCTTTCTCATATTCTCCCTCTAATCATTATATAGCCAAAAGCTATTATTAAAAATATTATCGGTATCCATAAAGGTATTGTTTTCGTGTAGAAGGCAAAGACAAACAGAAATATTATCAGCGCTACTAAGAATGCCATCCCTCCAGTCTGCAGCTTGCTCTCCACATTAGTAGACATACCAAAAGCCATTAGGAGCACTATCCAGAAAGGAGAAAGCAATATCGTGAGCAAACCAAGCCAGGGATACTCTACTGGAGCTGCACAAGCTGGGTCGTTCTCGTATTTTGTTTCCACATCGCAACCAGAAGGCGTGCAAATTCTAGTGTACTTTCTTTGCGTGTTACTAACACACTCAGCAGCCATCCAGTCAGTACAACTGCAAACACCCTGATATTTATTGCTTAAAGCTAAGTAATCTGTATTATTAGCATTAAGCACATAAGGGTCATCGCAGAATCCATCTCTATTGCTATCAGTGCATGTATCCGAATAACCGTTGCCACCAGGATTAGTCCAATAGTTTCCACCTATTTCTGTTCCATTAGAATAAATTCTCGTTCCTCTCTGCCTTGTAGTGTTCCAATAGTTTGAATAGATAGTACCAGAAAAGTAAAAATTATTAGTGTTGTTGAATAGGTTGTTATAGATTAAATTCTGTGTGCTTCCTGCATCATTCAAAACAATTCCATATTGAGAATTGTTTTGAATCACTAAATTTTTTATTGTGTTAGAACTTGAATAAGTAAGAAGGATTCCATAATTATTAGAATTGGTAGTTATGTTTGATAGTGTGTTAGAACCTGAATAGTAAAGATAGATTCCATAATTATTATAATTAGTTGTTATGTTTGATAATATGCTAGAACTTAAACCTTGAAGATAGATTCCATAATTATTATAATTAGTTGTTATGTTTGATAAGTTGCCAGAAAAATAGTAGAAGAAACAAATTCCACCATCGTTATAATTAGCTATTATGTTTGATAAGGTAATAGAACTTGGATTTTGAAGATACATTCCACAACCACTATTAGAACTAACATTTATGTTTGATAGAGTAACAGAGTTTAAATCATAAAGCCATATTCCATCACCGTTATAATTAGCTGTTATGTTTGATAAGTTGCTATAACTTGAATAGTAAAGAGAGATTCCATAATTATTAGAATTAGATACTATATTTGTTAAGTTGCTACTTGAAGAGTAAAGATAAATTCCCCATTTATAATTAGAATTGGTAGTTATGTTTGATAGAGTGTTAGAACTTGAATAAGTAAGATAGATTCCATCCCAAATATTGGAATTGGCAGTTATATTTGATAGAGTGTTAGAGTTTGAATGGTCAAAATATATTCCATAATCATTGGAATTAGCTGTTATGTTTGATAGAGTATTATAATTTGAAGATATGAGATAGATTCCGCACTCACCGTTGGAATTGGCTGTTATGTTTGATAGAGTGTTATAGTTTGAAGAGGAAATATAGATTCCACCAATATAACCAGGATTGGTTATTATGTTTGATAGATTATTAAAGTTTGAAGAATCGATATAGATTCCATAATCATTATAATAAGCATTTATGTTTGATAGTGTGCTGGAGTTTGAAGAAGAAATATAGATTCCATAATACCAATCTTTCAATACACAATTCTTTATAGTAACGTTTGTCGTTCTGTAAACATAAATGCCATAAATACCTGGATTTGGACCTGACATGGGTTTATATGCATCTATTGTGTGACCTTGACAATCTAAAGTTACATTATCAGCCGATATGTTAATGCAATAGGAAGTATTGGAATCAATTATGTCTTGCGTCAAGTAATAAGTCTCTCCTGGCGTGTCGAGAATTGCACAACTAGTCAAGTAGGTATCAGCTCTTACTGCTACTGCTAAAAAGAAGAATGTTATTGCTGCTAAGACCAGCTTCCTCATTCTCTCTGCCTCATCAGTGCATATCCAAATGCTAAAATCAAAAATATTATGCTAATCCATATTGGAATTGTCTTGGTAAGGAAGGAAAAAACTATCAGTAGCATGATTGTAAGTACGAGAAAGGGTATTCCTTTTCCATTGAGCATTTTTTCTGCAGCAGCAGACACGCCAAAAATCATTAAGAGCACTATCCACGTTGGCGACAGCAAGACATTTATGAGACTTAGCCAGGGGTAATCTGCTTTAACTGTAGGTATTAAGAGTAAAAATAAAATTAACGGCAGTGCTTTTCTCATAAATTACAATTACTCTTAAGACTATAAAAAGCTTTTTGAAAAAAGAAAAAAATAAATAAGTCTAAGCAAATCTGGTGCTTTGGCTAATCTCTGGCTTTAAATGAATATTCCTATTAGGAACATTATCAGCCCTGCACCAGCTATAGTACCGACTATAGCAGTGCTGAGCAGAGGAACTCCTGAAACGTTGCTTATTGTTGGAAGCAACACTTGTGAGACCACTATAGCACCAATCGTGAAGGCAATTATGCCCATGATAAAGCCTTTTATGTATTCTTTTGCTTCCATGTTTATCAAGAATGAATTGTCTTCGGCTATTTAAAAATCCTACCTATAATATATTTAAATAGTCTAAACAACTAAAATATGAAAATTCTACTAGGAATAATAGGAGTCCTGCGCCAACTATACTACCGATTATAAGAGGACTAAGTAAAGGAACTCCACTATTTTGTATTGTTGGAAGTACTGCTTCTGAAACTACTAAACTACAGACTACAAAGACGATTACTCCTATTATTACTCCTCTTAAATAATCTTTTGCTTCTGGCATGTTTATCAAGAATAATTTCTTCTAGATGTTTAAAAAATTGACCTATAACATATATAAATATCATAAACAATTAAATATTATGAAGTATATCTTCCCAAGAGGCTATGAAATGCTGAAGCAAATAAAAGCCAACGGCTACATAACTTTCCACAAGCAGAGCATGTACGTGACACGCCTTAGCTACTACATTATGATGAACTACTTGGCAAGTATGAAGCTGATTAGGAAAGAAGTGGGCAACAACAACGAGTTCAAATGGTTTTTGACGCCGAAGGGAGAAAAGGTCTTGAAACTGTTAGAGCAGTTGGAGGTAGTAATGAATGAGAGCTGAAGCCTTGTTGCTGCATAGCGATTTTACTGGAGAATTTGTTAGTGGAGAAATAAAAGACGGTTATTTCATGTTTGACTACAAGGGCGATAAGTACTCTTTTCGTACTTCAGAGCTAAGACCGTTAATAGTCAAGCGCTTCCTCTTCTCCAAGCCTTTGTACGTTTTCAAGTACAGTACCCAGATACCTTTAGCTTTCGTCAAGAAAGAAGGTGAGGGAAGAGAGGAACTAGTGCCGCCAGAGAAGCTTTTGCCCATACTGCAGACTATGGGCTTCAAGGACAGGACGCTAAAAACAATTATGCGCAAAGCAACCGTAGAGCCAGTGACAGATGCTGCTTTCTACGAGAGCGAGCTAAAGCTTTCGCCGAAGATAGCTGGAGACACTACAGACATGAGGTTTCTGCACGAGCTTATGAAGTACGTGGGAGAAAAGCCTCCTGTTGAGATGAAAAAGTTAATACTTATATTAATAGGCGCTTCCATACTGTTGTTCGTGCTTTTCTATGCCTTGAGCAACCCGCAAGCCTTTAGAAAAATATTGAATATTTAGGTGGTTGAATGCCTGTAGACAAGGAAAAAGTTGTGGGGACTGAAGAAGCAGTAGCAAGAATTGGAATGGAATTTCTCAGTCCAGACAAGGAAAATGTTCCCCTGCTTACTGACTTGACGCCAAAAGAGATTTTCATTTTGACTGGGCTCAAGGCTTTGGCTGAATTCTATGGCTCTAAAATAATAGATAAGTTCATTTTGACTTTTGAGAAGCTTAGGGTTTCTCGTTATAGGATTGGAAGGAAGGAGCTCATCCTGTTTGCCACTGGCTTGAAAGAGCTGGAGGAAGAGAAGCGCAAGGGCAAGCAGCTTGGCTCTTTATTATCTGGATTAAGTTAAGGAGGTGAAAAAAAGTATGCCTGAAGAGGAAAAGCCTGCTGGGCTTCAGACTGTCGACGAGATGATTAAGGAGCAGTACTACGCTCCAACAGAAGAGGAGAAGAAGGAAAAAGGTTTCTTGGAGCAGTTAATCGAATGGATTAAAAGCAGAAGGGAAGCCCAGTCTGCAAAGCTGAAAGAGACGGTATAAGCATGCTGTTCAAAAAGAAAGAAAGGCTAAAGGGTAAAATTATAATCACGCCCAAAACAGAAGAAATGAAGCCTTTCCTAGAGCAGTTTATAGCTGAAAGCAAGCAGGAGTGGGAAAAGGACGCTCCAGGCTGGCTGAAGAAAAGCACTGTCTTCGACCTGCTGCTGCTTGAAGACGAGCAGAGCTACATAATTTATTCAGTATTGCCCTGGGGAGAAATCCCATTCTTTACAGGAAAGATAAAGAAGAAGATTGCTGAAAACGTCAAGGGCTGGCTAAATACTAAAGGCTTTAACGTGGAGGTGAGAGTTGAGTAATGGTATTGTTTGCGGTGGTAGGGGAGCTAGGCGCAGGCAAGACCCTTACCCTTACTTACTTGCTCTTCAAGAAGTGGCTTGTGAATAGCCAAAGAATTTATTCCAACTATCATCTGTACAAAATCCCCTACATGTTCGTGGGCTCAGTGGCTACTTTCAACAGCATAAGAGAAGGCTGCTTTGGTGGTGATGAATTTTGGCTCTCATGTGATAGCCGTTCACACAAATGGGCAAAAGTTATAATAGCAAACATTCTCTCACGCTCGAGAAAAAGAAGTCTCACTATCTACTACACAACCCAACTTTTGAGCAGCATAGACCCCAGAGTAAGAAAAATTACTGATTTCGTCGCCTATCCCATGCTGAACACTCACGAAACTGTGTGCAAGGTCATTATATTCAGGGGAGGGAAGTTTGCCCCAGCGAACTACATGCGAACAATTTACTTTGAAACCAAGCCCGTGTTTCCTCTTTTCGATACCAACGAGGAAGTAGTCCCCTGGTCTGAGGAAGAAACTGAACCTACCTACCCAGAAGACGGGAAGTGGATTTTCCAAGAAAGCCCCAGCTCCGACATAATGGTCTTCAGCTCTTGGGAAGAAGCAGACGAGTATGCGAGGGGATTTTGGAAGGGCAAAAAGGTGATTGTATAGGATTATTAGCCCAGCTATTGATAAAAGACAAGAATAAGCGCTACTTGTTCTACATAATCTTGGACATAATAACAATCATAGTCTTCCTAATCCTCATGCTTATGTGGCGTCACTACTGGATAGAGGGCTTCAACGCCTGCAAGGCGATAGTCTGCTCAAACGCAACTGCAGAAGAAGCAATAATGAAAAAGCAGAGCCTATGCAACTCTACTGTTGGCTGGGGATTTGGCTAGGCAAAAAGCAATATCAATAGTATTACAGTATGCACTATCACTACTAAACCTATTATATATTCTATAATAGTCTTAGGCTTACTTATAGCAAAAAGTGTTGTCATGAAAGTTATCACACCAAGCCCCATAACTACACCAACAAAACTTCTTGAAAGCAAAGGCACGCCGTGAACTGGAGGCAGAGTTGTAGTAGTGGTTGGTGGAGGATACTCGTCGCTCAAAGCTAAGTAGTCAACATTATCAGTTGCTAAGACATAAGGGTCATCACAAAAGCCGTCTTTATCAGCATCTGTGCAAGTATCAGAATAGCCGTTACCAGTAGAATTAGTCCAATAGTTTCCACCTATCTCATTTCCAAAAGAATAAACTCTCGTTCCAGTTTGCCTTGTAGTGTTCCAATAGTTTGCATAAATTGTTCCATAAAAGTAAAAGTTGTTAGTGTTGTTGAATAGGTTGTTATAGATTGAATTGTTTGTTGACTCCCGTAAATAAATTCCGTAAGTACAGTTCTGTATTTTTGAATTGCTTATCTTGGTGTAATTAGCCCGCCACAAATAAAATCCTCCAGAACAGTTATATATTGTTACATTCTCTATAGAATTGTTTAAAACCCAGGGAATATAAATTCCATAATAATCACAATTTTGTACTTCTATGTTTTTCAAGGTAGTATAATTAGAATATACATTTACTCCATACCTTGTAGAAGTTAAACTTACATTAAAAATATTACCGTTTTCTGAATCAAAATCTATGCTATGGATATTTTTAAAAATAGAATTGATTGCACTGACATTATTACTTGCTGTTACAAATACCCCTCCTCCACTTCTATGTGTAGGAATTATTCCCAAATTGTCTATGACAGAATTGTCTGCACCGCATAGTATAATGCCACTTACATTATTGTTCCAATTCTTTATCTCAACAGTAGAATTGAAGAACAAAATAGGCTTATTATCAGCACCAGTTACATTTTCAAAGTATGAATGACAGTACATTTCCTCTCTGGTTGTGCCGTAAACAATGTCTAAAGAATTATTGTCAAAAAAAGAATCTTTAACGGTTATATTATCAACTGATTCTATGATTAGTCCAATTAAATTAGATTCTACTACCAAATTCTGAATTTTATTATTGCTCCCAAGTTGTATAGCATAAGACCAGTCCATTACAGTACAGTTCTTTATCGTCGCTATTTTACCATAACCCCGAGAGTCAATTCCAACAGTTCTAGCAGCATCAACTCCATCTATTGTATGACCCTGGCAGTCTAGAACGACGTTGTCTGCAGTAATTAGCATGCATGTAGAAGTTGTAGAATTCACTATGTCAAGAGTCAAGTAATAAGTCTCTCCTGGCGTGTCGAGAATTGCACAACCCGTCAAGTAGGTATCTGCTTTTGCTAAAGGCAACAAAAGAAGAAAAGCAAGTATAAGACAACCTAAAGTTTTCTTATAAAAACTTTCCATTAAAAAACTTTTCCTCATGCTTTCTACTTATCCTTGTCAATTTAAATACTTTTGTCAGACACTATCTTGCCAAGAGCCAAATCAGTCCTAAAGTTATTATAACGCCTATTACAAACCCAATTGCCAGAGAGACCAAATCTATTCCTCCTTTTTGCTGTGCTGTAGTTGTTGGTGGCAAGGTTATGTTTATGGGCAGGTGAAGCTCTGGCGGCAGAGGCTGTGCTAGAGCTGAAGCTACCAAAGCCAGAGCTGCTGCCATCAAAATTATTTTTCTCACGCTTTCTCACTTATCTTGCTAAGCAAGTAAATCATTATCGCATCGACAACATTCTGCCTGTCCTTCTTAGGCACTTTACCTAATGCTTGTTCTATCCTCTCTATATCCTTTACGTCCACATTTTCACCTCCCTTATTGATTTAATTCTATTCAACTTTTCCCAATTTCCAGCCTTTTTCCCATTCTTCCAGCTGAAAAGTATGCTGATTTGCCTTCCTTGCTTCAGCCTTATCTTGTCAACGTTCAGCCTTCCAAAACAGTCGTAGCAGTACTGCCTTAGAGCAAGAGCAATTTCTTTAGGAACATAAACAGGTCTTTTGTTTACAGCAATAACGAAATGAAATCCCCTTCCACTTGAGCTTCTTCTCCAGTAAATCTCACATCCCTTGAAAATCTTCAGCAGAATGCTCGCAATTTTTATTGCGTGTTTTTTGCAGTCTGCGTCGAAATTGAGCATCGCCAAACCATCTTCGTTCTTCATCCACTGCTCGAGCCACGTGTCCCACTTGAGCTTACAAGTCATGTATGAAATCGCCCTCCCACTCAGCGATTAAGTCTTCTCTGTCGAACGGTGGTCTATACAAAGCAAACTTGTACCTGTCCTGAGCAGTTGTCACTGTCACAGGCGGCTTGTAAGGTCTTCCCATAGCCTTTAGAACCCACGCTTTCAACTTTTCCAGAAAGCCAGTTGGTGGTGGTGGCGCTATCTCTATTGGTGCTAGAGCCATCTCTATTGAATAGTCGTCTATTCTGAAAGTAGGTATTAAAGGCACTTTTATTATCCCTTTCTCCATCATTTCCTTCTCCTCCTGTGTAAGGTTCAGCTTCTCGTATATCTTTTTCAGAGCTTCAGGCACTTTCCTAGCATCGACCCACTTGAACCAAGTGAAAGCTCCCAGCCTTCTGTTCCTGCTCACCCAAGTTGCCGACTTCAGCTCCTGCTCCTTTACAAGCTCTCTTATGAGTCTGTCATACCTCTTGAGCACTTCTTCCTCGCTGCTGGAAAAGCTCCTGAAGAAAGGTGGCTCTTCAAAAGTGAGTTCCCACTGTATTCTAGTTGCTTCCTCCGCCTTTTTCTTCTTAGCTTCCTCTGGCTCAATCACAGCTCCAGAGTAAGTGACACGCCAAAAGTATATTTTTGGCATTATAGCACCAGATAACCTTTTATCCCTTTAACTTTTTTTACTAACCACAAAGCTCTTTTATGCAATTTATCTTTATCTTTATCATAAAGCAGGAAACTCTTGCTCAGTGGTATGAAATCAAAGCTCCTGTCTTTCTTCTTTATCTCTTCACAAACTAAAAAGACCTCTTGCTGCTTCCCCTCTTCTATGAAAACTATCGCCCTGTGCTTCTGAAAGAACATGTATAATTATTTGTAGTAAACATTTAAATAATTTTCTGTTCTATTATATAATATGACTAAACTAAACGAAAAAGAAGTATTGAAATACATATCTGATAGACAGTATGCTACAGTAAGAGAAGTATACAACCACTTCAAGGTCAGCAGGCTCACAGCCTACATATTCCTCAAGGTCATGGTAGCCAAAGGCTTGCTTTTGGCTAGAAAGGTAGGGCATACTATGGTGTTTGAAGTGAACACCGAAAAGTTGATGTCATGATTTGTTCATTTGAAATCAAAGTAAGGACAGCCTTCCGACGAGCCAAAAGCTATGACAGGGAGGCGTTTCTCGAAGGCTCTAATGCTTTCGGGAAAGGCGAAACCTGCTTGCCTATCTCACACTCAAGTCCAACCAGAGAATGCCAAGCAGATGAACAAGATGAGGGTGACACGGATGGTGAGTTTGGTTTAGGGATTGAGAGGTGAGGGAAAAGTGGGGAGCAAACTAGAAATATTGCTGGCAATATGGCTGTTTATATTGACAATAGCAGTGGCTGCTCAGATAGTGCAGATAAGGGAAGCTGTCGAGTCTCTTTTCTCAATAGACTACAACATTACAATTGCTTTGAACCAGACTGCAGACGCAATCGTTGATTTGAGCAAGGTAGTGGCAAGCAATAGCAAAGACATAAAAAGCTTGGAAAGCAAGACAAGCACCCTTGACAGCGAAGTATCCTATTTGTCCAGCAAGCTTGAAGAGCTGAAGAAGCAGAAAGGTCTTGTCAACCCTTCCTACTCAGAGCTTGTGAGTTTTGTTGCTGAGGATTTAACAGACACTTTGGTCTACACCGACTACTTCACGTGCGTCGACTTTTCAAACACTTTCATCAGGAACTTCAGGAGCAAAGGGTATTACTCGTGCGTAGCTTATGTAGAATTCGAGAAAGGTGCTCACAATTTTGTGGCGGTGAACACGACAGACATGGGCGTATTGTATGTTGAACCCCAGAACGACGCCATAATATACAGCCTTAGTGTCGGCGACGACTACTGCACAAAAGTAGGCTGGAACTGCAACTACGTGATAAAGAAGCTCAGCTCGTGCTTTCAATGACAAGTGGACATCTGTTGTAATTACATTCCTTGTGCGTCAAGCCACAGTAGTTTCCTATGTTGAGCCATTCGCAATTCTTCCTCAGGTTCTCAAAATCAACTACTACTTTCATTTTTACACCTCCTGTATATCTCCTCTACACCCATACCCTTCCACACTTCTTCCCTTATCCTTCTAGCCAACTCCTCTGGCTTGCACTTGTACTTTCTGCACATCTTATCCATCTCTTTCTCCACAGTCTTTACCTCTGGCAAAAACTTGAACATTAATGCTTTGTAGTAAGCCTTTCTAGCAGTCTTTTCTATCAGCCTATCCATAGCCTTTCTTATCTTTTTATTCATCAAATCACTTTTTTAAATCGAATAGAATTTCCAATCCCACTTTCATATAGTTTGAAGGGTAAAGCAAGAAAGGCTCTCCGTTGTTTACTGCAATTATTCCAATTTTGTTCTGGAAAAATTTTCCAAGTAAGTTTGAATAGTGAAGATAGCGAATATCGTATCCTATAAATCTCCTGTAGCTCTTAGTTATTATGTAGAAATAGTTGAAATACATTCTCCTTGCTATAACCTGTTCTACTGCTTTTTTTATGGCAAAATCTTTCAGCTCTATCCCCACTCTTCTTACCTTCCTCTTCTTGCAATACAATATTGCATCTACTTCCATACCACCTACTCTGAAATGCCTTTCAACTTTTACTATTTCTCCGTGCAATTCCTCTATGAAATTCAAAACTTTTTCATTGAGTAAAGAATCCTCCTTGACTTCTCTTCCCCACTTGTTTACTTCTTTCATTCTTCACCATTTTTCAAAAGTTCTTTTATTTTATTCTTTGCTTTCAATGCTTTCAACTTACCTTTTTCTATTGCTTTAACTTCTGGTAGGTATTTTACTAAAAGCAATTTGTTGCGAGATAACATCAAAGGAACTAAAATTAAGTTATGTTTCTTAGCGATTCTATCCAAATCCTTCTCCAATTCTTTGCTTTCAACGTAAAATGCAACCAAACCTCTCACTTACTCACCTTTTCCTTAACTTTTATATCCCAATACGGGTTTAAAGGGCAGAAATGGTTCTTGCAATAATTATTTCTTTCATTTACTCACTTTTTCAAATTTTAAAAATAAACTCTCTTCTGGTTTACATTCCTCTCTAAACTTACAATTATCATTGTCCCAATACTTACAAATCCAGCATTTTTTCTTGAATGGTGGCATTTAAACTACCTTTTTCCTTAATTTTTCAATCATTATCTGCGTTATCTTTGTCCCTAAGTAAGTTCCTATCGCCGTCCCGAAACCTATGAAAATACCGTTGATTATCATTTCGATTATCGTCATTCCTTACTCACCTTTTCCTTAAAAACTGTTTTATATCTTTAAGTTTTCCATTTTCGCACACAACCCATCTACCACCATATCTGAAACCATCTTTTATTCGCTTTTCATCACTAAGCAAATGATAACAATATCCATACGTTGCCTTTCCTTTTTTTGATAAATGAATAAATTTTATCCCGTTATTACAAAAAAATGCCCAACATCTACCCTCTTTCCATTGTTTTGTTGTCCCGTGTGCTGGATTAATTTCATACGTTTTTCCATCAAACTTATTTACGAACTTCATTCCCTATCACCTTTTATCCTTCAACTTCTTTTTCATTTTTCATTCTATCATTAACTCTATTTGGAAACCACGCTCTGTAATAGCATAAAGTCTTTTTTGATATTTTTCAAATTCTTCTTCAGTCATAAGTATGATATGTTCTGGTTCTTCTTTGCTCGCATGCATTAGCCTTCCGAATCTTTGACTTTCCTGCATACGAGAACCAAACAAAAATGAAACTTCTATAACTCTTTCCAGTTCTGGCAAGCTTATTCCTTCGTCTCCTACACGAGAAACAACACAAGTATCTGCCTGTCTAATAATATCCATTCTTTCTCTTGTTTCTCCATAAACAAAAGGTAATCCGAACTTTGAAGCTATTTTTTGCCCAAATTCAATGCTATCGCAAAAGATTATTGTTTTTAAAGGAAGCTTTAAAAGTTCTTCCAATTTTCTTAATTTTTCCTGATTTGTTTTAAATAGATAAACCTTAAAGACAGGCTTTCTAACGACTTGTAATTTTAATAGTTCGTCCCAACTCATACCTAAAGGAAATCCTGTCAGAGCAAAAATGTAATTTTCTCTTTTGTCCTCTCGAAACGGAGAGCCACTAAACCCCAATCTATATTTTGTCTTTAAGGTTGCTAATCTTATAAAGGTGTTTGCTGGTAAATGCTGGCACTCATCAAAAATTATCAGATTAAATTCTTTATTTATTAATTTTTTATAAGCATGATAAGTTACAACTTCTATCTCGTTTTTTAATTCTGGAATATGTTTTTCAATTCTTTCTTCCCACTGTTCTTTTAAAGTTAAAGTAGGAACAACAACCAATTTCTCTCCTTTAATTCTTGCCAAAACATAAATCCCGAAAAAGCTCTTTCCGCTTCCAAAAGCCCAATAGATTCCACATGCTCCCTTTTCTAAAAATTCTTTCCAAGCATTTTCTTGGTAGCTTCTCAATTCAAATCCGTTCCAATCTCTCAAATCTTCTTTTTGAACAGGCTTTGGAATGAAAGGTAAAATTCCATCTTCTATTAATTGAGAAATTAGCTTAAATTCTGCCCCTCTTTTAATCCTTATTCTATCTGAGCCTTCTCTTGAAGATAAGAAGCGTCTATATTTGCTAAAAGCTTCATCCTGCAACTCCTTTCCAGTTAATAAAAAGCCATCAACAACTTTTAGAGGCAAAGGCTTGGGAAATTTTAACTTTTCTCTCAAAGCTTCTGGAACTGGAGCTATCCATTGAACATAGCGATTGACTACAAAAATATTGTAGCTTTTTGTCTGTCTTTCCAACCAACCAATTTGAAAGTCTATCCAGCGAGGAGCTATAACATAAAATTCATTTTCTCTTTTAGGAATTATAACATAAGGCTCTTTTAAAAAATTTTCTATTTCTTCCTTATTGAATCTTCCAAGCTGTAATTCTTCAATTTTTCTATCAATTTCTCCTTTAATCTTTTCTCTCTCTTTTTTCAAATTTTCTATTAATTCATCCATCTTAGATAAGTTTTCTTCCAATGATTTTTTTATTTCAGATATATCCATTCAAATCACTTTTTGTCGCCAAGTCGCCCTAACTGGATGTCAGTCTCTATCTTGCCTCGAGGTTTTGGCGTCCAAGACAGAGACTTTAAGACTTGGTTTCGACAATTTTGACCGAGCTGCCAGTAGTCTTTGGTTGTATGGTCAGTATGAGAGGACAAGCTGTTTATGCAGCCGAATGGTATTCGCAAATCCAGCAGCTCTTTGGTCACCTTATCATCCTCCTTATTTTGTCAACAACCCAACCATCTAAGTTGAAAAAGCTCGTCAGTACTTGATTTCTAGGCTCTTCCCACCCTTTCATCCTCTCTTCCACTTCTTCTCTGGTTTTATAAATATCCAAAACTATCACTATTCCCTTGCACACGGCATACAGCTCGCCCGTGTCTTTAATCCAGCTCACCCTCCACTTTCCCATCTCGTTCCTGCTCAGCAGTCCCCACCATGCTCCAAAGTCTACCTCAGGGCTCTTCCTTCTCTTCTCGTCCTTGAAAAACTCCTCCTCACTAATCACTTCTGCTCTTGCACTCATCGCAAACACCGAAAACCTTTCCCATAGGAACATGCTCGAACGGCAGCACTTCCTCCCACTCTTTTCCACACTTCAAGCAGACATTAACCACCTTTACATTCTTCCTTATCCTCTCGTCTTCAAATTTCACATTATCACCGAAATTAAAATAAAAATTAATATAAGCCAGCAGAGTATTACGGTCAAAACCCCTACGTGGTATATTATTCTAGGCTCTATGCTGCTTATGAAGAGCGAAGCTGCAGTTAGCTTCATTTGGTTGTTAGAGCAAGCCTCTATAATCTGTGCTGTAGCTCCTGTGTCCATAGCAAGCATGCCTATCATAAAAATTATTGTCAGGCAGAACAGTGCTACTACCAAAGTTTTTTTGTCCATCTACATCAACTCCTCCAGCAAAAGCTTTTTTGTTTCCTTTAATTTAGCTTGAATGAAGCCGTGCTCTCTCAGTGCCTTAACCCTATCTTCACCAGTCTCTCCTTCCCAGCTAAAAAGGCAAATGCGCATCCAAATCTCAGCCCTAACAGTGTCGTCGAAAACTTCAAAGAACTTGAACTTGTGGTCTATGGTGTCAGCTATGTTCAAAAACTCCTGTAAGTCCAGTATTTGAAAGTCTTTCATTCTATTCCCTCTTTTTCGCAATTTTGCATTCTTCTTCACAAGGAAAGTAAATGCAGTCCCAACATTCCTTAGGAACGCTTGCCATGTAAACAGCTATTCCATATATTAGCTTGCTCTTTATTCTCTTGCTTACATACTCCTTTATCCTTTCCTCAAACCTCTTATCCCCGTAATACTCTACTCTCATCTTTTTCTCCTCGCATACTTTTCCAAGCTAGTCTGCTTTTCCCAGTAGCTTTCACTCTTCTTCAACTTCCTTCACCAGCTCTTCCCTTTTCTCAGGGCTCAGCTTCCTCAGGTAGTGTCTTGCCATTATGTAGTTGAACTTCTCAGGATTCCTTTCCCTATACTTTCTTGCGTATTCCCTCCTCTCTTCTATGCTCTTGTTCTTCCACCTGCTTATTGCGTTGAATATCACTCTCTGCCTTACCTTGTCGCTGCACCAGTACATCACCGTAGAATCGGAAACTCCTAGCTTTTTAGCTATTTCCTTGTATTTAATTCCCTGCTTCCTCATTTCCCTCATTTTCTGCTTCATTTCCTCGCTAACTATCATACCTACCAAATTGATTCTAGGCGTGATAATGTAATTACAAAAATTGTTAACATTAATGCAGCTACTATTCCATCTATAGCTCCTCTATTGTAATTACTCAAGCCGTTGTACCACCTAACAACCTCTGGAGCTACTGTGGTAGCAATAAAAGCTACAAGCAACACAGACACTACAATGCAAAGTATTATATTTACAAAAAGTACACTCCTTATCCTATCTTCTAGCTTTTGTATCCTTATCTCATATTCGTTCAGTTGTGTCCTTATCTCGTGGTCGTTCAGTATATCCCTTTCTTTGCGCATAAAAGCACCTCTACTACTAAAGCTATTGCGTAGACTGCCAGAAGAACTCCAAGCACTTCAACGATTATAATCAAGCAATACTCCCTTATGATAGCAGTGTAGAGAAGCATCGTAAGCCAGAAGTTTACGCCGATGAAAAACATTATGTATTCGATTGCCAGCCTGTTCTCCTTCCTCAGTTTCTCTACTTCTTTGCACGCTTTATCCATAATAACTATTTGCACATAAAAATATTTAAACTTTACTATCCTTAATTTAATGTGTCGGTGTACAGATTTGTATTCATAATCAACGGTAGCTTGGTAGATATACTCTCCAAAAACTACTCCCGTGCACTTAAAAAAGCTATGTTCAAGTACTTGAGCACGCAGGACTTTAAAGGAGTGCGCCCTGGCACTAACATGAGCATTTCTCTTACCTTCTTGGCAAAATTTTTACCTTATGATAAGAAATGGAGAGAAAGAGTCAAAGTTTAGGCAAAAAGCGCTATCAATGCTATTACAGTAAGCACTATCACTGCTAAAACTATGAAGTACTCTATCACTTTCTTAGGCTCTCTTATGTCGAAAAGCGTTCTCAGCATGAAAGTAATTATGCCAAAACCTATTACTACGCCTACCAGAGTGTTAGAAAGTAGAGGCACGCCGTGAACTGGAGGCAAAGTTGTGGTTGTGGTAGGCGGAAGATATTGATTGCTCAAAGGTAAGTAATCTGTACTATTACTAACACTACCTAAAACATAAGGGTCGTCGCAGAAACCGTCTTTGTCAGAATCGGTGCAAGTATCAGAATATCCTGTACCTGAAGAATTAGTCCAGTAGTTACCTCCTATCTCTGTTCCTGCCGAGTAAATTCTTGTCCCTGCTTGCCTTGTAGTGTTCCAAAAATTAGGAGAAACATAAAAAGAAAATCCCATACCATAATTCCTACTGTTATTGAATAAATTATTATAAATCTTATTTGGTGATAAAACACTACTACCAGGATAGAATAAATAAATACCATAGAAAGAATTATCTTGAATAACATTAGAATAAATTATATTATCATGACTATCTGTAAGGAATATACCCATCCACCACTCTGTCAACTTGCAGTTTTTTACAGTTACATTACTCCTACTACTAGCAGAAATTCCATAAGTTTCAGAAGTACCATTTCCATCTATTGTATGTCCTTGACAATCTAAAGTTACATTATCAGCAGCAATGTTCATACATGTAGTAGTTGAAGAATTTATTATGTCTTGCGTCAAGTAGTAGGTCTCCCCTGGCGTGTCAAGAACAGCACAACTAGTCAGGTAGGTATCTGCCCTTGCCAAAGGTAATAAAAGAAGAAAAGCCAGTGCAAAAATTATCGCTTTCCTCATGCTTTCTACTTATCCTTGTCGATTTAAATACTTTCGTCAGACAAAGAAGAAATCTAACTCAATCCAAGCAGCTCCAGCACGCTTGGCACTGTGACAAAGTCCCTCTTTCTCTTGTCCCAACCAACAGCCATCTTCCCCTCTTTCCAGAACTTGTAGAAAGCCTCTACGTACTTTTCTTCTGCGCTTTTGTCCAAAACAACAGCCACATCCACAAGCTTGTTGTGTGGGAAGAATCTTGCCTTCCCTTTCTCCAGATATATCAGCGCCCTTCCCTCTGCAAATTCCTCTACCAAAAGCTCCTCCCCTTCCTTAGGGAAGAAAGTTACAGTTATGAATCCGTTGCTTAGTTTCATTTTAAATCACTCTTTAAATTTTCCAGACTCAAGTTTCTCTTTTATTCTTTCCAATTTTTCCCACTCTCTTAAAAACATGTTATACTCTCTTCTTATTTTGAAAATTCTCACATACTTCTGTAAATTTCTTATCGACCATCCATCTCCTTTTTCTATTTCCTTGATGATATGAGGAAGTAAAGTTATTATGTTGCAAAAAATCTTAGCTTGCTTCCTAGTAACTACCATTCCCACTATCTCCTCCTTTTTGTGCAAAGCTCTGTGACACTTTGGGCATACTCTCAACCCTACTTCCACAGGAAAATAAATCAAGTGATGCCAGATTGTCGCTTCATTTTTATTACATATTGGACAAACTTTCATACAATTGATTTAGGTATAAAAATATTTAAATATTTTCATACAAATTATTTCTATGATTGAGTTTATAGACTTCGCTCTGCTGGTAAATGCTAAGACTTTTATCTCCTTAGAAAAAATTGCAAACAAATTCAAAAGATATACATCAAATTATATACGAATAAGGCTAAACAAATTGTGCAAGCAGGGCTTGATGGAAACGATGGTCTTGAACCATAAAACATATTGCAGGGCAACCAAAAAAGGATACGAAGCTGCTATGGAGTTCTATAAAGTTCAGGAAATGGACGTTTTCATCAATTTTTTTAAAAAAGCTAAGGAGCAAGAGACTAAAACTTCTCCTTAACAAACTCAAAGAAAATGTCCTTTCTAACCCAATAACCCTCTTCTTCAGCCTTTTTAACCATGTACTTGAACTCTCTCCACTCAGGCTCTCCAAACTTCCTCTTATACCTGATAAAAACTTCCTGCAACGAAACCTTATCCCTTCCCTCTTTCACAAATTCCTCCAGCACGCTTATAAACTTCTCTATCAAACCTTTCTCCTCCTTTTCTCCCACTCTTTCAAAGCCGTTACCAGCGTCTGCCAATCAATTCTAAGAGGGTTTATCTTCATGGCTATGCTCAGTATTTCCCTCTTCTCCTCTGGTGTGTAGTTTCTATTGTGTATGAGAAATCCTGAGACTGTCTCGGTGCACATGTCTTTAAGATATTTTCTTCTCTCCCTCATTATCTTTTCGTATGTCATTTACCTCCCCGCAGTTTGGGCAATTCCACCCATCATATTTTTCAGCTATGCTCTCCTCTATTTCCAGAGTGTTACCACACTTCTTGCACACGAATTTTTTAAATCCCATAAAGCTTAGCCTTCTTCTCCTCTTCTATTCTGTCCAGTATCCTTCTCAGGTCGTTTATCACCTTCTCTATTTCTCTCGCCAGTTCGTCCTCATCCATTTTTCTCTCCTCTGAGCAATCAATATATGCATTTCAAAATATATAAGCCTTTATACTAAAAGTTTATAAATAATAAGAGCAAAAATAAATTTGCTTAATGTGCCACCAAAAGGATGATAGTAAACTTTTGGTGGTCAGAAATTGGTTGAGAAAATAAAAAAACAGAAATAAGAAGGTGTACTATCTCGTAATAGGTTCAAGAAAAAGACGATAGACCTCAATCAGTATACTTAACCTAACTGTCGAAAGACGGAAGGGTTAAGTGGTCAACTGGTTGTGGCTTAAGCGTCCTCTTTTCTTGTTGCCTATTACTTTGGTCTGTGCCTTCCAGACCGAGAGGGTTAATTGCCCGTGCAAAGTAATTTATTATTAGAGGTAAGAGCAGAAAAAAATAAAGTTATAAATAGTAGTTGCTTTTCACTGAGTAGTAGTGAAACAATATGCCCCTATTTTCGAGTTTTAAGCCTTAAATCCTTTGAATTTGAAGGCTTTTTCTGAAACATTACCATTCATGCAGCTGTAGCTTTGGCTAAAAGCATCATCATCGCTCTCAACATACATGGTTACTCCAACTTTAGTCACATAGAAATAAATATGAATTTTCCAACTACAGTCATATTAAATATGAAAATTCCAACTATAGTTAGTAAAACCACTACTTAACAATAACAACATGTAAACATAAAGAGACTATCACTACTTCTCGGTAGTTA
>Ga0080004_1194960_pt1 | contig 31579 bp, 32 predicted proteins | sample WasSprMetagenome_FD_69207 | JGI IMG/M metagenome (GOLD analysis project Ga0080004, IMG submission 69207) | Sulfidic aquatic microbial communities from Washburn Spring, Yellowstone National Park, USA - WS (SPADES assembly) (version 2) | ecosystem: Environmental > Aquatic > Thermal springs > Hot... | reverse complement strand
ATTCAGAGTATATAAAAGTCAAGAAAGAGTATGAAGATATTTTATCTAAGCAGGCAGAAAATCAAAGAAAGATTGATTTTTTAACATTTCAGATTAACGAGCTTTCATCTGCAAACGTAAAGCCCGGAGAAAAACACAAGCTCGAAGAGGAATATAAATATTTATCAAACATAGCACTTATAAAAGAAGTCGTAGAGCTTTCTAAAAGTGTTTTATCGATTCAAGACAAAAGCGTTTTATCAAATTTAAGCTTGGTAATAAAAAACATCTCAAAAATTTCTGATTTAAGCGAGAGTTTAAACAAAGTTTTACAAAATCTTGAAGAAGCTAAAGCTATGATTGAAGATGCCTTTTATAAGCTTGAAGATACAGATTTTTATTCAGATGATTATAAGCTTAGAGAGATTGAAGAAAGACTAAATCTTATCAATAACTTAGAGAGAAAGTATCATGTTGTAGCTGATGAGATGCCAAATTTGTTAGAGAGTTTAAACGATGAACTTTCTACTCTTATGAGCTTGGAAGACAAACTGCCTGAGCTTGAGGAGAGGTTAAAAATATTAGAAAATAAGATTAATCAGTTAGCGGATGAAATTTCAAGCGTTAGAAGAAGCAAAGTAAGCGAGTTTGAAGACTTAGTGGTTGAAGGTCTAAAGGATTTGGCGTTTAAAACACCTATTTTTAAGGTTAAGATAGAAGAAAAGCCAATAGACAAATACGGAAAGGATAAGATAACTTTTTATTTTTCTGCAAACTTAGGATTTGAGCCAAGACCGCTCTCAGAAGTTGCATCCGGCGGTGAAATTTCAAGAATCTCTTTGATATTAAAACTAATATCGAAAAAATCTGTTAAAACCTTAATCTTTGATGAGATAGACACAGGAATTGGCGGAAAAACAGCCATAGAGATGGCCAAAAAATTAAAAGAACTGTCAAAAGATTTCCAAGTTATTTTAATCACTCATCTTCCACAGATTGCAGTAGTTGGAGATAGACATTTTTACATCAGCAAAGAGGTTGAAGATGGCAAAACCGTTGCAAAGGTAAGCCTTCTTGAAGAAGACAGAAGTCATGAAATAGCAAGAATGCTTACAGGAATGATTGATGAAAATTCTATAAGTTTAGCAAAACAGCTTTTGAAAGAAGGGGAGAAATGGACAAGATAGTAATTCATGGTGCAAGACAACATAACTTAAAAAATATAGATTTAGAACTTCCAAAGAATAAATTAATAGTTATCACCGGACCGTCCGGCTCCGGGAAGTCTTCATTGGCTTTTGATACGATTTATGCAGAAGGTCAAAGAAGATATGTAGAAAGCCTGTCAGCTTATGCGAGACAGTTTCTTGGAGTAATGGAAAAACCTGATGTGGACAGCATAGAAGGACTTTCTCCTGCGATAGCAATAGACCAAAAAACCACATCTAAAAATCCACGTTCAACAGTTGGGACTATAACAGAAATCTATGATTATTTAAGACTCTTATTTGCAAGGGTAGGAAAACCACACTGTCCAGAATGTGGGGCTGAAATCTCATCCCAATCTGCACAAGAAATATCAGAAAGTATAATGTCTTTGCCTGAGGGAACAAAAATACAGATAATCGCACCAATCATTAGGGGACAAAAAGGAGAGCATAAAGACACCTTAGAAAAGTTAAAAAGGCTTGGATATCCAAGATTAAGAATAGATGGGGAAGTGTATCTTACAGAAGAAGTTCCAAAGCTTGATAAAAACAAAAAACATACAATTGAAGTTGTAATAGATAGAGTTGTTATAAAAGAAGGTTCAAGAACAAGAGTTAATGACTCTGTGGAGCAAGCTTTAAAGCTTTCTGATGGGCTTGTAGTTGTAAATCTTGCAGATGAGGGTAAAGATATTATTTACAGTGAAAAGTTTGCATGTCCTATTCATAATTTCTCCATTCCTGAGCTTTCGCCAAGACTTTTTTCTTTTAACAGCCCTTATGGAGCGTGTCCAACCTGCAAAGGTCTTGGAGTTATTCATAAAATTGATGAAAATCTTTTAATAGATGAAGAAAGGGTAGCCACGGAAGCTTTTAGAATAGCCGAGAATATCTCTTTTAAATACATAAAAGCAATGGTTAGTGATTATTTAACTTTTAACAGAATTCCAAGGCTTAAAAAATTCAAAGAACTACCACAGCATGTAAAAAAAGAGATTCTTTATGGCAGTGGATATTTTGAAGGCGTAATTCCACATCTTGAAAGAAAATTCTTAGAAACGGACAACGAAAAATACAGAGAAGAAATAGGGAAATACATTAAAGAAATCCAATGTCCCGAGTGTAAAGGTGCAAGATTAAGAAAGGAAGCATTAACTGTGCTTGTCAACGGCAAGAATATTTACGATGTTGTAAAAATGGATATAGCCAAAGCTTTTGAGTTTTTCCAAGACTATGAGAGCGTACCAAAAACAGAAAAAGAAAAATTAATCTCAGAAAAGATTGTAAAAGAGATAAAAGAAAGATTAAAGTTTTTATTAGATGTTGGACTTGATTATCTAACCCTTGACAGGACGGCTACAACTTTAAGCGGTGGAGAATCTCAAAGAATTAGGCTTGCTACTCAAATAGGCTCTAAATTGTCGGGTGTTTTATACGTTCTTGATGAGCCGTCCATAGGACTTCATCCAAGAGATACAGAAAAGCTTATTAATACATTGAAAGAGCTTAGAGACCTTGGAAACACTGTCATAGTAGTAGAGCATGACCCGGAGACTATTGAAGAGGCAGATTATATTGTTGATATTGGACCGGGCAGTGGTGTATACGGTGGCTATATTACAGCAGTTGGAACTGTTGAAGAGATAAAAAATAACCCAAATTCATTAACAGGCAAATACTTAAGCGGAAAGCTAAAAATTCCACTACCGGCAAAAAGAAGACCACCAAATGATAATAAATACTTAATCATTCATGGTGCAAAAGAGCATAATCTAAAAAATATAGATGTAAAAATTCCACTTGGATTGTTTGTAGCTATTACAGGAGTATCAGGAAGTGGAAAATCAACGCTGATATACGATATCTTATGGCAAGCAGCTAAAAATAGATTCCATGGGTCAAATGAATACGTAGGCAAGCATGAAAAAATAGAAGGATGGGAGCATATAGACAAAGTTATAAACGTAGACCAATCGCCCATAGGAAGAACGCCAAGGTCAAACCCGGCAACCTACACAAAAGTTTTTGACTTAATAAGAGAGCTTTACGCATCTACTCCTGAGGCAAAAATAAGAGGATACGACCCGGGAAGGTTTTCTTTTAACGTAAAAGGGGGAAGATGTGAAGCATGCCAAGGTGAAGGTGTAGTTAAAATTGAGATGCATTTTCTACCGGATATATACGTAACCTGCGAAGTCTGCGGCGGAAAAAGATACAACAAAGAAACTTTATCGGTTTTATACAAAGGAAAAAGTATTGCAGATGTTCTCGATATGACGGTTGCAGAAGCTTTAGAATTTTTTGAAAATATTCCATCTATCAGAAACAAATTAAAACTTTTGCATGATGTAGGTCTTGATTATATAAAACTTGGACAACCGGCAACCACGTTGAGCGGGGGAGAAGCTCAAAGAATAAAGCTATCAAGAGAGCTGTCCAAGAGAGATACAGGGAAAACTCTTTACCTGTTAGATGAGCCAACAACAGGTTTGCATTCTCATGATGTAGCAAAGCTAATACAGGTTTTAAATAAGCTTGTAGAAAAGGGCAACACTGTAGTTGTGATAGAGCATAATCTTGATGTTATAAAGTGTGCAGATTGGATTATAGACCTTGGACCGGAGGGCGGTGATAGAGGCGGCTTTATTGTAGCAGAAGGAACGCCAGACATGGTTGCAAACAATGAAAAATCTTATACAGGAAAGTTTTTGAAAAAGTATTTAAAGTAAGAGGTAAGGCATTACTAAACCGCTTGTCAAATATTGTTTGTCTTATTCAGAATCTAATCAGTCAAACAAATGTAGTATGCTTAAAAAAGTTCGCTAATTACCTATCACTGAGACTGTTCTAAAATTCTCGTAAGCTTACCTTTACGTGTCATCCCGAGACTGTAAGCCGAAGGAACTCCTCTTTTAAAAATATGAAAAAATGAGATTCTTCGTCGGCTGCAGAATGACAATTTTGATTTTTGTAAGCAGTCTCAATTATTCATCTCAATCCCTCATCTTCTATCACGTGAAATCAACCAAGCCAATCCTTTGAATATCTGATAGAAAAAGCCAACAATTGGATTAATTGCAATTAGCATAAACTCATACTTTGTGTCTGTTTGAAATGGATTATACTGTTGTGGTTGCTGATATTGTTGCTGATAGTATTGTTGCTGTGGCTGGAAGGTTGTCTGATTATTTCTTACTTCCTTGTCTTCCTTAATGTTAAGCTCTCTTCTTATCTCTTCTTTTTCTACTTCCACGTCTTGAAGAATTATCTTTCTCATGACTATATACCTCCATTTAAGTGTTAAAATATCAAAATGAATTGATAACTTTTAAATAAGCCCCCATTCTCTCATTTCTGCTATGGCTATCATCTTAAATCGTTCATATTCAGGTGGAGTATATTTATTAGCATATTCAATGTATTTTTCTATTAATAGAATTTCAGGTATTCCAAGCTCTTTTGAAGGCCCAGCCCACGCTAAATATGAACGATAATATAAACCGTCTCGGAAGAAATAGTCTAAGTAATGTGGATATTTAGATATTTTGGGATGGTCTTTAATGTATCTATCTACCAATGGATGCCCGTTTTCATTATATACAAAGAAAGACCTTATATATCCAGCCATTCCTAAATCGTAAAAATTTTCATAATTTGCTTTTTCTTTAATTTCCTTATCTCTCAAATACATTATATACTCTCTTGCTAAAGGATAGTATCTATCGTATTCTTCTTGGGAGATTTTAAGCCTTTTAAGTATCTCTCCTTTCTTTGCAAAAAGACGGTCTATAGCTTCTCCACCCTCTCCCAAGTCTTCTAATATCTCAATATTATCTCTGTTCCAAAATATTTTGTAATTTGGTATTAGTTTTGATTTAGAAGAGACAAAGGTGCTTATATCATCTTCAGACCATTTATTGTGTCTGTATGAGAGTATGATATTAATGTTGGCTATGAATATCAATAGCTGCAACTTTCTTTTAGAACCTGTTGTGTCCTTAGGGTTGTTTTCAAATTCTATTGGAACCATCCTTGCCTTTATTGGATAAGCAAAGCCGTCGTCAAACTCTCCGCTTTCACTGAAAAACAAGTAATACAACGGACTATTATTAAACGCCGCACAAAATAGGTAAGGGTGTTTTCTAAGCATCATCTTTCTTTACCTCCTATATTTAACCTCTCCTTATTATTTATACACACCAAAATTTTAACTTATCTGAGAATCACTCATACTTCATTATATACTCTCTCTAAGCTTCTTTACAAACACTCTAACTCCATACTTTTCAGCCAATGGATACAGCTCTTTTGTAAGCCTAACTGCTTTATCTCTATCTCCTACTATTTTAATGGCAATTTTTTCTAAGTCTTGGTAGCTTAACTTTCTAAATGGAATTACTTTAGTCAATCTTGCTACGAATTCAGCAGGGAATTTAAACGGCATGCCGTATTGGTCTGTGTATATATAGTCAGTGGGTAGTGGATGCACTTTGCCTGTTAACACGTCTAATATCAGCATCTCTTTCTCTACTTCGTCTTTATCAGAAGAAATGATGGCAGATATGGTCTCTTGATAAAGGTTGGAGGTAAAGATGAATATAGAGTTTTTAGCAGGAACTCTTAAGCCTGTAGATACTTCTTGCACGTATCCTTCATCTATAAGCGTCATAAAGATTCTGTATAAGCTATGATGAGCTTTTTCTATCTCGTCAAACAGTATTACAGCCCTTGGGTTTTCAAGAAGCTTTCTTGGTAGCAGTCCACCTTCATCAGAGCCAATATATCCCTTTGGAGAGCCAAGAAGCGTTGAGGCAGAGTGCGGTTCTGTAAAGTTATTCATATCAAACCTATAAAATGCATATCCGTAAGGCTTTAAATACTCAGCCAAAGCCTTAGCAGTTTCAGTCTTACCTACACCTGTCTGCCCTACAAATAGATATGATCCAAAATTTTGACTACCTGCTTTCGCTTGCTGATAAATCCCATCTGTTAGCATCTTAATAGCATCATCTTGACCTACGATTTTCTCTTTTAGATATCTTTCTAAGTCATCTATATCTAATTCACGTGAGACGTGAGAAGTGAGACGTGCGACGTTAGTATTTGTTGGTTGGTTAGATAAATTGTTTGACGGCTGATTTAATGAAATTCCTGCTGCTATTCTTCTTTCTCTTACTTTTTCTAAGATCGCGTTATATTCTTCAGGAGTTAAAAAGTATCTTTCATCTCCTGTAGCATTAAAAAGTTCTAATTTCTCTATGGCTCTTTTGTATGTACTGTCCTTTTGCATGCGTAAGAATTTTCTTATGATTATGAGGGAGATGGTTAGCCATGTTAAGAATAAGAGGGAGTAGTGCAGTATTATAATGTTGACTTCTAAGCCTATGGATTTAAGCCCAAAGTAGATTAATCCTGCAATAATCAGTATTATGTTGTTTATCATCTGAACCATATCAGGCCAAAGAGAAATGGTAAAAAAGAGAATAAGCAGTAAGATTATGTTGCGTAATCTCATAACTAACCTCCTATTAAATCAACCACGCTTAAAAGCAATTTTTCCAGCTTATTTAGTCTTTTTAACGCTCAATAAACAGCGACATACTGCTTAATATATCGTTTAACTTTATTATCTCTTATTAATAACTCGTTCACTTTTATAATCTGACTCAAACATTTCTATAGGAATTAAAGCAATTGCTTTATTATTGTAATTTTGTAATTTTTTTGTTATTCTATTTGCTTCTTTTTTCATCAAAACCTTTTTATTATGCGATTAGTTCCTTTAGCAACCTTACATTCCTGTCTAACTCTTCTTTTCTGCTAATTTTCTCTACAATTTCCAATACGTAATTTGTCAATCTCTTAGCAATCATCCCTTCATCCGACGTCATCATCAAAATATCTCCTATCCTCTTTATCTCATCGTCTACAGATAACCTGTTAATCATTTCTTTGGCTGTTTCTATTGGCTGATTTTGTATCTTATATAGCAGCTGTATATAAGCTCTAACATCATCTTCGTTTATATCAAAACCGTATTCAATAACAGATATAAACAATGGCTCTACATTCTTCCACAGTTCATCATCTACACCAAAGAAGATTTTACCTGCAATAGAAAGTGCTGTATCTACATAAACAGTTCTATTTTTGTAAGCAAGAATATACCTGTTTCCCTTTATCTCCACATTATCCGGTAGTCTATTTAACAACTCATTAGCATAATTCTCAAACTCCTGCTTAGTAATAACGCCACCCTCATAAAGAACCTTATAGAAATCAAGGTCTCTGCTGATGCTAATTACCTTACTTTTTGCAGACATCCAATCACCCACATCTACATTCTTTGTGAATTCAAAGAAGTTAGGGAACATTCTCTTGTAGTAGTCTCTTAATTTTGACATAGCTAAAAATTCAAATAGTGTGTTTCTTATTGACTGCATGCTTGCCCCCTTGTTTGATATGCGTTTATATAATGCTGCATGCTTTTGAAATTAGGGAATTTTTTAAAATTAAATAAAGACACCCTTTCAACCAAAGTCTTAAAGCCATTGACTCCTTAAGATAACAGCCAAAGACTGAATGACGAGCGTTTGAGAAGGATGGGAGTAAGCTTTTTCGTTATTTCTGAGCAAAGTGGAGAATCTCATAATTTATTGAATCTCTTACCACTTATAAAAAGTGCTTATATTATATCATAAAAATTTGATTTTGTCAAGTATTTGTATAAGTCATACAGGTTTGGGAAAATTCCGATTTGTTTGAATTTATAATGTCACAAAAGTATTGTAAAAGTGATTCTTTGCTTAAACTATGATGAGGTCTCTCTGTGTTATACCATAGCATATTTTGCAACATCTTTTTATTAAATTCATGAATGTCTTCTAATTCATAATCTTCGTAGTACATGATAAATTCATCCTGTAATGTCCTGTTTATGCCTGTCCTTTTGGATATCTTGGATAGTTAAGATATTGTATTATATCTTTGAGAGCGAGAAGTCGGCAATTTTTATAGAATTTAAATTAAAAATGGATTCTCCTAACCAAAGTTCTTGTGATGACAGGAAGAGATTCAATAATAAACTTTAGACAGAGATGCCAAAATTTGCAATTAATAAAGCTTTAATCTACTACGATACCTATATTTCGTGATTTTGCAGTCGTGGAATAATATCTTAATAATTCTTTTTATCCAGTTTTTCTTTTTTCTCTCATCTTCTCTATATGAACTAATAATGCAGTAATTGCTGCAGGAGTAATTCCTTCTAATCTTGAAGCTTGTCCAAGAGTCATTGGTTTAAATTTGGTTAGTTTTTGAACTATCTCTTTTCTCAACCCTGCCACTTGGCTATAATCTATATCTTCCGGAATTTTTATGCCTTCTAAGTACTTCATTTTTTCATTCAATTTTTCCTCTCTTTCAAGATAGCCATCATATTTAACATTAATTTCTATCTCTTCTTTTATGTAATCGCTTTCTGGAACGGCGATTCCCGTCTCTTTTAACTTTTGAATATCAACTTCCGGTTTTTGCAAGTAAGTAAATATAGAAACTTTTTTATCTCCGTCTTTGATAAATGTTTCTTTGTATGTGTTTATCCAATTTCTAATTTCTTCTTCTGTTTCTTTGACAAATTTATACTCTTCTTCATTAAGCATTCCAATGTTGTAAGCTTTTTGATACAGTCTTAAAATTGCGTTATCTTGTCTTAGGTGTAATCTGTATTCTGAACGTGAAGTAAAGAGTCTGTATGGTTCAATTACACCTTTTGTCGTAAGGTCATCTATCATAACACCGATGTATGCTTCATCCCTTCTTATGATAAATGGCTCATCTTTGCCAAGGGCTCTTAAAGCTGCGTTAATTCCTGCTACTATTCCTTGACCCGCAGCCTCTTCATAACCGGTTGTTCCGTTAAAGTTTCCTGCGTGATAAAGCCCTCTAATTCTTTTTGTTTCTAAGGTTGGATAAAGTTCTGTTGGCATTACAATATCATACTCTATGGCATATGCCGGCTTTAATAAGACCACATTTTCAAGTCCTGGTATGCTTCTATACATCTGCCATTGAATTTCTTCAGGCAATGATGTACTTAAACCGTTTGGATATATGCTTATACCATCTCTTGTTTCCGGCTCTAACCATACAGTATGCCTGTCTTTACCTTCAAATTTTACGATTTTATCTTCTATGGATGGACAGTATCTTGGTCCAATACCCGTGATGGCTCCGCCATAAAGTGCTGTTCTATGTAGATTTTCCTTTATGATTCTGTGAGTTTCCGGTGTTGTGTATGTAATATAACATGGTATTTGGTCTTTTTCTTTAAACCAGTAAGAACCTTTTGGCTCAGTCCAGAAAGAGAATTTGGGTGGTGGATTGTCTCCCGGCGCTTCTTCAAGAATTGAAAAGTTTATTGTATTTTTGTCAAGTCTTGCGGGCGTACCTGTTTTAAACCTATATAATTCAAAGCCAGCTCTTTTATAAAATTCTGGAAGTTTGGTAGACGGTTTTTCTTCCATTCTTCCAGCCGGAAATCGTTTATCTCCTATATGTATGAGACCGTTTAAAAAAGTTCCGGTTGTGACAACTACTGCTTTTGTTTTTATTTTTAAACCCTTATCTGTGATAACTCCATCCACTTCGTTTTTATTTTCTTTTAAAACTATGTCAATAACTTCATCTTCGATGACTGTAAGATTTTCTGTGTTATTAGTTTTATTAACCATATATTTTCTGTACTCTTCCTTATCTGCTTGAGCCCTTGGAGACCTTACAGCAGGTCCTTTTCTTGTATTTAAAACTTTAAATTGAATACCTGTTTGGTCTATGGCTTTTGCCATTTCGCCACCAAGAGCATCAACTTCTCTTACTACAATTCCCTTAGCTATTCCGCCAATCGATGGATTACATGGCATTAATCCGATTTTTTCTCTATCAATTGTAATTAAGGCAGTTTTTGCCCCAAGCTTTGCAGAAGCTAAAGCAGCCTCAATACCTGCATGACCACCACCAATCACAACTACATCATACTCTATATAGTAAACCAATTGAACCCTCCTATTAACTTGTTAAGCTTTTGTAATTCTGCTAAAATTATATCAAAATAATTTATGCTATTTTAAGCGGTTTGAAAGGAGTCTATTATGAAAAAAGTAATTTTTTTATTTGGATTATTAACATCTTTAATCTTATCTTCTTGTGCTTCTAATGAAATTGTTATCCAGTCTAATGCACCTATTAGTTTTGTAGCCAAAACAGAAAGAAAAGGAGATTATAGCTTTATCATTCCTTCAAACTTCCAGTTTATTGAAAATGAATCTCTTGTATTTGAAAGTGAAAACATCTATCGAGCATATCTTATTTACAAAGGTGAAGGTTATATTCAAGATTTAGTTAACTTTTACGACAGAGAAATGCCAAAAGCCGGTTGGAGAAAAATTTCTGCTTTAATCGGCAAAGATGCAATTTTAGCATTTCAAAAGGATAATCAGATAATAGTAATTAAAATTCAATATGGATTAACAAACACGTATCTTAGAATGCTGTTGACGAGGTAAAAGTTGAGGAAGCTGTACATGCCCCCGGAGTGGAGTAAACACAAAGGAACTTGGTTATCCTATCCACATAACCCAGACACATTTTTTGAGAAAATAGATAACGTAAGAGATAAATACACTGATATGGTAAAGCTTTTGTCCGAATGTGAAGAAGTTCATATAAATGTAAATGACGAAGAAATGGAAAATGACGTATTATCAAGATTAAAAGATAAAAAAGCAAATTTAAACAATGTATTCATACACAGATTTCCTACCAACGACGCATGGTGTAGAGACCATGGAGCTATTTTCGTTTTAGATAGAGATGAAAATAAGCTTGTTGCTCTTGATTTTAAGTTTAATGCTTGGGGCGGAAAATACCCATACGAATTAGACAACGAAATCCCTAAGAAAATGGCTGAATATCTGAATGTTGAAAGAATAGAAATAAACATGGTTTTAGAAGGTGGCTCCATTGATGTAAACGGTAATGGCTTATTGCTGACTACCGAATCTTGTCTTTTAAACCCAAATAGAAATCCAAGCATGTCAAAAGAAGAGATTGAAGAAAATTTAAAGTATTACTTTGGCGTGGAAAAAGTGCTGTGGCTAAAAGAAGGTATAGTTGGCGATGATACTGACGGACATATAGACGATATAACAAGATTTATAAGTGAAAATACTGTAATAACTGTAGTTGAAGAGGATCCAAATGATGAGAACTATCCTATTTTAAAAGAAAATTACGAAATGTTAAAAACATTTACAGATATAAAAGGAAATAAATTAAACATAATCACGCTGCCGATGCCAGACCCTGTTTATTACAAAGGAGACAGACTCCCGACAAGCTATGCCAATTTTTACATATCAAATAAATATGTTATTGTTCCGATCTTTAACTGCGATAAAGATAAAATGGCTTTAGAAATATTACAATCAGTTTTTACAGACAGAGTGGTTGTTGGAATAGATGCTTCTGACATAGTCGTTGGACTTGGCACATTTCATTGCTTGACTCAACAGATTCCATATGTATGACCCTTCCAAAAACAAATATCTTCATTCTGTAGCTGAAGAAGAATCTACTACTTGTAAGGGTGTTCAAAAATTTCTGTAAATTTGCCCTTCCTTGTCATGCTGAGGGCGAAGTTCGAAGTATCTCTCTTTTGATTTTTAACTTTGAAAAGAAAAAACATGAGATTCTTCGCCGGATGTAGAATTACAAGGTTGATTTTGTAAAGTCTTACTGTCTGTTATTGAGTTTTTCATCTTGACATGATTGTAAATATATTTTATTACTTTTGAGTTACTAATTTCTTAACTCCTTTTGTTTTTATTCTTTTTTGATTTTTCTTAAGTTTAAAATCTTTTTCTGATATAAATATATACTTAGGAATATAATACATTGAACCTAAAACAATTAATAGAATAGATACTCCTATGTAATCATAGAATTTTAAATAAGGTGCTTTAATAACTACTTCTCTTAAAACTGCTATTAATGTTGTTTTAACGATTAAAGATGTATCTATTCTTCTTTCTGTTAGGTAAACAATCATTAATCTAAAAAGCTCTGTTAGGATAAATACATATAGGAATTTTGGTATTAGTTCGATAAAACTGTATTTTTCAGAGAATAAAGCTAATGCAATGTCATACAAAGCGTTGATGCTTAAGATAAAAAGCAAAACCGTTAGTAAAACAATTATTATATCTTCAAAAAGCTCAAAAATATCTCCAAGTTTTTCATGTAGAAAATGAGCTTTTAGTATATCTTTAAATTTCATCTTTTCTCCTTTTTTAGTATAGTTTATAATCTATTATAAATATGTCAGGTGAGAAATTCATTAAAAACATAAGATTCTTCGGCCGCTGCAGGATAACAAGTAAGGCTATCTTTTCTCTGATACTTATCATTCAAACTTTTCCTGTCATTTTGAGGACTTTAGTCCGAAGAATCTCATTTTTAAATTCTATAAAAATCACTAATTTCTCACCCAAGGTATAAGGCTGTTCTCAGTCTATTATATGATTATCAAGTTTTCTTCGTCATTATAAGTACGAAGTCCGAAGGATCTCTTTTTAAATTCCATAAAAACCGTTAATTTTTCATCCAAGGTGTTTAATATAGTTTATAATTTATTATAAATTTCATAACGAGGTTTTGCAAACAAGTGATAAATAAAATTAAAACATACTTAGAGCTAGTAAAATTTTCCCATACAATCTTTGCCATTCCTTTTGGACTATCAGCGGTATTTATAATAGAAAAAGGACTTCCATCATGGGAAAAGATATTTTGGATTTTGATGGCTTTAGTTTCTGCAAGAACCGCCGGAATGGCTTTTAATAGATTTATTGATAGACCAATAGATGCCAAGAACCCAAGGACAAAGAACTGGCCATCTGCAAAAGGTGAAGTTAGACCATACGAGATAATGGCTCTTGGGCTTATATCTTCAATTATATTTATATTTTCTGCTTATAAATTAAACATGCTTGCATTTTGGTTGTCTCCGGTTGTGATTTTACTTTTATTAATATATCCGGCAGGGAAAAGATTTACTTCCTATGTTCATCTTATTCTTGGGTTAGTTTATTTTTTAATTCCGATTGCTGTTTCCATAGCTTTAAAAGGCAGTATTGAAATATCTGCAATATTTCTTGGTGCAGCTATGGCTTTTTGGGTAGCAGGCTTTGATATTCTTTATGCATTACAAGATTATGAGTTTGATAAATCCTTTGGACTTTACTCTATTCCTGTAAAGTATGGTATTAAAAACGCAATATTAATATCAAGAACTTTTCATTTTATAACATTTATTTGTCTAATTTTAACAGGAATTTTTGCAGGTTTGTCATACATATATTTTGCAGGATTATTTATTTTGAGTGGATTTTTGGTCTATGAGCATTTACTTATAAAGGAAAATGATTTGTCAAAGATAAATAAAGCTTTTTTCACAGTTAACGGTTTTATTAGTATAATATTTAGCATAATCGTTTTATTAGATGTGTTTATCGGAGGTTAATAATGGAAGATGTATTAAAAATAATGGAAGTTTTACCACACAGATACCCGTTTTTACTCGTTGACAGAATTTTGGAGATGGATATAGAAAGCATGAAAATCAGAGCTTTAAAAAATGTAACTATAAACGAGCCATTTTTTATAGGACATTTTCCAGGAAATCCTGTAATGCCAGGAGTATTAATAATAGAAGCGATGGCACAAGTTGGAGCATATTTGATGCTTAAGAAAGCAGGTATAGAAGATGGGATAGTTTTATTTGCAAGTATAGAAGAAGCAAAATTTAGAAAGCCTGTTGTTCCAGGAGACCAAATCATATTTGAAGTTGAAGGCATCAACATAAAAAAATCTATGGGAAAAATTAAAGCCGTTGCAAAGGTTGACGACCAGGTAGTTTGTGAGGCAATCTTAATGGCAGCGGTTAAAAAGAAGTAAGTTTAAGAGTTCTTAAAACATTTACAATTATTCTTTTTAAAATGGCTAAAATGAAGGTGTTTTTAAGTTTTAACCAAGTCTAAAATTAACCACTTGATCATCGTTCTGCAGCTGGCAAAGAATCTCTATATTTGTACCTCTAAGATGCCATTCTGAGTGAAGTGAAAAATCTAATTTTTTTAGCTCTTTTTAAAAAAGAGATCCTTCGGCTTTACAGCCTTAAGATGACAAAAAGACAAAATTACAAAAATCTTAGAACATCCTTAAACAACCTCTTGTAATACTTGAATTTTATCTAAATTATCAATACTTTCTGCTATTGCATCAACCAACTTAGATTTTACTTCTTCATAATTACCAACAACTCTACATCCTGATGCATCTTTATGTCCGCCGCCGCCAAATTTACGAGCTATTTTCTGAACATCAACCTCGCCTTTTCCTCTTATAGAAACTCTCCACGTTTTTAAATCTTCTCTTTGAATCATTAAAACAGCAACTTTAACCGTATTTATACTTCTTGCAAAGTTTACAAAACCTTCTGTATCTTCCTCTTTTGTATTTGTTTCATTTAAAAAATCTCTAAATACCGTCAGTACCGCTATTTGGTCATTATGATAAAGCTCCAACGTGGAAAGTGTTTTTGTTAATAACTTTAAAACATTGACTTTATTCCTTTCAAATAGCATTCTTGAAATATGGTGTGGATTTGCACCTTTTTTGACTAAAAATTCTGCTATTTCAAAGGTTTTGTCTGTTGTATTGTTGTATCTAAAAGAACCTGTATCTGTTATCAAACCTGCGTATAAGGCAGTGGCTATTTTTTTATCTATCAAATCTTCATCCCAATTTCTTAACACGTAAGTCATCACAGCAGTTGTAGAAGGACTAAAATCGTCCACGATATCATAAATACTTTCAAAATCTCCGCCGATGTGATGGTCTATTCTGATAATTTCATCTGCGTAAATTTCTGCACCGGCACGTTTTTTGCTTGACGCATCCACTAAAATAGCAACAGAAAATTTATGATTTATTGGTAGTTTTTTTATCTCGTTTACTTCAGGCATAAAGTCGCAAACGTAAGGAAAATCATCTTTCATAGCCATTGTAACGTTCTTACCAAGTTTTTTTAAGAAAAGATAAAGGGCTATCATGCTACCGATCCCATCGCAATCGGGGTTTTCGTGTGTAAATATAAGAATATCTTTTTCCTCTCTTTTTAGTCTTTCTATTATTGGAATTGACATTTCCATCTTTTTACCTCACAGATCCTTTTTTTCGTAAGGACAGATATCAGAAACATAGCAATCTTTACATTTTGGGTTGTTTGCAGTGCAAATGTATCTACCAAATAACACTAAGGCATTTGAGATATAAACCCAATTTTCTTTTGAAAAGAATTTAGTCAAATCTTTTTCTACCTTTTCAGGATTAGTTTGATTAGTTATTTTCAATCTTTTCGCAACTCTCTTGACGTGTGTATCTACTACGATGGCAGGAATTTTATAAGCATTCACAAGAAAAGCCGACGCTGTTTTTCTCCCAACGCCGGGAAGAGATATTAATTCTTCCAATGTTTTTGGAATTTGTCCGTTAAATTTTTCTACAATTGCTTTAGCACATTCTCTTATAAGCTTTGCTTTTCTTTTATAAAAACCAAGTGGCTTTAATATTTCTTCAAGGTCTTTTAAGTCTGCGTTTGCAAGGGCTTGGGGGGTTGGATATTTTTTAAATAAAATTGGAGAAATTTGATTGACTTTCTTATCAGTAGTCTGTGCTGACAGAATGATGACAATCAGCAGTTGAAATTCATTTTCGTAATTTAACTCTATCTTTGGGTCAGGAAAATGTTTTTTTAATCGTTCTATTAACTCCTGCTGTGTAAATGCCATCAGAACAAGCTCTTTTGCTCTATCTTTTCTTCCTTAATCTTTAAATTACCTTTTTCTACATCTTTTAACAATGATTTAAATCCTAATTCTTGAAAGATTTGTTTTAACTTTTCTAAGTCTGGTTTTGATTTTTTTAAGTCTTCTATTTTTATATTCATTTCAATGTTTGCATCTAATTTTATTATTTCTTTTATTCTTTGAAGCTGCTCTTTGTCTAATTCTTTGAAAGATTCTTTTAATTTACCTTTTAATTTATCTACATTTTCTAATATATTTTCTAAACTTCCAAACTCTTGCAGTAAAGTGGCAGCAGTCTTAGGACCAATTCCTTTTATACCGGGAATATTATCTACAGCATCGCCGATCATCGTAAGATAGTCTATAAACTGCTGTGGATGGATTCCGTATTTTTCTTTGATTTTTTCTTTATCTAAAAGCTCTTCCTTTACCGGATTAAAGATTTTTATATTTTCTGAAATTAGCTGGTTCATGTCTTTGTCAGGTGTAACTATAATAGCTTCGTAGCCTTCTTTTTCTGCTTTTTTTGACAACGTAGCTATTATATCGTCAGCTTCATAACCTGGTATTTCAAGAATTTTTATTCCAAGAAGCTGGATTATTTCTTTTAATATTGGGATTTGTTGTTTCAATGGGTCAGGAGTCTCTTTTCTTGTTGCTTTATACTCACTGAATTTTTCATGGCGAAGAGTTTTTCCTGGAAGGTCGAATGCAACTGCTACGTATGGAGTGTTAAAGACTGAAAGTGTCTTTAAAAGCATTCTTATAAAGCCGTACACTGCACCTGTTGGTCTTCCATCTGGAGCAGTTAGAGGTGGCAATGCATAGTATGCTCTGTATAGATAAGATGAGCCGTCTATTAATAAAACTTTATTTTTCATTTTTCAGTATCTTAGCTACTTCTTTTGCAAAGTATGTGATTATTATATCTGCTCCGGCTCTTTTCATAGAGATAAGCGTCTCAAGCATAACCTTTTTTTCATCAATCCATCCAAGCTTACCGGCTGCTTTTATCATTGAATACTCACCGCTAACGTTGTAAGCTGCAATAGGTACATTAAATGTATTTCTTAAATCTCTTATGATATCAAGATAGGACAATGCTGGTTTAACCATCACAATGTCTGCACCTTCCTCTATATCGATGGCTACTTCCCTTAACGCTTCTCTTCTGTTTGCGGGGTCCATTTGATAGGTCCTTCTATCTCCAAATGCAGGGGTTGAATCTGCAGCCTCTCTAAATGGTCCGTAGTAAGAAGATGCATACTTAGCCGAGTATGCCAATATTGGAATGTGATTATATCCTGCTTCATCTAATGCTTCTCTTATAGTTTTAACAACTCCGTCCATCATGCCTGATGGAGCTACCATATCTGCACCGGCTTTTGCGTGAGATACTACTTGTTTTTTTGTATTTTCAAGAGTAAGGTCATTGTCTACATCATGGTCTTGTAGTACTCCGCAATGCCCGTGTGATGTGTACTCACAAAAACAAACATCTGTAATTACATACAGATCTGGATAATGTTTTTTAATATGCCTTATAGCTCTTTGGATTATTCCCTCTTCATTCCAGGTGTCTGAGCCAACTTCATCCTTATGGGAAGGGATTCCAAACAGAAGCACCGCCGGAATCCCAAGGGTTACTACTTCATCAAGCTCTTCATTGACTCTATCTAACGACCATCTAAATATTCCCGGCATAGATGGTATTTCTTTTTTAATATCTTTTCCATCTTCTATAAAAATTGGATATATTAGGTCATCAACCAAAAGATGGTTTTCTCTTACAAGCCTTCTTATGTTTTCACTTTTTCTTAACCTTCTTAACCTATTGACCGGGAACATTTTTCTCCCAATTAATAATTTCTTTCTGTTTTTTCAGATTCGCAGACTTCTTTAACTTGGTCTTTGACTAATTTTCCATTTTCATAAATTTTCTCATGGACTTTATGACATCTTGTTTTTGCGTCATATCCAGCCGGTTCTGCCTGGTATACAACCCTTCCGTCTTCAGTTTGATATCTTACCGGTTGGTTAGTTTGAACTGCCTCTATAGCTCCTCTTTTTGATATTTCTGCTATTGTAGCTCCTGCTATGGCACCAATTACACCACCAATTACACCGCCTTTCCATTTGTTATTATTGGTTAGGATTGCTCCCGCTGTTGCTCCTGTAACTGCTCCAATCAAGCCACCTTCATAAGTTGACTGAGAAGGTCTGTAAGTTTCTGCACAACCTGTAACCATAAACGCTGTAACTACTCCAAGAGCTATTAATTTTTTCATCTTTATTACCTCCAAATTAATTTTCTAAAATAAATTTGATTTGACATATTCCAATTATTATAGCACTTTCCATTTTTAAAATGTAATCTCCTAAGGACAATGGAATAAAGCCTTCTTTTTTTAGATATTCAATCTCCTCTTCTTTAAATCCACCTTCATTTCCTATAAAAACTGACACAGTTTTGAAAGTTTTATTCATAAGCATTTTAATTTTATTCTGCCTTTCTTTTTCATAAAATACAACTTTTAAATCATCGTTACTTTTAATATTATATAGCTTTATAGGTTTTTCAATAATCAATGGAAACGGTCTTTTGCATTGTTTTATTGAGTTAAGAGCTATTCTTTGCCATTTTTCAAGTTTTTTGGTCACATCTTGCTCTTTTGCTGCTGAGTTTTTGGATATTACAGGGATTAGCTTGTAAACTCCAAGCTGTGATAATGGCTCTATAATTTCATCTATCTTTGAAAGTTGGTTTGGCATACATTGGTACAATGTTATTTTAAATTCTTCTTCTTTAATAGGGATTTTTTCTATTGGCAGGGCTATAAGCTGATTTTTGCTAATATCTTCTACCATAGCAAGATAAACATTTCCATCTAATGTATTGATTTCTATTAAATCATTTTGTTTAACTCTTAAAACTTTAACAGCATGATTGTATTCTTGGTCTTTTAAAACTAAATGATAACCTTCTTTTTCTCCTATAAACCTTGGTAAGCTCATTTTTTGTCCATCCTTTAATCGCGATATATTCTAAAATTTTATAAATTTTAGCTTAAAATTAAATTTTCTATTCTTGCAACAGATATAAAGGTTTAACAAATACTGCAGAGAATTATATAAGAAAGATTAGTAATAAAGGTAAGGCTAAAAAATTAGCATTAGTAGCTGTGGCATATAAGTTATTAAGGCAGGTATATGGTGTATTAAATAGCAATAAAAACATGAGAATCTTAGACCTTTGGCCTCAAGATGACAAAGAACGTTCCAATGGTTTCATACGGAAGCCGGCGAAGAATCTAATGCTTTTTAATTTTTCACCGACATACAACATGAAAAGATAACTATATCAATTTTTCATTAAAATATTCAAATATATTAATATTTACAAAAAACCCTATTAAGTTAGTGTTTGACAACTTTATATTTTTTGTATTGAATATATGCAAATATATTTTTGTAGGAGGTTAGTATTATGAGAAAAGTTTTAGTGTCAGCGGCAATTCTTGCAGTGGTAGGGTCTGCAATGGCAACAAACGGAGATAACATGATAGGTGTTACTCCAGCATCTGAAGCAATGGGTGGTCTTGGCGTTGGTATGCCAATTGGTTCTGTTGATTCAATCTTTAGAAACCCGGCATGGATGAACTCAGAAAAAGGTTTTACTGTAAGCTTTGGCGGTATTTTATTTATGCCAGATGTCAAGGGAAGATATAGTGGTTCAACAAATCGTGATACTGGCTATGTTTCTTCAAGAGCAAACTTCTTTACCGTGCCAGAGATAGGAATTACAAACAGAATAAATGACCAAATAGTTGTCGGTATTGCTGCATACGGTGTTTCTGGTATGGGTGTAGACTATAGAAACAAAGACGGTAGATTAGCAAATATGCATACGACTTTACAGTTTATGAGAATTATTCCGGCTATTTCTTATCAAGTAAACCCTAATTTATCAGTCGGTGTAGGACTTGATTTAGCATATGGTTCTCTTGATATGGGCGCTAATATGTGCATAGATTTAAATAAAAATGGTTTAATTGATCCAGGTGAATGCTATAACGCAGGCGGAGGTCAGTCATCTTCTTACGGGGTAGGTGCACAGTTAGGTATAGGTTATAAATTTGGAGATTTGACAGTAGGTTTTAACTATCAATCTCCTGTTTCAATGAAATATAAGCATGTATTTGATAGTAATGGCGATGGTTCATATGAAGACCTAAAACTACAACAACCTCAAGAAGTTGCGGTTGGTGTTGGTTATAGAGTATTACCAAACTTAAAAGTTGGTTTAGACTTAAGATGGATCAACTGGTCTAAAGCAGATGGTTATAAACAATTTAAATGGAAAGACCAAACTGTTATCGCGATTGGTGGTGAATATCAAGTAAATCCAGCATTAAAATTAAGAGCTGGTTATAACTATGCTAAATCTCCAATAAGAAGCTATTCTGGATTGAACGGAATGACGCCAACAAATAATATACCAAGTTTAGCACAACCTTTCCCAGACTTTAACGTTCAATGGTTTAACCTAATTGGCTTCCCAGCGATTACAGAACACCATATATCACTTGGTGGAAGTTATCAATTTACAAAAAACTTTGCAGTTGACTTAGCATATGTACATGCATTTGGAAAAAAAGTTGAATCAAGTGGACAATCTTATACGGTTGATACAACATCAGGTAATCCTCCAACAAGGTACACACTTGAAAACGCAACAGTTGGAGCTAAAAACTCACAAAATGAAGTTGGTATAGCTTTAAGATGGTCGTTCTAAGTATGGAGGTAGGGAGTTATGAATAAATTAGCAGTTTTAGGGACGGTTTTGTCCCTTTCTTTTTCAAGCTTTGCAGCAGAACCATGGATGAGTCCAAAGTGGACAGAGCAGTTTTGTGAGTATTGGAACAAAAACATGCAAACTGTCATGGCAGAATGGGCAGAATTCAACGTAAATAAACAAAAAGGCTATAAAACAATCCAATTTTACAGAGAGGATTGTAATCCACCTAAAAAGGTTGAAGTTAGAATTAAGTATGAAAACGGAAAAGCGGTATGTATATATGGCGGTGAAGCCAAGGACCCAAATCCAGAGTTTGTCATGCACGCAACAGATGAAAACTGGAAGTCTTTAGCAAAAGGTGAATTTGGTTTTATGGGAATGGGTATTATGAAAAAGCTGACATTCCAAGGTTCTAAAGTTGAAGCAATGAAATTTATGGAGCCTTTCAAAACTTTCTTAATTGGTCTTGGAAAAGTTCCTCATACAGATGCTTGCCCATAACATCTTTAAAAATATCCCGGGGCTTTAAAAGGTCTCGGGAGTCTAAATTTTCATTGATTAATTTGTTTAGCTACAGACAAGAATCTCCGCCTCACAATAATCCATAAACAAAATGCACTAAGTCACTGAAATTAAAAATATTGCAATCAAAAAGTAATTAAATCTCCTAAACCAATCTATGATTAAGCTATAATAATATTTTGAATTAGCAGTTTTTTATATGCTTTGGGTGAGAATTTATGGTTTCTGTAAAATTTAGATAGGAAAGGTCGAACTATAAGCATTAGAAAAAAGACAATCTAATTTGTCATTTTGAGCGTAAGCGAATAACCTTCGGATTTATTGAATTTCTCACCTGACGTATATAATTTACACATGCTAAAAGATTATAATATCTTCCCAAAACAGAGGTTGGTTTATGAAAAAAATATTTTTAATTTTTGCTGTTTTATCAGTATCAATAGCATTATTTTACTTCTACAACAAAAACAAAAACGGATATGAAACCTATAAGCTTGAGAAAAAAGAGGTTGTTAAATCTATTTATGCTTCCGGATATATAGATAGTGAAAATAGCGTAATAGTTAAATCAGAAGTTTCTGGCTACGTTGAAAAAATATACGTAAAGGAAAACGACCAAGTAAAAAAAGGTCAAATCCTTGCAAAAATATCCAATCCCACACTTTATGAAAATCTAAAAGATATAGAGTTTCAAGCACAGCTTATCAAACAAAAACTTTCTGAAAATTCAGATTTTAGAAAGCAGTTTATCGAAAATATAGAAATGAAAAAAGCAAACTATGAAAATCTTTTAAAGGTTTACGAGAGAAGAAAAAATCTATTTGAAAAAGGATTGATTCCAAAAGAGCAGTTTGATGAGGTGGCTAAAAATTTAGAAGTAGCTAAGAGAGATTATGAGAAAGCAGTTGCAAACTATCAAGATAGTTTAAAAGAGTTGTCTTATCAGCTAAAAAGCTTTGAGGCCAAAAAGTCAGAGGTTGCCAAAGAGATTGATAAATACTATATAAAATCTCCAACAGATGGCAAAGTTTTAAGAAAATTTGTAAATGAAGGAGACTATCTAAATAACATCTCTCAAAACAATCAGCTTTTTGCTATTGGAAGTTTAGATAAGACAGAGACGGTTTTATTGGTAGATGAAGAGTATGCACCACTGCTTAAAGAAGGAATGGAAGTTCTTGTAAAGCTTGATTCTTATCCGGATAAAGTATTTATTGGAAAAATCAAAACCATAGAGTCTCAATCTGACAAAAATTCAAGAACGGTCAAGGTTAAAGCAGATGTTAACTATGACAGACCTGTTTTGTTAAACATGACGGTAGAATCTAATATAATTTTAGGAAAGGTTTCTGGCTTGTTTATTCCGGAGAATGCTTATAAAAATGGATATGTCAAATTGTTAGAAAATGGAAAAATCAAGAATGTTAAAGTAGAAGTTGATAAAGAAAAATATAATGGTTATCTAAGAGTTTTAAGCGGTTTAAACGAAGGTCAAACCATAGTCATTGGTAAATAAGATGTATCATATACTTTTTTTAGCTTTGAAGTTTTTAGTTGAAAGAAAAAGACAGACTTTTGTCTCAATTTTTGGTGTTGGAATCGGCGTTGCAGCTTTTATAGTTATGGCTTCATTGATGAACGGATTTCAAAAATACTTTGTAGAGCAAGCAATAGACCTAAACGCACACATTACACTTAAAACTAAACCGGAAGATATACCCGATAGAATTTTAAAAATTTACTATGGTGATAAAATTATTCCGGTAATTCTTGGGTCTAAACCACCTGAAAAGAAGGATAAAATCACAGATTACAAATTTATAATAGAAAAGTACTCAAACAATCCTGATATTCTTGGAGTAGCACCACATCTTGTAAGTCAAGGTATATTAAAATATGGAACGGTTGAAAAGTCTGGGTCATTAATTGGTATAGACCCAAATTTGGAAAGAAAAGCATCGGTAATTGATAAATTTATAGAAAATAAACGATTAGATGTTTTATTAGCAGACGAAAACAGCATAATCATCGGTAAACTTCTTGCCAAAGACCTTGGGATATACGAGACGGGAAAGAAGGTAATACTAACAACGCCAAACGGAAACACACATCTGTTTAAAGTTGTTGATTTTTTTAACTCAGGAATTACAAACTTAGACCAAACAAGAGTCTATCTAAACCTTAGAACGCTTCAGACCATGCTTCAAAGACCAAATGAAGTTAATGAGCTAATATTCAAAATAAAAGACGTAAATAAAGCAGAAAGGTTAGCAAGATTAATCTCGCAAGAGACAGGTTATTACACTGAAAGCTGGCAATTTGCATACAAAAACTTTTTAAAGCTTTTTAAAATTCAAAACTACATCACGTACATGATAGTATTTGCTATTTTGGTAGTATCAGCTTTTGGAATCTTTAACATCATAATGATGACAGTTATGGAAAAGAAAAAAGATATAGCAATTTTAAAGACTGTTGGGTATGAAGATGATGAAATAATAAAAATCTTTACATTTCAAGGTGTAATCATTGGCTTTTTTGGCTACATAATAGGAGCAATACTTGGCTATTCTATCCAAGAATGGCTATCAAGCTTAAGAATAGACGTTGAAGGGTTGATAAGAGCAAAAGGCTTTATTCTTGATAGAAGCGTTATTTACTTTGTTTATGGCTTTGTTTTTTCAATGTTTTTCTCCATACTGGCATCTTTTTATCCATCTTACAAAGCATCTAAGCTAAATCCTGTTGATATTTTTAGAAGTGGTGGATGATGGAAATTTTAAAAGTGGAAAATATAAACAAGTTTATCGCTAATGAGCATATTTTAAAAAATGTTAATCTTTCAGTAAAACAAGGAGAGTTTGTAAGCATCATAGGTCCATCCGGTTCAGGAAAAAGTACATTGTTATACATACTTGGACTTTTAGACCAGCCAACAGATGGAAAAGTTTTTGTTGAAAATCAAGAGATAAATTTTAAGGATAAAAGAAGAATTTCAGAAATAAGAAATAAAAAATTTGGATTTGTGTTTCAGTTTCATTATCTAATAAATGAACTTACAGCTTTAGAAAATGTTATGGTTCCTATGTTAAAAAGAGGCGTAGAAAAATCTGTGGCAGTAGATATAGCAAAAAAAAGTCTCGAAAAGCTGGGACTTGGAAAAAAGCAAGACAGAAGACCTTACGAGCTATCAGGTGGTGAACAGCAAAGAGTATCTATTGCAAGAGCTTTATCAAACAATCCGTTGGTAATTATTGCAGACGAACCAACAGGCAATCTTGACTCAAAAAATACCGAAATAGTCATGGAAATATTTGAAAATCTAAACAAAGAAGGAAGAACTATAATCATGGTAACTCACGAGATTGATTTAGCAGAGAGAACTCAAAGAATCATAAAATTAAAAGATGGTGAAATTATAGAAGATTTAAAGAAAATTTAAGTTATAATAATGTGTCGGCTGGGAAATTTAATAATAGTAGGAGATTCCTCGCCGGCTGCAGAATGATAAATTAGTTTTGTTCTTTCTCTGACGCTTACAATTCAACTTTTCTCTGTCATACTGAGGCTTAAGTCCTTAGGATCTCCTTTTTAAATTACATAAAAAACACCAATTTCTCACCCTAATGTGTAAATAAAATTTGAGTTATAATAATTCCTAAAAAAGGGAGGCATAAAAATAATGGATATTACCACAATCGGTGGGATAATCGCTGCCTTAGTTTTGTTTGCTATAGGTGATATATTGGAAGGAGGAAACCCAGCCGGACTTGTTCATATATCTTCTATTATAATAGTCGTACCAACGACATTATCAGCTGCTGCCGTGGCAACAAAACAAAAATATGTTGCAGCTGCTTACAAAGAGCTTAAAATCGTATTTGGTAATCCTCAATTAAATCCAGAAGAGACTTTAGAGCAAATTATAAAAATAGCTGAAAAGGCAAGGAAAGAAGGAATTTTAGCGATAGAATCTGACATAGGTAATATAGACGACCCATTTTTTAGAAAAGGTCTGCAGATGCTCGTAGATGGATTGGAGCCTGAAGTAATTAGGGAGAGAATGGAGTTGGAGATTGGAGAGATAGAAGAGTATTACGAAGGTGCTGCAAAATACTGGATTACAGCCGGAGAAACTACACCGGTTTTTGGTCTTGTCGGTGCAGTTATGGGATTAATCCTTGCATTAAAAAGACTTGAAAATCCCGTAGAAATGGCAGAAGGTATAGCAGGTGCTTTTACTGCAACTGTTACAGGTATCGTATCTTCTTACCTTCTTTTTGGTCCATGGGGACACAAAATGAAAGCTAAAGCTAAAGACATAATCAAAACCAGGGAAATGATATTAGAAGGTATAATTGGGATAGCATTATCTAAAAATCCAAAAATGCTTAGAGAACAGCTTATGATTTACACAGGAAAATCTGAAGCTAAAGAGGCTTAAAATATGGCAAGAAAGAAAAAGCATGAAGAACATGGTGCAGGGGAAAGGTGGGCTGTACCATACGCAGACTTTCTATCATTACTCTTAGCTCTCTTCATAGCACTTTTTGCTATTTCTACGATAGATAAGAAAAAGTTGGCTTCATTCGTTGAGGCTATATCTGCTGCATTTAGCTTTAAACCAATATCTTCATCTACTCCTCCATCAATAATTGAAGGTGTCGGAGTAAAACAGAAAAGAGAAGATGTGAAGAAAAAAATAAAAGAAAGAGTTGAGCAGATTATTAAAAAATTAAATCTTGAAGGAAAAGTCAGCGTTGAAGTAATTCCTATGGGCGTAAGAATTAGAATATTAGATTATATTTTGTTTCCTCCTTGTAGCACAGAAATCAATCAAGAATATAAAGAATTATTAAATGGGATTGCTGAAATTATAAAAGAAGCCAAACTACCGGTAGAAGTTGAAGGACATACGGATGATATCCCACCCGGACCAACCTGTAATTATCCATCAAACTGGGAGCTTTCTGCATCCAGAGCTGCTGCAGTTGTAAGATATTTAATAACTGCCGGGAATTTACCACCATATCTATTTAGCGCAGTGGGTTATGCTGATACAAAACCAATCTCTCCAAACAATACTGAAGTAGGAAGAAGGTTAAACAGAAGGATCGAAATAAATCTCATTACAGGCACTGATAAAGAGCCGGACTTAAAAGAAAAAGCAGATTTTATATACAAAGAAAATTCTGAAGAGAAAAATGAAAAACAAAAAACAACTGCTGAAAGTAAAAGATAATTATTTAAACGCTGAAAAAGAAAAGCTAAAAAATATTGAGGAGACCTTAGAGACATTTTATAATAAAAAATCCGCCATTGAAAATGAAATAATGTTGGCCTTGGAGTTTAATGTTAATGATATTTTTTCGATTGGACAAAAATATGAATTTATCAATTATCAAAAAGAAAAATTAAAAAAGATAGAAGAAGAGATAAAATCCTTAGAGAAAGAAAAAGAGCAAATTAAAGAAAAGATAGCATTACTAAATGCAGAGAAAAAAGCCATTGATAAATATTTTGCTTTAAAAGTAAATAGAAAACAGATTTTAGACAATTTTAGAGAGATGGTGGAGTCAAATGAGATTTTTAATAGGAATTCTATTTTTAATAAGCAGTAGCTTTGCACAAGTTGAAGAGCTAAAAAAAGAAGCTGAAAAATTAAAACAGTTAAGAGATGAAATAAAAGCAACGTATCAAAAAAACGAAGCTTTGTTAGAACAAATAAAAAAAGAAAAACAGGCTTTAGAGCTTTTGAAGAAAGAGATAGAAGAAAGTAAGAAAAAAATTCAAGATGAAAGATATAAAAAGCTTGCAAAAGTATTTGAAAAAATGGACCCGGAGATGGCAGGTCAGAAATTGTCTAAAATGGAGTCAGCTGAAGATGCTGCATACATTATTTACAATATGAATGAAAAAAAGGCAGCGGCTGTACTTGATAACACCGACCCAATAATGGTCAGTAAAATCGTAAAAATTTTAACAAGACTGAAAGAAGAGAGTAATATCAAAAATGAATGATTAGCGGCAAACAGCAAGATAGACAAGACTAATTTTAATTTTCCTGTTTTAATACAGAAATACCCCGTAAGCCTGAAACGACGTTTGGTATGAGGTCGTTGCAAAATTTTTATAAGTTTACCTTTGAGGGTGTTCCAAAATTTTTTTTAAATTCGTCTTTCCACGTCATCCCGAGGACTTTAGTCCGAAGGACCTCTTTTTTTATTTTATGACCTGAAAAGAAAAATAGCAGATTATTCGCCGGCTTCAGAACGACTCTATGGATTTTTACAAGTAGCCTCTATATACATCTTGCTTTCTCAATTATTTTATATTCTTCAATTTTTCATATTCGTCTTTTGTGTTAATACTCCAATAGCTAAAAAGATTCTTATCTATCTTTGATATTTCATCTTCATACAATTTTAGGTAATTTAGCTTTTCAATCCAAGACATTAATGACTTGCTTGACTTGTATGCTTCCTTAGCTTTTTCTAAAGCATCTTTTTTATAGAGTGTGTTTAAAGGTTGGTATCTTCCATTGATTACAGGAAGAATGCAATCATAATCTGAAATTTTTTCTTTATAGAAATCAATTAATTCTGGATTTAAAAGCGGAGTATCTACAGTAGCTATAAACACATATGGATTATTAATGCTGTCTGATACTGACATAATGGCGTTTAATGGACCATCGTAAGGGTTTTTGTCTTTGATAAAAGTTATCTTATCAAGAAATTCATTGAGTTCTTTTTGATAAATTTTTTCATCTTTATTTATTGAGAGGATGATTTCATCACATTTTTCATAGAGCTTTTTAACGATTATTTTTAAAAATGTTTGTCCACCGAGTTTTAAAAATGCTTTATCTTCACCCATTCTCTTGCTTTGACCGCCAGCAAGCAGGACGCAAGATGTTTTATTCGTAATCATATAAAGCTGTTGTTAAATATTTTTCTCCACCGTCAGGACAAATAAAAACTATAACGCCTTCATCAATTTCTCTGGCTACTTTTATTGCTGCCTCATAAGCAGCACCGGACGATTGCCCTACGAATATACCTTCCAATCTTGACAGTTCTCTTGCTCTTTGATAAGCAATATCAGTTCCAATAAAGATAGTTCTGTCAAGCCTGTTTTCATCAAAAATACCCGGCTTTATTGAAGTTTCTATATATTTTAATCCTTCTATCCCATGAAATGGACTATCCGGCTGAACGCCTATAACTTGAATATCCGGATTAAAGATTTTTAACCTTCTGCCAGTTCCCATAACTGTACCGCCTGTTCCTATTCCGGCAACAAAGTGAGTAATCTTTCCTTCTGTTTGATTCCATATTTCCACTGCGGTAGAATCAAAATGTGCTTTCCAGTTTGCATCATTGTTATATTGGTCTATGTAATAATATTTTTCTGGATACTTTTCAACAAGCTTTCTGACATATATAATTGCTCCATCTGTACTTTCAAGTGGATTTGTAAAATGGATTTTAGCTCCAAAGGCTTTGATGATTCTTTTTCTCTCTTCGCTAACATTGGCTGGCATCGCAAGCTCAACTTGATATCCAAGAGCAGTTCCAACCATTGCAAGGGCAATTCCAGTGTTTCCCGATGTTGCATCTATGATAACTTTATCTTTTGTTAGTCTTCCAGAATTAATCGCTTCAACTATCATTCTTGTTGCCGGTCTGTCTTTTACAGAACCACCGGGATTATAAGATTCTAACTTTGCATAAATTTTTACATTCTTCTTTTTTATATCTTCAGGCAATGACCTGCTAAGTTCTACTAATGGAGTGTTTCCAACAAGCTCTAATATTGATTTCCTTGTTTTTCTATAGCCTTCATCATGCTGTCCAAGTATCCACATAAAAGCCTCTTGGTTTTTTTGTAATTATTATATCAGTTAAGACTAAGGTTAGAAATAACTAACATTTGAATCTTAGTTGTAAAGCTAAACAAAGTTGTACGTTGGGTTAGAAATTTAGTACAAGCAGGAGACTCTTCACCGGCTGCAAAATGAAAATTAGACAATTTCTAACGTAGATATGCAGGCGTAGTTCATGAATTAACTCAACACCATCAGCTCTTTATTTTTTCACCTTTAATAAAACACTCTACCATTTCTAAATCCTTCAAATAAGTAATCTTAAAATTAAAAAAACTACCCTCATTTAAAGTAATTCTATAACCAAGCTTTTCCATCAAAGCTGAATCATCTGTTGCTAAAATATTATTCTCTAATGCATACTCATGAGCTTTTAAGAGCTTTTTAAAATTAAAAACTTGAGGTGTTTGAACCACATAAATCTCATCTCTGTTTAAAGTCTCAACTATCTCATTATTTATCACTCTCTTTATTGTATCCGGAGACCTATAGGCAGTAATAGAACCATCCCAACCGGCTTTGACATTTCTAATCCCATCTCTAAACATATTCACAGTAGCAAAAGGGCGTGCAGAGTCATGAATTGCCACAATATCGCAATCTGCGATTGCTCTTAAGCCATTGTATACAGAAAACTGTCTCTCGCTCCCACCCTCGACCTTTATTATTTTTTTAGAGGATTTTATCTCAATATTCAAATCTTCTTTTGGTAAAACGACCACTACAAAATCTATCTCTTCAACCTTTTCTATCGTTTTTAAAGAGTATTCGAAAACCTTCAAACCATTTATTTCTAAAAATTGTTTTTTTGCACCAAATCTATTACCTTTCCCACCTGCTAAAAGTATGCATCCTATCATAATGCACTCCAAAGGGTTTAAAATATAATTATAAATCAATAATTAAGATAAGGAGCCTAGAAGATGAGAAAAATTCCCAAGGCTTTAACAATTGCTGGCTCTGATAGTGGCGGTGGTGCAGGCATTCAAGCAGATTTAAAAACTATGACTTCTTTGGGCGTATATGGCATGTCTGCTATTACGTCTATCACAGTTCAAAACACTATTGGTGTCTTTGGTGTGTATGACCTGCCACCACAAGCAGTATACGACCAAATAAAGGTAGTTGTAGAAGATATAGGCGTTGATTCTGCAAAGACCGGAATGCTATCAAATGCGGGCATAATTGAAGCAGTGGCAAAAGCTGTAAAAGATTTTAAAATTCCAAATTTAGTGGTTGACACCGTGATGAGGTCTAAGTCTGGAGATCCGTTGTTAAAAGTTGCCGACGAACAGGCTTTAAAAGAAAAAATAATTCCGTTAGCAGTTTTAATCACTCCAAACATTCCTGAAGCTGAAAGCTTGGCAGGATTTAAAATAAAATCCTTAGAAGATGTAGAAAAAGCTTGTAAAAAACTATACTTAGATGGTGCTAATGCAGTACTCTTAAAAGGTGGTCATGGTGAAGGTGATAAAGTAATTGATGTGTTTTATGATGGAAGCAGGTTCGAATATCTTATATCAGAAAGAATTAACACAAAAAATACACATGGCACAGGTTGCACTTTATCTGCGGCAATCTGTTCTTACCTTGCAAAAGGATACAGTCTTTTAGATGCTGTAAAGAATGCTAAGGAATATGTCCATAATGCAATTAAACACTCTTTTGATATTGGCCATGGACATGGACCTTTAAATCATATGTGGCAGTTTTATAAAGATTTTTGATATTTTTTCATAAATAAATATTAATATTAAGTCAAGCTGAGGAAAATCATGAAATTCTTCCTGCTTCTGCAGAACGACGAATCAGGATGTCCTTTCTCTGATGCTTATTACTCAACCTTTTCCTGTCATCGTATATTAAATATACCAAAAATTTTAAACTATAAGAGAATAAGTTTTATAATAATTACAGACATGGGAGAAAAAAGGAAGAACAGATCAAGTCTTTGTCATTGGTCTTTTAAGACCGCTTTAGGATGTTTTAGATTGTCCTTCCTAAAACTTCCTAAAACCTGCAGTAAGAACATTAGGCTTTTAAGCCTGCATTGATTACGATAATAGGTGGAAGTTTCTCTCATGTCAAGTATTTTATGAAAGGAGGTATTCATCGTAGGAGTAGATGTATCTAAAAACTCATTTACTGCAACAGTTTTGTATGATAACAAGAAAGAAGCTTTTGAAGTTAAATCTGACCCGGTTGAGTTTGAAAAGAAAATAAAGCCTTATCTTAAAAAGTTTAAAAAGTCAGATAT
>Ga0080004_1093863_pt1 | contig 31584 bp, 25 predicted proteins | sample WasSprMetagenome_FD_69207 | JGI IMG/M metagenome (GOLD analysis project Ga0080004, IMG submission 69207) | Sulfidic aquatic microbial communities from Washburn Spring, Yellowstone National Park, USA - WS (SPADES assembly) (version 2) | ecosystem: Environmental > Aquatic > Thermal springs > Hot... | reverse complement strand
AAAGCATTCCCTTCCAACCCGCTACCTCAACTCTCTCCGTTATATTGTCTTTCAAATCCACCGCTATGCCATCGCAGCCAACGAAGTTCGTGAGGAGCAATGTGAGGGAACAGTCCAAGGGTGAATCGGTGCGATTTTTGAGGGTTATCGTGATCAGCCCCATAGGGAGGCTTGATGCCCATACATCCCCGGGTATCAAGGGATTGAAAGCCTCAATAGCAACGGATACGGGGGTATATTCGTCCTCCAAGAGAGCCCTTCCGAAGGGATAAGCTGCCTCAAATTCCTTTGGCTTCATCCTGGGGATGCCAGCCATATGCTGGGGCGCGCCGAAATCGGAGCCAAGTCCCTCAGTTATATCTCCCTCCAAAATCCTCATTTTTCGCTCGTTTCCCCTTTTTACCCAAAGGACGAAGTGAGAATAAAGGGGACGCCAACCCCTATGGGGTCGGCTCATAAGCTGCCAATCCGTGAGCTGTCCTTTCCCACCAAGGCAGAAGAAACCGGTTCCGATGCCTCCAACTGGCATAGCGATTTCCTTCAGATGGTCAACATCATAGCGAGATAAAACGAGCCAATCCTGATTTTCCATAGAGGCTTTACCTCCTTTAGAGATTTTATTTCCCGCCATTGAAGAAGTAGAGATTAAGGCGAGAAAGATAATCAATAATTGCGAGATTCTTTCAAAGGAGCTTTTCTTCATAAATCAATTCACCATTTTAATCCTATTATTTCACCAGTGATGGTCAAGGAAAAAGTTTATGGAAGTTTTGAGGATTTTCGCTACCACGCCCGCCTTCGGCGGGCGCTCTCCTCTGTCATTGCGAGCCTTCCAGAGGGAGGCGTGGCAATCTCTAAAGACAGTCAAAAAGAGATTGCTTCATCGCTTCGCTCCTCGCAATGACAGCGGAAAAATTGTCATTGCGAGGCTTCCAAAGGGAGGCGTGGCAATCATCCCCTCTGTCATTGCGAGGCTTCCCGAAGGGAAGCCGTGGCAATCATCCCCTCTGTCATTGCGAGGCTTCCCGAAGGGAAGCCGTGGCAATCATCCCCTCTGTCATTGCGAGGCTTTCCGAAGGAAAGCCGTGGCAATCATCCCCTCTGTCATTGCGAGGCTTCCCGAAGGGAAGCCGTGGCAATCTCTAAAGACAGTAAAAACGAGATTGCTTCGTCGCTTCGCTCCTCGCAATGACGGAAAGGTCGCCTCTCTCCTATCAATGAAATGGAGAGAATGGAGAATAAGAAGTCCCAAGCGATATAGATATCTTGATTTTTTCTCAAAAAATGGTATAGTTATTAAAAGGTATGGAAGTTCTCCTCCTCAACCACGATTTCACACCGCTCAATATCTGTAGCCTGAAAAGGGCTATAGGTCTACTGCTGGTCGGGAAAGCCGATGTCATCCACTACGATGGAACCTATATCAGAACTCCCAGCGGAGCTATTCAAGCTCCCTCAGTTATAAGATTGAAATACAAAGTATCAAGACCGGTTCCCGAGCTCAAGTTAACCCGAAAGAACATCCTCGCCCGTGATAACTACACCTGCCAATACTGTGGTCAAAAGGGAGGGGAGCTGACTGTTGACCATGTGATACCCAAAAAGATGGGAGGAAAGACGGATTGGGATAATCTCGTCTGCTGTTGCAAGCGCTGTAATGCGAAGAAGAAAGACAAGACGCCCAAGCAGGCGGGAATGCAACTACTCCGCCAACCGAAGAAGCCCTCCTTTACTCCCTTCATAAGCCTGACGAAATATCGCCTCTGCCTTGAAAGGGAGGATTGGCGCCCCTACCTCCCACCGATTTTGGATTAGAAACAAAGCCCTTATTCATTAACCTTATCTAAACTGAATAATCTCAGAGAGATATTGGACTCGCTAAAAAGGAAGGGTGGTTTGTCATTGCTGGAATGGGTAAAAGTTTTTGAAATAATGAAGGGATAAAGAGTAAAATAGCAATTGGGAATAAAATCTAATCCTTTTCTAATGGAGGGGAAGAAAAGAGGCAGCGTGTATATCAAAAAATATCAAACTAAATTAATTAGACGAATTTTATAAGTTAGGGTTAGGGGGAATGGATTTATATAGATGGAGGAGAAAAATATCATAGAAAAAAACTATACACATAGATGCGAGGGCTCCCGCAGGGAGCCCTCGCAATCTCAAATGAGATTGGCTTCGCCAACACAGTTCGCAAACCCAAAGGTTTGCGAACCGAGATTGCTTCGCTCCTCGCAACGACAATGAAGAGGATAGGGAATTAGATGGAGTCTCAAAAGTTATGAGATTATACATAAACTTGACGAAGACAAGATTCATTTTTATAATTCTCTATGCCATCCCCTCACAAGGAGGTTCTTCCTATGCAGGCTATCGTTGAAACTGGCGGAAAGCAGTATAAGGTAAAGGAGAACGACATAATTGAGGTTGAGAAGATCGACTCCCCCGAGGGAGCCACCATCTCCCTTGATAGGGTCCTCTTCGTGGATACCGGCTCTGAATACTTGGTCGGCTCTCCCTATGTTGCGGAGGCGAGGGTCATCGCCCGCGTTTTGAAGCATTTCAAGGGAGAGAAAATCCGCGTATTTAAATACAGAGCGAAGAAGAATTACCGAAGGAGAAGGGGACATAGACAGCTCCTGACCCGACTGGCAATTGAGAGAATAGAGATAGGAGGTGAGCAGTAAATGGCTCATAAAAAGGCTGGAGGTTCATCTCGTAATGGAAGAGATAGCGCGGGAAAGAGACTGGGCGTGAAGGAGTTCGCCGGCGAATTCGTTAAGGCTGGCTCCGTTCTCGTCCGCCAGAGGGGAACCAAGTTCCATCCCGGAAAGAATGTGGGAGTTGGTTCCGATTACACCCTCTTCGCCCTCGTGGATGGTTATGTGAAGTTCGAGAAGAGCAGAGGAAAAACCAGGGTAAGCGTTTATCCCGATGGGCAAGGGGGATGAGAAAGCATTTGCCCGCAATCAAAACAGCCTCAATTCGTAGATGAGGCGGTAATCTTCGTTGCGGGGGGAAGGGGAGGAGATGGTTGTGTCTCATTTCGGAGGGAGAAATTCGTCCCTTTCGGCGGTCCAAATGGAGGGGATGGCGGCAAAGGTGGAGATGTCATCCTTGAAGCAGACCCTCAGCTTTCCACCCTAATAGATTATCACTATAAAAGGCATTATAAAGCGGAAAGGGGTCAGCACGGAAGAGGTAAAGACCAGCACGGCAAATCCGGCGAGGACCTAATATTAAAGGTCCCCGTTGGAACAATGGTCTATGATGTGGAAACAAACCAATTGATTGCCGACCTCACCACTCCCTATCAAAGGGTTGTGGTGGCGAGGGGTGGGAGAGGCGGAAGAGGAAACACCCACTTCGCCACTCCCACCAATCAAGCCCCACGAATAGCGGAAAAAGGAGAGGAAGGAGAAGCTAAATGGATAAGGTTGGAGCTCCATCTCTTGGCGGATGTAGGGTTGATAGGACTTCCCAATGTGGGTAAATCCACCCTCCTCTCTCGTGTCTCATCAGCTCGTCCGAAAATCGCCCCCTATCCTTTCACCACCCTCCATCCCATTTTGGGAGTCGTTAAAGTTGGGGAGTACGACTCATTCGTTATGGCGGATATACCTGGCTTGATTGAAGGAGCCCATCAAGGGAGTGGATTGGGAATTTCCTTCCTTCGCCATATAAGGCGTTGTAGGCTTCTTGTTCACCTGCTTGATGCAACAAGGGACGATTTGCTCGCCGATTACAACATCGTAAATAACGAGCTCAAAATGTATGATGAGAAGCTCGCCACTTATCCACAAATCGTTGCCGTCAATAAAATAGATTTAGTATCTTCCGAGGAATTGAACAAGAAAGTTAAAAAATTGAAAAAAGCGGGAATAGAGCCGTTTTTAATCAGCGCTTTAACGGGGGAAGGCGTGCAAAGACTCATCTACGAGATAGCCGCTCGCTTGAAGGCTCTCAAGGAAAGCGAGCAACCAAGCAAATGAATCGGATGAAGAGCTTCAAAAAGATATTGGACTTGATACATAACAAAAGGAATTCTCTTTTTATCATTGCAAACCGGCTATAACCTGGCATAGCAATCCCCCTCCAATTGCGAGCCTTCTGCAAGCAAGAGGCGTGGCAATCTTCCCCTCTGTCATTGCGAGGCTTTCCGAAGGAAAGCCGTGGCAATCTCTAAAGACAGTAAAAACGAGATTGCTTCGTCGCTTCGCTCCTCGCAATGACAGCGGAAGAATTGTCATTGCGAGGCTTCCCGAAGGGAAGCCGTGGCAATCTCTTTTTTAAATTGACGCATTGAATGGCGAGAAGAAGCGCCTTCCAAATCCTCAACTTCTTTGAAAAATGTAAAATTTACAAAATTTCCTCCCTTCATTACAATTTAAAAAATTACAAAGGAGGTTTTGTGATGAAAAGGATAATAAAGGTGGTTCCTATTTTATTGGGAAGCGTGCTGCTTGCTGTTTCGGCGACCATCCCCAAAGACATCGTCTCCCTTCTGGATAAGATTGACACCGCCAACGCCAAATATAAGATGGCAAAAGCTTCATTTGATTTCCTGACCAAATTTGAGGGTGGAACATACTCCCAAAAGGGAGAGATGTTGATAGACAACACAACGCGCAAATTCAAAGCAAATGAAGGGACAACAACCTATATATATGATGGCAACTACCTCTGGGTTTATTTCCCCGAGAAAAAGCTCTACTCCAAAAGAAAGCTCTCCCCGGATGATGTTCAGCGAAGTCTCTTCGACTTGATGCCCGTCTCCATTGCTTTATCCCCGATTTGTAAAAAGACATTCACTGACAAAGATTTCCTCTCTACATTGGGCAAATCATCCCTCAGCAAAACCACTTTCCAAAATAGAGAGGCTTTTCTCCTTTCCTTCACGACGAAGAAGGAGGAGATGGCAACGAAGATTTATGTGGATGCCAAAGATTATAAAGTTCTCCAAATCTCAATGGTTCTTATCGGCAAAAACTTTGAAAGTGCTATGGAAGATAAACTCCCTTCAGACTAACCTTTTTTCCCCAAGGGAACTTTCTCATTCTCTCCTCCCGCTGGAGCAAAGGAATTCGTTCCCAGCAAAGGAAAAGAGCCCGGAAGATAACTCCTTCCATACCGATTTTACTTCCCTCTTGTTGAGTTAATATCAAGATATGTTTGCCTATGCAAAACATATTTCCAAATTTGAGTTTTTCTATTAAAATTTAAAAAACATTAGAAGGAGGTCTTTAGAGATGCGACGAACGGTTGTAGGTTTTCTGTTGTTGGTGGGAAGCGCGTTGCTTCTTTTGGGAGCGACCATTCCCAATGACATTATGGCGGTTCTTGAGAAGATAGACAAGAACAACGCCAATTATAAGACGGCTAAAGCCTCACTTGAGCTCGTGATGAAGATGGGACCGATGTCTCAAACGCTCAAGGGAGAGATGTTGATGGACAACACAACGGGTAAGTTCAAGGTAACTATCGGAGAAGGTCCTATGCTCTCCACAATAATATATGACGGTCAATATATGTGGACCTATTCTTCAATGGAGAATGAATACACCAAAAACCAAGTCCCCTCCCAAGCAGTGCAGGAAGGCATCTTCTTCTTTATGCCCCTCTCCATAGCTCTATCCCCAATCTGCAAGAAGACCTTCACTAGCCAGAACTTCCTCGCTACATTGGGGAAATCCTCACTGAGCAAAACCACCCTAAATAAGAAAAACGCATATCTCATCACTTTCACTGACAAGAAGGATGGCTCTGTTATCAAGATAGCGGTCGACGCCAAGGAGTATAAAGTCCTCCAGATCACTGTGATTCCTCCCGGAGGACAGGGAGAGATTACCTACAAAATTACATCCTTTCAAGCCAACCCTTCTTTTCCTGAAGGGACATTCGCTTTCACACCACCTCAAGGCGCCAAGGAATATACCCCTCCAAAGGAGGAGAACTTGGAAGGTCAACCTGCTCCCGATTTCTCACTCCAATCCCTTGATGGAAAAACCTTTAAGCTATCCGACTTAAAGGGAAAGGTCGTGCTAATTGATTTCTGGGCTACTTGGTGCGGTCCCTGTAGAGAGGAGCTTCCCAGCATTGAGAAATTACATAAGGAGTTCAGCAGCAAGGGATTGGTCGTCTTGGGAATAAACGATGAGGATAAGGAGAAAGTTCAACAATTCGTCAACCAGCAGAAATTGACCTTTCCCACTCTCTTGGATTCGGGAGGAGCTGTGGCAAGAACCTACAAAGTTAACGCCATCCCTCGCGTCATCTTAATTGATAAGGACGGAAAAATCGTGAAAGATATAACTGGCTATTATCCCGAAAACGAGAAAATATTGAGGGAGTTGATCACGAAATTATTGGGAGGTTAGTTCCTTTTCTCGCCTTCCTTTTGCTGCTCTACGGATGCGCGCCTAAGGTCAATTTAGAGGGAAAGCAAGCTCCCGATTTCTCCCTTCAATCCCTTGATGGGAAAGCCTATAAGCTATCGGATTTGAAGGGAAAGATCGTGCTAATTGACTTCTGGGCTACTTGGTGCGGTCCCTGTAGGGAGGAGCTTCCCATAATAGAGAAATTGCATCGGGAATTCAAGGATAAAAATCTCGTCGTCCTCGGGATAAGCAATGAGGACAGAGATACGATAGAGAAATTCCTCAAAAACAATCCGCTCACATTTCCCATCCTCCTTGATGAGAAGGGAAAGGTGGCAAAGAGCTATAGAGTTGTTGCTATACCGAGGTTGCTCCTCATAGATAAGACTGGTAAAATTAGAAAAGATATACTCGGATATAACCCCAGAAACGAGGAAATCTTGCGGGAGTTGATAGAGCGATTATTAAAAGAATAGTTTTCCTATTCCCTCTAATCCTTTTTATCTTCGGCTGTTCCGCTCGGAGGGTGCAAGCTCCTCCACCCAAGCCCATTGTCCTCCCTTCCGATGTCAAAACCGCTTTGAATAAGATGGAATCGGCGATGAAGAACCTGAAAAGCGTTCAATTCACTTCAAATCTCACCCTCACATATAGAGGGAAGAAGCTCAGCAAAACGGAAAAGAGTTCGGCTGATGTCTATATGCAGAAGCCGCTCCTTTTCCGAGTTGATGCTCAGCAGGATGGACAGAGGACGATTCTCTTCGTTTGCGATGGATATCAGCTCTATTATTACAATTATCAAACTAATCGCTACAGTTCCTTTGAGCCCACGCCTGAGAGGATTGAGAAGGCGACCGGCTTCTCTCTTCTATCCTTCGTCCTCACTCCCAATTTACAACAAAAGCTCCTTGTGGGAATCGTCTCCGCCTCCCTTGAGAAAACACCTCCCAATTCCTCCTACTCCCTCGTCTCCCTAAAGGGGAAAAACGACGAGAATATCCTGATTTATATTGACAAGAAAACCTCGCTTCCCCTTAAAACGCAGATAATCACCCAATACGCCACGATGGAGGAAATCGTTTCCAACTTGAAGCTCGACTCCGTAATCCCTCCCTCCACCTTCCAATTCAAGCCTCCCAAGGGAGCCCTTAGAGTGGACTTCAGATTATGAGGGAAAAGATTCAAATCGCTGTTATAAAAGTGGGCACAAGCACCCTAATGGGCGAAAAGGAAGAAATTGACGAGGATTACATCGCCCAGTTAGCGGAGGATATAGCGGAGGTCTATAGAAGGGGAGTTAAGGTAATTTTGGTTACATCTGGAGCGATTAGAGCGGGTTTATCCCATCTCAAGCTTTCCGATAGCTTCTCCCTTCCCTTCGTTCAGGCTATGGCGGCTATTGGTCAGGGAATCCTTATGAGGATTTATGAATCCGCCTTCTCTCGCCACAATTTGACGATTGGTCAGGTCCTCTTGACTCACGATGACCTCTCAACGAGAGACCGCTTCCTCAACGCCCGCAATACCCTCCTTTCCCTCCTCCAACTCGGAGTTATCCCAATCATAAACGAGAACGACACAGTCGCCACGGAGGAGATAAAGTTCGGCGATAACGATATACTGGCAGCGATGGTTTCCGCAACGGTCTCCGCAGATTTGCTCCTCCTCCTATCAGATGTGGAGGGTTTGCTGGATGAAGAGGGGAAGCTGATTCCAAGGGTTGATTCCCTCACTCCCGAGATTCTCTCCCTGGCTGGTCCCGCGGGCAGATGGGGAAGGGGTGGTATGAAATCCAAATTGGAGTCCGCGAGAATAGCAACCACTTCAGGCGTTGATGTGGTCATCGCAAAGGGCAGAGAAAAGGATGTTGTTCAGAGAATCATCCTGAATAAAGAGCCCTTGGGAACTTTCATTCCAGCGAAAAAGAAGATGCAGGCAAAGAAGCGCTGGCTGACATTCATTTCCCGCCCTAAGGGAAAAATACTCGTCAACGAGGGAGCAATGAAAGCTATAGTGGAGGAAGGGAAGAGCTTGCTTCCTGTGGGAATCACAGGCGTTGAGGGGGTATTCAAGAGGGGAGATGTCGTGAGAATCATCTGCGAGGGGAAGGAGTTCGCTCGAGGCTTGACGAACTACGATTCATCGGAGTTGAGGCTCATCATAGGGCATCATTCAAAGGAAATAGAGAAGATACTCGGCTATAAAGGCTACGAAGAAGTAGTCCACAGGGATAACCTCGCTATAATTCCCTGAGGATTAAGGAAATATATTGTTAAGGTCAAATCTATGTCCCCCATAAAATATTAGGTCTCGGATTGGATGTAATTAGATGCCTGAAAACGGTAGCGTTTCATTTATTGCGGATGTAGTTACGCCGAATATTCCACTACGCACAATTCCCCCAAAACATCCTTATTCTAAATTTTTCTCCAAAAATATCAAATATATATTTTCGTTTAACATCAAATTTCATTATATCTCTTAGCAAATCCCCAATAAATTATTCTTGATGTAAAGCATAAATCGTAAATCCGCATTTTTTGAAACGCTACCCTGAAAACTTATATCCATAGCAGTGAGCCAGCCATCAGGCGGGGGTGGATCTATTCCCCCCGTCATTGCTGGCATGGGTATAGGTTTTAGAAACGGAGGAGGGATGAAGGGGAGAAATAGAGATTGGAAAATAAAATCTAACTCTTTTGTAATTGGGGAGAAAAAAGGATGTATCGTGTAGGTCAAAAATGAATTTTATAATTTGGAACTATTTGGAAGATCCCATAAGAGTGGAGAAGAGCAAAAACTTATTAAAAACCTATAACCATAGATGCGAGGCTTCCCGAAGGGAAGCCGTTGCAATCTCAAATCCTTCGTCATTGCGAGGCTTCCCGAAGGGAAGCCGTGTCAATCTTCCCCCTCTGTCATTGCAAGCCTCCCAAAGGGCAGTCCTACACCCTCTGTCATTGCGAGCCCGCCTCCGGCGGGCGTGGCAATCTCAAACCCTTCGTCATTGCGAGGCTCCCGAAGGGAAGCCGTGTCGATTTCCCCCGCTGTCATTGCGAGCTCCCAAAGGGCAATCCTACACCCGCTGTCATTGCGAGCCCGCCTCCGGCGGGCGTGGCAATCTCAATACGAGATTGCTTCGCTACCACTCGCAATGACAGTGAGAGAGATTGTCATTGCGAGGCTTCCCAAAGGGAAGCCGTGGCAATCTCTTTTCAAAAGTAAATCTAAAATCAATTCTTAAAAAAGATAGAGATTGCGAGCCTGACCGCTAAAGCGGTCAGGCTCGCAATGACAGAAAGGACAGAGTCGCCTCGCGATAACGGCGGGAGATTAATCGCGAGCCCGCCACCGGCGGGCTCGGCAATCTCTTATCCTTTAACAAGAGTGGCCTATCCACAATATTAAAATTGATACCGCCAATCTCACAAAAGACTTTACAATCCTCTTCCCTCTCCCTATATTTTCCCTTGAGGTGATTATCTATGCTTAAAGTTGGCATCGTTGGATTGAGAAGGGGACATTCCTATTTCCTCGTCTTCAGTCATCTTCCCGAGACGGAGGTCTACGCTGTCTGCGACCCCGACGAGGAACTCCTGAGCTTCTTTGAGAAGCAATACAATGTGAAGCGAACCTATAAAGATTTCACCGAATTCATTCAAGATGATTTTGACATTGCGGTCATCTGCTCACCCCTCCCCTTACATTATCAGCAATCAGTCACCGCTCTTGAGGCGGGAAAAAATGTCCTCTGCGAAGTCACTTCCGCAATGACCATTGAGGAATGCGAAAACCTCATAAAGACGGTTGAGAAAACGAATAAGAAATATATGCTGGCGGAAAATTACAATTATATGCCCTTCGTTGAAACTTGGAAGAAGTTAATAAAAGAGGGAGTGATTGGCAAGATAGTTTATGCTGAGGGTGAATATGTCCACGATTGCCGGTCGTTGATGAGAGATGCAAAGGGAAACCTAACCTGGCGTGCCTCTCTCATCCCAATCCTCTACTGCACCCACAACCTCGGACCCCTACTCTATCTGATGGAAGACGCCTGCATCTCCGCAATCGCGCTCTCCACTGGCGTCAATGTTGCCCCCGAGCTGGGAGCGATGGATATGAATGTCGCTATATTTGAGACGGAAAAGGGCGCCGTCTTGAAATTCCTCGCCGGCTTCTCCATAGCCAAAGAGCCGATGCATCTCTTCTTCTCAATCTACGGAACTAAAGGATTCCTTGAGACCGACCGCTACAATTGGTCCACTCACACCCTTCTCTATACCGAGCATATCCCCAACCTTCAGGGCTACATCTCCCTCAATTCCCCCACCACCCATCCCAACGCTCCAAGGGAAGCCCTCTTGGGAGGACATGGCACAACGGAATACTTCCTCGCCCGGGATTTCGTCAGGAGCATATTGGAGGATACGAAGCCCCCAATTGATGTCTACGAAGCGGTGAAATATACCATCCCAGGAATTTGCGCCGCTATGTCCCTAAAGGAGGGTGGAAAGAAGGTTGAGATTCCCAAGCTTTGGTAAAGTTTTATTCCCCTTGTTCTTGCTGTCCCTCGCTTTCCCAAAGGAGAAGAGCCTCTTATATGGCGTGAATGTCGTTTGGGGAGTATCGGGAAGCAGTTGGGGAGCCGACTTCCGCTTCAGGGTTCCCACCCTCATAAGCTATATGAAGGCAGGAGGTGTGACCTGCACGAGATTGGGAATCTCTTGGGCGGATGTAGAAGGGCAAAAAGGGAAAAGGGATTGGTCATATACTGACAAGTTCGTTGACCTCCTCACGAAAAATGGCTTTGAGATAATCTGCTGTTTCTGCACGACGCCTGAATGGGCTTCAGGGCTCTCACAGGAAGAGAAGGAGCTTTTCCATAAGAGGGGCTGTGGTAATCTCATAGGAGTGGTGGTGCCAAAGGAAGAATATTACGATATCTTTGAGGATTTCGCCGAGGAAACGGCAAGGCGATATAAGGATAAGATAAAATATTACGAGTTCTGGAACGAGCCCGATGGAATGGGGATGCCCTTCATAGAGAAGGATGAAAATGGCAAGCCGAAGGACATCAGATTCGGCGGCGACCCTAAAGTCTATACCGAACTGCTAAAGAGGGTTTATAGGGGGCTCAAGAGGGGAAATCCGAATTGCCTGGTCTCCGTGGGAGGGTTGGAGAGCAGAATCGCTTTTCTCAAGGGGATTTACGAGAATGGAGGGAAGGACTACTTCGATGCGGTTGCGATTCATCCTTATTCTGAAGATGGCATAAGGACGCAATGGATAGATGAGATAAGGGATTTGATGGTCAAGATGGGAGACGGCGATAAACCCATCTGGATTACGGAATATGGATGGGCAACGAACGATTGGGAAAAGCAAGCCGATCTCTTAAGAAAAAGTTTCGCCGAGATTAAGAAGCGACCCTATATAAAAATTGCCACCTTCCACACTCTGAACGATTGGCGGGGAAACGAGGCTGACCCCAACAGCCTCATCCCTATGGGGCTCTTAACCTATGACCTCCGCCCAAAACCCGCTTATTGGGAATTCAAGAGAATAGCTCACGGCTGGGAATGAGCCCTCTTGAATAGTTCCGCAAGATGGTCCGGACGCAGAGGCACATATTCCTTCCCCAACCCATCCCATAATCTCTTAATCAAAGAAGGAGACATAGGATAACATTGGACGAAGATATGCATAAAAGCGGGGCGAGTTTCGGGAGTGAATTTCCTCGTCTCCTCAAGGAGGAGCGCAAAGCTTTTCCTTTCCCCGCCCTCCGGGTCAAATGTAGTTAAGGAGCGGAAAACAGGAACTCCAGAGGGAAGAAGAAAGACCGCTTTTTCATATGAATTGATATCGGGGAGACGCCCATAATCAGCCAAAATGCATTTCAAGTCAAGCTTCTCCCCATAGATTCTCAAATATCTTTCCCCTTCGTGGTGAGTCCAGAGGCAATCCAATCCCATTTTCCCAATATAATCCCTCGTCAATCTGAGGAAATCCTCCCATATCTCCTCCTTATTTTCATATTCTTCGGCATAGATATCGGCAAAAGAGTAGCCAACACCAAAGGCACAGGCGAAATAATCATTTTTACCAGCTCTGGAGTAATAGTAATGCATAATATCGGGAATCAAATCGTAAACAGTTGGTCCAACGCTCCAAGTTAGGGGGTAAGTCCCCCTCAGGGGGTCATCCCAATGCCTCCAAAGGAAGAAATCATACCAGTTTATGGGGGCATCCCCGTCCGAGACGAGAAATGTGATGTATATCTTATCCTCAAGGGAGGGACTTTCGGCAGAGGTTTGCCTGAATTCCACTCGTCTCGTCCCGCTATGAACGCTCAAATTCGGTATATGAGACCAAGCCAAGAATTTAGCGTATCTGCTCCACAAGGCAACCCCAGGCGCCTCTTGTATACCTATCCCCTTCCCTGCATAAGGAACGCCTATTATCCCGATATTTGCTGGAGCAGAAGCGAGAATTTCCTCAATCGCCAATTGCTCTTCCAATGGGTCCCCTTCCGGCGTATCGCCATCTACCTCCCCGCTAATCCAAAAGACAAATGCCTTGAATTCAATGGCGTAGTCCCTCATCACAACCCAATTATGGGGGATGGAAACCAAAAACTGATGGTTCAATTTCGCCCAAAGATTTTTATATGCCCATCTATAGACCTCCCAATTCTTTTCCCATTTCCCTCTCAAATCCCAGATAAGGGGAAGGGATAAGCGGGAAACCAGGCGTGGTGATACGATAACCGCTCTCTCTATCCCCGCCAACATCGTAGCGCAATCAATGCTTGCAGGAACCTTCGGGTCATAAATCACCATCCCCCTTAGTTTGCTCCTGAAACGAGCAAGGAGGGAAAATGGATTCTGGACCCTCTCTATCTCGCTTATATCTCCCCTCTCCCGCATCCATCCAAGCCAGCGCTCATCCACGGGATTGAAGATAAGATATATTAACGGCGAATCCCTATTCACTATGCCCTGCAGGGATGTGAGGAGAAGCTTCTCGTCATCGGCTAACTCCCTCACATCCACGACCATCAGCCTCTTCTGGGGAGGAGGGCTATGGGGGAAAACGGAGGGAAAGGAAACGAGCTTGCCCTTGATTCTATTTCCTAACCTCTCCCGATAATTTCCCTCAGCGAGCTTTATAATCGCCGTTCTTTTCTGCTTAGAGATTAAACCCTTCTCAGAGAAAATGAAAAGGACGGCATAAAGGTAAACTTGGCGAAGGTCCAATAGCAAACGCCTTTCGTTCGTATCAAAAAACCTTCCTAGTTCTGAGGGAATCCTCCCTTGATTGGGATTGAATACCTGCCCGAGCAAGATATCAATCGCTCCTTTAAATTGCAGGCAATTATGTTTGATAATCGCTATTGCGGGATAGAATTTCCCGTCCACTTTATAGCCGGCGATTGGCAAAACTTTATCTTCTTTGGGAAGGCTCTCGGGGTCCAATGTCTGGCTCAACACATTCTCATACCTTTTCCAATCTATGAAATTCAGCTCCAAAGGGTCTTTATCTTTTAGATAGACCAATCTCTCGTTTCCAGCAGGTGTCCAAAAACCTCCCATTCCGAGACCGTTATGGGATAGCCATTCATCCCTATGCCCCACATCCTCCCAGGGACCATCCATCAGTTCAAAACCTCCATTTGGCAGAAGCTCTTTTTTTCTTCCCCTTCGCTTTTAAGGAAACATCATCTATCAATAGCTCGCCTGAAGAATAAAGCGCTAATATGACATCTATTTTCCTCGTCTGCTCAGGGACCTTCACATCTTGGGAGATGAAGAACCATTTGCCTTTTTCAGAGGGGATTGAAGGTCCTTCCTGTCCGAGGAAATTTCCCTCCTCACCCCAAAATCTCAAGAACAACCTATCCCCTACTCTGTCCTCGCCTATATTACCGCTGATGACCTTTACCCAAGCCGAGAAATTGTAGACATCGGCTTCCCTATCTAAATAAGCCGATTTTATGATTGTCCAATTCTTGCTCCCCTTTCTTAAATAGAGGGAATATTTCCCGTTATGGGATTGAGCAACCCTTTCAGCCTTGTCCTCCTCCCCGATAGCGAACTGCCAATCTTTGGCTCCCTTGGCGAGACAGGGATGGCAGAAGGGAACGGAAACCGCTATTATGCTTCCTCCCTTAGAATGAAATGCTCTTATGTTCTCTATCGCATCCAGAGGGAAGGTGTTGCCATAGGGATAAATCAAGATGAAGTATTTTCGGGAATTGAAGGCTTGAGGATTAGCTAATTCATTAGCATCCAACAAATCGCAAGAGATGCCGAATGCTTGGAGGTACTGGGCGATTGAACGGGGATGAAGAGAGGGATTTGCTCCGAAGCGGGGAAATAAAGGTTGAGAGAATATGGCGACCCTTGGTTGGCAGTAAACAAGCGAAGGCAAAAATAACACGAAGAAAAGCGGTCTCATCTTTTTAGCAAAGAAGATGGATATGGGCATAGTAGTTCGCTAAAATTATAACTGATATGAAGAAGATATTGGAGATTAAAGTAATCCCAAGCGCGGGAAAAGAGGAGATAATAGAGGGAGAGCCATTGGTGGTGAAGGTAAAGGAGCCAGCGGAAAAGGGGAAGGCGAACGAAGCAGTTATAAGGCTACTTTCTCGCCATTTTGGAGGAAAAGTTCGTATAATCAGGGGCGAGACCCAAAGGAGAAAAATTGTGGAGATAGAAATTTGAAATCCTCAATAACTCACTTACAATATTTGCTCATTGAACACTCAAGGGAATGAAAACAATTTTCGCATTCCAAGGCAGAAGGAAGCTCTATCTGTCCTGTGGTTACCTTTCTCGCAAAGGAACGAAGGAAATTCCTAGCCCTATTCTCGTTGACCTCCTCTTCGAAAATCAAACATCTTTTCTCCGCTCTAATTTGGATTTCCAAAACCTTCCTCTTTCTCTGAAAGAAATAACCGTAAATATCCCCTTCAAGAGAAAGCGTAGATTTGTTGCGAAACAGTTCAATCGCCCTATCAAATAGCCCGTAAATATAGACGGAATCATCGGATATGCCTGTTGGCTTGCAGACGAAAACCATCCCCGCAAAATCGAATCCCCAACCAATTGAAGGATAAAAAGGTCTGAACTTCGCCCCTATGAATTCTTTATCGTGTATAAAAATGATGTTTTTCGGTCCCACCGGTAGTATAATGTTGTCTTCTCTCCAGCGAATCTTCCAAACCCTTCTGCTCACGAGCTTCAGCAATCTATCCACATCTTCCTTTCTGATTTGAAATCCCCTCAACAAGTCAATGAGCTCAACTCCATCGGAGGGCAAATCCTTGTAATAGCCAAATCTCGCTCCATAATTCGCTCTATACCAAATATATCCCCTGAAAGCATCTTCCTCCCCTTCATAACATTCATTCAACGCCCTCCACTCGCAAAAAGAGCTTTCCAAGACATTCCCTATGTCCACGAAAACCAACCTCTCCTTTGGCACTCCCCTCTTTTCCTTTTCAACTTCCAACAACTCCTCTATCTCATCGAAACTCCACAATAAACGCCCGAGTCTCGTTCTCAAAGACCGCTTGGGAATCTGTATCATTTGCTCTCACCTTTTATATTATACTACATCTGAAGGTAGTAAGGCGAGAATTCTATCCGCCTTTAATTCCTCCATTGGGATATAGCGTGCTTTTAGAAGATTGGCAATCCATATACCGAGGTCCGTTTTAAAAAGACCCCTCTTATCCTCCGTATCTACAACTATGTAATCAACACCTTGAAGAGTCCTCAGCAGGGATGTAAGTTTTGCTATTTCTTCTTTTACGCTCTTTCCACCCATACTTTGATTTGCCTTCCCATCGGTGATTATAAGGACCGTTATCCTTAGGGTGGCTTCTTTTATTCTTTCCCTTTTCGTTAGCTTATAAGCTTCCCACAAACCCGCCGACAACGGTGTCTTCCCGCCAATGGGCAATTTTGCGAGTTTCTTATCCGCTAATTCAAGGCTTGAACAGGGAGGAAGAACGAGTTCCGCTTTATCTTTGCGAAAAGCAATCATCGCAACCTTGTCCCTTTTCTGATAACAATCCATTAAAATGGACTTTATAGCCGTTTTCGTTTCCACCATCCTTCTTTTCACCCCCATAGAGCCCGAAGCATCAACCACAAAGAGGAAAAGATGGCTGGTTTTCCTTTCCCTCTTCTTAAACCTTAAATCTTCCTCTTCTATCACAATCCCACTCCCTCCTCCCCTCAGCCTCTGGAAGGGAGCGGCTGCCCTTATCGTGGCATCTATTGCTATATCTCTATTATCCCCACTTAAAGAAGCTTTTATATAACGCCCCTGCCTCCCTTTTGAACGCGTGCCCGTCCTTCTACCACTACCCTTTCTCTCAACTCTATCCCTCGGAAAGATAAGCCTTTTTATTCTATAAGGCTCCCCTACCTCCATAATCTCCTCCTTAGGGATAGCCTCCTTAATTATGATTTCTCTTCCCTCGGGCATTGGGGGCATCTCTCTATTATCCCGTTCCATTTGCTTATCCTCTTTGTGGTTATGCGTATGTTTTTCCTCTTCTTGTTCTCCTTCTTCATCATCTTTAGAACTATTCTCCGGTGCTTCCTCAATGGGATGGTCTACTCTATGGTTGAAGACCAAAGGGAGCACAGCGTATATATGTTCTTCCCTAACTTCCTGCGCCCCTACATAAGCTGCATAGGCGCGTGAAGCATAAAATAAAAATATCTCCCCTCTATGTGAGGAAACCCCAAACTTTTCACACAAATCCACAATCAATTCCTGCATCTCATCCGGAACCTTTATAGTCTTTACCGTTTCTCTCCATTTCATTATGAGCTCAGGTAAATAGTTAGGAAGGGAGGGAGAAGGGAAAATATCATCGCATACAGATTTGATAACCTTTATCCTTTCCTCCTTTCCTCTCAACTCATCCCAAACAACGCACATACCAAATTTGTCGAGCAAATGGGAAGGAAGCATTCCGTCAATCGGGTTCATAGTGGCAATGGGCACGAAATTCGTTGGTATCACGAGCGATAAACCTTCCCTTTCCACAAAATATCTTTTCTCTTCCCTCGCATTTAAGATAATGGCGATTATATCACGAGGAAGGAGATTTATATCATCTATGAAAAGAAAGCCGTTATTTGCCCTTCCTAAAATGCCATTTTCATAAATTCTCGTTCCTTTTTTAATCGTTTCCTCAATATCAATAAAGCCCAATAGCGCCTCTTCAGTTGCATTTAAGGGAACCTCAACAAATGATACTTGTGGGGGAAGGATTTCTTTGAAAAGGCGAGACAAAGTGGTTTTCCCGCTTCCGCTTTTTCCTATGAACAGAACGCCACCGCAATTCCCATCAATTGCGTTTAGTATCAAAGAAAGCTTCGCTTCATCGCGAGCAACAAAATCGTTGAACTTCATAATCACCTATTCCCCAATTAGAGAAAGGACTTCCTCCATCCTTTTTGTTTCCTCTTCCCAATCTTGGAAAGGCAAACGTTTCAACCTATGATAAATTGCCATAGGTGCTACTTCCCGCAAATGGCTTACTTCTATCTCGGTCTTCCCTTCTAAAGCTGCGAGTGCCCTCGCCGACCTCAGCATCACTATATCCGCTCTATGCCCATCTAAAGGCAAGCTGGTGGTTACCTCCACTATTTTCTCCAATATGTTTTCGGGAACCTCAACTTTATAGAGATTTTCCTTTGCCCTCGTTATCTTTTCCCTTACCTTTCTATCTTCCTCAGCCCATTTATATTTAAACTCGGAAGGATTCATATCAAACTCTGCCCTGCGTCTCACAATCTCCTTTCGCAATTCCTTATCCTTAATAGACGATACCCTGACACATAAACCAAATCTATCCAAAAGCTGAGGGCGAAGGTCACCCTCCTCGGGATTCATTGTCCCAACAAGGATGAAGTTAGCGGGATGGACAAAGGAAATCCCCTCCCGCTCAACATAATTAACTCCCAGCGCCGCTGAATCGAGCAGCAAATCAACGATATGGTCTTCCAAGAGGTTTACCTCGTCCACATAAAGAAAATTCCTGTTTGCGTCCGCCAAAATGCCAGCTTCAAACCGTCTCTCACCGCTTTTTATAGCTCTCTCTATATCCAATGTCCCTATAAGCCTGTCCTCGGTCACGCCGAGCGGCAATTCAACAACCCTCATCCTCTTCCATTCCGTTTCCAATTTGCCATCTCTTGCCAACCGTTCCTTGCATTCGCTACAGAGCTCACCTTTGGGGTCGCAATTGAACCTACAACCTTTAACGACTTCAATCTCCGGGAGCAACTCCGCCAAGGCTCTCACGGTTGTGCTCTTGCCGGTTCCCTTTTCCCCCATTATTAGAACCCCTCCGATTTTAGGGTCAATGACATTTAGCATCAAAGCCCTCTTCATTTCATCTTGTCCAACGATGGCGGAAAATGGATACATCATTCCTTCAAAACCTCCTTGAGTTTCGTTCGCCAGCTCTCAACCTCTTCCGGAGATACAACATCTATACTACCTCCCTGGAATTCACCCTCTACACCCTCCATTCTTTCCTCTATCCATCCCTCTATCTCCAAATATAGCTCCTCAAGAAATTGGGCGATTTCAGGAGATGGTGTCCAAAGTCCTCTTTCCTTCGCCTCCAATAATCTCCTCGCTATCTCTTCCAAAGCCCAGGGATTGTTCTCCTGGAAGAACTTCCTATTTTCCTCATCCATTATAAAAGTCCTTGCTATATCATCAAATATGCGATTATCTACCGCCTTGGTAGTAGCCTGCCAGCCATAAACTCGCCCAATCCTCTTCATAATCTCGCTTGCCCCTTTATAACCGTGCCGCTTCATCCCCTCAATCCATTGGGGATTGAGGATTTTTGCCCTCGCCACTCTCCTTATCTCCTCGCTCAAAGTCCTAACCACTACTTTGTCCATCTCCCTCGTGTCGCCATAGTAATTCTTCACATCTTTCCCGGGGGAAAGAACCCTAACCGCATTTATCAAGCCACCGTGAGCGCCGAAATAGGTGCAACAACCGGTTAAATCGTGCTCATCGCTCACCGTGTTATTGAATGTTATCTCTACATTTTTGAGATTTTCCTTTAAGTGATTGTGTGCCGCCTCGCCGTAGATGCCCTTCCCATAGGCATAACCATTCCAATAGAGAAAAACATCCGCCAAATCCTTTTCCCCTTTCCAGGCTGAGGCGTAAACAGCGAGCTGTGTGCCTGCCTGATATGTCCCCGGCATACTCGCAAATATCCTGAGAGTTGCTCTCCTGAACTCCTCGGGCGTATATTCTCCCTTCAATCTCTCAAATGTATGTTTGCGAACATAATTCCATTCTAATGGTTCGTCTAAGCTCGCGACCTTCATTATGGCTTCATCCAAAAGCTCTATACAATGAGGAAAGTTATCTCTTGTTATGCCGCTAACCCTCACTGTGATATCAACGCGTGGACGCCCTAATTCCTCCAATGGTATAACTTCCAACCCGCTTATCTGCCCACTGCCTCGCCATAGCGGTCGGACGCCAAGTAAGTATAACATCTGAGAGAGAACTTCTCCGCCCGCCCACATTATGTCTCCGCATTGCCAATAAAAAGCGATATTCGTTGGATAACGTCCCTCTTCTTGGAGATATTTCCTTATCACTTCTTCCGCCAGCCTTTTCCCTACTTCCCAAGCGGAGGGTTTGGGAATCTTTCTTGGGTCAAGGGAATAAAAGTTCCGTCCCGTGGGCAAGACATCCACCTCCCCTCTCAGTATCAATCCCGAAGGACCGGGCGGTACCATTCCTCCCGCCATTCCATTTAAGAGCGCTCCCATCTCATCCGAGCTCTCTATCCTCTCCACTACTTCCCTCACCCTTTCCTCCAATTCAATAAGCTCCTCCATTTTCGCCTCCAGTTTCCCCTCTATTATATCCTTGCAAAGCTTCCTCGCATATTCCTCAACAACTTCGTCATCAACATCATTACCTAACTGCCTCCTTGCAATTCCCCTAAGGGAAGATTCAGAATTATCATATCGTAATATTGAATAGACCATATCAATCAAAGCCTCTCCTTTGGGTATCTGTCCGAAGATATGCATACCATCCTGCACAAATGTTCCCTTGATGGTATCAAGATTCTCCCTTATTTCCCTTATGTTAAGGAATATATCGGGATTTATCTCTCTAAGAAGCCCCAAATCCTTCGCCTTTTGAAAAACCTCGTAGTCTTTCGCCTCGCCCGACAGCTGCCCCGCTTCCTCCAATGCTGATATCTCTTCCTCTATTTCCTTTAAATCGCCGTAAAGGTTTGCTTTCTTCATCACTGTTTGCATATGGTCTACTAAAACCGCATAGCTCCTCCTCTTTGCAACCGTCCCCTCGGGCGGATTATCGGAGTTATATATGTAAAGATGGGGAACGGTGTCTATTGAAATATCGGGGAAACAAGAGGAGGATAGGGCGCTGGCCTTGCCGGGAAGAAACTCAAGATTCCCGTGGGTTCCTATATGGATTATAACATCAGCTCCAAACACTCTTGAAAGCCACTTGTAAGTGGCGATATATTGATGAGGTGGAGGAACATCGGGGTCGTGGAGTATCTTGCAAACCCTTCCATCACAGCGAGAACCCGCGCAACCACGCTTTGGTTGAACGCAGATGACCGCGTTTCCCTTCTTTATTCCTGTTATCACTATTTTACCATTGTAAACCATAGCGGGTGGAATCCCATCTTTATATTCACCCGGCGGATTGCCCCAAGCGGATATCGTCTTCGACCTCGTTTTTTCCGGCAATTCCTCAAACCAAGTTTCGTATTCTTCCTTAGAGACGAAGGCTAACGCACCGCCCTTACTCACTATTTCCTCAACCGTCGTCCAACGAAACTCAGATATCGCCTTCTTGTTCATAATTTCCTCTATCAATTCCTTCCCACTCTTTGGAACCTCAACATCATACCCTTTTTCCTTCATACTCTTGAGTATTTCCGCAAGGCTCTCTAAGGTGTCAAGATTCGCTCCACCGCCCACCGTCGCTTCAACTGAGGCACAAGGATTATTGTGAAGAATAAAGGCTACTTTCTTTGCCCAATTTGGTTTCTCCCTCAATAGCACCCAACGAAAAACCCGCTCAACGAATTTCTCGATCCTTTCCCCAATAGGCTTGAGTCTTCCTTCTCCCCCTTTCTCCTCACTTGCACATATAATAATCGGTTCAATAGACCCCTCTAATTCTGGTATCGCCAAACTCCAGCCAATTTGCTTCCCTAATCCATCTGCCGACTCCTCCCATTCCTCCTCGCTCTTATTATAGGAAATCAATGGGCTGAAAAGAGGAACATTCAATTTCTTCGCTATATCGCTTGCACTATCCTCGGAGCTATCGCCTCCCCTTTTCCTGCGCAAAGGGAAAGAGGAAAGTCGTATAATGGCATCAACAAGAGACTTCCCCTCTTTTACCATAAATTTCTCAATAACCTCTTCACCGCTTAAATTGCCAATAGCTTCGTCTTTTATGGAATAATAGAAAACGGGAAGAACACCCAATCCCTTTCTTTCCAAAGCCGATATAAGCTCTTCTTCCACCTTCATATTTTCCCCAAGCAGATTGGAGCGAAGATAGAGAATGCCCACGAAATTCTTCGGTTGATTCCTCAGATGCTCTATATAATCCTGCAAGTATTCGTCCGGATTATCGTATACGCGTGAAAGTTTAGGGTGAAAGATACCTTCCCAGGGGAATTCCTTAGGTTCTTCGTAGAAAAAACTTTCGTCTATGAATTTGTTTATCAAAAAGCGGAGCATATTCTCTATGTTTTCTCTACCGTTATAAAGAAAGTATGTATATACCTTCCCAGCGATATCGGGTCCTGAGGGGGATAATTGCCAATATGTAGGCTCGGGACCGGTAATCACTAAATTGGATTTGGCTCCTACTTCTTTCAATTTCTCATCAAATTCCTCCCAATACGCGGACGATGTTCTATAACAAAGGCATACATCGGCTTGGGTTAAATTAGCGAAGAATTCATCAAGAAGCGAGGGATTAGCATCCAATTGCTTTGTAGAATAAACAATTAAATCTATCCCCAACTTCTCACAAGCGGATTTCAGTAAGGGAATATGGCTTGACCACATAATGGAAAGCATTTTCATATTCATCAACTCCTTCCTTCAACGATTTGAAGAGAGGGATAAACGAGCCTGAATCCGTCAACCGAGATAACCTTTAACGACATCTCATAAACGGAGGACAGATTCGCCTCTGTCAGAACCTGTTCTGGGGTCCCCATATGCTTAATTTCCCCTCCCTTCAAAAGGATAACAACATCGGAGAAGAGAGAGGCAAAGGTTGGGTCATGCATACTCATTAAAATAGTCTTTTTTGTTTTATAAACTAATTCCCTTATCTTTTGCAAGATAAGCGTTTGATTGTGATAGTCAAGATGGGAAGTGGGTTCATCCAAAATAAGCAAAGGGGTATTCTGCATTAGGGCACGGGCTATTAGGAGTAGCCTTCCCTCTCCTCCGCTTATGTCCGTATAGGGCACATCCTTTAGACGAGCGAGGTTGAATTCCCTTAGAACTTCTTCCGCCTTCTCGTAATCCCTTTTAGATGGAGCTTGGAGGATAGAAAGATAGGGAGCAAAGCCCATTGCTACGAACTCCAGCACGGTGAATGGGAAAGTAGGTATGTGCTCTTGGGGAACAAAGGAGATGAGCCTGGCTTTCTCTTGGGGAGGTATATTATAAAGCTTACGACCATCAAGGAGGATTTCTCCCCTTTCTGCTTTCCAAATCCCGAGAAGACAGCGGAAAAGCGTGCTTTTCCCTGCCCCGTTAGGTCCGAGAACGGTATAAATCTTCCCCTCTTCAACCTCAAAATTTATTCCCTTAAGGATGGATGAACCACCCTTAGCAAACCATAAATCCCTTACTTCTATAAGCTTTCCCATCGCTTTGCCCCTCCTTTTCGCAATAGATAAACGAAGAAGGGAGCACCCAAAACCGCAGTGATTATTCCCACAGGTATATCAAATTGGCTTATTGTTCGGGCAACTGTATCGGCGAAAATAGTGAATGAACCTCCAAACGCCATAGAAAGAGGGAGTAAAGCTCTATGATTGGGTCCTATCGACATCCTGACGATATGAGGAACAATAAGACCAATCCATCCTATAATACCGCTTGAAGAAACAGCTACAGCGACTATGAAAGTAGCTAAAGAAAGGAATATTAACCTTTCCTTTTTAATATTTATCCCAAGAGATATGGCTTCCTCCTCAGGAAGGCTTAAAACATTCAATCGCCAGCTCATAAGAAAGAGCAAAATAGCAAAAGGGGTTGTAGAAAGGGAAAGGATTTTAACTTCTTTCCAATCGGCAAGGGAAAAGCTCCCCATTAGCCAATAAACTATGCTTTGCAGCTTATGGGGGTCGACAAGAAATTTCACGAGAGAGACGAGGGCATTAAAAATGGCAGAAACAATTATTCCCGAGAGAACAAGAGCTAAAGGAGAGATATCCTTAGCCGCTTTAGCTACGGAGTAACTTAACAACACGCTCGAGAGAGCGAAAATAAATGCAAGCAATTGAATAGGCAAATAAGGAAGAAAACCAGTGCTTAGAGCACAGCCAAAAGCTGCACCAGCGGATACACCAAGTATGTAAGGGTCAACCAAGGGATTGCGAAATACTCCCTGCATAACGCTCCCCGAGAGGGAAAGGGACATTCCCACTAAACAGGATAGCATTATACGAGGCAACCTCACATCAAGGATTATCGCGGATTCCTGAGGATTTGCGCTCTTATGCATTAGCATTGAATCCAAGAGGATTTTCATTACCTTAAGGGGAGGAATACCATACGCCCCGAGGAATAGGGAGACCAGCCCAAATAGGATTGGGGAAACAGCAAACAAAGTGTATACTATGCTCCTACTTAAGAAGGTTCTTGAGCTCGCCATCGCTCATACCAAAGACCTTTTCGTAGAAATCCGCACAAATCTTGGAAACGGTGGAAGAGGGGAATCGTTCAGGATATGTCTTCTCAGCCATCCAGAGAGCAATTAAGGCTAAGCGAGGAGACCAAGTAGACCAATTGGGGGCTTTAAACACTTTTCCCCTTCTCACCGCATTGATGGTTTTCCATTGAGGGTTGTTTAAGATATCTTCAACATCGTATTTGGCGCTTCCCCAAATGAATATGACATCGGGATTCCATTTCATTATCCTTTCCATTGAAACATCAACCCCCGTAGCCTTATAATGAGATGCGGGATTGACCACATTCATCAATTCTAAAACGGAACCCTCCAAGCTCTTGCCACCAGCAACTCTTGTAGGAGAACCCCACAGCCATAAAACCTTCTTGCGACTTCTCACAGGTATGTCTCTCGTTTTACTTTTAATCAGAATAAAAATCTCCTCCATCCTTCTCTCGACTTCCTTTATCTTCCTTTCTTCATTAAAAAGTTTACCAAATAAATCCATCGTCTCGTAAAGGTCCCGAAGGCTTTCAGGATATATTCCTATCACTTTCAACCCACGCTCTTCCATAAACTTTATCAACTCCGGTTTAGATGTCCAGATAGTAACAACATCCGGCTTCACTTTGATTAGCATCTCCATATTAACATCGCTCGCTGTTCCCATTGGCACGATGTCTTTCTTCGCCCTTCTGAGCCAACTTCGCAAAAACTCCTCCTTAAACGCCCATCTGCTTATTCCTACTATCCTGTCTTGACAATTTAGGGCAGGTAGGATTTCATATCCAGATAAGATAACAGCCCTTTTAACCGGGACATCAATCTTAATTATTCTACCCAGTTTGTCTTTAAATACAATCGTTTTGCCTTCCACCTTTTGGGCGGAAAGGCAAAACGCGATGACCAAAAGCAAGAAGAGAAATCTTCTCATTAACTTAGAGCTCCAATGAATACTCTATCAACCACTCCCTGCCCGGAGCCTTGTAATAATAGTAATAATCCCGATTAAAGAGATTATCTATCGAGAAAGCAACCTTACCTTTAGGGGATAAATTGTATGTCAATTTGCAATTCACGAGGAAGTAAGGGTCATAGGAGCCATAAACTCCGTTGATAACATCTGTGTTTTCATCGTTGTTGTAAACCTTCCCAACATATTGACCTATGATTGAATAACCTGTTCGCCCTCTATTCCCGGTCAGACCTATATTGAACAACTTATGGGGTAGAGCAGTGAGTTTCTTCCCAACGATGGAGGGCTTCGCGATGTTTTCCGTCACTTCGCTTCTCAGCAATGTGAAATTAGTGAAGAAGATGTCTTTCCCTATTATCTTTCTCCATTCAAACCCAATACCCTCGCTCATCGCCTTACCGACATTGTTATACATCTTCAAATTCTTTTGCACATCTTGTAGATAAATCAAGTCGCTCATATTGTTTCTAAATGCACAAATACAGAGCTCACCAGCAGGAAGGAAATGCTGATAGCTCAAATCAAAAGAAGTTACCCTTTCTGGTTTAAGCCCGGGATTGCCAGCATATGTTATACCTGTGAGACCAGATGTCCATGTCCTATATAGCTCGTAGAGGGTGGGGGAGCGAAAGGCTTTTCCTATTGAACCTTTGATATATGTCGTTTCGGAACGCTTAACAACGATTGCCAACTTGGGGCTGAAGGCGAAATCGGAGCGAGCTTCGTATTCTTTCGGATATCCCTGCGTGCCCACTTGGTTTACATATCCGTCATATGTGCGCCACCAATCGCCTCTCCCACCGATATACAGCCCTACCTTCTCGCTTAAATCTATTTTGTTTTGCAAATAAACAGCAAAACTTCTGCTTTTCCCCATTGATTGATATGTCAAATCGGAGAGAGAATATCTATCCTTCCAATTAGTAAGTTTGTTTTCCCTTGTATCCGAACGGTCTCGCGTATATGTCAAACCAAACAACCATTGAGAAGAGCTTCCTTTCGCAAATGACCATTGAGCGTCAAAGGATTTAGAGCCAGCATTTGTGAGTGAAAGCTTCCCGGGACCACCTGACCACGTCGCTGCTTTGGAATCGGGCGTTATATACCAATTATCGCCTGAATCGAATTCCCCATAGGAAATCTTCGTATTAACTTTGCCACCAATCGTGTATGTGAAACCGGTTACATTCCCCCCATATCCTCCCGGACCGTCCAAAAAGCTCCCTTCTTTGATTGTTCCGTATCCCCAAACAGGATTCCCATTTTTATCCCTTAAGTAAGTGTTAGGCGCTCCATATCCGTAATTGAATTCCCCTTGAAGTCTCGTAAATATAATCTGGGACTTCTCGCCGGGATTGTAAGCGAGACTAATATTCAAGCCCTTATTATTCATCCAATTGTTCCCCTTATCTCCAATGATGTAGCGAGTGTTTCCCTGGGGGTCTGTCGTTTGAATCCAACCAGTATAATCTGTTGGAGGCTGTTTAGATTGAACATTTAAACCTGAGGGGTAGCCATCAGTTGAACGCTTGCCATAGCTGAAAAAGAGCCGAAACTTATCGGAGAATTTGTTTCCATAGGACAAGTAAAAGTTTCTTAGATTATCAAGCGCCTCTCCGCTTTTCCAACTGGAACCATATCCCAGTTTGAATCTGAAAATCCTTTCCTCCGGCAGCTTCGTGAAGATGTTCACCACGCCACCCATAGCATAACCCCCGTAAAGACTTGAAAACGGTCCCCTCGCCACTTCTATTCTCTCAACATCTTCTGGCTGCAATTCTTCAAAAATTCTCACGCCTGCAAAATATGGGTCATTCACGGGGATGCCATTTACCAATACCAAAGTTCTTTCCTGCTTAGGCATTCCTTGTAAAGATACAGCAGCCAATGAATCCAATAGACCCTTTCCCCTTCGGTTATAAACACCCAAAAGATTTGCGACAGCTTGGTCAACCGCCTGCACATTTTTCTTTTCAATGTCCTTATCGTGAACAACTGATATAAGGGAAGGAGCCTCAAGAATGTTAACCGGCTCCTTCGTCGCCGTCACGACCACCTCTCCAATATTCAACTCGGGCACTTCTTCATCCGCGAAAACAACACAAGCTAACAATAAGAAAACAACAAGAGAGGGGAACAAGCGCTTCATCAAACTGACCTCCTTAGTGTTATCTTTTTAATTTTTTTATTACTAACCAATTATAACTTACTGGAGAAGAGTGGCAAGGGTTAATTCAAAAAATTTTTAAAATTTTTGGGCTGTTTCTATGGATATCTCTCCGCCTTCAAGGGGCGGGTCATCAGGTCTATCACCGCTTGGCGTGGGTCCTTCCCCTTGAACAAGACATTGTATACCTCGCAGGTGATGGGCATCTCCACACCTAAACTCATAGCCAAATTGTAAGCCGCTCTGGTCGTCGGCTCGCCCTCCGCCACTTGCCCAATCTCCCTCTTCGCCTCCTCCAAGCTCCTCCCCTTCGCAATCAGCTCTCCCAACCTCCTATTTCTGCTCAGAGGACTTGCACAGGTCGCTACCAAATCCCCCAAGCCCGCCAATCCAAAGAAGGTCTGAAGAGATGCCCCAAGTTTCAACCCCAATCTTATCATCTCCGCTAATCCCCTCGTCATCAAAGCCGACTTCGTGTTATCACCGAATCCCAATCCATCGTTTATCCCCGCCCCTATCGCAATGATGTTCTTCAAAGCCCCTCCCAATTCCACCCCTATTATATCCTCGTTCCTATATACTCTGAAATAATGAGTTGCGAAAAGTTCCTGAACGAGGCTTGATAGGCTTTCCTCTCCCGCGACAACGCTCGTCGTGGGAATCTCCCTCACTATCTCACCCGCCAAGTTCGGTCCCGAGAGGACGAGAAGCCTCTCCTTCAATGAGGGCATAATCTCCAAAATAACCTCCGACATCCTCTTACCGCTTTCCTCCTCCAATCCCTTAGCAGCGCTCACCACTATCGCGCTACCTATATCACACTGAGAAAGCCTTTCCACGACCTCCCGCATAGCGAAAGAGGGAACCGCCAGGACTATCACATCCTTCCCCTCAACTGCTTCCTCTATTTCAATCGTAGCCCTTATATTCGGAGGTAAGAGGATGCCGGGAAGATAGAAGCGATTCTCGTTCCTATCGTTGATCCAATCCGCGATCTCCTTTCTCCTCGCCCATATCAGGACATCCTCGCCCTTCTTTCCTAAAAGAAAGGCGAGCGCGGTTCCCCAAGAGCCCGCTCCCAATATCCCGATTCTCATCAGATGAATGTCTTGAACTGAATTCTCTGCAGGAAGGCGAATGGACCGAGTATAGCCCAAATTGAGCCAATCACATAATCTCCGAGGATGAGCCCGAGGAAGAAAGGAATCGCCCTCCTGTGCAGCTTCATCCCGCCAGCGCGCAGGATGATAATTTTCAAGAGCCAGGAGATGAAGAAGGAGAACCAGAAGTAATCCATCGCGAAGGAGACAGCGAGGGCATAGCCGGCGGGATGGAATGGCCACCACCAAAGATTCCACCTTGCTATTCGCAGAAGGATAACGAAAACAAACCCAATGACGAAAGCTATCACTCTGTCCTTCTCCACCAGCTTCCCGTAGTTCATCCAATCAGCCAGGTTGTTGAAGGATTCCCAGCCAAGCCAGTCCTTATACCCCATACATTTCGCCCTCGCTCCATCATCATAACAGACGAAGAGATTGAAGAAGTAGGCGGATAGGAGGGCGAGGAAGGTGGCGAAGAAGATTACCCAAAGTATCCTCTTTTGCTCAATCCTGGCGACATCAGCCATCTTGAAAGCTTCAAGCTGGGCGGGCATCGGATGATTCCTATAGCATCTATTTATCCAATAGAAGGACCAAAGAACCGTTGAGTTCTGTTTTCCTATGAACTTTGAGCCCATTAGCGTTCCCATAATGTTCTCTGGGTTGACGAAGTAAATCTCATGAGGAGTTCCCAATTCCGCCCTCACCCTTGACATAGCCAAAGCTAATAGGAAATAAATAGTGAAGAAAATCAGCGCTGCCCAGATGGCGAGTCCCGCCTCATAGGAGAACACCAACAGGACAGCCCAGCCGATGAAGAAGCCAATCACCGCCGTGCGATAGGAGATGGGCTCCCCTGAATCGTCAAGCTGTCCCTTTCCGAAAGCCTTCTTTATAACCGCCCAAAGGAAGCTCTTCGTCCCCCAAAGCGCCACTAATGCAAGGGCAATCCAAGCTCCTGAGGCTTGTTCACCGAAGAAGGGAAAGCCACGCATAGACCCTTCCCATCCCGTCGCCCTTCCCAAAACCTGAAAGAGTTTCCTTGCCACATAGAAAAACCAACAGGAGAAGGAGAGGTCGGCGGGAATGAAGAAGGCAAGACCTATGGCGAAGGGATATTTCGATAAGGGGGTCCAGCCTATAGCGTTCCAGGGAGGGGTTGTTACATACTGCCCCAAGTCGTTGGCGGGGTCCCAGGCGCTTACGGGAAGGCGAGGGATATAGGGTAAAAGTGAGGCTATCCCATTAACTGAACCGACAACGAAAGCGATGGCGAAACCAGCCCATAGAAGGCGATTCTTGAAGAGGGGAACCTCGCCTCCTCCCCTCGCTATCTCCAAGGGAAGCTGGATGATTGGAAAGGAAAGCTTCTCCTGCTCCGTCCATTGCTTTCTCACCATCACATTGAGGCAGAGCATCATAAAGACCAAAGCCATAACATATATGCTCCAATAAAATAGCGGCTTAGCCCATATGTGGAAATGGCGGAGAAGGTAATGGGTAGCGCCTCCTCCATAGAAGGCTTCAAGAGCGTCCTTATCTGAGACGAAGAGCCATTTCGGAAGGTATTTGAAGAACAGCTTCTTCCACTTGTTTTCCGGAGTGGCGAAGTAGAAGGGATGACCGATGACCCCGAAGAGGTTCTGAATAGTATCGTGCCCCGCCATCGTCATAGACATAACGAGCATTATGTAAATTACGAGCAGTTCGCCGCCGTTTAGGGGGCGAATGTTGACGTGTTTAGGCAAAATATACAGAAAATAATCAAAAATAAAGATGAAAATAAGGATTTGGTAGAGGCGAAGTGGCGTGTTGTAGCCGAGAACTATCACCCATATGAGGTCAAGCAAGGAGAAAAGGAAGAAGAGGAAGAAAGGGTGGACGGCGCCCTTGTGATAAATGAAGAGATTGAATACGACAAGGGTGAAGAGGAAGAATACGGGTGTGATGAAGAGGGGGAGGCAGGAACCGTCTAAGGTATACCACCTCACCTCCATCACGGTAACCCAATAAACATTAAGGGGGATAAGAAGCGCCCCTATTAATATCGCTCTGGGAGTAACCGCTTGCTCTTTCATTATTATGGCTTAATCACTGCCTTTATTACCTTATCTTTATTTTGGTCTACGAAGTCCAATGCCTCCTTTGTTTGCTCAAGGGAGAAGCTATGGGTTATGAGGGGCTTGGCGTCAAGCTTCCCCTCCCCCAAGAGCTTGACTGTGAGGGAATGGACATTCGCATATCGGAATACGCCCCTCACATCAAGCTCCCGCATATGGGCTATTTCAAGCATCGGCATAGGATAGACCTCCTCGGAAGTCACCCCCACAAGGGTGATAACTCCTCCGGGCTTCGTTATGTAGGGGGTGATTTGAGTTGTAGCGGTTTGACCGGCGCATTCAAAGGTCACATCAACGCCTCGTCCATTCGTCAGTTCATTGATTTTCTTAACGACATCCTCCTCTTTTGCGTTAATCGTGTAGGTCGCTCCCATTTTAGAAGCCAGCTCAAGGCGATTGGGAACGACATCCGTTACGATAATGGGAGAGGCGCCGAAAGCCTTAACCACCTGGAGGGTGCACAGACCGATTGGTCCCGCTCCCAGGATTGCCACCGTGTCTCCTGCGGAAACGCCCGAGCGTTTCGCCGCCTGCATACCCACGGAGAGGGGCTCAACCATCGCCCCTTCCTCAAAGGAGATGCCATCGGGAAGGATAAATGTGAAATCCCAGGGGACGACGGCGTATTCAACGAAGAAGCCGTCGTAGGGAGGGCAAGAGAGGAACTTCATATCCGGGCAGAGATTGTATCTTCCTCCCTTGCAATACTCGCATCTTCTGCAGGGAATCCCTGGCTCAATCGCCACCCTATCGCCAACCTTCCTCTCCTTAACATTCTTCCCAACCTCAACGATTTCCCCAGCGGATTCGTGCCCCAAAATCAAGGGCTTCTCCACAACGAACTTCCCTA
>Ga0080004_1126347_pt1 | contig 31591 bp, 40 predicted proteins | sample WasSprMetagenome_FD_69207 | JGI IMG/M metagenome (GOLD analysis project Ga0080004, IMG submission 69207) | Sulfidic aquatic microbial communities from Washburn Spring, Yellowstone National Park, USA - WS (SPADES assembly) (version 2) | ecosystem: Environmental > Aquatic > Thermal springs > Hot... | reverse complement strand
TTTTGAATATGAACTTTCAAAGCCTATACAGTGCAATGAACATTTTTGCTTCAGGACTGATGGCTGTTGTTACCACATTCATGCATTCTACTAATGCGACAAAAGAGCAAATTGAAGCACTCGACAACCTTGCGAGACAGTATCTTGTAATGCAACAGATTCTAAAGGCAACCAACACTTCAGTTGAAAAGTATATGAAGATAACAGCAGAGCTTCAGAAGTCAATCAAGAAACAGATAGAGACAATGCGTGGAGAAAACAAAGAATTGGATGAATTGAAGAAAGGAGCAAGAGCATTTTCCCAAGTCTATTCAAGTGCTATTGATATCATTCAATCAGTAACAGATGTAATGTATGGGTTTGCGAGACAACAGCTTGGAGTATATTCTGCCCAAATCGAGGTTTACCGGGCACAAAGAGAATATAATCAGGCTCTAGCAATGTATAGGATGACGGTTGCAAGATATGGAAAGGACAGTGAACAAGCGAAGAGAGCGGCTGAGGCACTATCATATGCTCAATTGAAGGTGAAGACTGCAAACCAAGAGGCGACAGTATCATGGTGGAGGCTACAACTTGCAGGAGTTGATGTAGTTGGAACATTTAGTACTGCTGTTCTCACATTATATGGTGCAATCCAAATTATTGGTAATATGATTGGTGCGAACATAACATTGTCTGGTGCACTTGGTTCTCTTGCACATGGTGCAGGTGTTCTCACAGGAGCATTTCAGGCTCTTGTTGGCTCATTTGGTGGAGCTATTGCGGCGGCAGGAATGGTTGTTGCCGCATTCGGTGCAGTAGGTTTTATAGCAGAAAAGGTGTTGGGAGGATATGAGGGTATAAAGAAGAGGAACAAGGAAATTATTGAGTCCACTTCAGGTGTTGGAAGAAGTGTTGCAGAATTTGGAGATGCGATTGTCGATTACGCTCAAAATCTTCCTCCTGTGCTGAAACAGATTGCTGAAGGATTTGGTATTGTTACAGTGGTTTTCGGGAAAGCGATTAGTGTTGCAGGAGATGTTATAGGACAGGGAATAGGTTGGATACAGCAGAGGATAGCAGAAGGTGTTACAACATTCTCTCAAACTATTGGCGGAATACATGATGCTATTACGAAAACAGTAGGAGGTGCTGTCACAGTCGCAAGCACAACCTTCTCCACTTGGTTTGGATATATAACAAAGGGAGTGGAAGTTGTAATGTCTCTTTTCACGAACTTTGGAAATGTTATTAATGCTCTAGTAGGAGTGTTCACAAACTTTGGAAACACTGTAATGGGTGTCCTGAAACCTATCACTGACACGATAGGCGGTTTAACTGATGCTGTAAAAAACATTCCAGTAGTAGGTACATTGTTCGGCGGTGGACGAGGTGGTGGAGGAGATAATTTGAAAAATATTATAGAAAACATTCCTGTAATAGGTTCTGTATTTTCTGCACTGTTTGGTGGAAAACAAGTTGGAGGAGAAATAGAAAGGGGAGGATTATATTATCTTCACCCAGGTGAGATGGTTACAAGAAGAGGGTTTGAAGGCAATCGTGTTACAAACGTTTCTCCAAACATTAACGTGAACATGACATTCAATGTTTCAAGTGATGTTGACGTGTCAAGGGTAAGGGATGAGGTTCAGAGGGCTGTGTCAGAGGCCATTCAAAAAGGTTTATATTTCAGAGGTGTCCTCGCAGGGCCATAGGTGAAATGAATGCCTGTCCAATACAAGGTTTACTACGTTTATCCAGACGAAAGCCATCTCATAACCAATTTAATGTCATTGAATTTAAAGAGGGCACTGCATCCGAGAGAAGACAGTTTCGACCTTTCGGTTGCAGGAATAGTACCATATGAGGTTGGTAGAGAAATTTTTGTTTACAGAATAAATCCTGAAATAAATGAGACGGTCATGCTCTTCAGGGGAATAATAACCAAGAAGGCATTTGAAATTTCAAGCGGTGGAAAGATTACCAAGCTTTCGGGAAGAGGATTATGGTATGCTCTTGAAACAAAACTGTTGAGGATACCTAATCAGACTCCAGAATTTTATCCAGAAAACCCTTACATTTTCTCTCTCAATCCAACATTAAATTACACGTTTGGAATGATTTTCACGGGTATAATGGAAAACTATAAGGCGTCAGAATGTTCAGCATACATTCCAGTCATAGAAAGGGGTACAACAGACTTTGAAAGTGTTCAAGTAAACGATTACATTCTCGTCCAATATTCTACTCCAGGGGAAACGTTGGAAAGGCTTGTTTCGACAGCATTAACTGAAATGGTTGGAGAGTTCAAGCTTGATTTTACACAAAGTACACCAACATTGAGTATCGTAAAATTTGACCCAGCGAACAACCTATATGGTATAGGCCAAGACAAGAGTAGCACTTTTGTTATAATAGAGGGACAGAATGCTGTTGAAATGGACTTCTCCTTCGATTACGAAGAAATGGGAAACAGTATTGTTGTAAGCGGTGGAAAGTTCATGGGTGCAGACATTATTGAAGCAGAACTTGTGAGAGATGATGCGAGCATTAAACAGTATGGACTGAAACAGATTACTAAACCTCTTGGCTCATGTGTTTCAGAAAACGAAATCAGAACCTACATTTACAACCTCCTCCCACTTCTTTCTCAACCTATTCCATCTTTGAATGTGAGGTTCATAAAAGACTTTTTCCTCAAGACTCAGCTTGTTAATCCAGGAGATATTGTGAAAGTCTATGGAGACAGTTTAACAAACATTTTTGGAAGCAACACTATTACGGCAAGAGTGAGAGTTGTGGAGATAGCATATTCTATTGACAAAGGCGAAGAGATAGAGTTGAGGCTATCATATCCTGTCCAGAAGGCACCACAGTTTATTACAGGATTTGCTCAACCTTCATTGAACACTCTCATGGGCTCGTTCAAGAGGGAGGTTAGAGATGCACTTTATACTACTCTTGGAGGGGCATACGAGTATCTTCCTATTAACTTCTCTTTTGAACTCAAGGACACTACATTAAAGGACGTGTATGTTGCACCAATAGATATTACAAGTGAATTTATCAAGAAAACATTTTCTTCTTCAGTAGACTTTCTCATTAAAAGCGTGAAACTTATTGTGAACGGGACAACCAATGTTGAACCAAAAGTGTCAGTGTACCTTATTGCACCAGATGCTTCAAAAGTATTCTCCCGTGATGTTGAGCTTGGTTCAAAATATGATTTGACACTCGCATTCTCTCCCGTTGTAGACAGTAGTTTAAGCACTTTAACAGAATACAGTGGAAGATATATTATGGTCTTCAAGAACACAAGCAACAACACTTATGGAAAATATACTGCGTCAGTTCAAATTGGGTTCGTTAGAACCACGACAAAAAACTTTCAGGCAAGAGGTGGATTAGGTGTAGTGTTAAGAGGAGGTCTATTGCAGACGTGATAGGGTGAGATTATGCCAAACTATTACACTTACCAATGCTATTATAAGGAGGAGGCGTTTAGGCCAGCCAACTGGAGTCTTGTAAGCGGAAGTGGGTTAGCAAACGGAGACGAGCTTATCATTTCAAACGGTTCTTTTGAAAGAATTTTTCCTGTCGCAATAAACCAGACACAGTTTGACACACTTTATATCAAATCTCATGGAGTGAACGTTGGAGACAGTATCACATACCAGATTCTGGATTCAAGCAACACTATTCTTTTTCAGACCGTAGTTTATCCGTTGCCACAGTATAGTGTGTATTCTACATCCATTTCCTTTTCTGGGACAGCATACAAGCATAGGTTTACTTCGGCACAGAATGTTGCAATAGATTTTGTCGCATTCGTTAAAAGCTCTAATGTCCTATCTTATGAGGGAACAGTTTTGGAGACAAGGATAGAGAAGAAGACTGTCGTGTTAAGAGTTCCTTTTGCATCAGATGCTGTTCAAGCACTCGGTGTCCACACTCCATCATATACTCTCTCATACGCTCGTGTTCCCAAGTCAGTTTACGACTGGTTTGAAACATGTATGACGAATGCTATTGGAATACTGTGTATTACACCTGTCTCCTCTTTCACGGGATACGTTTACTCTGTTGAAGGAAGAAGGGAGCCTGGAACAAACTTGTACAATGTGGACGTGGAAATATGGAAAGGAGATGTTGAAGTCTTCTAATCTGGTTGGAAAAGGTTAAATAATCTTATAGAATATGAAAATTGTATGCCAGTTTACCCAGGTGGCGTTTATTCTTTTAGAATGACACGTTTTACTGTCTCAAGGAGAGCAAAAATTATTTCTCATACTCTTGTTTCAAGTAACCTTGATGCGTTACAGTATCTTGGGGCAGAAAATAGGAGGTTTGAAATTGAGGCGATAGCAATAGGTTCTTCTGAGGCAGAATATTATTTGAACATCCTATACCAACCTTCTTTCAACTTCTATGACCCAGAGGGTGTGTCACATAATGTTCAAGTAGAAAATGTGAGAGTTGAACACACTGGTGGTGTTCCAGACATTTATACCTTTACCTTTACATTGGTTGAAACGAGTTAAAGAATACTGTTTCCGTTTCGAAGACAATGCTTTTCATCTCGAGGAAGATGGTTTCCATTTTAGACACTTTTCTTGCATAAGACTGTTACTGTTGGAACAATCTTTGTCCTCTTCCCATCCTGTGTAGGCCTTTCCTCGAACTTTACTTCTGACACAGAAAACGTGCATCCTGACGCATCACATAGTCTTTTTACGACCACAAACATTTTTGAGACAAGAGAGCCTCTTGCTGACAGTGACACTGAACCTTTGTTCGCTAGCTCGAAACTTGCTTTCAAAAAGTATGTTTTTAAAGGTTTTCTTCCAACATATATTACATCCGGCATACTTTTAGCCTCCAGATACCCTTTTATAAACTTTTCTATGGTGCATAGGACTCATCAATACATTTTGCGTCCATACTCCTGTACTTGTTGAAGACTGGACAATAGAGTTTTCCTGGATACAATGTTGGATATACTGCCCATGGACAGTTTGCACATTCACGCATACGTTATCTAATGTCGTTCTTTCTTTTAAACTTTATGGGAGAGAGTAAAGTTTATATATCTTTATGTAGGACGTTTATAATCGTATGAAGGGCATAATAAAATTGATACATGTGGGAACAAAGGGAAAGACTGCGACAACAATAGTAAGTCTCTCTGCTTCTCTGGTTAGACAACTTTATCCAGACTTTAACAAGGACACTCTAATGTTTGCCAAGTGGGAAGTGAACAAAGAGAAAGGTGTTCTAGAACTAAGGCTGTTGAAACCAGAGGAAATCAAGAAATAGGAGGTGTCTTCTTTGGAAGAGGATGGAACGGAAGAAGTAATAGAAGAAAATGTCGTAGAGGAGAAAGTGGATACTGAAAAGAGAAATTTTCTCCTTGACATTTCTAACGTAAACCTTGACACTATTGAGGGACAAAATTATATTGTTTTAGAATGTCAGAAGGCTCTGTTGACAATGAAATTGACTAGAAAAGATATTGAGGCAATCAAGCTCGTGAAAGACCTTGTCAGGACAAAAAAGGATTTGGACACACTAAAATACTATATCGAATTAAAGGATGAGATAGAGAAGATAAAAGAGAGGTTGGGAAAGAGTTAAATATTCGTTTTCCTAAAAACATGTTCAATGGTAGCGTACACTGATGTTCCATCTGTTGTAACCGAACTAAATCTTCAAAAGAGTACAGACAATCCGACCATGTACCTACTTTACGCTATCCCAACTTCAGAAGATGTTATAAGCAACTATGTTGCCCAAGCAAATGAGGTTACCACTCAACTGTTTGGAGACTTGACTGGCTCAGACCAGTTTAATCTTGCCAAAATCTTTGCCACAAAACTTGCTTCCCTATGGCTTATTCAGGTCATGGCATCGAATATCGTGTTCTCTGGTGCAAGACTTGGTGTCGGTGCCGTTACAGTTGAAAGACTTCCTGCGATAGAAAGTGCTTTCGAAAAGCTTGAGGCGTCCTTGAACGAGCAGTTGAGGAGAATATACATTATGCTCACAAGAATTGAGGTCGTGGACTCATATCAACCTTCCTCTGTCTACATTCCATCTCGTGGTCAAACGTGGATGCCGTAGAGGTGAAATAGTATGGAATATACTCTTCCAACTCCTCTCCCGAACCTTGAAGTAGAACATTTGAAGGCAACATTTAAGCAGATGATTGAAACATTAGGTTTTCCTATAACGTACATGTCAAGAACAGACAGTGGCGAAGACAGTTACGGCCACCCAATATATTCTTTCTCGAACCAAACTTTTAAGGCGATTGTAACAAACATTTCTGACAGAGAATATCAGTTTGTTGAACCAGGGCTTCTTCCAACCCACTATGCCAAACTTTTCCTATATCAGGTTACACCAAAAATCGGTGACAGAATAAGTTACGTTAACATTGAATGGGAGGTCAGAGGCATTATTCCTATGACCATTAACGGCCAAGTAATCTATTACGAGGTAATAATTAGAAGAAGAATCTAAACCCTTTTCTTGAAAGCGATGATGAGAACAATTGAGACACACAATCCTATTATGGCACCACATAATATTAGAAGAAGTTTGTCAATGTTAGAAGAAGCTTCTTTTGTTTCAACCAAAGTGGTAATATAGGTTTCTTTGGCTGTCAATGTTTCCGTCCTTGTTTCAGTCTTTGTTTCTGTTACAGTATTCGTTAAAGTTCTTGTCTCAGTCTTCGTCTGGTTGATAATATATGGAACGGTTACGTTCACTATCTTAACCTCTGTGATTGTAATATATGATGTGGTGGTTAAAGTGATTGGAGAAACAGTTGTTTGTGTAACGATGACGGTTTGTGTGACAGTTGGAGGAGGTGTAGTAGTATACGGATTTTTTATCACGTTCACGTAGATTGGAAAGTTAACTGTCAACGTTCCATCAGAGCACACGAGTGTGAGATTGTATTTGCCAAGAGGAGTGGTAGAAGAACATTTAATATAGACACTAGTTTGATTCTTTCCATTTGGTAGAAGATGTACTGGGTTCAAACCATATTTTGCAGAAAAGTAATTGCTTCCAGTCAAAGTTAATGTGATGTAACCAGAATAGTTTCCATAAGATTGAAAAAATAATACATCGCTTCCTTCTTGCCCCTGAAATAGTGTCCAATTCCAAAACTTTCTTCCAGAAGAGGTTGCAACAGTGAACCCTGAACCTTCAGCTTTAACGATGTTGAAGTTCAGATTGTGGAATGGAAGACTATATAGTATGATTAGTAGTATGAAAACGATTTGAAGGAGTCTAACTTTCTTTAACATTTTCCATCGCACTTGTATTAGAAGGACTTATTTATAAATGTATCTAATGTCTCATGTCTTGGCCTGCTTCTAAACTGTGAAAGAGGAAGATGTTTTTGAACGTCTCCATTATTGTTGTACTCTAATGGGCTGTTGAGGTAATCCCATAGGTTGCAGACGTATTCTCCCCAACTTGTTCTAATAATGATGGTGTCCACAAGCTGAAGTTTAAGAAAGTCGAGGATTGATGTGCTGATGCCAAAACTGTTCCACATTCTGAAAACATGAGATTTTTTCCTCCATGTTATATAGTATACTCTTCCATTCTTTTTGACTATTTTTCCTTTTATGTCCATAGTCTTATGATAGAAAGAAAACCTTTATAAATTTTATGTTGTTGGAAGCTCTGAAATCCTCTTCTTTTCTAATGCGTTCTCAAGTTGGTCTAACGCTTCCTCCATTTCCTTGATAAGTTGTTCAAGATATTCTACAACCATTTCCTCTCCACCTTCCTCCTCTTTTGGTGCACCTAATCCTGCCCCCCTTGGTGGAAGCTGTGAAATCAGTTCATTCTTTTCGTCTTCTGTGAGTTCGTTCCATTCCTCTTCTGTTAAACCAAAGTGTCTCATTGCACGTTCCTCATCTGTTCTCGGCCTACCATAGCGTCTTTCCTTATCCTCTTCTTCTTTCTTGCACTCTTCTCCTTTTATCTGACCTTCTGCAGGCTCTGTTTCATCGTAGCCGTGTTCGTTCATCCAAGCCCAGAATACTTCCTCCCACCTGTCTCCATACTGTTGTTTAAAGTTTTCCTGTATTTTCTCCCACGATGGATGCATAGGCATAGTAATATTTGTTCACACTATCCAATATTTAAGTGTTTTGAGAAGACAAGTTTTTAAATAACCTTCTTTTCCAGTCCTCTTGTGCCCGACAATATAATTGTGGACATGCATCATTGGGAGGTTGCAAGAAACCTTCTTTTCATGGTTAAACCGAAGAGTGTACTCGACGTCGGCTGTAGTGAAGCCATGCTTTGGAGAGGATATGGGTTTAGAGGACGTCATAACTTGAGAGACCCTCTTATTGTTGAACCTTGGAAACTGCCGTGGGATTGTAAGATTATATTATGTGATTATGACGTTTACAACCATCCTCTGCCAACAGTACAGTGTGACGCACACAATCTTCCGTTCCAGGACAAGAGTTTTGAAATGGTTATATCGACGGAGGTTTTGGAGCATGCTGTTGACCCTAAAAAGTTTGCCAACGAAATAAGAAGGGTTGGAGAAAGATATATTCTTACTACTCCAGCGGTAGAGGAAAAGGTTTTAAGCGATGAAGAGGAAAGTGAGAGGCTTTGGCAGAACAATCCTTGGAGGATAAACTTGGTTAAATCCTATTCTGACAAAGAATTTTCCCACCACAAGCATCTCCACATTTTCAATGAGAGAGAGTTGAAAGAACTGTTTCCTGACGCCAAAATATTCTTCTGCTTCAACAGGGTGGAGAACACAAGATTTTTTGTCATATTCAAATAAATTCTATGTCTTCCACTTCAGCAAATGTTGCAAAAAACTTTTTCAAGTAAATGTTGTCTGTTATCTCGTTAAGGAAACTTTTTTCTGTAAAATATTTGATGAAGTCTAAGGCGTCTTCTTTACTGAAACCGGGTAAATAGAATGCGACAGGACATTTTTCGTTCTTGCATGAGACAAGTGTTCCATTCTTGAACCTTAATATTTTTTTGGTGTGATTGCACTCGTGTTCAAAGTATATGATGGCACCTTCTCTGTCCTCTGAAACAAAAAGCTTCATGTATGTTTTTATGAAGTTTAAAGAATATAAGGTTTTCCCTTTATTTACAGCCTCTTCCACCTTTCATACAGTTCCTTTATCTTTTCTGTTGGCAACGTGTACCATTCACCGTACCTTTTCTTTAGATACCTGTAAAATTCGTCAATCTCCTTACATTCTTGAAGTTCTTCCTTGCTAAACTGTGGAGGGCTCATTTTAAGCTTTTTCATCAAATACGGTGAAAGAATTTTACTGAACACTTGAATTTTCCAAGAATAGAATCTGGTTGAAAGGCTTACATCGAATGCGAGAAACGGTATAAAAGATTCTGTGCTAGCATGTATTCCCTGAACCAGTTCAACACCTTTTCCCCTGTCAAAATGTCTTTCGTCCACAAATTCCTTTAACGATGTAGAGAAACTGTATGTTGGACACTTGTCGATGAAGGTGCTTGGAAACCTTCTATCGTTTACCATTGGCTTCAATATATCCATATCCTCTTTTGGCATCATATTCTATCACTTCCATAGTATCATGTTATCTATTTATAAACTTTGTTAATATGTTTTTGATATAGGAGAAGGATGGTGTCATACGCCTTTTTGTCCGCTTGTGGAAAAACATATATCCTCTTCTTTGACAAGATTGTGTTGATGAGGCCTAGAGAGTTTAAAAACTATCCTTCTCTTAGACAGTATGTTACTGCCATGGTTTGGCTTGGAAAAAGTAGGAAGGAGATTGTGGACGAGCTTGTTAGAAGCGGATATCCTAGAGAGAAGGCTACTATTATTGTTTCTGTTTACCTTTCCCGTCTTAATAAAAAGTTTAAATAGAGTCCAGAATATTTTGTATTTATGCAAGTTCCCAAGACTGTCAAGATTACTGACAGACTCTACAATGATATTATGATATTGTATAAGTTGACGAAGGAGACGGGTAAAGAATCTGGTGGTATGCTGATTATTGGTGCACATGGGCATCTTGGTGTCGTGTCACTGATGGAGGGAGAGGATAGAGAGATTGTTTTAGAGCCTGAAGAGGAACTGTTTGAGAATGAAAGGTATGTTGGAACATTCCACTGTCATCCTATCACTGACCTTCCTTCTACTGGAGATGTTATATCATATCTTGAGGACGAGTTTGAGAAGGTTATGATTGTCTGCGGTGAGGACAAGAGTATTAACATGTGTGTTAAAACTTCTAAGACACCCGTTGGAGACTTCACTGACGAGATTGAAGAGTATGAGCAGGAGGATATGGTGGAGATTGCTGACAAATACTTTTTCCTCTTTTACAGGGGCTATGGTACTGGGCTTACTTTACAGAATGAGCCTGAAGGTTTCCAGTCCTTGCCTGGTGTCAAAGATGTTGAAGAACTGTTGAAGGACTTGGGTATTGAGGGACTGCCAATGTATCCTGAAGAATATAGTACTAAGAAGCAGTAACATTTATAAAAGGGTTGTGTTAGAGGATAGGATATGATGGGTTAGAGGTTTCTTTCTTCTTCTTCTTCTTTCTTTGTAGTGAGTTCCTCTTCTGGAACATGAAGAGGAATGATGTAGGCGAGGTGAAGAGATTTCGTTTCAAGGGAAGGTGCTTTTCTTTTTTCTTTTCTTTTACAAATTTTCTTTTTCTTTTTTCTTTTAAGATAGGGTTAGTGTTAAAGTGTACATTAATAAACTTTTTTAGACAAGAAGATAAAGTGTCAAAAGAACATTAGAACACTTTGACATTTTAACATTGGCCTGGACACTTTAAAGAAAAGGAAAAAGAAGATAAGAAGAGAAAGGAGATAAAAAGAGAAAAGAAGATAAGAAGAAAAAGAGATAAGAAGAGAAAGGGAGAAAAAGGATGAGAATGTAAAAGAGATGACAAAGTTTATAAATGGTTTCCTTCTATTTCTTTGACATGGAGGTGAAATGTCTTGGGTGAAGTGTCTCAAGAACATAGGTTTAAGGAGAGGATGGCTATCAAAAGGTTCACGGAAGACAAGGAGCCTAAGATACTGTCGTTGCAGGAGAACGAGAACGGTGAACCATTCTTTTCTATTTTGGCTGGAAAGAACAGGATTGCCTTCAAACTCTCTAAAGGAGAATGTGCTGAACTCGGTATCAAGCTTCTAATGTACGGTGCCAAATAAACTTTATATAATGTCCTTGAACAGGATACACTTGTATGAAAATTTGGATTACTGGTATAGGAGGTTGTCTTGGAAGCAACTTAACCAGCACATTTGCATCAAAAGGCTATGAGGTTGGAGGAAACGATATTCTGAGAAAAGAAGAGGCTTGGAGACTACATGACATAATCTATTCCTTCGAATACGTTTGGTGTGCGACAGAAGATTTGGACAAAAGCCTTCTAGAAAAATATGATGTGGTCATAGACTGTTCAATAGGGTTTCCAGACAGGCCGTTTGGAACAATGTCTCCAATCAAAACATTCTACGACAACATTCAGCCAACATTTTTTCTTCTAGAAAAGCTGAGGAGAATAGAAAGGAAACCTCATCTCATAACACCCTCTAGTTTTAACGTCTTCTATGGCCTCGACAGTCCAAAGATAACAGAGAAGACGCCTGTACAGCCTTCAACATTATACGGTTACACTAAAGCTTCAGTCGAAATGCTTGTAAAATGCTATGGAAACACATTCAATATACCATACACAATCTTGAGAGTTGGAAGCGCATACGGGCCAAAGGGAAGATGTTATGATAAGGAAACAGAAATCTTAACCGATGAAGGATGGAAAAGGTTTTCTGACTTAAAAGGAAACGAGTTAGTTTACACATTAAATCCTGAAAACATGGAAATAGTTTTACAGCCAATCAAAAGAATTTACGAATACGATTATGAAGGAAAAATGTATCACATCCACAATTCTTTCATCGACCTGTTTGTGACACCCGACCACAAAATGTTCTTTTCTCCCTATTATGGGAAACCCAAACTAGCACCTATTGAAGAGATGCTCACATACTCTTATGTAACACTCTTTAACACTGGAAAATGGAAGGGGGAAAAGAAGGAGAAAATCTATTTTAAACGTAAAATAAGAAAATGTAAAAAATGCGGTTATATGGGAAAACATTTTAGAGCAAAAGAACCTAGATGCACCAAATGTAGAAGTAGAAAAGTAGAAGTAGTTGAAGAAGAGGTTTCATATCCAATGGAAGATTTTCTAAAGTTTTTAGGATTCTGGTTAGGAGACGGCAGTCTAGGAAAAAGTAAATCATCTGAAATAATAATAACTCAGGTTAAAGAAAAGGAAAGAAAAGAAATTTTGGAAGTCTGTAAAAAGCTTTTTAACGGCTCCACTATAACAGTAAAGAAATATAACATTATAGTTCATAATAGGCAAGTGTATCAGTGGCTATTTAATGTTGTAGGCAAAGGAAAATTGGAGAGAAGAATACCATATGAGATAAAAAGTCTTTCACCTGAACTTCTTCAAACATTAATTGAATGGTATTCGAAAGCAGATGGAACAGACTATGGAACAAAGTTTACCATTTATACATCAAATCCAAAAATGAGAGATGACCTGATGGAGGTTGCCTTGAAAGCCGGTTTTTCAGCAAGATATATAACAAGACCAAAAGGTTCTTCTTCACATTTGAAAGACGGTAGAAAAATTGTCTCAAAATTAGATAATTATCAAATCTGTATTACAAAGGAAGTAGGCAATAACCTGGTTCTGGAAATCAAAAAGATTATGGATGGAAAATATGATTATAATGGAGAAAAGACATGGATAAGACAAGAAGAATACAAAGGAAAAGTTTATTCTGTCGAAGTTCCCGAATACCATGTTATTTATGTTAGAAGAAATGGGAAACCACTATGGTCTGGAAATTCAGACGAGCTACCTCACAAGATAATCTTGTACGCTTTAAAGGGAAAGAAACAGTTTATTCTACGTTCACCGAAGGCAAAAAGGCTGTGGACATATTCAGGAGACGTGTCATCATTTTATCTTAAACTGATAGAACATTTGAAGGAAGTGAAAGGTGAAACACTTCATCTTGCAGGAAACAGGGGAGACCGGATAGTAGAAAACATTGAACTATACAATATCATAGTCTCTCTAATGAACTCTAACATGGAATGTGTTGAAGGAGAATATGAAGAAGGAGAAATGGTACACGGTAAACCAATAGATTTTACAATAGACAGCAGTTACACGAGAAAACTTTTGAACTGGAGCCCACAATATGATTTAGGAGAAGGTATCGAGAAAACAATAGAATGGTTCAAAGAATGCCAAAAAAAGTATATATATGGCTAGAATATTAATGTTTAAACGTCTATCATCTTATCAACAACAAACCTCATATAGTCTGTGGCAATAAAACTTCCTTTTATAGCCTGAACCTTGACAACATAGTTTCCTAACACAGCATCTGTTGAAATAGTGTATGTTCCAATATAGGATAGGTCAGGTTGGATGACACCATCTACAACGGCAACAGGATTATTGAGGTCAGTGCTCAAATAGACATAGAATTTGAGACTGTCAACAGCAATCCTTTGACCAGAAGACGCTTCAATAACAGACGCAGTAAAATAGACAGTGTTCCCTGGATAAAAGTGGCCAACCAACGACATAAGACTATAACATGTTCACCCACTATTTAAGGTTTAATCTTCTGGACAGAATATTCTGGTAGGAATAAAAAAATAAGAGGATAGGATTTAAACCTATCCCCACCTCACCTTACCTCACCAAACTTCACCCTACCCTACCGCACTAAACCGCACTCTACCAAACCGCACCTCAACACATTTCATTTTACATTTTCCTTTATAGGAAGAAGATGCTTTGAACACATTTTTAAACTTTTTCTTCCACGATACTGATGACCTTAAACTGTCCAAACCCATGCTTTCTATTTGAACCGAGACCAATTTCTCTACCACCATATTTTAAAAGATAAAGAAGATAATCTTTGGACAAGGTTGTCCTAATATGAAATGTCGCCTTCCACTTGTTAATTTTTGGCTTAACACAAATTTCGCAAGTGAACGTAGTTTTACCAGAAACAAATGCTACTCTTCTGTCAATATCATAGTTTTTAATACCAAGGTCAATCTGTTCCTCTTCAATCCAAATTCTTCTCGCAATCCATGACACAGCCTCCTTCTTCTGTTTGGAGACAGAATATGATGCGGCATTCAAAATCATGCCAATAATCCATTCTCTTGGAATATACAGGTTACCTTTCTCGTTCCTGTAACAGTGGATTTCAGCAATCTCCTCTTCTGACATCCTTTTCGTATTAAGATTTTGTCCAACGAACCTGTTCATCAAAATAGGTGTTACACCCTCAATTTCCACCCTAAACCTTTTCTCATTCAATTCCTCATCCGATGACATTAGACTAGACTTTGACATAAAACTAAAAACTTCTTTCATAGAACATTCACCTCAGTATACTTGGAACATTTGATGCAGAACTTTCATGATAGAATAGTGTAACATTCTCCTCTTTCCTCCTTTTCTGTCTTGGCATATCATATTTGACCCTAACCACCTCATCCTTTGAAGAGACAGAAGATTTCATAGGACACCTACCTCAGGAGGAGGAATAGAGAATGTTCTAACATCATGCCTCCAGATATCATTGTCTTCTACCTCTAGAACCGTGTAACCGAGTTTTGGAACAAGGGCAAGACCTTTCTTGACAAGATACGGTGTTCTCGCCTGCCAACAGGGGTTCACCCAACCCATGTTAGAAGAATATTGGACGAAAACATAATAGTGTGCGTGGCCTCTAACAATACACTTGTACATTCCAATCTCCCTCTCATTTAACAGTGAAAACATCAGTTCCCTTGCGATGGCCGTTGTCCTATATTGCCAAGCGGAGGAGGAGACACTAATATTATGTGACACATGAATTTTTTCCCTAGAATTTTGTGGCTTGAGAATAAGCTCCCAACCCTGATATGTGCACCCAAGTTCTCTCGCCAGCACCTGGTCAGCGTTCAAGTTTCCTTCAACATGGTATTCGCTTCCATAGACTGCCACACTCTTGTCAAAGTCTATCATTTTCAAAAGTTCTAGAGCACACCGTATCTGCTTATCCACATCAGTTGACCACATTTCTCTACCATTACTGTTTTTTCCAACACCGTCAATAATGTCTCCCATTAACACGAGAACATCAACTTTGCCAACATCTTTAACCATCTGCTTCCAGTAACCGTAAATCTTTTTCTGGAGATTGGACGCAATAGTACTCTCAAACTTTGGCGGCATCAGAGCATACGAGCTTCCAACATGCATGTCTCCTACAAAGAGATATTTACTCATCCTATCATAGCCTTAAAAATTTCGTATATTTATACTTTTCCAAAAATTATTCGAATTTTTTGAAACAAGCATATTCTTTAAAGAAAGAAAATATTGGATTTCCTTTTTCTTCTGGAACAGTGTACGATATCTTGCCCCTGACCTTGACGGGATGGAATATGACATTTTTTCTATTCGCCAAAAAGACTATTGCCTCTTCAACAGTCTTGAACTTTATTTCTCCAAGATAGTTTAAAATATTCTGTGGTGCACTGAACACTCCGACAATCTTCCAAGAAAACCCGCTTGAAATAACAAACCTTTTAATTTTGTTCGATAAAGAGAGTTCGACAGAAAAATCGTTGTCACAGAACATTCTCTTTATAGCAAGAGAAGGAGTGTCCCACATTTCCTTCAAAAAATCTGGTTTCTCAAACCACATGATTGGCGTGATAACATACATTGGAGAACGGTATGAGAAGGTTTGGAGAACATAATTTATTCTGTTAAAAATGCCAAGGTTAACAAAATCCTCTTCCTTCTCATGGGGTTCAACGAAGACAGAAAATGCTTTCTCAGGCTTTTTTTCAGCAATATACTTTTCCCAGAAACCAAAGTTTGTCCTATTTGCTAGAACGGCAATCGTGTCAGCACCAGAATGTTCGATATAATGTTCCCAAAGAAACTTGCCACCATACTTGCTTAACCACCTCTGGTCATATCCGTTTGAGAGAATAACCAATACCTTATACATGTTTGAAGGTTATAATGCACCTTTTATAAGTTTTTCTATAACAAGGGTGCATCATATGACATAATAATAATGTTTATAAAACAGTGTTGGGAAAGGAGAGTCCGATGGAAATGTCAGAAGAAGACAGGAAGAAGTTTTTGGAAAAATATGGGAAATTCTTAAATCCTGACACGGTAAAGGAAATGGAGAAGATGCTTTCCAAAAAATTTAAGGAGAAGAAACCGTTGAAAGACCTTGAACCCAAAGAACAGATATTTGACAGAGAAGTTTTGATAATGAACAAGATTAGCGAGAGAAGCTATCCCATGTGTCCAATTTGCAGGAAAAGATATCCTGACAATGAAGTAGGCTCTAAAATCAATTGTGTCAGCAACTACTGTAAGGGTGCAGAAGTTGAATTGGTTGAAGGAAAGTCTGTAACCTACACTGCATCAGATAATACGGGCGGTGTAATATTGATTATAGGTACCGAAATAGTGGACGTAAACAGAAACCTTGAAGGGTATGTGGCGAAAGTTTCGGGAAGCGTTGGTGCAAGAAAACTTAATAGCTATCCACAGTTTCCAGTCATCTTTGTCAAGAAAATAGTTTTAGACTACAACATCTTTGACCAGGAAACCCTAAAATCTTTTGAAAGGGAAGAGGAGAAGAGGGAAGAGGTTAAGGTAGAAGAGAAGAAGGAAGAATGGTACACTTCTCTTGAAAGCCTTTTTGCACTGTTCGGGGGCAGGGTTTCGGACAAGATAATAAGCGATTGGCTAAAGTTACAGAATCTTTCAGAAAAAGATATAGGAAAATATGTTGTGAAGAACTCGGATGGAACATGGTCTCTTAAACAATAGCTTTTAAGGTGAAAACATGGGTAAGATAACATTCGAGTACATTAGACCACTCTTTCACCATGTAGAGTTTAAGGAGAACATGGAAGACTATTCTATATCATGCAAGATTTTCGAGTGCAAGCCAACATTCTTTTCTCCACCAATTTACGTTATAGACAGGAAAGATATTATCCATAGCAGGACAAGACAGGTTGCATTGAAACAGATTTCGGAAAAGGAGGTAAGCGACATGTTCTCTGGAGACGAGAGAAAATATATTCTCCAGTACATTTCTGACCCAAGAATAGACAGTTGGTCAGATTTTGTCAAATACGTTTACGAGACAGATTATAGTTTCGATGTCAAAAGTCTTGGACAATATCTTGATGAAAACCTGATGCCGAACCAGAAATGGAATGAACTCATCTCCAACCTCCTCTCATACAATGCTAAAAAGGATGCAAGCCTCCTAAAAGTCTTCAAGGCCACCTTGCCCAGAGGTTTTATAATGAGGTTCATGCCACATTCTCTCCTCATTACTCCACCATCTTGTGGGAAAACAGAATTTTATGAAAAGATTGGAAAGAGAGTGGATAAGTTGACGAGACAAACTCTTTTGGGAAGCGTGAGATGGGTTGATGAAAAGAGTACGGGACTTTTTCACGAACAATATTATCCTCTTATCGTCGAACAAGTGGAAAGCCAGCAGGTGGAAAACCTTGCAGGATTCCTTCTCTCGTTTCTCGAGCTTGGAAAAAGTATAGTGTCGGGTGGAGGAGCGGAAATGGAGGTGAAGGGAGCATGTAGTTTCATCATCACATCCAATCCAACAGACTTAACCTCTTCTCGAAGCTCTGTCCTCAACACAATGATAACTATTCTTTCAAAGAACACTCTTGCCCTGGGAAGAAGGTTTGGTATTATAGCATTTGGAAACTATCAGCCTGTTCAAGCGTCAGAATATGATGATGTAGCACATGCGAGTACAGTTGAAACATATAGGAACATGGAGGAAAGAGCTTCTATGACACTTTCCCAGATATGGAATGACAAGAAGGTTATGGAATACTGTTTCACTTCAATAGGATATGATGACAAGGTTGTCAGCCTAATAGACAAGTGCGAGATAGACACTTTGAAAGGTTTTCTTAAAACGTTCATTAGACACGGTTACCCTCACACGAGAGGAGGTTCAGTGAACATGGCGATAGTCGACCTCCTGCCAAGAATCCTTTCTTCAGAACTGACAGGTTTACCGGAAAAAGGGAAGTTGGTTGAAGAGGTTATAGAAAAGGCATCATCTTATGTTGGAGAGTTGAGGAAGATAAACGAGGACAGTATCACTTATGCTCTCCAGTAGCCTAAAGATAGAAAAATGGTTTTGGGAAGAATGTGTTACATCATTATATAATCCTTTCCCACGCGACACTGGAAAATTCCGTTATCCAAAATCACATAACATGAAAGAATACCTCTTCTACGTTCTCTCTTCTGTCCTCAAGAAAGAGGATGCATATGTAGCATTCTACTCTGATGAGGAGATAGAAAAGGGTGAAGTGAACAGAATATTTCTTGACATAGACAGCGACAACGTGAAAGAAGTTTGGGAGAACATTAAACCTTATATCACAATCTTTTGGAAGAACATGCACGTCTTCTTTAGTGGGAAAAAAGGCTTCCATCTTTCCCTCTATATAGAACCAGTATCGTTTAAGGAACTTCAGTCTAACAGGAGAAGATTATATGATGTGCTTTCAACATGGTGTCAAACATATCTTGACGCCCAAACTTTTCTTGACATAAGAAGAATATACCGTATCACTTTCACATACCATTCTAAGGGAGGAAGATGGAAGATACCTGTCCACTACACATGGAACATTGACAAAATTCTTTCTCTCGCAGAAAACCCTGAACCAGACACATTTAAACCTCTCATGAGAAAAGTTGAGCCTGTAAACTATAAGATTTTCTTGAGAGAACCGTATGAGGTGATTGAGGAAAAACTTTTTTCATTAAAAGTTTAAAACATCATTTTAAACAAATAAATTCTATGGTTTCAAAACAGAACATGGGATACCTAATCTCATTCCTACTTGGAATAGTCTGTGGTATAAAAAGAGACGTTTTAGAAGAAGAAGACATTCACCGTATTTTCTCTCTCTTGGAAGAGGAAGGGTTCACAATAGACGAGAAAGTGTTGAAGGACATAGATGTTGTTCTAGAAAAATATGACGTTTACAGTCTAGCACAAAAAATATGGAATGGGAGAAAACAGGCCTTTTACACTTAGCGAATATATTTTCCCGCCCCCTCTGAAGCAAGTGTAGAGTAAATGAATATTGCTAATATGGTGTAGTAGATGCTGAAGGCTAAAGAAATGTAGTCGAACAAGAAAATGTTTGCTCCAGAGATTGAGAAGACACTTTTCAACCAGGGCATGACAAGAAACCATAGTATCAGTTGACCAACTATTGGAATAAAGGATAGGATGAAAACAGAAAGACATATGACAATACCATATCCTGCACCCATTGCAAGAGAATAGAGAAGATTAGACTGTGGGCTTGAAATGTTACATACTGCACCAAGTGTTATGAAGACTAACAGGAATGGCATTGTAATATCATATGTTAAGGTTGTCCTCTTTTCCGACATACCATTATAACCTCGCAACCTATCTTTTATAAAGTTTTCTATTCTGGTGGAACATTAACAATCCTATCCTTTCTTATCATCAGCTGTCCTCTTGCCTTCATTATCAGAACATATGGAAGAAGCCTTTTAACATGCGCTTGATAAATTTTACAGAAGGTTTCGGGTATAACATGTATGTCCTTGTTCATGTCATAGTTTACTGCCAAACAACCTCCATTACATGCTTCCTGAAAAGAACATGTGCTACAATCTAACGTTTTAGAATATGGTCTCACCTTCCAATATTCCTCATTATATTTTAATCTTACACTCTGGTCTATTCCATTGAACACATCTCCTATGACACCACTTTGAGATGAAACAAACCTATGGCAGAGGTGCAGTTTGCCGTCGACACCCATTGCGAGACTTCCTTGTGCAAGACCACATCTGTACCTCCATTCAATAGGTTGTACTGAAAGCAGTGGTAGAAGGTCTTGAAACGGTTTAAGTGCAACTATATGATGAGTGTGAATAATGTATTGTGCGACTTTTTCAAGCTGGTTTATATATTCTTCTATATCCTCATCCTTCCACTCGACTTCATACACTGGGTCTATTGCGAGGATAGTTAATCCCATTCCGAAAAACTCTTTCACGTCCTCGTAAACGTATTTAACGTTTCTTGGTTCAACAGTCCACCTGATGTTAGGAGAAGGATTAATGTACTGTCTAACCAACTTGAGACCTTTCATTACATCATCCCATGTTCCTTTTCCATTCTTGTAGACTCTGTTCATGTTATGGCTTTCTCTTCCACCGTCTATCGAACACAAGATACCGAACCTTCTCTCTCCCAACCATCTAGCCTTCTCTTCATCCAACAGGGTAAGGTTTGAGGTGAGACCATAGTGTGCTATAATATTGTTTTCTGTCAGAACATTAAAGACCTTTTGAATAGTATCAAATGAAGCAAGAGGTTCTCCTCCGAAAAACCATATTTCTGGATTATCAATCATATACTTTTTCACAAAATTTGGTAGAGCGTTGATAACCTCATCTGAAAGGCTCCTGTTCGGTTGATTGGGATAAAGTTTGTAAACGAAACAATATGCACAATTCATGTTACATAATGCCGTATTCCATATTGTTATACCCTGAAACTTTTCTGGAAGTTGAAGAGGCTGTTGTCTTTCCCTAACTTGACATGTCATAGGCTGACGAGGCTGTTGAGGTGGCATTTGCTGTGGTTGCTGAGATGGTACAGTTCCAATTTCACATGAGAAACATTTTTCGCATGTGTAACAGTTTGCACAAATGATACTCATATATCTTTCTAAACGTTTATGCCGTTATATAAAGTTTTCTAAAAAGATGATGTGTAACATATCTGGCATGTTTGGCATGTTCCGCCGCATACGATACAGATATAGCATGTTGAATCACACAATTGACAAGTGTCACATGTATAACATGTAGTATTACATGTTTGACATGTATTACATACTTGGCATGTTTGACAAGCACCATAACAAGTGTTACAGGAATAGCACGAAGTATTACATAATTGGCATGTATTACACACTTGACACGTGTTACAGGTTTCACAAGACCAGCATTTGTAAATATTACTCAATCTCTCATCACCTCAAAATATTCCACATGTGTTGCACTCTTGACATATATTATAGCACCTTTGACAAGTATAACAAGTACTTTGACATGTATTGCATAATTGGCATGTTTGGCATGTTCCATAGCATGTTGAATCACACAATTGACAAGTGTCACAAGTGTAACATGTAGTATTACATACTTGGCAAGTTTGACAAGTACCATAACATGAATAACATGAATAACATGTGTTACAAGATTGACATGTGTCACATTCTCTATCGTAAATGTTTATTGTCCTAACAGCCCTCCGGTAAATATTATACGCCATATTCCCACACTCCCAGCCACTGAGTGTACGTTGTTGAAGTACCACTGTTCGCTATCTTAACATAGCATGTGTGCATTCCAATAGAAAGGGGAGAGGAAACGAAGTTGATTTCTCCTTCCAAGACTGTTTCAGTTGAACTTGTTGTCGAAAGAGTTAGCCTCGGAGAACCTTCACTGTCAAAATAGATTTTAACATATCCTGTGCCACCAGAAACCCATGCTGAAACAATAACCCGCCACCTGTCTTTTCTATTAAATTGTGTTACTGGAAAACGGAACTGTTTGACTGTCGTATCACTTGTTCCAGAAGCAGACTTTTGAGTATCGTCTACTGCAATCAGTATCCTTTTTTCAACCGCCTCTGGAGACTTAACGTATGCCAAAACTATTTCACCTATTTAGTGTAAATTCCATCCCATCCAACATATATTGTGCCACTTGGATTCGCTACCCTAACCCAATAATTGTAGTTCACGTGGAAACAGAATTTAGCGTACACTCCTCCTCCTGTCAGGGTATCGAATATGATTTGGTTTGTTCCATCTGTCCATATGAGGTTGATTGTTCCACTTGCATAGATGTTGTGGACTGACGCTTCTGTTCCAAGAGGTGGTCTAAGGTCAACATAGCTTCCTGATGTCACCGATACAAGACCAGAATATACGTCTCCTACGCCCATACTATTGTTTTCTTGTCCTCTCCACTATTTAAATTTTATAGGAAAAAAGTTTATAAATGTTCTTCTTCTATTAGAAGATGATGGCAGGAGATAGGATACCGAAAGAGGTTACCTTAATTTATTTTCTCCTATTCTCCTTCATATTATATGGTTTGATGAAATCTTCTCTTATCCTAATTCTTCTTCTTATCCTTTTCCTCTTTTACTCTACATATTCTTCCTTCCGCACAGAGAACCATGAGGACAAGAGAGCCTAAAAAGTTTTTCCTGTCAACGACAACCTTGTCTCCTACAATAAAAAAGTTTTTTTCAAGATTATCCCACCACATGTCAAACCTTGAATCTTTCATCATTTTCCTTAAAATCGTCTTTCTTCCTGCACCGTTTGCAAGGAGGAGGATAATGAACTTTGTAACCTTCTTGTCCTCGAAACCAATTATTTTTTCTGTATAAAGTTCTTCGACAAGAGAATTTGCCTCACGTATCACACCATAACATATATAAATCTCATATTTAAAGTTTTCTCAAAAAATATGGGAGTGAGAGGAAGTCAAGAAAAGGCCTTCTTTATCTTCTCCTTCAACATGGAAGAATATCCTGAAATCTTTTCTATCCCATGACCGTTTTCTATGATAATGGTCGGGAGAGCCATTATACCATATGATTCTGCTAACCTTGTTCCCTCGCTTGTGTCAAGAGAAATTTTCTCATACTGTAACCCCATTTCCTTTAAGACTTCCTCTGCTTTAGGACAATAGGGGCACCTCGGATGGCTGAAGAAGAGAATTTTTTCTGTCATAGGTGTGCATTAGGTAGCGGAAACAGTTTTTTATACTTTTCCCTCTTTTGCCCTCTTGTTCTTTTCCCAATTTTCTATAAGGTTTTCTGGTTCACCGAAACCGAATGGAGCAATCTGTCCTTCAATAGGCTCGTTTGGTTGAGTATAGACTACATGTCCTTCCATAAGATGTTTTGTCACTTCACTTGCGTCATTCAACTTTTTCTTGCACGTTAAACATGTTGGCATACATTATCTGCCTCCTCTTCTCATATATAAACTTTTTATTTGATGTCCATTTTCTGAACACCTTGGGCCCTAATCTGAGACATGTACCTTTTCATATCCTCTATTGTGAAAACATTGTATCCCACGTGACCACATACTAGTTCAGTGTCAACTACTGTATTGTATCCGAACATGCTACATTTGTCGAAAAAGTAGTAGTCTTCGCTTTGAACGTCTGAAACACAGAACGGATATGGAAGGTCTTGAAGCACTCTACGGAAGATGAGAACACATCCGAAACCCATTGCGTCGGCGACAACATATCTGTCTGTCCAGCTTGTGATTGGAACATAGGCGTTGGCACTAACCTTCTTCAACATGAGAGGAAGATGTGGTGGAGACTTTTTGACAAGCAAACCAGAAGAAATATGTAATCCTGTCTCCTTCTGTGCCCTGAGAAGAGATACTATGAAGTCGTCTGGGACTATAACGTCATCGTCAAGGAGGAGAAGGTGTGTGGCATAAGGATAGTTGATGAGAAATTCTGACATGATAGTGTTTCTGCTCACGTTTATAGGCTTGTCGAAGTTGAGGAGAAGGTCTTCAACTATTTCACCATAAAGCATTCTTATCCTCATAAGTTGGACGGCAAAGATTGTAAGCATCTTATCCTGTGTGCTGACGCCAACCACTATCCTTGGCTCATAGCCTAAATTCAGTTCCCTTATCTTTTTAACTATGTTCTCACTCAAACCTACCACCTCTCACCATTCAACACCTTCTCATAAACTCTCAAATATCCTTCCCCCATCTTCTTGATACTGAACTTTTCCCTCACATATTTTGCAACATACTCTAAATCCAATGACTCAATATTATGTAGTGCGTCTAAAACCTTCTGTTCATCAAACACTGGTTTCGGAAAACCCCAGACATTGTATTCCATGATAGGTTCACCGCTTTCATCTCTTTTGACTGGGATAACGTATCCTGTTTTACCGTCCTCAATAAGTTCTCTCATTGCACCCATGTCCAATGCTATGGCAGGTGTTCCAACCCAGTTTGCTTCAGGGACAACGAGGCCAAAAGGTTCAGGCCATGCTGGAAAATTAAGTAGACACTTGGACTGAGACAGCATCTGCATCTTTCTCTCATGAGATACTTCACCATGATATGTCCATTTGCTGAAAATCTTACACTCTTGGGCCACGAGGAAAGCGTATCCTATCTGCTCATACTCTAGCCTTCCCGCTATCACGTTCAATGGAATATCATGTTTTTTACAAAATTCTATCACATCAAGCAATCCTTTTTCAGGATTAGGTCTACCCAAGGCTATTGGAGGAGACACTTTCGCAACCCATCTTGTTATAGGCTTTTCAGGATACTCTATACCATTGTAGCATACTTCACATTTTACACCATATCTTTTCTCCAGCCACCTTGCATGAGATTGAGACAATGCTGTCCAACATGGTTTCGGAACTTTCAAGTCCGGTATAGCAATAGTATGTGAGCTTGGAACATAGGGAATCTTCCTCTTCTCAACCTCTTGAAAACATGCTTTAGAGTGGCTGTGGTCGTTCACGATGTCAGGTTGAAAGTAGTCTAAAACTTTTCCAATTCTTTCGGCCATAACAATTCCTCCGCCGCTTTCCTCTTTCGAAAGTATTGGAAACACTTCTATTTCCTTATGTGATGCAAACGTTCCTTCTACACCGACTAATCCGACAGTATGGCCTAGTTCATGCAATGCTTTCGCCAACCAGAACGTTATCCATTCGATGCCACCATATCTTGGATAAGGTGGTGTTGGCAAAACTTCTGTGGAGATTATTAGAACCTTCATATTGTTTTAAACACATTTTCTCTCTTTTATAAACTTTTCTTACCTTTTGTAACCGAGCAAGAGAATAAGCGTGTTCAAAATGTTCTTTAAAATATTGTAGGCTTTCTTGACACTCTTTTCCACGAGCACATATGTCTGGAAAACATTCTTTCTTATTGAAAGAAGCTGTCTGTTTTCCATGAGAAGTCTAAGGTATGATAGCATGTTTGTTGCAAGAGAATAATATGTTCTCATTGAACCGACGATAACCATTTTGAGAACTTCCCTGAACGAGAATGGAATAAACTTCTCTGCTATCTTGAGATATTCTCTTAATCTAACTGTTTTCCAAATCAAGTCTGTGACAGAGAACAATGCTTCCGTAAACAGTGTTCTAACGGTTTTTGAAACACCTTCTACTGTGAGCATGAAGTCAGACAGGAGATGAGAAAATCTTATCCTCAACGTTTCTGTTGTCTTCATGAAACTGTAAATGGTTTTTGTAAACGTCTTCTGTAAAGAGAATGATACACTTAACCTTTCAACAAACGTTCTGAGATAGTGAATTGGAAGGAAAATATATTCTCTTGAAGAAAAGACATCATATGTTCTTCTTGTAAACCTTGTAATCCGGTATTCTAGAAATCTCATTTTATCATAAACAGTCTTTTTGAACATTTTTGAAATTGTGTCAGAAACTCTTATACTCGTATAAAATATGGTTTTATAGAAAAAGAAATAAACCTTCTCTCTAGTTTGAACTTTTTCTTGTAAAGTCCTTACATATCTGAAGATAATGTTTCCAATGTAATCTGATGTCTTAAAGAAGTCGTAGACTATGAAACGGTAAAGTCTGTAAAGTGAAGAGGACAATGTTTCAGAAACTTTGAACCTTTCAATTCTGCTTAATAGAACATTTTTTCTTATCACATCCGAAACTTTTGTAACATCAAAGACCATTCTTCTGACAAAACTTATTTTTCTTACAGCATCCGTTATCTTGAAACTGTCATATAATCTTCTTGCGGCAGAACTTAACATGTTCAATGAAACACGAATGTTGTCTACTATGACTTTGGAAACTCTTGTCCTCAAAGAAACTGTTGTCTTCATTAAATCTGTTAACGGTCTTATCGTGTAAGAAATCTTTTGAAGTACTACTGAAACTTTCAGGTTCTCGAAAACGAATCTCTTGAACGAACCGAATGTTCGAATGAAGTCTGTTGACTTAAACCTTTCTGTCAAGAAAATTCTCCTATAAACTTTCAACCAGACATTTTCTGTTGCCTTGACAAAATCTCTAATTATTCTTACTCTAACAAAGGTTGTGAAGAGAGATACAATGTTCGCTTTAAAACTGTCATACATTACTCTCAAACCATGCCATATTGTGAGAACATTCTCTTGAACCGATGCTACTTCGCCAAGCACTCTATAAATTAGTCGGACTGGAACGAGTTTTCCGAGTTCAGTAACCTTGCCCAAAGAATGTTCTCCAAACTCTGTTACAATATCATAGTATACTTTTTCACCATATTCTGTTAGCCTGAAAATGTAACTCCATAGACGCTTGTAAAAGTATATGAAATTGACTTTGAAAGATTCTGTCAACATTTTGAACTTGAAGAGAAAAGATGGAAGGGAAAATGTTCTAAAGACATCTGAAACAATTTTCTTGAAACTTAATTTTGTAGCATCAGTCAAACGGATTGAAAGGATAAAAATGTATTTGAGAGAAGCAATAGAAGAAGTAAATGAAATAGTATCTTTGAACCTTCTTGAGAAAGAAGATAATGTCTGGGAAAGGAATTTTATACTCTCTGATACTGTTCTCTTTATGATGTTAATGACACGTTCTCCATATTCTGTTACTGAACCTAAAGAGATTTTGCCTGAAGAGGACACAATATTGTAGAACACGTGTTCACCATATTCTGTTAACCATATAACATAGTGGAAAACTTTTGAAAGAAGAAGAGAATTAACTTTCATGAAATCATAGAAAACCTTTTTTGAGATGGAAACAATATAATATGAAATTTTAGTGAATTCTGTCCTTTGGAGAACAAACATCTTTCTATAAAATTCTCCACTTTTTAAACCTTCAAATTTTCTGAAAACAGTAAGTTTTTTGAACACCTCATTTAATTTAATGACATCTGTTCTTGCAAACAGTATCATCTTCTTAATTATCTCATTTTGCCTAAATCCTTCGACAAACATCTTCTTCACAATATTGATAACACGTTCACCATATTCAGTTAAAGAGCCAAGTGAAATTTTTCCTGTCGAAGATACCAAGTTGTAGAACACATGCTCTCCATATTCTGTTATCCAGACGACAAAATGTATTAGCCTAGAATAGAAGATTCCTAAAATCTTCATTGGTTCAGTAAACCTTTTTGTGAAAGAAAATCTGGTGGCAAGAGAGAATGATATCATGTCAAACAGTCTTTTCACGAACCGTAGAGGATATTGGATAAACTTTAGACCTTCAACTGAAACTTTAGTGAACACCTTTTTCATACTCTCAAGTGCTTTGAACTGTTCAATTGTCTTCTTGATGAAACGTTGGCTTGAAATGTAAGAGGTTTTAAGGTAATCAAATAATATGGCTGAAATTCTTGGCTTGGGAACAATTTTACCAAACTCTGTTACAGCATCAAACACTCTCTCTCCTACCTCAGAAAGAAGGTTATTGTAGACGAGTTCACCATATTCTGTCAATTTTCTGACAAAGAAAACGAGTTTAGAGAAAAGGAACGAATTTATCTTCAGTGTCTCGGATACAATTTTTCTTGTCATTGAAACTGTTCTCTCTTTTATGAAAAGGAATTCGTAAAACATTCTCTTGAAGAGAATAAATCCTTTGAAGGTTTCTGTAAAAGAGAGGAAAGCATATACCATAATTTTGTAGAATATGTAAAATGATTTTTCTATCGTCTTAAATCTTTCAGAAAACATTCTTTTGAAAAATGTTATCCTATTGAACATTTCATTCTGTCTCAAAGTTTCTTTTATGAGCCTCTGGAATGATACAATTCTGTTAAACATCTCATTAGATTTTAAGAAGTCAAAACGTTTGAAGACAACAGATTTCTTGAACCGTTCACTAACTTTCAATATTTCAACTGCCCTCTTCGAAAATGTCTTTCTAAATACTTCTATGGTCTTGAAGAAGTCAACTGCTTTCTTTACCGAAACCTTTCTATAAAGGTCACTGATACTGAAAACATTTAATGGTTTAACTTGAACAATTTTTCTAAACATTTCACTCACTTTCATTCCTTCGAACCATTTGAGAATAGACGTTTTCCTAAACTGTTCAATTAGTTTCATAGTATCAAATCTTCTGAATACCGCCATTTTCTTGAACAATTCATTAACTTTGAAAACCTCCTGTTGTCTAATCTGAGCAATCTTCTTGAACACTTCGTTTGCTCTAAACGTTTCAGTTAAAAATCTTTTCATGGAAGCAATTCTGTTGAACATTTCATTCTGTTTCATTCTGTCAGAGAATAGTCTCCTATATGATACAATTTTATTTAATGTATCAAATGCTCTAAATCTTTCAGCAAACATTTTGTTGAAACCTTTCCTCATCATTTCACTTGCTTTCAGAACATCTGAAATTATTTTCCTCATGTTAAAGATAATTCTTTCTCCTATTCTTGGAAACTCTAACATGACCTTCTTCACCACATCCAATATTCTTTCACCATATTCTGTCACGTTTGCAAAAGAGATTTTACCTGTCGAAGAAACAATGTTATAGAAAATATGTTCACCATATTCTGTAACCCTTCTGAGGGGATAAATTATTCGAGAATAAAAGAAGAGAGATATTTTCAAGGTTTCGAATACAATCTTTTTAACATTCATTGACATCCTCTCTTTCGCTGTGAAGATATCGAGAGCATATCTCTTGAAAGAACCGAACGACCTAAAAACTTCCGTGAAGATGATGGGAACGTAAGTTAAAATCTTGTAGAAAAAGTAATACATACTATCTCTAATTTTATAATTTTCATAAATCCTCCTCATGTAAGACGTTATTCTATTGAATGTCTCATTTTGTTTAAATATGTCTGTTACTAACCTCTTGAAGAACATAATTCCTTGGGATATCTCATTCTGTTTGAACACGTCTGCACAGAATCTCTTAAAGTTTCCCACTCTCTTAAGAGTTTCAGAGAATCCGAGGTTGACGTAATATATTGGCTTGTAGAGATAATATTTGAAAGAATAAGATGATTTGAAATATTCAGCAAAGAAAGAAAGAAACTTGAAGGGTGGAACAATTTTACCGAACTCAGTAATCACACTGAACACTCTTTCTCCCATTTCGGTTGTCAAGGTCGTTAGAACACGCTCTCCATATTCTGTTATCCTTAAAACATACTGCCACATTTTAGATAAGAGAAGAGAATTGGCTTTCATGAAATCAGATTTTCTGAACACCATCATCTTCTTGAATAGTTCATTTAGCTTGAATACATCAACAAGATATCGTCTGAAGAATTCTATTATCCTTAAAACTTCCATAAAGGAAATAGGAACATGCGTTAGAATCTTGTAGAAGAAATAGGAAACGGATTCCCTAAATCTGAGGTTAATATAATATATTGGCTTGTAAAAGTAGTAGAAGGTAGAAAGATGAACATTTTTAAACCTGTCCGTGAAAGAGAAAATGTACGTTATCTTGAAAGGTGGAACAATTTTAGCAAACTCTGTAATCGCATCGAACACTCTTTCTCCAACTTCCGTCGTAAGCGTTGTCAGAACCCTTTCACCATACTCTGTTATCCTTTTCGAAAGTTGCCAAGTTTTAGAAAAGAGGAAGACATTAGGTTTCAATCTTTCAGAAACAAATCTTTTGAACGAGCCAACTGTCCTTATAATATATTGGACTTTAAAGAAGTCTCCTTTAACAAACTTTGTTATACTCTTTCTCAATTCACTTGGTCGAAAGTATTCGAATCTTATAATCTTACCTAACCTCTTGAGCAATATCTCGTTTGCCTTCAAAGAATGTGGAAACAGTCCTGTAAATTTTTTCACAAAAGAGGGTTCAGTAGATTTAAAGTAATCGTTTCCAGACCATTTGAGCATGGCAGGATAACCCATCAGATAAAATTTTACGACTGTATTATTGATGTAACCTTGAAAATATTTGTTAGCGTCAATTCCTATGCTCGCACCATAACCGCCATAATTGTAAATGCTGGAATATGAAGAGAAATTGTCTGTGCTATCCTTCTTTCTAACTAAACCACTATATACTCTGCTTCCTGTATTTTGTACCATTAAAATTATTCCATCAGAACCTGAGCTTACATAACTTGAAACACTCTTGTCAGTCCAAGCACTTGTTGTCGTTATACTAACATCTGTCGCATTAGTGAGAAAGACGATAGGAGATTTAACATATCCAACCAAATAGATTTTTACAGCAGTATTAGAAATTTGGGCTTGAAAAACTCTGTTTGAATCCACACCACATAATTCATACATTCCACAATTTCCATATAATTGGGCATAAGTTAACGTGTCAGTGCTACCATTTTTTCTTACACCACCATAATATGCAGTGGTGCTTGTGTTAACGATATTTACTATGACACCTACTGAGTCGCTTGGAATGTTTGTGCTTGCGTCAATGTTAACCCAACTTCCTGTTGTAGAAGGTGTCTTATCGATTTTGTTGTCAAAAAATCCTACAAACGAGTCAGTGTATCCTATCAAATAAAAGTTTACGCTTGTATTACCTCTGTACGCTTCAAATATTCTGTTACTGTCTACACCACAGTAGGCGAAAATGGTTGAACTTTGATAAATATTAAATGTTCCATCAGTGCTACCGTTCTTTCTCACACCAACAGCATAAGCCGTAGTTGCCGCATTCACTATTTCAACGATTACTCCTGTTGCATCGCTTGGAATATAACTGCTTACATCTACATCTACCCATGCACCTGTCGTAGAAGGTGAAACATTTATTCCGTTGGTAAAATGGTTGAATCCACTTCCCATCTATCTTCAAATTTTATATTCCAGAAGACAATTTAAACCTTTACCCTTGACTTTGTTGAGAAAGGTTTTTAAAAGAGTGTTCTAACATTCTTGTGATGATGGATGTTAGAAAAGTGTTCACGGAAATGTATGGCTTGGACGAAGAGGATTCAAGGCTTTTGGAGAACCTTCTAATGTACATTTACTACAAGAAACCTTTACCAGAACATGAAAGAAGAAAGTGGACAGAAAAACATGTTCTTTCGAAAGAAGGAAAGGTTGTAGTATTTCCAATTTATGCACTCGACTACATTCTACATCCTTGTATGCTAATTTTCCTTCTCCTCTCATGGTATGGTGAAATAGATTATGGTCTCTTGGTCGGTGCAAAGAAAGGTGGTGGATTACTTGAAAACAGAAAATAAGGTTTTCCTCATCGTCTCCGGAGTCTTGGCACTGTCAAGCATTTTCATTGGAACAAGTATACTGTATTTTGTCCTCGGAATGTTCTCTGTTACGGTAGCAAATATTATGTTGGAACG
>Ga0080004_1117516_pt2 | contig 31623 bp, 29 predicted proteins | sample WasSprMetagenome_FD_69207 | JGI IMG/M metagenome (GOLD analysis project Ga0080004, IMG submission 69207) | Sulfidic aquatic microbial communities from Washburn Spring, Yellowstone National Park, USA - WS (SPADES assembly) (version 2) | ecosystem: Environmental > Aquatic > Thermal springs > Hot... | reverse complement strand
AGAAGGCATACCAACCACCAAAGAAATTAGAACAATCATCTACACCCGCGTCAACTCCCCAAACCAAAAAAACGACCTAGAAAAACAAATAAAATACCTAACACAATACTGCACATCAAAAAACTATAAAATCATTGACGTACTGAGCGACATCGCCAGCGGATTAAAAACTGATAGGAGAGGACTACAAAAACTCCTCAACTACATAACCAACATGCAAGTAGATGTAATCGCAGTAACACACAAAGACAGACTAACAAGATTCGGCTTCGAATACCTAGAACACTTCCTCAAACAATATGGCGTCAAAATAGAAGCCGCCTTCAACGAAGAACCAAAAGACGCACACCAAGAGCTCATAGAAGACTTAACAGAAATAATCACATCCTTCGCTAATAAGCTCTACGGCATGAGAAGCCATAAGAAAAAGAAACTCACAGAAGGATTCAAAAAGCTCATTGAAGAGGTTGAAAAGAGTGAAGAAAGTTAACTGGGTCTTAAAACCGGGCGATGTAAGCATTGCCAGGAGGACTCTAGTCATGCGCTCAACAGTAATCCCGAGGAAAGCTTTTAATACTCTAAGGGAGCTGCGGAACATATACACTAGAATGCTCAGCACAACCCTAGAATACGCAACAGAAAACATAATAACAAACTTCTACAAGCTCAAAGCCCTAAAATACAGGGAGTTGAGAACGATGTACTCAAAGGTACCATCGCACTACATACACACAGCATGCCAAGATGCGGCGACAAGGATCAAATCCTTCAAGAAAAACAAGACAAAACATTATGCTGAAGAAATCTACAAAGAACTAACAGAACACCTAAACCTCAACAACAAGATCTCAAAGAAGCTCAAAAAATACTTATGGCAAAAAGCATATGAAATAGCAAAATTCCAAGTTGAAAACGAGATGAAAGATAGGCTCACAACACCCGAGGTAAGAAACGTTAGCGTCTGGCTCGACGACCACACATGGAAGATAAAAGATGAGGTTAGAGTGAAAGCTGAGGATAAAGAGCTAACATACTTCCATAAAGTCGAGATAGCAACCCACAGGGGATGGATCAACATAGAGCTGGAGGTCACAAGACAATTCTACAAGCTCATCGCGAGGGGTTTCAAGCCAGCATCCATGGCAAGGATGAAGCTCGATGAGAGGAACAGGAGGGTAATAATCTATGTGACCTTTGAGAAGGAGGTTGAAATCTACAAGCCTGAGGTGAGGCTCGTGCCGGTTGATGTTAATGAGGATACGATAGCACTATTATTCAACACTGAGCCGATCCTACTAGAGACTAACTTATCCAAGCTAACTCTAGGTTACTATATAGGAGGAAGCGTATTCAGGAGAGGAATGGTTTGACGGGTAGGCGTGTTAGAAGGGCTATGGGTAGGCTTAGGGAGGGTTTTAGGAAGAAGGATTATAGGTATAAGATTGCTAATTTAGTGGTTAGGGAGGCTTTGAGGGTTAGGGGTGTCGTTGTTATTGAGAGGCTCCCCAATGGTGTTGCTAGGTTTATGGTTGGTAGGATTGATGATAAGCAGTTGAGGCATAGGGTTTATCAGGCTGCGTTGAAGGGTGTTTTGAATACTATAGTAGAGAAGGCTGGTGAGTATGGTGTTCCAGTATTGGAGGTTGATCCCAAGAATACTTCTAAGAAGTGCCCCATTCATGATGCTGTTATAGAGTATGGGCGTGATAGGTTTGGCGTGTGCAGTGCTGGTGGTGAGAGGTGGCATAGGGAGGTGGTGGCGTTGAATAATTTGTTTTTTAGGGCCCTCGGAGTCCTGGATGGGGGCTTTGCTCGGAGGGGCTTTGGGGGTGTGTGTTTGGATGGGAGTCCCGTGCCGTTGGGCTCGACTGTCACCCATGAGCCTACAAGGATTCCGATGTCCTTGTGGGCGAGGTGGAAGACCTTGATGCAACGATTAAATATGAACAAATGAGAATGAACATCAAGAGTCAAACGGTCTTTACAATTTTTATTGGAGTTATATAATTTGAGAGTTGGTTATACTGGTGATTTTAATATTTATGGTTCTCTTGTTGATGAACCAGCGACTGTAATGAAGGATCTCGATATATTAATAATTGAGAGTACTTATGGTCGTCCTGATTATGTTTTTCCGCATCGTTCTTTCATTTATGAAAGGATTTTATCGTGGGTAGCGGAGAACATTAAAGAGGGGTATAGTGTGGTGATTGGTGTATATCCATTGGGTAAGGCTCAGGAACTCACGTATCTTTTTAATAGGGAGTTTGGTGGTGTGATTGTTACTGAGAGTGTTTATAGGATTAATGAGATATTTGATAAGCATAAGTTTAAACTTAATTATAAATCGATTGAGGATAATATGAGGTCAGTTATTGATGGTGGTGAGATTGTGATTTCATCGACTTCTGAAGTGTCCAGGATAATTAATATGGTGAGGTTGGGTATGCGTGGTAAAGTTGTTGGGGCTGTATGTACTGGTTGGTCATTAAATTATTATAATTCTAATGGTTTAACGTATTTTCCGCTAAGTTCTCATTCTGATTTTAAGGGTTTGTTAAAGTATGTTGAAGAGGCTAATCCAAGAATGGTTTATACTGTGTATGGTTTTGCTTCTGAGTTTGCAAGTTATATAGAGAGGAAGTTAAATATTAAGGCGAAACCATTAGGTTAAATTGAGTATTTTTGCAATCTCTGTCTGGGTTTCTTCTGGTGTTTTTCTTGTATTTATTATATATGTTTCAGTCATGTTCAATAGTTTTTTAAAGAATGCTTCTCTTATACGCTGTTTTCTCTCGTCGTTAACTAGAAAGTGAGGATTACCGTATCCTTCAGATTTCAATAATTGTAATGCTTCGTCTGTTGAAGGTTTAATTACAATTCTTGGTTCGTTTTGATTTCTTATGAGAATTATTGTTTTTCTGAGTGTTGTGAATGGTAGTATTCTATATTTACCTACAACCCATCTTAGATCAACTATTGCTCTCCCTCTATTATCTAATTGGGCTTTTTCTACAAGCATTTTATATTCTGGCCATATTGATGCTACATCAGCTCTTATATAAAAGTTCTTTTCGCTACTGAACGCTAAAAGATTCTCCTCGCCTCTTACGAAAAACCAATCATCAGCTATAACTCTTACTTTTTCTCTTCTCATTAAACCGTATGTGTGTGTTGTTTTACCTGCGCCTGGTGCTCCTAATATTACTGCGCCTGATCCATCCACATCAATGCAAGCTCCATGAATAGAATAAATCTCATGTTCATCTTCTAATACATCGCCTGCTAGACTTAATGCTATTGATTTAATCCAACCGTAATAATCAAAGTTAAAGAGGAATGCGGTTTTTGTAAATGGGTCATAATATACACTATTTTCTGGATATTTGTTGCTAAATGTGACGTAGAGGCGTGCGTGGCTGCGTATTCTATCTGACATTGCGTAAAAGTTTCGGCGCCAATTTTCATCTACCCAATCTAAATCTGTAAGAAGTTTTACTGATACTCCATATATATCAGCTTTTTCTTCATAGAGTATTTTGGAGGGATAATTTTTTAGTATTTCATCTTTTTCATTAACACTAATTAATTTTACTTGGTACATGTTACGTCACGAGTATTACTGTTTGCTGTCTAATAAATTAATATATTAAAATAATTATTGTTGGAGTGAATAATATGATGATTGATTTTAACAGTCTTGAGCAATATTTTAAATCTAGGGAGTTATTTCATGATATGTGTGTGGATGTACCATTTATTATAAGGGTTGATGGTAATAATTTTCATCACGTGGCTAAGGAGCTTAAGCTTAAAAAACCATTTGATGAGAGATTTCATGAGTTAATGGTCCAAACTGCTAAAGAGTATATGAAGAATATTGGTTTTAATGTTATATTGGCGTATACGTTTTCTGATGAGATAAGCTATCTCTATCTAACTGATGTTCCTTTTAATGGGAGGATCGAAAAATTGCTTACTATTACAACATCCTATACAGCATCAATTTTAACTAACAAATTGCATGAGTACGGTTATAAAAAACTCATTGGTTTTGATGGGCGCATAGTTAAGGTTAATAATATAAAAGAAATCATAGACTATTTAACATGGAGATCATCACATTCATATAGGAATTTTCTTAATTCGTATGCTCAAGCATATATTCATGAGGATCTCACGCACATGAAAGGTTCAGAAATTATTAAGAGATTATTAATGTTAGGGATTGATGTTAATTCTGTTAGTTGTTGGGAAAAATTTGGAACCTTAATAATTAAAGAGAAATATGTTAAAGAGGGTGTAAATAAATTAACAGGTGTTAAAGTTAAAGTAGTTAGGACTAGGTTGGTGCAACGTAATATTGATTTTACGAAAAAGGATGCTCAGGAGTTTATACGTAACCTATTAATAGAGCATCTAAAAAATTAGAGTCTTGAGAGCATAATTCTTACGTGTTTAATCTCATCTATATAGTCTTCAAATCTATTTATGAAGTCTTGCAATTTGTATAATGTTACTATTGGTATTCCTGATACTATTTCTGGGATATTTTTTGGTGGCACTATTATTACGGGAATTAATATTATTTCTGATTTATTTGGAGTTAACTGCGTGAATACTTTTTGTGCAATATCTTTAAAAGATATCATTCTTGCAAGATGATGTTCTACAATATGTGTTATATTACTGGAAATTCTTGTTCGTAACCAATGTTTACATTCTATTATATGCGCATACTGATCTTTAATTGCTATTACATCTATCTCATTTTTACCATTCTTTGTAGTGAAGTGAAAGTTTCTTATAGTATAGAAGTTGTTAAGTTCATAAATACCAGCTACAATAAGTTCGAAGTTATGCCATGTTAATATTTTAAGTATTTCATCAAGTTGTAATCCATTTTGTAATGCAGCACTCACTATTAGTGCAGGATTATCATCCATTACTCCCAATGTTTCTAATTCATTCTTGTTCAATGGTCTTTTTAATGCTAGATCCCAGAGCACTTTACGCGCAAGCTCATTAAGCATTATTAAAATGTATGATTTTTATAAATAAAAATCTTTCTTTAAAATTGCAGGACGTGGCAACTTAAGCTATTAATGATTGACAGTCCAAATGCTGTGCTTAACTCTCTCCCTTAGCCTCATCGAGCTTTTGAGTGGTTAAACAGCAATCGCTTAAGTTGCCAGGTTCCTTTTTCGCAAAATCGTAATTTTGTAAATATGATAAGTCATCTAGCACAGCAGTCCAAGATTTGCAAAATGAAAGATGAACTCATAATGAGTAAAATTTAAGTGTGTCGGTGAATAAAATACTAATGAGTATGTCTGAAAAAGAAATAAGGATAGGTGATGTGATAAAAATCTTTGATACGTTGAGAGTCATAAGGATTAGAAAGGAAGCTGTCGAGGAACTTAATAAACTTCCCAAAAATATTCGAAACGAAGTTTTGGATGAAGCGGTAAAAATCACACTAAATACGACACATCCTTATGATGTAACCTTGGAGGACGTTTTAGAAGCAAAAAAGAAAAAAGTGAACCCAATTGAACAATAATCCAATTGAATACATAACTGAAGAGGCAATAAAAGAACTTGAAAAATACAGCATATTATTCCGCAACGAAATACTGGCTTATGCAATATTGATTGCTATTGAAGAGGGTGTAATAGAAGTAAATCAAAGCCATGTTACAAAAGCGTACAAAAAAGTTTTAAGACTAAAGCGTTTAGAAGAAAGCAAAAATCAAATGGTTCATACATGTATCATCCGCCATCCTATTATCATTTGCTTTCTTGCAAATATCTCAAACCATCAACTCACCACAAATCTTCATATTAATACTACTACCAATAATAGCTATCTTATGGGTCATAGGCTTTTATTATATTTTTAGAGATTTCATATCATAGAAACCTTCAACTGAACACTCTCTTTCGTAGTGTTACTTCTTGTATTTTGACTATTCTGGCGATTGTTTTTTGTGATAAGTGAGTGTTTTGTGGTCTGCATGCAATATAGATTGTTGCTTAAATGAAGAACATGACAACTTAAAATGCTAGATATAATATGTTAAGTTGCCAGGTCCAAATTGCATGCGTATTTTTTAAAAATTAATAAAATCTTTATGAGGAAGTGAGTAATATCAAAAATTATGCGTGGTTGATCATTTTCTAAGGAAGTTTGAACTTAGTTGATGGTGGTTGGTATGAATGATATTCCTATTGTGTATATATCATTCTCTATTTCCCATTCTTGAATTAAGTTCATTTTCTTGCTTGGTTTTCTTAGGGAAATTCTGAGCATGCGTGCGCGTGTTTCATTTTTTATGTATTTTCTTGCTTTACGAATGAGTTCAGCTTCATCTTGGCTTGGAACGGCTATATGCACTTTAATAAATGCATCAACAGGCAGGTTAAGTTGTTTTCTCATAGTTTGCACTCTCCTTACTATTTCTCTTGCGAGTGCTTCTGCTTCAAGCTCTTTTGGAATCTTTAAATCAACGTATACGTATCCTCCATTGAATTGTCCTACAGCAAAGTCGCCTGATACTTTCTCTTCAAATAGAAGCATCTCTTTTTCAAGCTTTATGACTCCTTTGGGAGTGTTAACTTCTATAAACCCATTCTTTGTTACTGTATTAAGTGCTTCACGTCCATCAATATTCTTTAGTGTATCCATTACAATACTTACATTATCTCTGAGTATGGGGCCGGCTTTTGTAAGATTAAGTTTAACTTCTACTGTTTTTAATTCTTTTTCAATCTCTTCACTTTGCGCTAAGAGAATGCTTTTTGTGTTCATTTGTGTTTTTAACATTGATTCATATACTTTGAGCATATCTAATATGTCATTTTGTTTTGAGACTATGATGATTCTTTGAACGGGTTTTCTCAATTTTAATCCTTTTGTTTGTCTTGCCATACTTGCAGCTGTAACTATTTGTTTTGCGAGCTCCATGAGTTTTTCAAGTCTTTCATCTATCAAATCTTCGCGATAGGTTGGCCAATTTAGCATATGAATGCTTATTGGTGATCGTGAATTACGAAACATTGACTGGTAAATTTTTTCTGCTATAAAGGGTGTATATGGTGCTAATAATCTCAAGGATCCTTCTAATACTGTATATAATGTCGCATATGCCGCAAGTTTATCAGGGTCATTAGGTTCGATCCAAACTCTTCTTCTTATTAACTTAACATACCATCTACTCACATCCTCTATAAGAAAGTTTATTATAGTTCTTACTGCATCATGTATCCTTCCATCCTCCATACTTTCAGTCATATACTTTATTACTTTTTGAAAACGTGATAGTAACCATTTATCCTCATTATGTAAGTGTTCTTTTAATTGTTCAATATTATTGGTTTGAGGATCAAATTTATCGAGACTCATGTAGAGCGAGGCGAAATAGAAGGTGTTCCATATTATGCTTAATGCTCTGAAAGCCTCCTTTACACCATTCATTGAGAATCTTAAATCTTCCCATATTACGTTAGATAATTCGAATAGTCTTAATGCGTCACGCCCATACTTTGGGATTACATCATCAGGATTTATTACATTACCTAAACTTTTATGCATGGCCCTACCAGTTTCATCAAGTCCAAAACCATGCATTATCACTTTTCGATAAATTGGCATATCCCATGTAATGTATCCAGCTGTAAAAAGTGAATAGAACCATCCTCTAATTTGATCTTGCCCTTCTATTACTAGGTCAACTGGTTTTAATTTTTCCCAATCATCCTTTTTTGATGGATATTTTAAGCTAGCCCATGGAGCTACACCAGAATCTATCCAAACATCAATAACATCAGATACTCTTTTTGCAGATCCTCCGCATTTTGGACATTTAACTATTACTTTATCAACCCATGGTCTGTGTAAATCTACAGGTCCATCTGGTATTGAGATAGCTAAGTTCTTTAATTCATTTAATGAGCCTATTACGAGAGTATGACCGCATGATTCGCACTTCCATATTGGGAGTGGAATGCCCCAATATCTTTGTCTTGAGATTGCCCAATCATGCGCATTTCTTAACCATGGCTTGAATCGTGTTTCGAGAGCCCATTGTGGTATCCATGTGCATTGATCAGATAATTTAACTAGTTCATCCTTAATCTTGCTTACAGTAATGAACCATTGTTTTGATAATCTCTGTATTAATGGTGTCTTACAACGCCAACAGTGTGGGTACCTATGTATTATTTTACCATCATATAATAATGCTTCACGTCTTTTTAGATCCTCTATTATTAATTTATTAGCCTCCTTAACATAGATTCCTGCATAAGGACCAGCATCAGGAGTAAATTCTCCCGAGTCATCAATAGGGCTTAATGCTGGTAATCCATATTTCATGCCGATTTCAAAATCTTCTCTACCATGACCAGGTGCTGTATGAACTAAGCCTGTACCTTCTTCCATGCTTACATACTCTTTACTAAGTACAATTTTATGAATTATGTTTGATTGAAGTGGAAGTAAGTCTTTTAATGGATGTTCATAAGTTAAACCTTCAAGCTTAGAACCTGGAAATTCTTCGATAATTTCTAGAGATATGCCGGTTTCTTTTTCGACTGGTTCGATCCTTTTCTTTGCTAATATTAGAATTTCTCCTGTTCTTTTTTCCCTTGCTTTTACATAAGTTTCATCTGGATTAACCATTATTGCAACATTACCTGGTAGTGTCCATGGTGTAGTTGTCCATACAAGGAATTTAGCATTTATTTCATTTGCTGGAAATTTCACATATATTGATGGATCCTCTACTTCTCTATACTCCTCAGTAACTTCATATCCTGAGAGAACAGTCTGACAACGCGGGCACCAATAAACAACTTTTTCACCATGTTCTAATAATCCCTTCTCTGCACTCTTTTTTATGAAAAGCCAAGCGGCTTCTATGTATTCATTCTCTATTGTTCTATATGGTTGCTCCCAACTCATCCAAACGCCTAATTCTTTAAACTGTCTCTCTTGTATTTTCAAGTTTTTTAATGCCCATTCTCTGCATTCGTTAACAAATTTCTCAACGCCAAGCTTTAATATATCACGTTTCGTTTTTAATCCTAAGTTTTTCTCAACCTGAACTTCTATTGGCAATCCATGCATATCATAACCTGGCCTATCCCAGACCATATAACCACGCATTCTATAAAATCTGAGAAACGCATCTTTTATGATCTTATTCCACGCTGTCCCAACATGTATGGGATTAGTAACATATGGTGGACCATCAAGGAAATAAAATTTTGGTCTATTCCTCTGCTCCTCGACTACTTTATGATAAACATCATTCCTATTCCAAAAATCAAAGATTTCTAGTTCATATTCAACAGGCGTATATTTTTGTGGTAATTGGTTTATCTTACTCATAGAGCATCCAACCTTAATCTAGATTATCTTTGTGAAAAAAAGAATATTTAAGTTTAAGCATTTAAAGATAATACTGTGAACATGAAAAAAGAAAGAAGCAAAAGAGTGAGTGGTAAATACAAGGGTAAAAGAGGTGAACGAGACTTATTCTCATATCTCTCAAAATTTGGATGGAAAGGTAGAAGATTACCCGCTTCAATCATTGACGGTTTTGCAACAAAAGATAATAGAATAGTACTTTTTGAAGTTAAAACAACAAAAAATAATAATGTCAAAATACCTAAAGAGCAAGTTAAAAGACTCCATGAATGGTTAGAATATTTCTCCTACTATCCCATTAAAGAGGCTGTTGGCGCGGTGAGATTTACTAAAACTCGTAAGTGGGTTTTCATTAAAATGGATGAAATACGTGATTACGTGATAAACGATAACATGCAAAGCACATGGTTACCTTACTCTAATAAAACAATAGACTTATTTATGTGATCACCATATTTAATTAGGTGAGCTTAAATGGGTGGAAAAGGAAAAAAGAGCATAAAACAACTTGAAAAAGAACAGCTTAAAACACAAATGAAACAGGAGAAGAAAGCCAAAGAAGTTAAAGAAACAAGAAGAGAAAGCAAGACTACAATAGCAATAGTTGACTCATCATTAATGGGCAAAGTAAAAGCTGAATTAAAGAACTTCAAATATTTATCACCATGGGTTATCGCTAGCCAGTTTAACGTAAAAATGGGTGAAGCAAAAAGACTTCTTAAACGACTTGAAAATGATGGTATAGTAGAACTCGTAACACATGATAATAGAAACCCCATATATAAACCAAAAATGTGAAAAAATTATTTCGTTGCAAACACTCTTTTAACTTTCTTCATAATCCACTCCTTTATTACTGAAGTAAAACTAGGTTCTCCAACGTCAACCATTTCATATTTCACGTGAACTACAGGCTTATTTAATTTAAGATATCTACTTATATCAGATGGTGTTCCTAAAATAACAGAATCACCAGGTAATTTATTAATGAATTCTTCTAACTGTCTCATTTGATCAGTCCCATAACCTATTGTTGGAACAACGTTAGATGTATGCTTATACATTTCATAAATATTCTTAAATATACCATGAGCATAAGGTTTAGGATCTATAATTTCAGACGCACCATATTGTTTAGCAGCTATATAACCAGCACCAAACGGCATATGCCCATGAGTTACTGACGGCCCATCCTCAACCACCACAACTCTCTTATTCTTTATCATCTGAGGATTATCCACAGAAATTTCAAATCGTGCCTTAACAATAGTAGCTTTAGGATTAAGATTACGCACATTCCTTTCAACAATTTCGATATCCTCTAATCTTGCAGTATTTATCTTACCTATTACTATTACATCAGCCATCATAACATTAATCTCACCAGGATAAGAACCACTCTCATGACCCGGTCTAGTAGGATCAACAACTGTTATATAAAGATCAGGCTTATAGAATGGCGCATCATTATTACCCCCATCCCAAATAATAACATCCGCCTCACTTTCAGCATTTTTAAGTATTTTTTCATAATCTACACCCTCATAAGCTATAATACCCATCCGCATATAATGCTCAAACTCCTCCTTCTCTTCAATAGTTAAATTTAACCTATCTAAATCTTCAAGCTTCTCAAGCCTAATAACAACACTCCTCAATAAATCACCATACGGCATTGGATGCCTTACAACTACAACACGTAAACCTTCATGCCTAAGCAATCTCACAAGTTGACGAGAAACCGTACTTTTTCCAGCACCAGTCCTTGACGCAGTAACAGCTATAATCGGCTTATTTGACATTAACATCGTTTTTTCTGGAGCTATTAATCTGAAATCCGCCCCAGCACTTAATACTATTGAAGCTTTATGCATTATATCATTATAGAGAACATCACTATAAGAAAATACAGCTTCATCAATCTTATATTTCCTTATAATTTCCGATAATTCACCCTCTCCCACTATCGGAATACCCTGTGGATATAATGAACCCGCTAACTCAGGTGGATACTTACGACCTTCAATACCAGGTATTTGAGTAGCCGTAAAAGCAACAACCTCATAGTTCGGATTATTACGAAAAAGAATATTAAAATTGTGAAAATCCCTACCAGCAGCACCCATTATCACAATCCTTTTCCGCTCACTCAAAATTATCACCAATGATAACCAATATAAAGCGCTAATTAAATTTTTTGATACCAAAACAAAAAAACTAGGAACAACACAGAAAATGATACTTAATTATAATATATTAATGTTATAAAATTATAATTATGACACTCTTATAAAAAATAATTTACATATATATTCCAACAGGTTTTCTTTCAGGCTGTCTTGAAGCTTTTCTAAACTGATTAAAGACCTCCATGTAATACTTTAAATCCTCCTGCGATACACTTGGCGGAACAGCCTTTAATGCTTTCTCAAAATGTCTAGCAGACACCTTTACTGGACGTACACCCTCCCTTATAGCCTCCATTGCTGCCTCTCTACATACAGCCTCTATATCAGCACCAGTATATCCCTCAGTCTTTAACGCTAATTCTTCTAAGTTTACATCCTCAGCAAGCTTCATTTTTCTAGTATGAACCCTAAAGATCTCAATACGTGCCTTGAAATCAGGTGGAGGAACAAAGATTATACGATCAAACCTACCAGGCCTAAGCAATGCAGGATCTATTATATCTAACCTGTTAGTTGCCCCAATAACTACTACATTCTTTAATGTTTGTAAACCATCCATTTCAGTTAAAAGCTGATTTACCATTCTTTCTGTAACACCTGAATCACCACCTCTTAATCCTCTCGCCGGTGCAATAGCGTCAACCTCATCAAAGAATACTATACATGGAGCTGCCTGCCTAGCCTTCTTAAATACCTCTCTAATACCTTTTTCTGATTCACCAACCCATTTACTTAGTAACTCTGGACCTCTAACAGCTATAAAATTAGCCTCACTTTCTGTTGCTACTGCTTTTGCTAGGAGTGTTTTACCAGTCCCAGGAGGACCATATAAAAGAATACCTCTTGGTGGCCTAATTCCAGCTTCCTCAAATATCTCCGGATTCTTTATCGGTAATTCGACAGCCTCTCTAAGAAGCTGCTTTACATCCTCCATTCCACCTATGTCTTCCCAGTGAACCTCAGGGACTTCTATAAGGACTTCTCTTAATACTGACGGTGGAACATCACGCATAGCTGCTTCAAAATCAGCCATTGTAACTTTTAACTCTTGAAGTACTTCAGGTGGTATTGTTTCTGCATCTAAATTAATTTTAGGTAAAAATCTTCTTAAAGCGTTCATTGCAGCTTCTCTGCATAAAGCTGCTATATCAGCACCAGTAAAACCATGAGTTATTTGTGCTAATTCATCTAAGTTTACATCAGAATCTAATGGCATATTTCTAGTATGTACAAGAAATATTTCTTTACGAGCTCTCTTATCCGGCATTCCTATAGCTATTTCTCTATCAAACCTACCAGGCCTTCTGAGAGCAGGATCAATAGCATCAGGTCTATTTGTTGCCCCTATTACTATTACTTGTCCTCTTCCTTTCATACCATCCATTAGTGCTAATAGTTGTGCTACAACTCTCTTCTCTACTTCACCAGTAACTTCACTCCTTTTAGGAGCTATAGCGTCAAGCTCATCAATAAATATAATAGAAGGTGCGTTCTCTTCAGCTTCTCTAAATACCTCTCTTAATCTGGCTTCAGATTCTCCATAAAATTTGCTCATAATCTCAGGGCCGTTTATAGTTATGAAATGAGCACCAGATTCGCTGGCTACTGCTTTTGCTAGGAGTGTTTTACCAGTCCCAGGAGGACCATAAAGTAACACTCCTCTGGGCGGATCTATTCCAAGTCTTTTGAAAAGTTCTGGATGTTTTAATGGAAGTTCTACTATTTCTCTTATTCTCATTTTTGCTTCTTCAAGGTCTCCTATATCCTCAAATGTAACTCTTGAAACCATTATTTCCTCTTCTTTAACTGGTTCGGATCTTATTGTGATTTCTGTTGCATCTGTGATTATACCTGAAGGACCAGGTGCTATTGAAACTACCATAAGATTTATTCTACCACCTAATCCTACTGGTACTTGTATAATATCACCTCTATTGACTGGTATTGATTGTGATAAAGCTCTCTCATAAATTCTTGAACGTGCATGGTGAAGTAAATCTTCTGGTATTCTAGAGTCTAAAGGTGCGAGTGTAACTTTTGATGCTGGTTTAAGTGATGCTGGATGAACTTTAACAGTATCACCTATTGATACTCCGGCATTTCTCCTTATTATACCATCTATTCTAATTATTGTCCTATTATCATCAAATCTGAGGGGCCATGCTATAGCAAACGTGTTACGCTTGCCAACGATTTCTATAATATCACCTGGGACAATATTTAGTTGACCCATTATTCTTCTACTCATTGATGCATAACCAGTACCAACTTTATCAGGTTCAGCTTCCATCACCACAAGTTCGATTTCCCTATTAGAAGCCATTTACTCTCACTAACCATTTATTTTATCTTACTCCTAAAAATAAAGTTTACCATATTAAAGGATTTCTTATATACTGAAACTCTTTTATTTCGTTATTAAACTTAACTTTATCAATAATAAATTATTAATACTCTACAACTAAATAGAGGGCAAACTTTGTCCTTAAATCTCATATAAGGAGAGCACTTTGCCTGTTGGAATAGTTGAGCACTTCAGTGTTTAAATAAAGGAGTTCTTTATCCTTAAAGGGTAAATTTGAACAATTGTTTTAATAAATTCTTATATAGTGAATATGATATGAGGTTCCTTTTCGTATTTGATGAAGTTCAATATCTAGCTAATCTGATTTACTTCTGCCTCTAAAGAGCATGAGACTTTCTCATATGAAAGAATAACGTCGTGTTTTAAACCTACTGATTCATACGTATTAGTCGGGAAGATACTGCTTTTATCTGTTCCTTTAAGTATGAGCAAATAAGGAAAGTTAAAAGATAGGAATAAAAATTTGCTGTAAGAATGAATCACAAAGCAAAAATTTTTAAACATCTGTTATATATAATATTATTATGAGTCAATATAATATTGAAGATTTAAGTTTTAGAAAAGCATTCTTCGAAATAAATGATGAAAATGTACGAATTCTAAGGAAGAAATATAATAAGATAAGACGTTGGGTTATTGCTGATTTTCTTAAAAGAAGTGCTTATAGATACCCTGATAAGGTTGCGCTATTTTTTGAATCACCAATAGGACAAATAAGTATGACCTATACTGAGTTAGAAGATGCATCAAACAAGGTTGCAAATGCACTTATTGATTTAGGAATAAAAAAGTATGATAGAGTTGCAATACTTGCTCATAATACTGTACATCATGTTCTCACAATATTTGGTGCTGCAAAAGCCGGAGCTATATATCTCGCACTTAATTATCTTCTTCGTGGTAAAGATCTTGCATATATAGTTAATCATTCTGAATCTAAGGTTCTTATTGTAGAAGATTCACTCTACGATAGGATAAAAGATGTGATAAAAGATCTCTCAACTGTTAGAACGTTCATCTGGTCAAATCAAGGAAGAGGTGAAAACACGCCCAATGATTGGATTGATTTTGATAACTGGTATAAGAATTATTCCAGCAAAGAACCAGATGTTGAATTATACATTGAGGATCCTGTACAACTAACATATACTAGTGGAACAGAAACATTACCTAAAGGTGTAATTCACACTAACGAATCGCTTATTGCACAGTATGTAGGAACAATTATAGATGGTGAATATGAACCTGAAGATATTAACCTAAATCCAATGCCAATTTATCATTGTGCGCAAAGAGATGTTTTTATGATACCTATATTCTATATCGGAGGAACCAATATTCTATTATTAGAACCAAAACCAGAGATTATATTAAAGAACGTTGAAAAACACAAAGCCACGATGTTATTCTTAGCTCCTACAGTTTGGATAGGACTTTTAAGACACCCTGATTTTAATAAATATGATCTAAGCTCTCTTAAAAAATGTTATTATGGTGCTTCCACATTTCCGCTCGAACCATTAAAAGAACTAATGGCCAAACTTCCACATGCAAAATTCTATCAATACTATGGCCAAACTGAACTAGCCCCATATCATACAATACTTAAGCCAGCAGATCAACTTCGAAAACCTACTTCAGCAGGAAAAGGTGGTTTAAATATGCAAACACGACTTGAAGATTCAAACCATCAAGAAATAAAAAGCCCCGGTGTTCCTGGCGAAATTTGCGGGCGTGGTCCTCATGTTATGTTAATGTATTTTAAAGATCCTGAAAAAACAGAGGAGGCACTTTCTTGTGGATGGTTCCATAGCGGAGATATAGGTACTATAGATGAAGAAGGTTACATAACGGTTGTTGACAGGAAAAAAGATATGATTAAAACAGGTGGAGAAAATGTTTCAAGCAGAGAAGTAGAAGAAGTTATCTATAAAAATCCAAAAGTTTGGGAAGCCGCAGTAGTAGGATTACCACATAAAAAATGGATTGAAGCAGTAACAGCCATAATAGTACCAAAACCAGGACAGGAAATTAAAGAAGAAGAAATAATTGAACTTTGTAAAAAAGAACTTTCGCCATTCAAAGTTCCAAAAGGCATAATTATAATAAGACCAGAAGAAATGCCAAAAACACCTAGTGGCAAAATCATGAAGAGAGAACTGCGGAAAATATATGCCGACTTTTATAAAAATAAAGAATAATCCCAATTTATTTTTATCTAATCCCAGATATTTTATTTAAGCATATTATTGATGCTGAGCATATCTCAAAACTAGAAAGTAGTACCAAAGAATTATTGAAAGTGTTAATGATCTAAGAAATTATATAACACAAATTTACCACCATCTATTAGCTTAGGAATTAATGTTAATTTAAGGAATGCGCGTTAAACATTATGCGGGGTCTTAAAAACATGAATCATGTAAGGATATAATAAAAAAGGGAAGGACAAGTTTTTATAAACGTTAATATAATATGTATAGCGCAAAGTGCATGAAGAGTATAAAAAGTCTCTTACATAATAGGGAACATGATGTTTTACAGATGATTATAGAACAAGCTACAATAGTGCGTGGTTCTATTTTTTTACTTGATGATTTGTTTGAAAAATTAAAGAGTGGTGACTGGGGCTCAGCGGTGGAGAAGAGTTTAGAAATAGCGAGGGAGGAGCATAGGACTGATGTTAAACGTGAGGAAATAGCGACTAAAATATTTAGAGAGGCTTACATGCCAGATTTTAGGGAAGCTGTGTTGATGCTTATTGAGAAGATAGATGAGGTAATGGATTCTATAAAGGATACTGCGCGGATTGTGACTCAAAGGAGGTTTAATGAAAAAATAATATTAGATGTTTTAGAACCAGAGTTTACTGCGTATGTGAAATTGTGTGTAAAAGCTGTTGAGACTATGTATATGTCTATAAGTAAACTTACTATTAACATTAATGAGGCGTTAAAATTTATAAATGATATTAAATCGTTGGAGGTTCAGGTTGACGAGGTAAAAATATTATTAGTAAAGCGTCTCTATAATATAGATGAGAAAACTCATAGTATATTAACAATATTGCAGATTAAGGATATCATACTTTTCCTTGATAATATTGTTGATAATGCTGAAGATGTTGGTGATATTTTACAATTATTATATTTCACCATGAGAAGTTAAGGTAACGCATGTATTACCACATAAATTATTAAGGATATTATAGTACCAATAATGGGTGATATTATCCAATTTCTAAACATTTTTTTCGAACTGCCTATTCTTAAGCTTCCTTTAGCAACGTTTATACCTATTAATGAGCCTGTTATTGTTTGTGTTACGGAGATGGGTATTCCAATTAATGTGAATATTTGTATTATTAAGTTTGCTGAGAAAAGGGCAATAATTACCGCAATACGACCTAATCTACTGAGACGAAATCCTACTTCAATGAATATTCTCCTACCTATTATAATTAATCCTAATGCTCCAGCAATACCATTGATTATTAAGAGTGTAGCGTAATCTATTTGGGGCAATGATACTTTTGTTATTGATATCACAAAACCAACAACATTTGCTCCCACTAAGTATGAGCTATATAAGCTCATAAAAATGATTAAAATTTTTACTTTAATATTCATACTTATGATAGATTTATATGATATGTATTTATAAATTACATTGTATAAAACTGCAGACATAACTATCGCGGCAAGGATGCTACCTATCCATGAGGCTAATGTGAAGAAAAAATAATTCCAATTAATTGTAAGTATATCAAAAATAGCAAATCCTCCGATTGAAATTATTACTAATTGTGAGACCGATGTAGGAACACCAATAATACTTAAGATTATAAGAGTAACAATTGATGAAACCATTATAGGTAAGAGCTTCTCAGGCGTATGCGTGATTACTAGCGTACTTCCATAATTAATCATCAAAGTGGCATTTAATATTACTCCTAAAAGGATTCCTAGAGCACATGCAATCATAGCCTTCTTTCTTTTAAAAATACCCGAACCCATGAGAATAGCAGGTCCTATAGCAGAATTGTTTCCTCCGCTAGTAAAACTTAATATAAGACTCGCAACTAATACCACTATTTCCTCAACATTAATTTTTATCACCTCATATGAAGGGTATGCCGTAAAGTATTGTAATTAAAGCTCGCATTATTATAACTCTTAATCCAACCCATGTAGAAATTAGCATGAAAATAGCTGCCATACGATTAGCATTCATAAGTCTGCTAGCAGCATAAGATTGTAAAACTATACACCAAGTAATAGGTATCACATCAGAAATTACCACATCAATGATATAAGGAATGCTATTAACTTGTGCCCATTGTAACAATGCATCCTGGAATTGAGAAGATAAAGCTGTCTGGTTCGTATAAGTAAATTGTATCTTAGGAAAAATTAATAACATCCCACCAGAAATTAATCGTCCAAGACCAACAATTACTAATAAATAAAACGAAAATAAGAAAAATACCTTATAATTCTCATGCTTTACAGAAATGAGAACAAGTAACATAGTTGAAAATAATACTAATACAATCCCTTCAACAAAGTATATAATAAACTCATAAGAATAATATTGAAACGTATTACCAAAAGCACCATTAACCTCAATAATTCTAGTAGCTGACATATATGATTTAAATAACGATAGCATCAAAAAAATTATAAAAGCAATAATCGAACTTAATATGTCTGGCGCAACAAGTTCCTCCTCTATTAATGCAGCAGGATTATAAATAACCTTAACCAAACGCCTTAATATCCTCCTTAGAGTTACTAATGACACAAAATATTCTCTAACAAAGGCATATTTAAACATATAAGCATCAAAAACATTCTAAAAGCCCTATAAACAAGCGCATTCTAGCATTTGACCTCAATCATTAATTTGTTGTCTGTTTTATCACGCAAAGCATTTTTATAAAATATAATGCATGTGAGTACTCTGTTCTGAAGAAAACTATTAGTGGTCAAAGGTTTTATAAGCAAATAATGACCATGTTTTGAAAGATGAAGTTTAAACTATTTTAAAAACTATTACTAAATGTTTATTAATGCTTATTTTTATTTTTAATATTATGAAGTACTCTGACAAAGAGTTAATTAGGGGATCTAAGGGTGATGATTTAATAAATAAAAAAATAACTTTGTGCATAACTGGTAGCATAGCAGCATACAGGAGTGTTGATCTTGCGAGGGAGCTGATTCGATTAGGTGCTGAAGTGTATGTGGTTATGTCTGATGCTGCTAAAGAAATTGTGCATCCTTATGTTCTTGAATGGGCAACTGGTAATTCAGTAGTAACTGAACTTACTGGTGGAGTTGAACATGTTGCACTTGGGACTAAAACTGATTTAATATTAATAGCACCATGTACTGCTAATACTTTAGCTAAGATTGCTTCAGGTATTTCTGATACGCCAGTAACTGCAGTTGCATCTGTTGCATTGGGTTCACAGATTCCTATAATAATTGTACCTACAATGCATGGTCCAATGTATAAGAATAGGGCAATTATTGAAGCTATTGAAAAGTTAAAATCTATGGGTGTAATTATTGTGGAACCAAAATTTGAAGAGAATAAAGCAAAATTTCCTGAGTTGGATGAGATTGTATTTAATGTTCTGAATGCTTTGTATGAAAAGGACTTGAAGGGGTTAAACTTTCTAGTAACGGCTGGTGGTACTATTGAGTATATTGATCCTGTAAGGATTATAACTAATAAAAGTAGTGGTAAAATGGGTGTTTATATTGCTGAGGAGGCTTATCTTAGGGGTGCTAATGTAACTTTAATATTAGGACGATCCACAATTAAACCAAAACATGGAATACGTGTAATTGAAATCGAGCGAACTGAAGATATGCTTAATATGGTTTTAAATGAGTTAAGAACATTAAATTATCATGTGTTTATTGCTGCTGGTGCTCCAGCAGATTTTAAAGCTAAGGATCCTAAATCGTATAAGATTGATTCTAGAACTGGTAATATAATTCTTGAACTAGAACCTACACCAAAAATAGTTGAGCATGTAAAAAAGATAAGTAGGAACACATTATTAGTAGCATTTAAAGCAGAATATAACATTTCTGATGATATGCTTGTTAAGAAGGCTAAAGAATATCTTGATCTAGTGAATGCTGATTTAGTCATAGCAAATGATGTTGGACGCGCTAATGCGGGGTTTAATGTTGATACCAATGAAGTATTTATAGTAGGAAAACAAGGCTTAATAACACATATACCACTCTCACCTAAAAAAGTTATTGCGAAGAAAATCCTGAATATTGTGAAAGAAATGATAAATAAAGAATAACACTCGTAATTCAAGACCATTAAGTTTTACTCTTTAAGTTTGTAATGATCTTTTGATGGAAATGCCATGTTTTTTACATCATCAACATACTTTCTTAATGCATCTCTTATGATCCCTTTAAGATCAACATAACGTTTTGCAAAGTATGGTATGTTTTCAGAAAGACCTAACAGATCATGAATCACTAATATTTGACCATCACAATAAGGTCCAGAACCTATTCCTATTGTTGGTATGCTTAACTTTTCAGTTATTTTTCTTGCAACATCCGCATAAGTATTTTCTATAACTATTGAGAATGCTCCAGCATTTTCTAATTCTAATGCATCGTTTATCAATTTTTCCTCATCTTTTCCCATCACCTTATAACCACCAATTTGTAAATATCTTTGAGGAGTTAATCCTATATGTCCCATTACTGGTATTCCAGCTTTTACTAGTGCCTTAACAGTGTTTACCATTTCTGCGCCACCTTCAATTTTTACTGCATCAGCTCCTAGCTTAATCAACTTTCCAGCATTGTATAATGCTTTCTCAATTGAAATTTCATAGCTCATGAAGGGCATGTCAGCAATTATTAATTGAGGTGGATTTGCACGAACTACAGCTTTTAAATGATGCGTTATCTCACTCATTTTAACTGGTAGTGTTGAAGAATAACCTAGAACAACCATTCCTAACGAATCACCAACTAAAATACTATCTATATCAGTTTCACTAATAATTTTAGCAGTCGGGTAATCATAAGCAGTAATCATTACAATTTTCTCCTTTCCCTTCTTTTTTAGAAAATCTTTAATAGTTTTTCTCATTAAGGTCGTAGTAATCTAATATTCAAAAATTTATAAACCTACAGTTTTTGTAAAACACGTGTTTGGTATAATAGGACTCGGAGCTGTTGGTACTTTAATCGCACATTTTTTAAACAATGCTGGATATACACCATTAGTTATTACTAGAACCAAGTATGATGAAGTCTTCTTTAACGAAGAGAAGATACAAGTAAAGTATGTCAATGAATTAAATAATATAAGATACACATTTGTAACTGTAAAAGCTTATGATACACCAAAAATATTATCATATTTGAAAGGAAAAGTAATAGTTATACAAAATGGTATCGGAGGATATGAATTAATTAAAGAACATCACATTAATTCCTATCCCGCAATTTTAACCTATGGTTTAGAGAGGAATAGCAATAAAGTAAAATTAAATGGTATTGGTGAAATAATCTTACCTCTAGAAGCTACAGAATATGATGAGATAGGTGAAATACTTAAAATTGGTGGTGCCAATATAAAATTAGTAAAAGATATACAATCATATAGATGGTTAAAATTAGCTATAAATTGTGTAATAAATCCATTATCAACACTTTTTAAAATAAAAAATGGTGACATATTAAGAATCCCCGAAGATCTACTAATAAGTATAATAAATGAAGTTAAAAATGTTGCAACACTTGAAAAGATAAACCTCCCATTAGATCCCTATGAAGAATTAAAAAGAGTCATAAGCATTACTAAGGATAATAAATCCTCAATGCTTCAAGATATAGAAAAAGGTAGAAAAACTGAAATAGATTATCTAAACGGGGCGGTAGTTAAATATGGAAACAAATACAATTACAGACCAATACATAATGAGATCTTATGGAAAATGATAAAAACACTCGAAACACTAAATGCAATAAAAGAGCCTCTCTAACAAATTTTTAATACTCAGAATAATTCTCCTTTAATAATTTCATAGTGTTAACACGTTTAGATATGCTAATAAAAATTTATAATGGATATCACTTAAAACGTCTGTGGTAGAAGTAGCAGTACCTATAAGCATATCAGGCATATGGTACCCAGTAATCTCTAAAAATCCAGAAGAATCTGGATCTATAGGTTTAACATTAGTTTTAGAACCCTATATAATATCAGAAATAAAGAAAAGTAATACTGCAGTCATTTATTTTAACGGAAGAAAAATAGACTTACCCAATTTAACCATTCTAAAAGCAAAATTAGGGAACTTTGAAATGAATGTCATTTCTCAGGTACCTCTTGGATATGGTTATGGTGTAAGTGGTGCATTAAGCTTAGCATACGTATTAGGAGCAAAGGAATACTTAAACATCAAAGAAGAGGATGCTGTAAAGATAGCTCATATAAGTGAAGTGATTACAGGAAATGGTTTAGGAGATGTAATATCACAATATTATGGTGGAGGATTAGTTTATAGAAAGAAACCAGGAGCTCTAAGAATAGGAGAGATTGAAATTATTAAGTTAGACTGGGAAGACATCTACTCCAAACCTTTAGAAACAATGCCAACACAAATATTGATTAAAACTCCAAATCCCAAAGCTTTAGAATATATAGAAGAATTCCTCAAAGAAAAAACATTAAAGAAATTTTTTGAAATTTCAAAGAAATTTACTGAATCATTAGGGTTCAAATCACCGTACATCAATTCTTTCAGAAAGAAGGGAGTAATAGTTAAATTAGGGGCGCCGGTGTCAGAAATATGGATAAAACACAAACCAGCCCTACGAGGAGCATACATTATTTAATACCAGAAAATCATCCAAGAAGAGAATCATTAATCATTAGGGAGAAATTAGTTGATGCAATGATGAAAAATATTATAGTACCACAAGGTTTAATAGCTCATGGACGTGGAGAATGCTTTGATTATCTCATCGGTGAAAAGACGCAGGAATTCGCTGAAAAAGCCATTATTGCAGCAGCATCAATGTTATTATTATCGAAATACCCAGTAATTTCTGTAAATGGTAATACAGCAGTACTAGTTGCTAAAGATTTAGTAAACCTTGCAAAAAAGTTAAACGCAAAACTTGAGGTAAATCTATTTTATAGAACTGAAGAGCGAGAAAAAATGATAGCAGAATTATTAAAGGAAGCAGGCGCATCAGAAGTATTAGGAGTAGGTGAAGACGCATCAGCCACAATACCTGAACTCTTTAGTGAAAGAAGAAGGGTAAGTAAGAGAGGTATTCTAATTGCTGATGTAATACTTCTTGGACTTGAAGATGGTGATAGAACTGAAGCTCTAATAAAAATGGGTAAAAAGGTTATAGCGATAGATCTAAATCCACTCTCTAGAACAGCCATGGCAGCATCAATAACCATAGTTGACAATATAACAAGAGCAATACCAATACTAAACCAGAAAGTAGAGGAGCTTAAGGGAAAAAGTAGAGTTGAACTTGAGAATATTGTTAATAAATATAATAATAAAGAAATTCTTTCTGAAGCCTTAAAATTCATAAGTTTAAGACTTAATCAACTTTCTCAACAATTATTTCAAAAATGAGTATTGTATAAAATAAAAATATTTATCAGAGTATTATTCCATAGTTGTGTGGAGTGATAAGTTATGGAGAGTGTAAGGAAGGTTACATTGAGTAAAAAGATGTATATATCTGATATTATTTCTAAGGATGAGGGATTAGATGTTGAATTATTGGGTTGGGCTGAAAATGTGAGAGTTCATGGTGGTTTAACGTTTATTAATTTAAGAGATAGTACAGGATCAATTCAAATAGCAATTAGGAAAAATGTTGTGGGTGAAGAAGTTTATAATAAAATAACACAATTGGATAGGGAATCATCATTAAGAGTTATTGGTACATTAAGGCGAGATCCTAGGGCTCCTGGTGGTGTTGAAGTTAGTGCAAAATCTGTTGAAATAATAGGTGTGTCTCATGATTTTCCAATAAAGAAGGGTGTTGGTAAAAGGTTTTTGCTTGATCATAGGCATCTACAGCTTAGGAGACCTAAGGCTATTGCAGTACTTAGAATTAGGGAGACTGCAATAAAAGGTTTTAGAGAGTGGTTTGAAGCTAATGGTTTTGTAGAGGTGCAGGCACCAATATTTATTACTGCGGCTGTTGAAGGGGGAGCCACATTATTTCCTGTTAGGTATTTTGGTAAGACTGTATATTTAACTCAAAGTTCTCAATTTTATTTAGAGGCTGCTATTTTTGCATTTGAACGTGTTTATGCGTTAGAACCATCTTTTAGGGCTGAAAAATCTAGAACTCCAAAACATTTAACTGAGTTCTGGCATCTAGAGGCAGAAGTAGCGTTTGCCAATCATGATGATATAATGCGTGTTGAAGAGGAACTAGTATATCATGCAGCTAAAAAAATTACTGAAGAAAGGAGACGTGAGCTTTCAGTATTAGGAAGGGATAATTTTAAGATTTCTGAACCTCCTTATCCAAGAATTACTTATGATGAAGCTTTAGATTTACTCGCGTCAAAGGGTATTTCAATAAAGTGGGGTGATGATTTAGGAGCTGAATCTGAAAAAGTATTGGCGAATAGTTTTGATACGCCATTTTTTGTGACAAAGTTTCCTGTTTCTACTCGGTCATTTTATCATATGCCTGATCCTCAAAGGCCAGAAGTTACACTATCATCAGATTTTTATGCACCAGGTTTAGGTGAAATAACGAGTGGTGGGCAAAGAATTCATGATTTAGATTTACTTCTCAAAAAGATTAAAGATTTTGGACTTAAGCCAGAGGATTATGAATGGTATCTTGATCTTCGTAGATATGGTTCAGTACCGCATGCAGGCTTTGGTCTTGGGATAGAGAGGTTTATAAAATGGATAGCTGGTCTTCCACATGTTAGGGATGCGACCATGTTTCCAAGAACACCAACGCGAGTATATCCTTAGGTGGTAGGCTTGACGTTTTGGCATTATTTTATTAAAGATATTGAAAGGCTTGTTAAGCATGAGGCCCGTATGATGGGATTAAAAATAAATAGCAGATCAGCAAGATATTTAGGTTTAAAAGCTTATTATCATACAGTACGGAGTGAAAACTCTGCCGATGAAGTTGAAAAACAGCTTATAGAAAACTTTAGTGAACTTATTTATTATATACAATCACAATTATTTACACTTTATAGTCAAGCTAATATTTCAAGAAGTCTAAATGATTTAGGTGACTTTGATGCTGGCTAATTCAAACAATGATATACCATTCATCTATAAGTTACCAGAACCTCTTAATAAAAATGAAGTGAAAGCAAAACTTGAGAATCGTGGTATAGCATTTACTGAGACTATTTTTCAGAACTATAATGCTTTAGAGTTATACCTTAAGGATATAAACGCAAGAGTTGTGATAATTCCGGAAAATGAACCAATGGTAATAGTTTGGTCAAATGGTAATATAAGAATAGCAAATCAAGCATATGAAACAATACGCAGTATGCTCTATACAGTACAGCAGAATGTTAAAGTCATAGCATTTCTTTTTACTGATAAACATTACATAGTTGAACGTTCAAAAACAAAAAACGTTATGATAAAAATCTTTTTAGGAAATCCAATAGCAATGGTAGGTATACTAATCTTGATAGCCACTATAGGATTTTTCTTTTTAGGATTCTATTTACCTATAGTCTTAGTATTAGGACAATTTATGATTTTGTTAATATCGGATAAAATATTATTAAGGATGAGTGATTACATGATAACAGAAGATGATCGTCATGCACATATTGTTGAATGTTTAATACCGGATAATGAATATGCAAAAAGTTTAACAATCATATCTAAAAATAAGGTGGAGATTAAGAGGGAAATTTATGAGCAAACGTTGAAAATAAATAATAAAATTGATACTTCAATAATATCAAGCATATTAAATAAGTATGGTATAAACGTTATAGATGTTAAGGTTACTAGCATTGATGTTTATAAGTTAGTTGATGAAGTAAGAAAAAGCTTTAATATTAATATGCCCAAGGTTACATTAATGAATACAACAATCTCTAATGCTGCGGCATCAGGAATATCAAAAAAGCATGCTATAATAGTGATAACCATAGGCCTACTCATGTCATTAAAGGAGGATGAAATAAAAGCTGTTCTTGCACATGAATTTAGTCACATAGTTAACCATGATCCAATGATAATCTCATCAATATTCTCTCTTGAATACTTGATAAGAATATTTGTAACTTTGAACATTCCAATTTTATTAGGCTATTTATATTTGATTTTCTCATTCACCACAGTATTCTTCATAGCAAAGTTTTTTGAAGAAAGAGCTGATTTAATGGGCGCATATTATATAAACAATACTACCTCCCTTAAAGAAGCTTTAAAACGTATAGGGTACAGAAGACTCATGCTAGAAAAAGATAATGCATCCAGAGTATATGCATGGTTAAAATGGTTTGATGCTCATCCACCCATATCATACAGGATAGAGCGTTTAAATAAAAATGTTACAAAAGAAGATCTTTCATTAAAAAATATAGCACGCGAATGCATATCAGATCTATTTAATAATATTAAATTCATGCTACAACCATTCCCACATTAAAACTCCTTTTATTACTTTAAAACACTCAAATTAATCCATCTTTCGAAAAATTCATTTTATGATAGTACCATGGAATATTTTGTAACTTATTGAGAATTGTTCTATAATATATTTTTGTATATGTATTGATGCACCCCAAATGTCTCTCTTTTATTTTATTATTTTGCTATCACAAAATTGGTGGTTAAAAAATGGCAAGTTTTGCAAGAAAATGGGAAAGAGAACCTAAAGAACCACTTTCTGGTAAGATAAAGGATGCCGTATACCCAGCACCACCACTAAAAAACAAGATAGACCAAGTAACTAGAAGACTTGAAACACAAACCATGAAACTAGATCAATTATATCACCGTTTACAAGAACGAGACCGCAGACTCTTTGAACAATTAGTTAATGCTTATATAAAGAATGATACTGATCGAGCTTACATGTATGCTAATGAAGTTGCTGGTGTAAGAAAAGTCGCAAAAGTAGTTCTTCAAAGTAAGATAGCTCTTGAGTCAGTAATCCTCAGACTTGGCACAATTAAGGAGATAGGTGATGTTGTAGCAGCAATTGAGCCAGCCATAGGTGTTGTAAACACTGTTAAGAGACAACTAATAGGCATATTACCTGAAGCTGAAAGAGAATTAGGTGATATAGGTGAAGCACTTACAACAGTTTTAACTGAGGCAGGTGAAATCTCAGGAGTACAATTTGGAGCTTTCGGACCCCAGAGTGAAGAGGCTGAAAAGATACTTAAAGAAGCACAAGCTGTTGCAGAGAGTAGAAGTAAAGAATTTACCGAACTTCCAAGCCCAGAGAAGGAAAAGGGTTCTTCAGCTACATAAGGTTGGTGCAGTTATGGACGCCGCTACCTATAAATGGGTCTTAGCGGCGGATGACCATAAGTTAAATAATAGTTTTTCTTATTTTTTCTTTTTTAATTTTTTTAAGCTCATCTCATCTCATTTCTCCCTTATTATTGGAGGAGTGTGATTAGTATGGTAACTTTTTTAAGAAGAAAACGTGATCTTAAAGAAATTATTAATGATACTATAGCAAGACTCAGAATTTATATTTCACGATTAGAATTAACTAAATATAGATTGCGGAAGAAAGAGAAAGAAATGTTTGATAGAGTAGTGGCAGCCCAATCATCAGGAAATACTCAATATGCTACCATTTATGCCAATGAGACTGCTGAATTACGAAAATTGGTTAAGTCAATCGAGAGTGCGAGTATTTCATTAGAACAACTTCTATTAAGACTTGAAACAATCATGGAATTAGGTGATGCTGCTAGCTTACTCTCATCATTACAAGGTATTATAAGTGAAGTTCGTAATGTTTTACCTCAAATAGCACCAGAACTCGATACTCAACTTGACACACTATCTAATGCTGTATTTGAACAATTAAGCGCAAAATATCCAGATGTATTAATGTCAACACCACATGCAGATACAAATGATATGGATATAAATGAAATATTAAAAGAAGCATCCATGGCTGCAGGGAATATGATAAAGGAAAGAATTTCATTACCAGAACCACCAATGGCATCAAAAGAAAAGATTACTGATAAAATTCAAAAAGTTGCTGAATCAATTAGTATTGAAGAAGGGCACTTATCAAGATCTGAAAAAAGTTCAAGCATACAAAATAAATCTATAAACGTAAGAACTGAAAAACTTCTTTCGCTAGAAGATAAAGTATACTTATGGATCTTAGAGCATAATGGTGAACTCAACGTTCCTGAATGTGCTAGAAACTTAGGTATTACCCCTGAAGATGTAAAAAAGGCTGTTGATACATTAAGTCGTGCAGGAAAGTTAAGGATTGAGTAAATATTAGGAGGAGTACTAAATGTATGCCGGTAAAGAGCTACTAGACAATGCAAAAATATATGCATCTAAAGCTATAGAGTACGAGCAAAAGAAACAATATAACGAAGCCATTAAATATTATAGACGAGCAATAGATTCTCTAACAAGGCTAATTGATCTTTATCCAGATAGTATTATGAATAAAAATTATGCATATTATATCATGTTATATAGAAAAAAGGTTAATGAGCTTGAAAATCTAATAGAAGAAAATGAGGGAAATAGTTATGAAGGAGGTTATGAATCTCAAGAAACTAGTTCTGATTCAGAATATATTTTAGAGGAAAAACCTAACGTGAAATGGGAAGATATTATAGGTCTTGAGGATGCAAAAAGAGCAATTATGTATTCAATCGTATATCCTATAAAAAGACGTGATTTATTTCCATTGGGTTGGCCAAGGGGAATACTTCTTTTTGGTCCTCCTGGTTGCGGTAAAACTATGTTAATGGCTGCTGTCGCAAATGAAATTAATGCAACAGTAATGCTTATAGATAGTTCAAATGTTATGTCCAAATGGCTTGGCGAGTCAGAAAAAAATATCGCAAGAATTTTTAGGGAAGCAAGAAAGTTAGAAGCTCAAAATAAACCAGTTATAATTCTTATTGATGAAATTGATGCCCTTGCCTCTTCACATTTTCAAGAAGTTGGCGGTGAAACAAGAATGCGTACTCAACTTCTTAAGGAAATGGATGGTTTAATAGAAAAGTATAGAGATCGATTAATATACGTAATTGGAACAACCAATAAACCATGGATGCTGGACGAAGCATTCATAAGACGTTTTCAAAAAAGGATACTAGTCCCTCCTCCAGATTTTAAATCTCGCATAGAATTGTTTAAATTTTATACTTCAAGACTTAGGTTAGATTCTTCCGTAGATTTTGAAGAATTAGCTAAAATGACAGATGGATACTCTGCAAGTGATATTTTAGATGTATGCAGAGATGCACATGCAAGAGTTATTGAGGAGTTCTTTGAGCGCAATAATGGTAGAGGGGAACCCAGGAATATTACAATGGATGATTTCAAAGTAGTGATTAGGAATAGAAAACCAAGTATAACTAAAGAATTAATTGAACGATACCAAAAATGGTTTGAGCAACATAAAGCTCTTTAAAAAAGAATATTCAAGGGAAAGTTTATATTTTTATTTAACGTTTCTTTCTTAGGTTAAGTTAAATGATGAATATTAAGAATCAATCAATTGATTATCTAAGAGAAAAGTTAATTGAGCTAAATGAGAAAAATAATACTCGCATCGAAAAAAGAATGAGTAAAATTGGCATTAATAAAATTTCTCTACCTAAGAGTTCATTAATATTCGGAATAATTCTTGTAAATCTTATTGATAGACAAAATAATACTCATTATATTAACAACAAACCTTTACATTTAGCATGGAGTTTAATGAACAAAATTGGTGATATAGCTGAATCTCTTGATCAATACACTGATGAAGAGCATATCTTCTTGGCTTTCGCAACAATTAAACAGGCAAAAAATATGGATGAAACACAAATACGTAACATGTCCCTAGCATTAAGTATAGCAGCACGATGGATAATTAATAGTAATCCAGAAGATTTAACAAACTTTGCATGGAACCTTGTAAACGAGATAAAAATGAATATTAATTCATATCCTAATAATGAGATAAACCAAAAAAGAGAAATAATAAACAATATTATTTTAAATGGTAAACCCAATTCACAAAAAGATGCTATAAAGATACTCCGCTACGCATTAAGCGCTTTACCAAGTTGTGATTTAGAATTCGCAGACATAGTTATTTGGCAACTAATACAAATTTATGGATTATGGAATAACATTAATAACGAAATCAGAATACCAGTAACTAATTCATTATTAAGACCACTAACTGAATTAGGATTTATTAATTATAAAGATATTGAAATGTTAAGCAAAGAAGAACTTTCAGCACTAATAGGGAAGATCAGTATTAAATTTTTCCCTGAAACCCCGCACATACTCTCAGCATTAGAACTCGTAGGAAAATATTGGTGCCTTGAAAATAATAAACATTGTTCAACATGCCCACTATACGTAGTTTGTCCAAGATTAATTTAACACTACTATAAAAAATTTTAGTTAACTACTAAGCGTAATTTATACGAATTCATTTTTAATATCGTTAAAATTTTATCAGAGTAAACTGAATATGCAAATTTTTATCATAAAATTTTATGTCATACTACACAATTAACTATAAGTAATCTTTTTGCAGTTCTTATAACGCTGAGGTGCTAACTAAATGCCAATGATAGTCAGCTGTCACGCATGCGGTCATATATTATATTATGATACTGAAGAAGCAATAGGTCCAATTGATGTAATTAGGAGATATAGTATTAATGGACGCTGTCCAAGATGCAGAACCAAACTCTCACCAGAAATCCCAAGAAAAATAATAATAGAACCGTCAAGAACAATAAACAGCAGAAAGAACATCGCATTAAGATACTGGTACCTCACAAAATCGCGCAAAACCGAAACATTACTGCACAATAGAAAGAAATAGTCTCCTTCTAAATTACGAAAATAAATTATACCTTTACATATAAAATTTTATCCAATACTCATAATTCCTAAGGAATTATTTAGAGAATGAGAATGCTTTAATGAGAAGGGTTAGACCGAAAAGGAATTCTCCGATAGCGTATAGTTTTAGAAAAGTCTGGAAACCCACTCTTGAGATTATCATGGCTACTATGAAAGGACTTATTACCCCGGTTAAGGGGCTTAGAAGCTCTAAAGATGAGAAGTATGTTGTGTATGATACGTTTAAACTTTTAATGTATATGTGAAGATTGGGAATAAATATTGATGGGGTTATTCCTGATAAGACTAACGCTATGAATACTAAGAACGTGTGTATTTAACTAAGTGATAACGTGATGTAGGATAATGCTAGGATACATAGAGAAGTTCCCATGAGGGTTAATGGTTTAAACACTTTATCCGACATACGTCCCATAATGGGACTTAAAATGAGATTCATGAAAGAGCCTATGGAAAGAGCTAAACCAACAATACTAAAGTCCTTCAA
>Ga0080004_1138768_pt1 | contig 31625 bp, 32 predicted proteins | sample WasSprMetagenome_FD_69207 | JGI IMG/M metagenome (GOLD analysis project Ga0080004, IMG submission 69207) | Sulfidic aquatic microbial communities from Washburn Spring, Yellowstone National Park, USA - WS (SPADES assembly) (version 2) | ecosystem: Environmental > Aquatic > Thermal springs > Hot... | reverse complement strand
CGCGAGGAACAGTATGGCCACCAGCACGGCTAGTGCCAGCCAGAACTTCCTCAGGAACAGCAGTATCATGAACAGGGCTATGAGGACCATGAGCAACAGCACCTTCCAGGGCAACACGAAGCCCACTGACGGCATGCCGGCAAAGGGCATGAAGAACCTAGAGCCCCTCAGGAAGGATGCGGGTGCCAACCCCGTGCCGTTCTCCAAAATCACGTATATTGTTGTGGAGGCGTCCGTCACGTTATTCCTGCCGGACGGGTGGACCAAGGATACGTTCAGGTCGAGGGAGTGGTAGGGCATCTGCAACGGCACAGCGACTTGGGTGTAGTTCAGGCCCAGCGTGCCGGAAGCATAGAGGCTCCCGTTCCTAGAGTCCCTCAGCTCCCAGAAGCCATTGCTGGCTGTGGTGAACGCCACGAAGGATATGTTCACCCTTTCGGTCGGCAACGCTGTCTTGGGGTAGGTGAGGTTCAGTATTCTCGCGCTGACTGCTGCCGTGGCTGGGGCTATGTAGAAGCTCTGGGTGTAGTCCAGCTTGTTCTCCTCCGGGTCCCTGTGGCCAACCTCTAGGGTGGCGTTGAGGCCAGTCGGCGGAACCTTGAGGAGCAGGCCGACGAAGTACTCGTCGTTTTTCACAGTGAGGAGGGAGCCGCTGGCAAGTGTTGCACCGGACGGGGTCTTCACCCTGTACCATATTGCACCGGGCGTCAGGGTTCCCGCGTTCTTTATGTGCAACTGCACGTACGCCTGATTTATGGCGGAGCTCGGGTATTTCAGCTCCACGACCGGCTTGATGAACCCTGTCGTGTAGACGTTGAAGGAGTAGCTCTCGTGCACAAGTTGCCCGTCGGACACCGACACAGGCAGGGAGAAGGAGTGCTCCGGAACCTCTATCGGGATGTACACGGTTGTGCTGGCCCCTGCGTCCAAGTGAACGGTCTTCGAGGAGTTGCCCACCCTGACTATTGCGTCCCCCGCTGTTGAGCCTGTGTTCTTCAGCACCATGGTAACGTTCATCAGCTTGTGTGGCTTGGCGAACTGGTCGTACTTGAGGGAGTCTATCCAGAACACGGGGCCGGACTTGTCCACCTTCACGGTGACGGTTATCCTGTTTGACGGCTGGCAACACCCTCCCCCGCTCGGGACGGCCCAAGCCAGAAACACGACGTCGTGGGAGGGCATCGTGAAGTTCACGGAATAGGGCGAAGCGTGGTAACTTTCGTGCAGGAGGTCGACGCCGGGGGCCACGTTTATGGACGTGTCGGCCCTTCCAGCCAATATCGTGCAGTTTGAGTAGAAGGTTATCGTGCCCCGCTGGCCGGGCTTCAGGGATGATGGTGCACTGGCGGAGAGGGAGCAGTGCTCGAGCTCCAAGTTGGGGTCTATCACGAAGGGTATGCTCTCCCCCGGTATCTCCCCTCCCTTCCCCGTGGTGTAGCCCATCGGGGAGAACGGGTAATACAACTTTCCGGACGGGGACAACACAGTCTGCACGTTGCCCAAGAAGTATGGAGGAATAGCGCTCGGGGGTATCCCCAGCAGGTTGAACATCTCATACACGGAGGACACGTCAACCTTGTAGAGCACGACCGTCCTCTTGGTGTAGTCGACGGGGCAGTCCTGTGCCACCCTTATATTGTAAGTCTGGCTGCTGGGGGGCTTCAGCACGTAGGTGAACGGATATCTGGAGGAAGGCGGTATGTTATAGGCGGTTATTGCGGCGAAGTCCCCCAGAGTGCTGCCCGACGTATACATGGGGATGTACACGCTGACCATGGCGTCCAGCTTCTCCTTGTTCACGACCCAGAACGTCCCGGCAACATACCCGCCGGGGGGTGCCGCCTGCGTTGTCAGGGTGTATATCTCCGGCAACGGGAGGATCTGTTTGACTGGGCCGAAGAGCGCCGAGGACACCGTGACCGTGTAGTCCTGCTGGAACAGCACCTGTCTGGTGTCCTTGTCCTTCACCAGAACCCTATAAGTTGTGGTTTCGGAGCTCATCTGCCATAGTGCCTCCATTATCTGGTCGCTGTGTGGGGCCACGGTGTAGGTGGCGTTGTCTATTGTGTACCAGTACCAAGGACCCTCGGTGGTCAATTGGGTGTACTTCTGGACGGCCATCTCCAGCCTAACAGCAACATCCTTGCCGTTGTGTGCCTTCAGGCTGGACTTAAGTATATCGCCGGGTCTGGCGGACGCCGGAGGGGAGTCCAAGACGGATATGGTAACCACGGCGGGCTCCGTCGTCGTTGTTGTTGTGGTCTGGTTGGGCGCCGTTACTTGGCCCCACTGGCCGGGCCACCACTCGTACAGGTAGATCCAAGGGCAAGCAGACGGGGTCGCCTCCTCAAAGGACACGGGTTGCACGGTCAAGCTTTTGGAGAACAGCACGTTTCCGGCGTAGTCCTCAAGCGTCATCGACAGCTGCTGGGTGCTGGAACCCATGATGAAGGAGTAGTATATCGGGTAGGAGTTGTACGGCCCCATCGTGAAGGTTCTGGTGTGAACCTCCTGCGACCCGTTGTACAGGTGGAAGGTGAGCGTCACGGGGGAGGGAAGCCTGTTCCTCAGCGTCAGTGCCAAGGTTACCGTGCTGCCCGGCACCGCCCTAGATGTCAGGTTTGCCAGCTCTACAACGAAGGCGTCGGGCGGGAGGTATGGGGTCACCACTATCTTCTTGGAGAATATTTCTTCAGTCCCCCTAGTGAGCGTTACGTACAGCTCCTCCCTGTAGGTCGGTACTACAAAGGTGTAGTATATGTTTCTCCTCCCGTTCGGGGGGACTGAGAAAGTTTGATCCCACAGGACGTCGGTGGAGTTTGCGACCGATATCCTCAGGTCTGCACTGGCGCCGCCCGTGTTCGCCACGGTCATCACAACCCTGCCCGTGGAGCCCGGCGGCCCAAACTCGGTGGCGTTGAAGTAGGTTACGAGCACGGATGGCCTTGAGGTTATGTTCGCCTTCAGGCTGACCGAGTCGCACACGGAGGGGAGGGAGCAGACCCTGAGCTCCAGAGGCATGTAGGAGTACCAAGAGGAGAGGGGCCTAGCCGGCAGGTAAACGTCGAACAGGACGCTGTCGGTGAGGTTGGCCCTCCCAGATGCCAGAATTATTTTGTTGCCCCAGCCGGCCTCGGTCAGCACGTCCAGCCTCACCGGCCCGGAGGAGTTTCCCCTGTTCACCACGCTCACCTTTATCTCTCCCTGCCTGCCGAGCTCGAACTCGGATATTTCGTAGCCGACTATGCTGGGCACGGGGTAGGCGTTGACCACCTTCACAGCCCAGCTTTCCGAGTCGGTTATTCCGGCCGATGAGTAGACCACGGCGGAGATGTTGAAGCTGTTTTTGTCCTTCGGCGGCGTGACGTCGCAGTAGGAGGTCTTCCTCTCCATGTTGTTCATTGAGAAGGAGCTCCTGCAAACCACGTTGCCGTCCACCGACCAGTTCACGTAAATGTTCCCCGTGGAGCCCACGTTTACCACATCTACCGAGAGCCTAGGCACCTCCTTGGCCCTTACCTCGGCCGGCACGGAGGAGCTTAGGATCGCCCCTTGGGGCTGGTAGCTTCTGGCTGGAACTACCACGTAGGCGTAGTCGTAGCCGTTGCCGAACGGGTAAGACCTCACGAGCAACTTTACCGGCCCCGACGGCATCGTGAAGGAGTATTCGGCTTTTCTCTCGTCCCCGTAGTTCATCTGGAAGGATCTTGCGTTAAGTATCTGGCCCGTGGGCGAGACGAACTCCACGTTGCACGTCCCTGCCGAGCCTATGTTCCTGATGGAAACTGAAACCGTTGCCTCTGAGCCGCTGGGCACGCTCTCCGGGTAGCTGACACTAAAGAGGGGGCATATCGGCCCAGCCGGTAGCTTCACCACTTCGACTGTTACCGGAGTAGCAAGCAATGGCGTGGCGCAAAGTGACACAAGGAGGAGCAGAATTGAAAAAATCCTCAAGCTTTCCATTTCACTCACCCTCCTTCTTCTTTCCAAACAGCCTCCTGAAGAACTGCGTGAATCCCGGCCCCTTGGGCCACCACAGCGGCCTCCTCGACGGGATTCTTAGGTAAGATGGTCCCCTCCTAGCCTTGCCCTCGGCCAGCTTGCCCTTCACCTTCTCCCCTAGGGCCTCGCCGTAGAGGGAGATCGACCCGTAGATTCTGGAGGTCAACTCCACCTTCTTGGCGACCTCCTTCGGCTTCTCCTCGGCCAGCTTTGCGGCCTTCTCCGCCTCCTTCTCCTCGCGAACTATCTCCTCGGCCCTCTTCTGGATCTCCCTATAGAGGGGTACCGTCACCTTCTCCTTCCATATCCTCCCAAACAGCCCAGGCTTCTTCGCCCTGCTCACGACCAGCTCCTTCCTCTCCTCGCCCGTTACCCCCCTGACCTTCTTCAGCCTGATGGACACCTTCTCCCCGGCCTTTAGTGCCTTGGCCGCCCTGCTCAGCTGGGCCGAGTGCCTGAGGCGCTCCGCCAGCTCCCTGCTGGTGACCGGTAGCGCGGCTGCGGCCTCCTTCACCTCGGGCGCCTTTGTCGCCAGCCTCTGGGCAGCCTCCATCGCCTTGTACTCCTTCACGGCCGCCCTAGCGGACTCCTCTATGAACCTCTGGACCTCGGCCTTCTCCTTGGTAACCTCGGCCTTGCCCGCCTTCATTGGCTTGAACACGGCCGATATGCCGGAGAACACGTCCATGCCCGCCGTGCCGGCCATCACGTCCATTATGTAGGCGAAGCCCAAGATGAGCACGGAGGACGCCAAGACGGACCAAGAGCCCAAGGTGGCGAACACCATCCTGAGGAGGTAGGCAACCGCGGACGGGGACGGCACGGTCGCGTTTGAGCCCACCTCCACACCCAGCCTTTCTCCAGCTGTCGGGGCCGTCCCGGACGGCTGGGGTTGCTCTATGGTTCCGCCCAAGTTCTCCCCCTGAAACAGGGTTATGTAGTGCGTGCCTCCCCCGCCTCCCCCGTACGCCACCGCCGAGGGCAACGCACCCCTTATGGGGGGCATTATAGTGTTTATCACCGTGGAGGAGCCCGGAAATATCCTGTCGGCGGTCTGCACCATCTCGTCGTAGTAGCCGGACGCACTAGCTACCTCTGGGGGGTAGGTCACCCCTATAAACTCCCCGATGTTTAGGCCCAGCGGGGGGAAAGCGAGGGTGACCAAGACGTATAGTGCCAGAATTTTCATCAGGTTGTCGGGTATGTCGCGCTTGCCCGAGAACAGGCCCAGAACTAGGAGGAAGAGGATTATCCCGGCCGGGGCGAGGAGGCCGAAGGACGCCGCCGCCAAGGCGTCCAGCAACTGGTCTATCCCGCCGGCGATGCCCCCGTAGGCGACCGAGCCCGCCCTTATGCCCAAGTGTGCCAAGAGGTAGAGGTACGCCACCCTCGCGAAGGCGTCCCTTATTCCGGTCGCCCTCTTCGCCACCCCCAGTAGGGCAGCACCGAAAAAGAGGAGGGCCATGCCCGCGACCAAGTAGTACAGCCTCTCGGCGGACATGCCGGCGACAGCGTAGCCGAAGATTATCGCCTCCGCCACGAGGGCACCCAGAAGGTAAGGTATGTACTTCCCGCCAAACACGAAGTAGTACAGGACGAAAAGGACGAACAGCGACGGGAGGACGCCGAACACCGAGGCAGAGAGGAGGAAGAGCAACGGCCCTATGGCCAGTGCGTACGCCGCACCTATGAGGAGGGGTATCACCTTCGTGAGGAAGGCTATCAGGATGGCCAGCCCGCTGACCACTAGGGACACGCCGGCACCAACTGGGCCGCCGAGGGCGTACCCCACGACCGCGGATATGACGGAGGCGACGAAGTTGTAGAGTAGCCAAGCCAGACCCCACACGACGGGGTTGAAGAACATCGCCAGAATCAGGGCCGGGACGAAGAGGACGATCGTCCTCGCGGAGGGGGGAACCACCGGGTTGACTATGAACAGGAGCGTCAGCACAAGCAGGAAGAGGGAGGTGAAGAGGCCGGGCCTAGCTATCAACAGGGTCACCTAGACAGATAAAACATGGCCACCAGTGCCGCCGAGGCCAGAAGGAGGGTTGCAACCAGAGGAGGGAGGGATATTGAAGTTACAAGTATGTCCGTTGCCGAAAGCGCGACGCCGAAGGCCGCTACCTTCAGGTGTTTTTTCTCCCCCCTCTTTACGCTCGCTATGAGGACGACGGAGAAGGCAACCAAGAGGAGCAGGAGGAAGAGATCCATCTCAACCACCCGCCAGCCCTAGGAGCACCCAGACGGCTATGGAGAACACGGCCAAGTAGAGCAGGGTGGAGAAGGCGGCGACGGGGGTTGGGAGGAAGTAGAGGGCGTAGACCGACGTGGCCACCAGCAGGGTCCTTATCCCGGTTCTGGAGATCAGGTACACGGTGAACAGTATGGCCACAGTCCCGAGGAGGAAGCCCGCCATGGCCGCGTGGATTAGGCCCCACCAAGCCGGGAAGCGAATCCAAGTCAGTATGCCCGCTTGGTTGAGGTAGTACAGCCCCTCGTAGATGGCGAACAGGGCAACAGCGACGCCGGACACCTCCACCACCAGCTTCCAGCCGGCGTACCTCCCCAGAATGAGGTATATGCCGAAGGAGGCAAGTGCCAAGCCGAACGACAGATACGTGGCGTACTGGCCGAACTGGGCGAACGGGAAGACCCCCGCACCTCCCTTCAGGAGCAGGTCTATCGTGACCACAAACGCCACAAAGGCGTAGTAGTCGGGCCTGCCGGGCCTGAAGGAGTAGTGGAGGACGCAGAAGAGCAACACGGGCACCTCCAGACTTCTGGCCGCGTCCATCAGGTCCCTCCAAGCGCTCGGCCAGTTGACGTAGCCGGACCAGCCAAGGAGGTCTAGTGCGTCGTTTATCACCACCAGAAGCAGCAGGGCGGAGGCGAACCATATCACGTAGTCGAATATCTCCAGCTGCGCGCTGTACTTCAGGATGTCCGACCTCTCCCTCAGAAAGCCACTAATCACGGACACGCCGCCGCAGAGGCCCAAGAACATGGACAGGGCCACCTGCCCTAGGGCCGCCAGAAGGTAAACTGCGGCGACGAGCACGAGGACGCCCGTGAGGAAGTTGACCATGTACTTTCTGACTGACATCAGCAAAAAGGGGAAGGCCAAACTTAAAATACTTTTAGTTTAAAAGAAGCTACTTCATTACATAGATTATGAGCGTGGGGAGGAACATGGCGAGCCACAGGTAGGGCTTCTCTTTCGCTATCTTGGCCCCGTCCAGAGGGGGGAACGGCAGGAGGTTGCTTGCGGCGTACCAGACGTTCGGGTACACGAGTATGAGGACGCTCCTGTCCCAGTAGGACACGACCAGGGCGGATAGTGCCATGACTATGTTGGCCAGAGGGCCAGCCACGACGCCCTTCAGCGAGTCCACCTCGGCGTAGCCTGTCAGTATGAAGGGAAACTTCAGGTAGGCGCAGAGGAGGGACAGAATGCTGAAGAGGGGGGAAAAAACATACTTCCCCCTGCCGGCAACTATGTGGGCCAGCTCGTGGGGGAGGAAGACCATCGCGGTTATGAACGCGCTAGTGACAAGGCCCTCCTCGCTGAACATGCCGAAGAGGAGGCCGTGGAGGCACACGAAGGAGAACAGCATGCCGAGGAGGAGGGCAACCGAGGACCTCATAAAAAACACCTCACCTCAGCAAGCCCTTCTCGGCGTAGGAGGCGAGGAACAGGTACAGGTCTAGGAACGCGTGGGAGACTATCGCCGGCCCCAGCCCGAAGTGGAAGGCTATGGCTGAGAAAACCATGCCGACCGTGAAGCTGGATGGTATCTTGGCTATGCCGTAGGTGTGGTGGGCGAAGCCGAACAGGATGGAGAAGAACGCCGCAACCTCGAAGGGGTTGTAGTACTTCGCCAGTATCAGCACCGGAGCCCTGAATATGAGCTCCTCCAGCACCCCCGTGTTGAAGTTCTGCACCCAACTAGGCAGGAGCTCCGGCTGGGGGGGTGGAGGGCCGAACGGGTACTTAGCCTCGGCACCGAAAACGTACTCCCAGAACTCCAGAGATATCCCTGCTGCTATTATCAGGGGTATGGCGTACGCACCGCCCAAGAAGACCGTGTAAAACACGTAGTCGTAGAGGGACGAAACCTGAACTCCCCTGAGGAACATGTCGCCGGAGGACGGGCTGAAGATTATGGGGGTCACGTATGCCTCCAGCAGCGCGGCCATGAAGAGGGCCATCAGGGAGAACACGGTGGCCTTTATCACCTGCAACGTCTCCTCAAGCAGGGGCCTCCTCACCAGCTCTCTCACTATGAGGTAGAAGAGGTAGTAGGAGCAGTACGACATCAGTATGACAGCAGCGAGCTCGTACACCCCGTGGAGCATCATTATGGCCATAGTTGTCCCGGGGGGCAGGTACATGGTGACTTGGGTCACCATCCTCATGTTCCAAGACAGTATGTCGAAGGTGAACACGGGCACTAGGGAGCCCAAGAAGAACAGCACGACCCACAGGCCGACGTTGTTGGCTATGTACTCGCCCAGCAGGTAGGAGAACTCGAACTGTTGCGTGGACAGCTTCCCCAGAACGGACTTTGTTATGGGCCCCATGCTCAGGTAGAACTGTTGTGGGGGCGCGGGGCCAGCCATAAGGCCGGACACGACGCCGTAGGCCACCGTAATCAGGGTGGCGATGAGGGGAAAAGGCCTTATGGGCACTTTCCTGTCACTATCCAAACCACCACCTCCACCACGACCACCAGCGTGAGTATTATGAGCAGGATCTTGAAGAAGGTCTTGGCTGCCGAGAACATCGCGTACAGGCCGGCCAGAACTATTAGGTAGGTTATCAGCTCGGCTATCTTCGGCGGTAAACCAACCTGCTGCGGTATTACGTTGAATATGAAGTCCTTGAGCTTTACGACCAAGTTGACGAGCGACGCCAACGCCGATGTAAGCTGGGATACGAGCGCCACCAAGTCCATAACAAACCAAAGAAGCGAAAAGATAAAAACTTGATCTTTTAAAAAAATAAAAAAGGGAGGGGATTTACCACTTGGATGGCTACTTCTTGATCGCCACGTAGGCGGCTATTGCTATGAGCACCAGAACCATCAGCAGTATCAGCGTGTTGGTTGGCATGCCGGCCACGGTCGGGGACGGCTGGGCCGTAACCTCGAGCTCGGAGGATATCACCCAGTTGTAGAGCGACAGCGCGGGGGAGAAGTCCAATGGAAGGGTTGCGTTTGCCGACACGACCACCTTCGTGCCTGCCGGGCCGGCGGGAATCTTGTATATCACGTAGCCGGACGGCTCGATGTACCAAGAGTAGTCCGAGTAGGAGTACACCTTCGTCGCGTTTGCAACCTTCACCAGCGTGAGCACGGTTGGCCCAACGTCAAGCTTTATGCTCTTCCCAGCGGCTATCGGGAACGCACCTGCCTTCTTCGCCAGCGATATCTTGATTTCGTCGGAGGATACCGGCTCCACCTTTATCTCGTAGCCCGGAAACTCGACCAGCTTCAGCTTCACTTGGCTTACCAAGTTCCCGTTCTGATCCTTTATCGTGACTATGGGCATGTCGTCAACGTAGGTTCCGGAGGCGTCGTAGGTGAACGTGTAAGTCCCAGCATCGGTCACGGTTATCGTCGCCACCTTCTTCGCAGCGTCCCAAGCCACGGTCGCCTTGGGGCTGTCTGCCACTATGTCAGTTAGCGCCGTGAGGTTGTTGTACAGGCTGTACACGACGTTCGGTTGCAGGGAGGCCCTTATGGCAACCGATATCTTGTCGGTGTAGGCCTTCGGTATGTACTCGTACGGCCCCACTGGTATGGCCACGGAGGACAGCTGGATCACGGCGTCGGTCACCGTGCCGTAGGCCCCGCTGAGTGTTGCAGAACCTGAGAGCTTGCTGAGCGTTGACGGCTTGCAGTCAGCTGTTGCGGATGCCGACTTTGGCCCGTAGAAGTACACGTAGGCAGTGGTTATGTTCTGCTCGTATATCTTGTTCCCGCTGTAGAATATCTTGAGGTCTATGGGTGCGGACGAGGAAGGCGTGTATGGCTGCCCTTGGTACATGAACTTTATGTTGTAGCCGGCGAACTTGTACTGCACGGCTGAGCCCGACGCCAGCGTGGTCCCGTCCTTAAGCCTCAGGTACGGGGTTGCCGTTCCGGACAGGGAGGAGAACGTCTGGTTCACAGACCCCATCGTTATCTGAACCTTGGCGGTCGTCCCGTTTGAGGCCGACAGCGTCCCGAAGCCCCTGTGGTACGGGTATGAGGATATCTCCGTGTCCGCCACGACTGGGAAGGAGTAGGAGTCTCCCTTGTATATCCAGTACTTCGTCCTAGTCCACGTCACGTTCATGTACACGGTGTCCTCGGGGTGGATCTCCGACGGAATCTTGCCGGTGGAGTTCAGCACCTGAATCGAGAAGGTCCCGTCGGGGAGTATTGTTATTGCGGAGGATGCGTACACATACTTCCCTGAGGAGTCTATCATCTTGCTGGGCTGGTTTGCGAGGAAGCTCTTCAGCGTTATCGGATAAACTTCCAAGGTGTTTGAGCCTATGGCCGGCAGTTCTCCCACGAACTTTGCTATCTGGTTGTTAGTGTTGTTCAGCAGTATGAGCTTGTTGCCATTTGCGTCAGAGGGCCACATCACTGCACTCTTCTGTGCTGAGAGGAAGTTAAGCACAACGGGATATGCAGGCTGGCCACCGACCAGAGTCTTTGTCGGTGTGAGCTTGAGCTGAGGCGTGATGTTGAACAGGTCTCCTATGTGGGCAGAGGACGGAACGGTGGCGGAGAATGAGGCAGTAGCCTTGGAGAAGTCCTCAGCGGGGACGAAGTACACGGTGCCGAGGCTGGCAGACTGGCCAGTCCCGTAGTAGGGCGTCATGGACAGGGACAGACTGTTGGCCCCGTACAGCGACATCGTGGAGTTGGATATCGGGTACTGGAACGTGAGCGTTACCGACTGCACGCCCTTCGGGTGTATCCAGTCGCTGGTGTACAGCACCTTGGTGCCGGACAGCAGTTGCAACTTGAAGGGCGTTGCAGCGGAGCACGGAATGGTTGCCGTTACGCTACCGTTCGCGTTTATCGAGAAGAATGTAGCTGAGACGGATATGTTGCCGGAGAGCGTCGGTATCTGGTACAGGTTAGCTATTGCACCGTTGACGTCGGCACCCTTTATCGTAGCTGTCGGCGCCTGATACGAGTACACCATTATCTGGCCGTTGTAGGTTGTTATCGTGTTTGTGCTTGTGTCGTTGGCAGTAACGCTAACGGTGTAGGCGCCGGCCAAGCTGGTCGTGTTGAACCACAGGTAGTAGGGCGAGACTGTCCAAGTCGAGTTCTTGACAGGTAGTGCATTGCCCTGTGGGTCCTTCACCACCGGGTTGTATATTCTGGTGAAGCCCGACACCGTGAACTTCAGCATCACCCTGTCGCCGACCATCACCGTGGTCGGCGTGAAATTGCCGTCCCCCTGCCACCAAACGTACACCGTGACTGAGGTGAACGACGGCGCAGCCCTTACCTCAGAGACAGGCAACAGAAGTAGTGCGAACAAAAAAATGAGGAGGGGGAAGAAGTACTTGGCCTTCATGGAAACACCTTCACTTCTTCAGGGCTCCGGACATGTACTGGACTATGCACACGGCCTTGTCCATGCCCTCCTTTCCGGTGCAGGCCCTAGTCGCCTCGGGCCTCACCTTCCTGAAGAGGTCCCATCTGGCAACGACTGCTGGGTGTGCTGCCAGCTTTGCCCTTCTTCCGGTCTTCTGGAATATCTTTACCTCCTTCTTACCGAAGGGGGTGGCCATCCACGGGTTCTTGGATATTCCCAACCTGTTTCCCAACATGTATATGGTTGTGCCCATGCGGGTCACCGCTAAAAGATGGAGGGCTTCATATATAAACATATCGTTTCTTGGGAATTTTTTAGAAATAAATTTTGCCGAGGGAATTAGCGGAAAAGGCCCCAGTTCAAAAAGCGGGCAATAGTTTCGCCGGCTTTGCACATTTTCTGGGGCTAATTTCCGGCATTTTCACAACAGCCACCGAGAGCACCAAAGTTGCCGGAAAACCGAGCACCTTTTCCCCAAGAATTTCTTAGAAAAGAAAAAGAAAAAAAGGAAGGGGAAATGGAGGGATCATATTGTCCTCAGGAATCTGGCGGACGCCTTCTGGACCTTGGACTCCCCGCCCGTGGCGAGGCCGTCTATGACCCTGCAGAAGGTCTCCTTAACCTTATCCTCCTTGAAGTTCAGGCCCTTTATGTTCAGGGTCTTCGCGAGATCCTCCAGCGTCTTCTCGTCGGCATTTATGCAGTCCTCATATATGCTCTCGGGCATGTCCACCACCAGCAAAATAGGGGGACTGTTAATATTTAAGCTTTTTGAAAGGACAAGTTTTTAAAGAGAAAGTGCCCTTCTTTTGTATGTCCATAAAGAGGGTCGTGCCGAGGGGCGGGAAGAGGGGCTACTTTCTGGCCTACGTGGGCGAGAAGGAGCTGGGGGAGCAGGCCATAGAGGCGGACAAGGAGGTCTTCAGGAGCGGGTGGGGCCCCCTAGTTCTCCTGAACTTCGTGCCCAAGAGCCCCCACAAGATGAAGGTCGGCCTTTTCATGACGGACAACAAGGTCGCCCTAGCCGGAAGCGAGGAGTTCACTGACCTGTGCATCAGCGTGGTCTCCTTCAGCGACGGGGAGATAGGGCTGAACGGCGGGGAGGTCTCGGCGGAGGGGAAGGTGGTCTCCGAGGCAAGGAACACGAGGATGTCCTCCCACATAAAGGTGGTGGCGGACGTGGGGAAGGCGGTGGTGAGCTACACGCTGGAGAGGGAGACAGAGTGCATGAGGGCAAGCATATCCGGCACCGAGCCAATAAGGGAGGTTCTCGAGAGGGAGGACGGCTCCATCCTTATAGTGACAACTAGGGGGAACTTCGTCCTCCTCAACCCGGAAGAGGAGGAGGTGAGGAAGGCACTCGCCCCTAGGCCGGAACCGGCACGGGCCTCGTCCTCCTCTCCCTCTCCCACTTCCTCAGTATCCCGAAGACCAGCGCAAACATGAAGAGGAAGAATGCAACTATGGCACCGACGGCGCCGAAGGGAACTATCCAAGAGTTGGTGTACAGTTGCTTGTACTTCTGCATCGCACTATTGGATCTCTCGGAGAACCACAGGTTCCACATGACTTGGTTGAAGTGGTTGTTCGGGTCCATCAGGGAGTCCACCGGAACCCAGCTCTCGTTCTTGTAGTACTCGGATCTCCAAGGAACCTTAACCAGAAGCACCCCCTCCTTTATCATTATGTCGTTCGCCGTCACGGACATCCACCTCTCCTCGGCCGGGTCGTACCACATGGGCACGGTTAGGGCCATCTGTATCTGGACGAACGGGGCGAACTCGGACGCGCTCTTGTTGACGAACTTCACGTACTCGAAGTACCTGTTGTACACCCTGCTGTACTCGGCCATGAACCTGTATATCTGCTCGCCCCTCTGGGCCTGACTCAGCTGGCCCCTCAGGTAGTTTATCTCGTTCTGGTAGTTGGTCTCCCTGTTTCTGGCGTCCTGAAGGCTCACCTTCACGTCGTTGTAGTCCTTGAGGAGGAGGTTAAGGTCCACTATCGTTATCTCCCTGTGCGTCTTTGTGACGAGCTGGGCCGTTTTCATGTCCACCAGACCGACGTCGTAGTACGAGGGGGTGAATATAGACGAGGCGTTCCACATCTCGACCTGAACCACCCAAGTCTGGTTGGGGTCCCCCGCCGTAACCACGCCCGTGACGTTAACTGCGTTCACCGGCCTTATCACCGTCTTCTGCTCCTCCCTGTACTCCGAGCCCACTATCCTCAGGTGCGGGCCGAGAGATATCACGTACCTCTGATCCGTCCCGTTCCACCTCACTATTATTTTGAAGGTCTCCCCCTGCACGTAGTACTTCTTGTCGGGGCTAACCTGAACCTCCTGCCCGAAGGCGGGAAGCACGGCAACAACCAAGAGGAGGACGCACAATATCCTTATATTCATAATATATCACCCTCCCACCACCAGAACCCAGTCGTTCAGCCTGCACACCCCCGGAGCCAGACCAGTTATCGTCAGGTCGACGGGCTCCATGGGGCACCAGCTCTTTACCTCCGTCTCGAGCCGGCAGTTTCCCGAGACGGACGGGGAGCCTATCCCCTGTACCCTCACCACGTTCGGCCCCACCCTCAGGTGGAGGGGCCTGACGTACCCCTTCCTCCCCGCGTTCAGGGAGGAGGCGTAATCGTCCAGAGTTTGGCCGTCCGACGGGGCCACTTGGGTCGCCTTTATTATCTCGTACGCCAGTTTGTCGTTGTCCGTCGGGCTCCCCTGCACGTTTATCCACTCGTGACCCCAGTGCACCTCCCTTACACCCTTGCTGGGCAGGCCGAAGAACACGCTGAACTGCTGGCCGTCGTAGAACACGGCCTCGGCGTGCGGGCCCTCGTCGGTGTCAACCACAAGGACAACCGGGTCGCCGAAGCCCAAGGTTATGTAGTAGTATGAGAACACGGCCACGAAGTCCGAGCAGACCCCGCTGAAGTGGCCCGTCCTCTTTATGTCCTCAACGCAGGCCGTTATGTTTTCCTTGCACCTCCCCTGATACTTGGGGTCGTACACGCCGTGGTCGAGAACCCAGCCCTCCAGCGAGTACCTGCCGATCTGTTGCCCGTACGACCTTATCTTCTGCAACTGCATGTTGTACTCCCTCTCGGCCTGAACCCTCGGGTATATCAGGGCGTAGTACCAAGCGTAAAGGAGGAAAAGGGTGAACAGCAAAAGTGCCAGCAGAATAGTTTTACTCGTAGTAGATCGCCTCCCTCAGGAACCTGTCCTCCGACAGCTCCCCGGCAATCACCTTCTTCACGTTGAAGTAGACGTCGCAGAATATGAACGCGGGGGTTCCCATGGCCCCGAATGCCTGCTCCACCCCGGCGGTGTCCTCGTCTGTCTCGAAGAGCATCACGGCTATGCCCCTCGGGAACATCTCCTTCTCCAAGAACTTCATGTTGAGCCACCTGAGCACGTTCTTGCTGTGCGGACAGTCCTTCCCGACTATCACCAGTATGTTCTTCCTGCCTATCGGCGGAACCTCCTTGGGCCTCTCGGGCCAGCCCATGAACTCGCTCATGTCCGGGGACACGGGAAGGTTCGCAAGGGTCCTGGCGAACGGGGCCAGCGGGTGGCCGCCCAGAGTCTTAGACAGCTTGGCCAAGTAGGGCGTGGGGAGCTTGCCCTTGGCGAGGGCCACGGAGCTTATGGCTTGGGCAAGCTTCGACAGGGCGTTCTCCCTCCTCTCCCTCTCGATCGGTATCTCGCTGGCGGGCTCGCCCAGCCTGTAGAATGACAGCCTCCTCCTCCCCTCCTCGTCGTCCGGCAACTCCGCTATAACGGCACCCCCGACGGATATCCTCAGCACGCCCACCTTCCCGTCCTCGCTTACGGCCCTGTACACCGACGGCCTCACCGTTGCGAGGTGGAGGTCGTTTAAAGCCTCCTGCAGCGAGACGGCCATCCCCCTCAGCATCTCGGAGAGCAACTTCCCCTGTGCCCAGAGCCTGTTCTTCTCCTCTATTATCCTGACGCTCATTTCGCCAGCTCCCTCAGGATCTCCTCCTTGAGCTCCTCCTTCTTGGCTTCGAAGAACTCCCCAAGCTTTTTCTCCACGTCCGACTTTACTGCCTCCCAGCCCATGGCCGACAGCCTGACTATGGCCGTGTTCACCACGTCCTCCTTTATCCTGTCGGTTATCCCGTACCTCAGCATGTCCGCCAGAACCCTCTCGGACACGGAATCCAGCAGGTCTCTCTTCAGCCTCTCCCTGAGGTCGTTGTACTCAGCCTGCATCCTCTTTAGCTCGGAGTTGACCCTCCCTATCTCGGCCTTCAGGTCTATTACTGCCTTCCCGCTGTTCTCTATCCACTCCCTCGCCTCCCTGAGGCTCTCCAGCTGTTGCTGCAGGCCCTCCAGCTCCATGCCTATCTCCCCCACAACCCTTATGCCCGCCGTGTACACCTCCCTGAGCCTCTCCACGGCCGAGAGATCCACGCCCTTGCCCAAGGACTGGAGCACCTCGCCCAGAGAGGATATAACCTCCCTCATCAGATCCCCCAGCTTTATGAACTGCATGCCCACCAGGCCCATCTGCTCCTTCAGGGCAACGGCGGCCTCCCTGCTGGCGGCCTCCCTTATGATCTCCTCCAGCTCCGATAGCTTCCCCTCGACCACGGCGTCCACGACCTCCCTGATATACTCGGGGGAGGTTTTTTCCTCAGCCTTTTTCTCCTCTTTTCTTTTGGACTTTATGGAAGAAATAACGCCCTTGAGCCCCATTTTACCGCCCCCTTACTCTCCCTCCCCTTCCTCCTCTTCCGCCTCCTCCTCGGCCGGAACCTCGGCAGGCGGTGCCACCTCGACCGGCGGGACCACGGAGAAGACAGACCTGTACCTCTCTATCTGCCGAGCTATCCACTCCGGGTTCTTGGCTATCACCTCGGCCAGAATCTCGGCAACCTGATCCTCTGACAGGGATGGGGAGATGACGTCCTTCACTATGTTGACGACGGCCCTGAAGGCGTTGAGCACCTTCTGCTCCTCCGCCAATAGGGGTTCCCTTCCCCTCAGGACTACGGAGAAGTTCTCCCTAGACCAGTTGGACATCTCAGCAACGATCTCCTTCATCTGGCTCAGGTAATTCGTGAGCTCCTCCTTGCCTATGTTCCCAGCCGACTTCAGCCTCATGTCGAGCAGGTTTGTCTGGAGCTCGCCCAGCTTGGAGACGTGGTCCTCTATCCAAGACTGGGTCCTCGACAGGGCGTCCTCGAGTATTGCCACCCTAGACCTGAGATCCCTGTTCTCGGCCTTGAGCCTAGCGAGCTCGCCCAATGAGTTGAGTGCACCCCTAGTTATCGCCAAGTAGTGGGCTATCTTGGTGTTCAGCTCCTCGACCATGTCCAAGGGGGGGAGGTAGAACATGCTGTACCTTCCGGTCTCGTAGTCCCAAACTATGTGGAGCCTTACTCCGTTCACCCCGAGGGTCATGTCCAGCTTCGGGTCTGTTACCTCGAAGTTCACCCTCCTGACCTCGAACATCTTCGGGACCTCCCTCTTGTACAGTTGGAACAGCTTCTTCACCGCCTCTATTCCGGAGCCCTTCTCGAACACAGCCCTGACCAGCTTCATGTACTCCTCGTACTCCTTCTCCCCCTCCGGCTTCTTGAAAAAGGCATCGACGACAAGGGTTACATTCCCGTTTACAGAAACCCCGAGTGCCCTAGCGTAGCCTATCAGGTTCATCCCAGCATCGTAAACCGGAACTGGGGCGGAAAACTCGGCATCGGTCGTGGAAACACCTACTATGTTGACGACCATATGCAGTATTGAAGTCTTAGAAATAAAAAGTTTTCTGTGGGCAATGTTTTTAAGCAACGGGGAGCAAGTAGGGGGATGATAGGCGAAGAGGTGAGGAACCATTTCCCAATACTCAGGAGGACGGTGAATGGGTTTCCAATAGTCTACATGGATTCCGCGGCCACCTCTTTAAAGCCGGTAGAGGTCATAGAAACCTTGGTGAGGTTCTACTCGGCACACGACAGCAACGTGTGGAGGAGCCCGCACGTTCTGGGTGCAGAGTCCACGGACGCCTTCGAGAGGGCTAGGGAGAAGGTAGCCAGATTCATAGGGGCTAGGCCGAGGGATCTGGTCCTCGTCACCAGCACCACGGACGGGATAAACAGGCTGGCCGAGATGCTGGCCAGAGCGAAGAAATCCGTTATGTGCACGGTGATGGACCACCACTCGAACATGCTTCCTTGGAGGACTAGGTTCAGGAGGTTCCACCTGTGCAGAATTACGAGTGAGGGAGAGATAGACGTGGAGGACTTCGAGGAGAAGGTGAAAAAGGCCGACGTTGTGGCCTTCCCGATGGTGTCAAACGTCCTCGGGACAGTAAACGACGTCAGGGATCTGGCCGAGAGGGCGAAGGACAGGAAGAAGATAGTGGTTGTGGACGGGGCGCAGGGGGTGCCCCACATGCCGGTGAACGTCTCTAGGCTGGAGGTGGACGCCCTAGCTTTCTCGGGCCACAAGATGCTCGGCCCGCACGGGTCAGGAGGCTTATACATCTCCTCGGAGCTAAGGGACGAGCTGAAGCCCGTGTTTTCCGGCGGGGACTCTATAAAGTCCGTCCGACTCAGGGGGGAGGACATAGAGATAGAGTGGATGGAGCCCCCTCACCGGTTCGAGGCGGGAACTCCGAGCATCGCAAATTATGTTGGGTTGGGGACTGCCGTCGACTTCCTGTCTAGGTACATAGACGACTGCCTGAACCACGAGAGGAGGGTGCTGAGGAGGCTGATGGAGTTTCTGGAGGACGCAAAGATAAGGTACTTGGGCCCGCCCCTAGAGAGGAGGTGCGGGCTGGTCAGCATAGCCGTGCCCGAGCCCGACAGGGTCGCCTACACCTTGGCCAAGTACGGCGTCTGCACTAGGGCTGGCCACCACTGTGCCAACCCGCTCCACGACTTCTTCAACGTCTCGGCCACGCTGAGGTTTTCCCTTTACATATACAACACGGAGAGGGAGATGGACTACGCCGTCACGGTGCTGGACCAAGTGCTCTCCCGGACCAAGGAGAGGGCCGTGAGGTACGTGCCCCCGGAGTTCCCGAGCTTTATAAGGCAGGAGGTTCCGTGCACCTCCTGCCCGTACCGAGACCTCTGCAACTGGGACACGGTTGTTGCCTTCTGCCCGTACGTCCCCGGCTTCGTCAGGAGGAGGCTCAGCGGGAGGGTCACTAGGCATGAGGTTGCCGAGGCTGTGGAAGAGAGAAAGGCCAAAGGCTGAGAGCCTGAGGGTCAGGCTGGGCCCCGAGGCGAGGGGCAAGGCTAGGCTCGCAGGGGCGGTGCTCTCCGCGAAGAAGGTCAGGGTGAGGCTTCCGGTGAGGGTCCCGATGCCCCCCGCACCCAGACCTAGGTACAGGGTGGAGATAAGGGAGGCGCCCCTTCCCCCGACTTTCTTCGCCCCGAGGGTTGGCATAAGGAGCACTATTGAGCCGATAGGGGAGAAGAGCCTCTACGTGGGGAGGATAGTGAGGTTGCTCGAGGGGGAGTCTTGGAAGAGGACCGTCGGGAGCTACGCCACGATAGACGTGTCGTACCCCACCAGAGTCCTGATCTTGGGGAGCTCCGGCGCCGGGAAGACCAACCTGTGCAAGGTTCTGGTGGAGGAGTACTTCGACAGGGACAGGGACAGGCAGATATTCGTGCTGGACAACGAGAACGAGTACCCGTTCATGGCGAGGAAGTCCACGGACTACGCTAGGCTGGGGGAGTTCGGCCTGACGCCAAAGGCCTACCCGGTCAGGGTCATATCCCTGCAGTTCGTGCTGGACAGGTACAAGGATTACCTCTACAGCATATCCCCGACGATAGAGCTGATGCCCCTGAAGGTGGACTTCAGGCTGATAAACACGCCCATACTCCAGCTCCTGACCGGGTTCACGGACACCAAGATAACCCCGTACTTAGAGCCGGCGATACAGAACTACATAGCTGCGGGGGACTACTCGCTCGAGGGGCTTGAGACGGCAATAGACAGTTGCGACACCCTCACGGACAGGGTGAAGACGGGGATAATAGGGTGGCTCAACTCGCCAAAGGCGGAGGAGATGCTGGGGGAGTTTGACTACAGCAGGATATTTGGAGCTAGGAGGATAAACGTCTTCTTCTTCCCCACTGCCGTCTTCTCATCGTTCGAGGAGATAACGGCTTGGGCCGTGTTCTTCTCCGCGTTCGTGAGGAGGATAGCGGAGGAGAGGAACGTGCCGATATTCGCCGTTCTGGACGAGGCGAGGGAGTACGCGAAGGCCCTGCACTCGAGGAAGGCGGTTAGACAGGAGATAGGTGCAATATTCACCAAGGGGAGGAAGAGGGACATAGACGCCACGATATCGACAAACTCGCCGGAGATACTGTCGGACATACTCCCGAACGTGACCCACGCATTCTACCTCAGGTTCAGGGGGACGTCAATGCCCATGGGGAGGAGGCTCTACCCGTCGGACAGGATAAGGGAGGAGGTGGAGGGCCTGCCTAGGTACCACGCCGTCATGGATAGCCCAGACGAGGACATAACCGCGGTAGTAAGGATAAGACCGGCAAGGTCGTTTAACCCGCCCCACAGGAGGGCCTAAAAAAGTAGAGGGGGAACTGGCCTCCTCACTTCTTCACCATTGGCATGAAGGTGATGGCCACCATGGCGCCCACGAAGTAGAGGAAGGCGCCGAGCACGTCGAGAGAGGTCACCACCGCCATCTCCGCCGGCAGGCCGTACGGCTTGGCCAGCCCGAGCAGGGCCTCGAACATCAGGAATATGCCCAAGGACGAGCCGGCCAAGAACACCGACTCCTTCAGGCCGAACTTGCCAACTATGCCCAAGTAGAAGCCAAGTGCTGCCATCACCAGCCCTGCGACGAACCACCCTGCCAGCCCGAACTGCATCAGGACAAGGGGCACCAGTATGGAGGCCAGTATGTACACGAGGGCCTTCGTGGTCACCTCCATTTCCATCCCCTTGAAATACGAAGGGTCTCAAATATAAAGTTGACGAAGTTGTTTTAGACTTTGGACTATGGTTTCAAAACTGTGAAAATGCTGGAGCTCGGGTGGAGGAGGGAGAGGGCAAGCACGAAGGACACGACCAGAAGGAGCGTCCTCACCCCAGACCTCACGAACAGGTTCACAACGGGAATCGAAACCATCTTCCACCCGATGTCGGGGAGGGGGAAGAAGAGGGCTATGCCCGTCGGGGACAGCATATCCAAGAAGAGGTGGGAGGAGTAGCCAAGTAAAGCAGCTCTGAGGGGGATCTGGGGAACCAGCCAAGAGAACAGGATGGGTATCCCTATGGCCGCGAATATGTTGTGCAACACCACCCTGTGGCCAAGCCAGAGATCCAAGTCCGGTATGAGCGCAAACGCCACGGCGGTGGCTATTCCGGCGTAGCCCATCCCCAAGGAGTAGGCCAAGAATCCGGCAAACAGGGCGTGGGCCAGCCTGTCGGGATTTGAGGGCAACTCCACTGGGGGCTCCTCCTGCTTTTTCCTCCTAGCCATATGGTATTGTAGGGATCGAAATTTAAAAACTTGAGTCCCAAGTTAAGTTTTTAAAATAGGGAGGGCAAATTTTTGTATGGTGCTAGGCGACCTGTTCCCCCTACTTCTGGCACTAGGGATACTGGTTATCGCGGGCGTGTTGCTGTTCTCGCTGATCTTGGCACTCCTGAGGAGGCTGGGCATGGGGAGCTTGGTCGCTAGGGCGTTCTTCAGCTTCCTGTTCGCCCTGATAATGTACCTCCTCTTGGGGTGGCTGGGCCTCGCCATAGCAATGATGGCAATAATATACACAAACATGAAATAGGGGATTTTAAGTTATGGGAGAGGTGTAATAGCGATGCTGAGGATAGACAGGAGGAAGGTGGAGAGGGCTAGGCAGGCCATAGTTGCTTGGCACTCGGGGCGGGCGACATCCGGCGGGGCAACGGGCCTCAGGGCACTAGCCGGCAACCCGGTCATGAGGAGCCTCTTAAGGGCTAGGGCCCTGAGGGCAGGAGTTTCCATATCTGCCCCCAGAGGGAGGGGGACTAGGCTGGGCATGCAGACAGGTTTGTACCCCGCCTACGAGTCCCCCAGATACGATGACCCGGAGTACTGGGCCACTATGGTCAGCATAACGGAGTCGTGTAAGGAGACGCTGAGCTCCACAGCGAGCACGCTCCAAACGGTCTGGGATATGTTGCCCAGCATAACGGCTAGGACGTACATTCAGGACGCCGCGCACTACGCGGAGATGGCGGCGGAGCAACTGGGGTACGCTGTGGAGGACCTGAGGTATGAGGAGCTGATGTCCACGGTTCCGGGGAGGAGGAAGACCGAGCTGAAGCGTGCCTACCCCGGGTGGGGGACGGAGGACAAGATAGCCAAGGAGAGGGAGAAGAGAAAAAAGAGGAGGGAAGGCGGAGTGGGGATAAAGATCCGCTGATCAGCCTTTCTCTATGGTTATGTTCACCGGCGCCTCCGTTAGCGTCTCGAGGGTTTTGTTTATATCAACGTGAACCACTATAGTTATCTGCACGGGCTGGGGTATTGGCCTTATCGCAACTGGTATGGAGCCGTTTAAGGCTATTATGAAGCACTCAGGGTAGTTGACGGGGAGATCCTCGGGCATGCAGGGGACATCTGGGAGGCACTTCGTCCTGTTCCTAAGTTGCATGAACGCGCCGAACCCTCCCTTGCTCTTTATGTAATCCCTGCTCATGTTTATCACCTTCTCGTAGTCCTTCTCGTGGTAGTGCGTCCAGTTGGACACGAAGTTGGTGACGTTCACCTGAGTGTAGACGCTTTTGCAGACCGACCTGTCGACGCTTATCTTCGTCCGGTACACGCTGTGGTTCCTGCCTTGGTGCTGCACCCTGACCTCCGGTATGCACACTATCAGGTAGGTTATGTTCCCCCTCATCAGCCTCGCCCTGACCACAGTGGTCGACCTGTTCAGCAACGCCGTGAGGTTGAAGAAGAGCGGGTCGTAGGACGACCTGTTGAGCACCAAGTAGGCGCCGTGGTCGGTGCCTATCACCAGCTTTGATATTGCTAGGTAGGCCACGGGGTCTGTGTCCGGGTCCCTCAGGTTCAGGTACACCTCTTGGGTCTCGGGCACTTGGCTGGGGGGCTTTGGCGACACGGGGAAGACTGCGGAAGTTGAGGCCGAGTATATGAGCAACAGAATGAGGAACAGCGCCGCCAATCCCAGCACGGGCTTGTATTCCATAGGGAGAAAAGGTTCACGTAAATAAAAACATTTCTGTGATACCCAAGTAACAGATAAGTTTTTAAAGACAAAGCTCTATACCGATGCGGGGGTCTGCATGGACATGCTGTCTTTCACGCATGTGAGGGTCAAGAAGGGGGACAGGTGGATAGCCGTAAGGACGCCCCTCACCATGGAGAAGCTGAAAAGGTTCGACGAGAGGGTCATGCCCGACTACGTGTACTACACGCAGGGCAGGTTCTTCAGGCCTTGGCTCCTCGGCCCTAAGTTGGACAGGAGGTCATTCTTCCTGTTTCAGGACAGGCTCGTGGTGGACTTGGACGAGTGGAGCCCAGAGGACGTGGAGAGGGTCGCAGATGCGGGAAAAAGGGCCGTTGGAGAGCTGATGTACACGATGTTCACGGGGAACGGCGTGCACCTGTGCTTCAGGAGGGAGCCGAGGGAGACAGCAGAAAACCCTTGGGAGAGGGAGGCCGCGGCCGCAAGGAGAAACGCGGAGATGCTCAGGAGGGTGGCAGAGGAGTCCGGCGCCAATGTAGACGTGTTGCCGGAGCCTAGGCACGTGTTCAAGTACCCCGCAACCTTTAAGTACGGGAACAGGGGGCTGGAGGTGTGGTGGGGGCCGGAGGCTCCTCCCCCGGAGGAGCTGATGAAATGCTGGACTAGCACGAAACAACGGGGGAGGGCCGAAGAGCCCGAAAGGGCCGGGCCCCCTAGGCCCTCCCTCCACTTGGCTTGGAGCAACAACGTGTACGGCACCAAGGCGTTCGTGCTGTTCTGCAGGTGTGGGAGGAGGAAGGCTTGGGAGATAGCAGAGAGGTACAACCTGAGGAACTCCTTCTACTTCGACTGCGAGCTGCCCTACCTGTGCGACATAACCGTGACGAACAGGGAGAGAATAAAGAAGATACTGAGAAAGGAGTCCCAGAGGTCTTACGTCACATTCGAGAAGTACGGCTTCCTGCTTGGGCTGGTGGAGGGCGACGTGGAGGAGGTAAACTACACGGGGGAGGGGCCGGTCAGCAGGGGCCACGCCTTCTACTTGGTGGGCCTCACGAAGAACATCAGAATAAGGGGGAACACGGGCGATTTGAGGTGCCCCCTGCACCTAGTAAAGGTGGGGAGGTAATAAGGTGACTGACCCGGAGGCCTTGGAGGACTACATAAGGGAGAAGATTGACATAGACGACTTCGTCAGGATATTCGAGAGGACGAGGGACTTTAAGGACTTCAGGGACACACTAATAGACGAGCTGATAAGGAGGGTGGGGGAAAGACCGGGCTTCAGGAAGGCGTTGGAGAGCGAGTTGATGGACGACAGGTACCAGTCCATAATAGACGATGCCGCCAAGGAGTACGCCGACAGAGTGCTGGGGGAGGTGGACGAGGCGATAGAGGCGGGAAGGCTGGACGAGGCGGAGACTAGGCTTGCGGAGCTGGACGAAAAGCTGGAGATGGCCAGCGAGCCCATAAAGGCGGACTACGCCGACGAGATAGCCAGAAGGGTGGAAAGGATAGAGGAGGCTAGGGCGAGGCCGAGGAGGAGAAGGAGGAGAAGGAGGAGGGAGGTGTACCCGCCGGGCTACAGGCCGAGAGGGAAGAGGAGAAGGAGGATATAGCCTCTTTTCTCACTTCTTGATGAGTTACCTGTGCATGGATACATGCATAGATACATGCATCCACATATGGATGCATGCAATGACTTTTTACATCTAAGGGGAGGGATACATACATTTATGGATACATGGATATATACCTCTATCCATGTATCCATGTATGGATACATCCATGGGTGACGATCCGGCGGATGGGTTCAGCCTCAAGAAGTGTGATATCTCTGGTCGTTGCGTCCCGAATAGTAATAGTTCCAAGTGGCTCTAAAGGACATGTGGACAAGTATGGGTGCATGGATGTATGGCTACATGGATACATACATCCAAGGGGAAAAGGTTATATACAGGGATGGATCTATACATGTAGGGAGGTGTGTATACATGGGTAGGATCGTCAAGACGGTGTACTTCCCCGAGGATCTGTACCACAGGGTAGAGGAGTGTGCAAGAAAGAGGGGAGAGAGCCTAAACAAAACCATCATAACCCTGATAGAAATAGGCCTAGGCGTGAGGGCAACCATTCCTGAGGGGATTGGAGAATCCGAATCTACCACCACCCAAGCGGGGGAAGATGAAAAGCGGGTGCAGGTAGACACCACCCAAGCACTTCCGCCAGAGTACACCACTTTGGGATCAAAAAATGCCAAGGAAGCACCAGAAGCCACCGAGCAGGCGAAAGCCGAGCCACCGAAGGGCGTGCCGGCCGAGGCAAAGGAACCCGAAAGGCCGGAGTTTCCGAGGGGGGAAGTCCCGCTGGCGGGGGTCCCCTCATCGGAGAAGCCCAAAGAGCCTCCGGTGGACTTCTCGTGGGCAACGAGGAGGGAGAAACTTAGGGAGCTCGTGGTGAGGTGGGTCGATGTGTTCAGGAAGTGGGGAACAAAGGATCTGGTGGACACGTTCAGGAGGTGCAAGGGAGACGACCCGACGAGGGAAGCAGTAATAATTGTAATGAAGGAGAGGTTCGGGATGAAGTTGCCAGAGACCGAGAAGGCCACGATAAGGAGCTTCTTCATGGACGAGGAGGTGAGAAAGTTTATGGAGGAGCACGGGATCGAGGGAATAAAGGAACCAGCACCAGCGGAAGAGAAAGAAGAGCAAAAAGAAGGGGAAGAGGAGGGAGGAAAGGAGGGGGAGTGATGTTATGGACAGCATAGTGGACTACTACATAGAGCTGAAAAGGAGGGAGGCGGAGGAGTACCGGACCAGAACGGAGAACGAGATACACGTCACGGAGTTGCTCGAGTGCCCGCTGAAGAGGGGCTTTAGGCAGAGGTACCCGTTCCTTGTGGCCCCCACATTGCCCCCGTTCATGCACGGCGATCTGATACACTTGGGCCTCCAAAAGGTGCTGGAGATCTACGGAAAGGAGAAGGGAATAGAGGTGGAGATAGAGAAGGAGGTGGAGAAGAAGTTCAGCGTGGACGGCAGGGAGGTAGTCCTGAAGGGGAGGTGCGACGCGGTACTGCCCGGCGCTGTGGTAGAGGTGAAGTCGGCGCTCTCGGACATGTCGATCCCACAGGCACACCACGTGGAACAGCTCAAGATATATATGAACATGCTGGGGAAGAAAGGAATGCTAATATATATCACGCCGAACAGGGCAACCGAGTACTTCCTCGACGACCCCATGGGCGACGAAGAGATAGTGGAGAGGATAAGGAAGGCACTGAACAACGAGGGGACGCCTAGGTTCGCTTGGGAGTGCGAGAGGTGCACATTCGCTTGGTTCTGTCCCAAAAAGAAGACGAGGGAGGCGGTGTGATGTTCATAGAGAGGGAAAGGGCTGAGAGGCTCAGGAAGATCCAGAGGGAGCAGAGGAGGCTGGTTTTGGAACTGCTTAGGGAGAGGGGCTCCGTGACGAACCAAGAGTTCATAAGGATGGGCATCCCTAGGGTGGCCGCTAGGGTGGAGGAGCTCAGGAAGTCCGGATATATAATAGACACGGTGAATGAGGGGCACGGCGTGTTCAGGTATGTGTATAGGGGATTCAACCCGATAAAAGAGGAGGTGGAGTGCACCTTCCACGTAATGAGGGACGGGGAGACTAGGTCGAAGAGGAGCTGGGCCGGAAGCGTTGAGACCGCGTGCAGGATAGTTGAAAAGTCGATACAGGCGGAGCCGGTGGACACCTTCGTCTTCGCCAGAAAAGTGGGGAAAAGCGGGAAGCTGGTTATATTCGCCCTGAGGGACGGGAAGCCTGAGGTTCTGGAGCTGAAAGACAGCGGGGAGAGCAGGAGGAAGATAGCGGAACTGATGAGAGAGTGCGAATTTGTTGTGGCAAGAAGAAAGTGACGGGGAGGAGAAGGAATGGAACAGGTGATTATAACAGGAAGCTTCAAGCTTAAGATGGGAGAAAATGTGGTGGCGAGGAGGTGCTGATGAATCTCCCAAGGTTCAGGAGGGTCTGGCTGGAGAACATATTCGACCACTTCGTGAAGAGGGGCTACTTCGCACACATCTCGTACAAGTCGGTCATACCGATAGTGGCGGTGAGGGAGAGGACAAAGCTGGAGGTAGTGATGGTGCACGCCAGCCTCACAGGCTACCTGAGGGACCCCGTGTACGAGTCCCTAAACACGCTGAGGAGGATGGCGCCATCGGCCATTATACTAGTGGCCGTGCCGAGGGTGAAGAGAGACGACGCAAAGAGAAGGATAATCTTGGACCCGGAGGGCACCATATTTTACAGGTTTGAACCGATGAGGAGGGAGTACGGCGAGATACACAGGCTCAGGGAAGCGGGGTATAAAAGCCCGTTCTCTCTAGAATAGCCCCTTCTTCTTCACGGATACAACCTTCCCCCTGCTGAACATTACCGTTATCTCCTTTTTCGGCATTATTATCGTGAGCCTTCCCCTGCCCCTGACCAGATCCTCCACGGAGCCCAAGAACACGACGGCGTTGGGGATATTTTCCAGAAGCCTGAGGACCTCCTCGTAGCTCCTCCCCTTCAGCCTCATTCCTCTCTCGCCTCCGACAGCTCCACCAAACTGGAGAACACCTCGGTTGTGGTGGCCGAGAGTGCCAGCAGGACTTCCACGGGGTGGAGGGAGTTCTTGGAGCAGACCGAGTGGAGCTCCTCCTTTATTCTGGCGAGCTCCTCTGGGTTGGCCTCCCTGACCAGAAGCGGAACGGCAGGGATCACGCCCTTTAACCCTTCCTGTATGGCGCCAGCACTCGCGCTGTCGATCTGGGACAGAAACCTGCCCACGTTCTCGCTGGCAACCTTGAAGTCTTGGTAGAAGGCGGGGTTCCCGAACACCAGCCTTACCTTGGCCAGCGCCTCCTCGTACATTCTGGCCCTTTTCTTCCACCTGTCCACGACCCAAGTCAGGAAGACGACCGTGGAGGCCAGCAGGAAGAGGGACACGTATATGAGATCCATCGCCAAATGCTGGGCGACCTTCTTTATAAAGTTGAATGGGATCATTGGTTGTTACTTGAGTAACAAAGTCCTTACTTCTTGTTAATAAAGTAGAGCATCACGAAGAAGACTAGCACGAGAAGGAAGAACATGTACAGCGGGGACAGCAACAGCAACAGGAGGACGTAGTCCGCGACGGCACCCAGCGCTATTATCTTTCTTTTTCCCCCCCTTTCTGCCCTCTTTTCCTTCCCCCCTTCAGCAGATAATATAACCATGAGGGCTATTGTCGCCAAGACGACCAGTAGGATGTCTATCCCTTCCATCTTATTTCCCCTCCCTGTACTTTTTATAAAGGAGAATCCCGAAGAGGAACACTAACAAAGCCATCACCACCGTGGACACCGTGATTGCAGGGAGGTTGGCGAACGCCAAGAAGGACGGGGAGGGTATTGCCGGCAGGGAGATGGTGCCCCTCGTGCTCGTGGCCCTCAGCCTGTTCAGTATGTCCGAAAGTTTGCCCTCCAAGGTCGAGTTGGTGGCTGCTATCGCCTTGAGTATGTCGGACAGCCTGTTCTCCAGCCCCACCCTCATGCCGTTGATGTAAACCGTTATGTTCCCCGTTGAGTTCAGTATCTGCCTTATTATCGTTAAATTAGAGCTTTTTATCAGGTCTGCCAGCGTCATGTTTGTGTTCTTTATCAGGTTTGTTATGTTGAGGTTCGCACTCTTTATCAGGTCTGCAAGGCTGATATTCACGCTCCCCAGCTGGGAAATTACCGAGAGATTGACGCCCCTGAGCAGGTCGGACAACTTAGATATAATAGACTGATTTGCCTCTTCTATCTGCTCCGTAAGTGTTGTGTATACTACCGTTGTGTTGTGGTCTCCTGCACCCAAAGACGATGAGGAGGAGAACGTTGTTGGCACGACAACTGTGAGGTTGTCTGGGTAGAAGGTGAAGCCCGTGATTTTTCCGTCTATATAAACCGTGTAGTCCCTCCTTATGTGCCAGTTAGGCGGAGGATAGGGCAATGTGTAGGCTATTGGCAGGTTCGGCGTGTAAACGCTCTCATTTACCGTAAGGATGTAGGTGCACCTTCCCGTTGTGCAGGAGTAGGACTTCCCATACGCCGTTACGGCCTTTCCCGTTGTTGCTGTCAGGCTCACCTGCTGGTTGTATGATAATGAGGGAATGAGAACGGGGATGCTCCGGAACCCGGACGGGGCTGTTGTATTTATGTATATGTTCGTGAACGTGCTCTGTAATCCCGTGTTTCCATTTGTGTTGGTGGCCGTAATGTCCGACAGTATGTAGAGATACCTGCCTGCGATTACCGTGCCGTTTGCCGGCCTGCTGTTTTTCTGGTAGGCCACCACGGGCACGGCCGTTTTACCGAGGTCATAGTGGTAGGACGCATTGGCATATATGCTGTCTGTCTTTTCCCATGCCTTCAGGACAGTTATCTGCTGTGTTATCTCGTTTCTTGTGTAGTTCTGTCCTTCAGTAGCGTTAAGCTTTACCACATATAACCCAGAGGCTTCCTGGACGCTAAAAGTTCCTATTCCACCTAAATAGGTGTTGTTTATGAAGGTCTTGTAAACAACATCGTTATCCCCTAAATTGCTCTCTGAGGCAGTTATCGTAAAGCCATCCATCCACCTAACAGAGGAAGGCAATGAAAGACTGAGGGAGGGAGTGGCCTTGCTTATTGTAAGAGTGAAAGACTTAGAGGTGGTCTGTCCTGTGGCCGAGTTGCTCGCATATAGTGTTATAGTATAAGTGCCGGCAGGCAATCTATACGTTTTGTATATCTGTTTTGCAGTTGAGTTTATAACGGTATAACCATCTATTGAATCATTTGCCTGATAATAAAAGTAGTAATGATCTGCATAGTTTACAACAGCAGATACTGTAACACCATTATAATTATATGTAGCTGTTTGATCGGAAACTCCTATTATGGGGGAAGTAACGGCTATGAACGAGTAGGAGGACGAGGCTGACGCTGAGTCGGCATCGCTAACGGTGAAGCTCACAGAGTAGCTACCTGCCACGAGGGGCGTGTATAGTGCCTCATACCTCTTTGTTGTTGCCTTATATTGAAGTGGAATCGATATTTTGTTTCCGTTTGGATCTGTTATTGTTGCTGTGCCCGACAGGGGGAATGTTTCATAGTCGGAGGCATTTACCCATAATGTGAGCGTGTTGCCAACCTGTCTAGTTGCCGGATCTACTCCCGTGCCGTATATCGTCGGGGGATTGTTGAACACGTAAAACGCATTTGATAGGGATTTGGTTGCACTACCATAATCATTATCCACGGCTTTCACTGTTATGCTGTATGATCCGGTTCTGGATGAGGCTGTCGTTGTAAATGTATAGTTCCAAGTCCCATTTCCACTTGGATTTGACAGAGTTGCAAGGCCGTTTGTCACAACCAATGTTCCTGAGGAATCTGTTATGTTCACGTAAACTCCTGTGACATGGCCATCCCAATCGCCATAGGAGCCTGTTATGCTTACAGAATTCCCCCTGTAAACAGAAGAAGGAGTAGGAGAGGTTATTGAGACAGAAGGAGGATTGTTCAGAACTGTAAACGCATTGGAAAGGGAAGCAATTGAGTAATTTCCCGATAAATCTATTGCTTTGGCAGAAACAGAGTAAGATCCCAGCACAGAGGAGGCTGAAGTAGTGAAGGTGTAGCTCCAAGTTCCGTTCCGCAAAGGATTTGAAAGTGTGGCCAAACCGTTGGTTATCACAGCACCTGCCGGAGAGGTTATGTTCACGTAAACTGAGGTAACGGGAGAAGCTGATGTAACCCAAGTCGCCCCCAAGGAAGTCCCGTTATATACTGCTCCGTTGTTCCCATACCCAGAGTAGTCGTAAACGGTTGTTCCCGTGCCCTCATTCATTTTAAGCCACAGAACGAGGCCGTTTGTAACAGGAGAGTTTGGATTTCTGAAGTTCCAGAGGATCTCATCCTGCGATAATGCCCTGTTGTAAACCCTTACGTGTGCGATAAGCCCCTTGAAATACGCATGTAAAGTTTCCCTGTCCCCGACAACAACGTCGTATGTCGACGTGGCAATAGACCCAGACCAGCTTGAAGTTCCCTTCAGAACGCCATCAAGATAAGCCTTCTGGACTGATCCGTCGTAAGTCATGACAACATGATGCCATTTTCCGTCTGGAGACCAAGTAATTCTTATTTCATGATTAGTTCCTCCAGGATCTGCTACTCTCGCAGACAATGCATTATATGTACTTCCAAAATATGAAATCCCATAGGTCGGTAGGTGGGTAGTATACGCCTTCCACACAATCACACCGTCGCGGACGACTGATGTGTAAAACCAAGCCTCAACCGTGACAGCCGAAGTTAGATTCAGGCTAGCTGAGTTTGGAACTTTCACGTAGTCATCTGTGCCGTCAAAGCTCAGGAAGTTTCCCTGCCCACTCCCGTAGCTCCCTGAGATTGTGGTGGAGCTTCCCCTGTAAACCGATGTCTGCGAAACAGAGGTTATTGAAACGGTGGGATTGGTAAATGAAGCCAGAACTGTGGAAACCCCCAGAATCAGGAGCAAAATTAAGAAAATTCTCCTTCTGGCAATCCTACCCCTCGCCTTATTTTCTCTCCTATTCATCTTCTTGCTCTCCATAATACCACCCCCAAAATTAAAAACAAAAGAACGTAAATAAGCATGTTGCCTCCGAAAAATGAACTTATTGCCGATGTGTTCAGCTGTGAGGCTGTCTGGTTCGTAACTTTGTACGGAATGTAGTATGTTATATTTATCTCTTC
>Ga0080004_1152419_pt1 | contig 31634 bp, 29 predicted proteins | sample WasSprMetagenome_FD_69207 | JGI IMG/M metagenome (GOLD analysis project Ga0080004, IMG submission 69207) | Sulfidic aquatic microbial communities from Washburn Spring, Yellowstone National Park, USA - WS (SPADES assembly) (version 2) | ecosystem: Environmental > Aquatic > Thermal springs > Hot... | reverse complement strand
AAGTGTGTACGCAGTTAGGTAAAATCGTTTGTAGCCTACCTATGAGGAATTGAAGCCAGCTTCAGCTATGAATGTCTTTATTGATTTCATAAGTTTGTAGCCTACCTATGAGGAATTGAAACCATCATATTCTCCTCTATTTTCGTAGATTTCTGCCAGGTTTGTAGCCTACCTATGAGGAATTGAAACTCGGCTGTTTCTGCGTCTCCTTTTTGTTGATATAGAGAGTTTGTAGCCTACCTATGAGGAATTGAAACCGTAATGTATTGGTAGATTTCTAAGGTTGTCAGCAAATGTTTGTAGCCTACCTATGAGGAATTGAAACTAGAAGATTAATAAATAATAAGATCGAAAAAACTTGCGTTTGTAGCCTACCTATGAGGAATTGAAACTTTGGTTGGGATAGCAGCCAGCTCCTCCTTGCTTAAGTTTGTAGCCTACCTATGAGGAATTGAAACCAAAGTTATCATAATCCATCTTAGGGTCAAGGGAAAAGTTTGTAGCCTACCTATGAGGAATTGAAACTTATTTATTTTTATTTTCACTTAAATACTAATTGTTGTTTGTAGCCTACCTATGAGGAATTGAAACTTAGCAATTCTACTTTTTCTACTGTACTAAAAACTTGTTTGTAGCCTACCTACGAGGAATTGAAACCCTATAATTAAAATTTAATTTTTCAATGTAGCCCGCGTTTGTAGCCTACCTATGAGGAATAAAGTTAACTTTCTTATCTATCCCACATCTCTGAAAATAATTAACGACTTCATAGATAAATAATCCTGCCTTATACACAATTTGAACAAAAGCCATAAATATGATAAAATTTGAGAAAAGATTTACAAATGGAGGTTTTATAATTTGTCAATTGGAAAAAGAGTTAGACTTGAAAGATTGATTAATAGAGAAACAGGTAAGACTGTTTTAGTTCCTATGGACCATGGTGTCAGCTCAGGTCCGATGGAAGGAATTGTTAACTTAAAAGAAACTGTTCAAAAAATAGCAGAAGGCGGAGCCAATGCAATAATTTTACATAAAGGAATGGTAGAAGCAGGACACAGAGGAAAAGGTAAAGATGTAGGACTAATCATTCATATGTCCGCTTCTACAGATTTATCACTTAGAAAAAATGATAAAGTCCTTGTTTGTACAGTTGAAGAGGCTATAAAGCTTGGAGCAGATGGTGTTTCTATCCATGTTAACATAGGTGCTGAAGATGAAAAACAGATGCTAAAAGACTTTGGAGAAGTGTCTAAAAAATGCTTAGAATGGCAAATGCCGCTACTTGCTATGATGTATTACAGAGGTCCTGAAGTAAAAAATCCGTACGACCCAAACGCAATCGCACATATTGCAAGAATTGCTGCAGAGCTTGGAGCTGATATTGTAAAAGTTCCATACACCGGAGACCCGGAAAGCTTTAGAAAAGTGGTGGAAGGATGTCCTGTTCCGGTAGTCATTGCCGGAGGTCCTAAAGTAGATTCTGACGAAGCATTATTGAAAATGGTCTATGATGCTGTAGTAGTAGCCGGTGGTGCAGGATTATCCATTGGAAGAAATATTTTCCAACATAGAGACGTTGCATTAATCACATCTGTTTTATCAAAGATAGTAAATGAGGGTATTTCTGTAGAAGAAGCATTAAAACTTTTGAATAAAAATTAATTGCTTTTTAGAAATTTATGATATAAAATTACTCTTATAAAAATAAGGAGGTGTGTGATATGGAAGCATGGTTAGCGTTTATTATCATGACAGCTTTCACAATTTTAACAGTAGTTATTATGTTTGTAGGTGGTGCATTAAAGAAAGGTGAAGAATAAAAATATTAAAGGACTTTAATTGTTAGATGATATCAAAAAGTTAGGAAATATATTTTTCATTATTTCCTTTCTTCTTTTTCTTTTTTTAGGATATTTAATCTTTGCTCCGTTTATAGGTATTATTACAGTTTCAATTTTACTTGTTGTAATTTTTTATCCAATTCATCAAAGAATTTCAAAAGTTGTAAAAAACTCTGTTTTAAATTCTCTAATCTCAACATTTATAATATTGACTACGCTACTTTTACCATTTAGCTTGATTTTGTTTTTTCTGACAAAGGAAATCATACAACTGTATCCACTGATAGCGGATTATATATCAAATCCTAATTTGATTGTTGAAAAATTAAAAGAAAGCCCTTATCTGTATAAACTTTATCTTAAACTTCAAGAATTTTATCTAAACAAACTTGATAGCAATTTTCATGATTCAATAATTAATTATCTTAAACATTTCACTGCAAATATGTTTAATTTTGCAAAGACATTTTTATCAAATGTTATTTTGATTTTTATTGGTATTTTTATTATGGCTATAACCATTTTCTTTCTTTTTAAAGATGGATACAAGCTGTATAATTTGGTTTATTCAATAATTCCTTTAGAAAAAGAAGAGAAAGATTACTTGTTTAATAATTCATATGCTGCAGTTCAAGCTGTAACTCTTGGTTCTGTATTTGTAGCAATTGCTCAAGCTATAGCAGCTTTAATTGGATTTTTGGTAGCTGGAGTAGAATACAGCCTTGTTCTTACTTTTCTGACATTTTTTGCTGCATTCATTCCTTTTGGCGGTGCATCCTTAGTCTGGGTTCCGGTAGCTATTTATCTTACGGTCAGCAAAAGTCTTTTAGTGGGAATTCTTTTTGCTTTTTATGGAACTTTTGTAATTAGCACTGTAGATAATATTATTCGACCTATAGTTGTTGGGACTAAAATTGACATGCACCCAATGATAATGTTTTTTGCTATTATTGGTGGATTAATTACCTTTGGATTTCTTGGCATCTTTATTGCTCCTGTTATCGTTGCATTGATAGATGCTTTTATTATGCTTTATAAGAAGAGATACGGAATAGAAAATGAGTAATGTGTAAATCATTCAAATAACAAAATCTAAACGTCGAGTGAAAAATTCAACAAGAGTATAAGATTTTTTGCTCGGCTTTAGAATGACAGATTTTTATTTTCCTTGTCATCCAGCAGAGAAGTAAAGACTCTTCTCTTTTAAAAAATTTGCTAAAGAGAGATTCTTCGCCGGCTTCAGAATAACAACATTAGAACGCTCTCTGTCATCCTGAGGCCGAAGGCAGAAGGATCTCATATTTTGAATTTTTTGGTTTGAGAAGACAAAATAGAATTTTTCGCCGGCTGAAGAATGACATGTAGATTTTTGCAAACGGTCTACGGCTTCGGAATACTTTACTTCTAAATTCTCATCCTATTCTATAATGGCAATTCATGAATTACCTCTACGTCTGCTCTCCTTATTTAAATCTTATAAAATCGCTAATTCCCCAACCTGTCAAAGTTTATTAAGAGTGTTCCGAAATTCTCGTAAACTTACCTTTCCACGTCATCTGTAAGTCCGAAGAATCTCCTCTTTTAAAAAGAAAAAAGTGATTCTTCGCTTCGCTCAGAATGACAACGTTGATTTTTCAAGCAGTCTCATCCCACAACGCCTTTTGATTCGTTCCAATATTTATCCATCTCTTCTAAACTCATCTCTTCTAACTTTTTACCTTGTTGTTTTGCTTTCTGCTCGATATAATTAAACCTTTTTATGCTTCTGTCTGTTGCTAAATGAAGTGCTTCTTCCGGGTCTATTTTTAAAAATCTTGCAAGATTGACAAGTGCAGTTAGAATATCTCCAAATTCATGGACTTTTTCTTCGTATGTTTTTGCTTCTTTTAACTCTTGTATCTCTTCAAAGACTTTATCCCATACATCGTTTATGCTTTCCCATTCAAATCCAACCTTTGCCATCCTATCTTGAACTTTATAAGAACGCAAAAGTGCAGGCATTCTTTTTGGAATTCCCTCCAAAATAGAGCTTTTTTCTTCTTGTTTTATCTGGTGCCACTGTTTTAAAACTTCTTCGGCGTTTTTAGCCTCTGACTCTCCAAAAACATGAGGATGTCTTTTTATAAGCTTTTTAATCAATCTATCTATTACAACAACTACATCAAACCCACCTTCATCTTTTTTGATTTGGCTGTGGAAAACAACCTGTAATAAAACATCTCCAAGCTCTTCTATCATCTTTTCATCATCGTTTTCCTCAATTGCTTCCAATAGCTCATAAGCTTCTTCTATGAGATTATTTTTAATAGATTGATTTGTCTGCTCTCTATCCCATGGACATTCTTTTCTTAATCTTTGAACTATCTCGACAAGCTCTTGAAACTTCTTTCCTTCCTCTCTACATTCCATTGTAAACTCCTCTCACTGTCTCATAATCTTATATAAAAGTATAACAAACGTAAAAATTGAAATATAAAGCATTAAGTTTGCCATATGATGCTGATTTGACAGATGAAAAAGTGCAGATGAAACTAAAAATGCGAAAAAGATTATAGCCAAAACGATTTTATTTATCTGATTTTTATGAAATTCTTGAAGCTCTTCGATGTCTTTAAAAGTTACTCTAAAAGTAAGTCTTTCTATATTGAGCGTTTTTATTATTCTGTCTAATTTAAATGAGAGATTGTAATAAAAGTTAGCTATATCCATAGCTTCTTCAAGCTTTTCTTTTATGTAGTCTTTTGTTGATTTTGTTAAGAATTTTGTAAGTCTTTCTGTTGGGTTAAAGTGAGGGTCTAAGTATCGGATTAGTCCATCAAGTCCGATGGATGCCTTTCCAAGGTATGCCAAGGTTGTAGGAAGGTAAAGATTACATTCTCTTACAAGTTCAATGATTTCTAAAACCATGTCTTTTAGATTTATGTTTTGAAGTGTCTTGTTGTGGTATTTGTCAATAAAGACTTCTACTAAAGCTTCAAGCTTTTCAAGGTCTGTTTTCGGGCTAATCATGCCCATGTCCTCGTAAAAGTTCATAGCTAAGGTTTTGTTTTTGTTTACAACTGCAAATATATGCTCGTAAAGTAATCTCTTTTTCTCTTCCGATAACGTTCCTACCATTCCAAAATCTAAAAGGACCAAGGTTTTGTCTTCTTTTATCAGTAGATTTCCCGGGTGAGGGTCTGCATGGTAAAAGCCGTCATAAAAAACCATCTTATAGTAAGCATCTGTGATGAGTCTTGCTATATCCTGTTTTTCTGATGTTGTAAGTTGTATCTGATTTATCTTTTTACCTTCAATAAACTCTAAAACCAATACATTTTTTGTTGAATACTGTGGATAATACTTTGGTATGTAAAATCTTTCATTGAAATTTTCAAAGTTTTTTCTAAACGTCTGAATGTTAGATGCTTCTATCTCAAAATCTGCTTCTCTTAAGGTTGTAAACTTATACTGATAGATGACGGATTTTAGGTTTAGGTCTTTGACGGTTTTGGAATGCTTTTCTAAAAAAGATATGATTTTGTAAAATACTTCTGCGTCTAAGGATATCAGCTCTTCTAAGTTTGGTCTTTTTACTTTTACTGCTACTGCTTCTCCTGTTTTTAGAATGCCTTTATAAACTTGTGCTATTGATGCTGAGCCGATAGGATTTGGGTCTATGTATGTAAAAACCTCTTCTATTTTTTGATTAAGTTCTTTTTCAATTATGTTTTTTATTATTTCAAAGTCGACAGGTTTGACGTTGTCTTGAAGTTTTATAAGTTCAAGGATCACAGACTGTGGGACTATATCCGGTCTTATGCTTAGCACCTGACCAAGCTTAATGAATGATGGACCAAGCTTTTCCAAGGTTTCTCTAATTCTCTGTGGTCCAAGAGACGGGTCTGTTTCTATGCCAAAAAGTGCTTTAAAATAATCGTAGATATTGTATATTCCAAGCTTTGATAACTCTAAGGTTATATCTTTAAATCTTTTATAAAGCTTTAGCTTTTTGTTAAGCACCTTGAGAATCCAAGATTTCTTTCATTAATTTAGCAACATTTCTAATTTCCCACTGAGCGTGAGGTGTGTTTCTTTTTTCTATAAAGTCTTTGATCCAACTTAACGTTCCTGAAACTACGATTGTTGTTCTCCTTCCTGTTGGCAAGAAAAATCTTGCATCTTCTCTTTTTATTTTATACCCGTACACAAGCAAATCATATATATACTGCGACAATTCATCGTGTAGTTTTGCCAGCTCATAGGCTTTAATTTTTGATTTTAATTCTAAAAATTTAGGCTCATGGATCTCTTCTTTAAGATTTTTTAAAACTTCATAAATCTTAGCTATTGTTTGATTCATTCCGGAAACATCTACTTCTATCTCTTCTTGAGATTCTAAAATAGATGGGGGTAAGACTGTATAATTTTCGTCTTCTCTTACATATCTTTGACTTCTTTGTGAAAAGTTCAGTGCAGTATGGCGAACTAACTGATGGGTCATAGCTCTACTAACTCCATCAATAAAAAACACGGCGTAGCCGTCATACTCTTTTTTTAACCCTATAAGAGAAACTGTTAGATTATTTTCCGTACGAATCTCTATGGGGTCAACAGGTGTATCATATTCTGCAAGCTTTTCAAAAGCTTTAAAATACTGATTTTCATCTACTTTTAAAAGTTCTTCTAAGTAGTGTCTTAAAGATACTCCAATCACGTCCGGATATTTTGGGTTGTAGTGGGTTTTAAAATAGGTAGCACCGATTCTTAAAGCGTTTTCTTCTCCAACCTTTTTATACACAAAAGAATGGGCAAAAACAGAAAAGTGTTTATAATTTCCAAGCTTAGATAAAAATTCTGCTCTCTTTTGTTTTTCTACTACCCTTGGGTCGTTTAAAAGAGAATTTAAATCTCCACTGTTATAACAAACCCTTGCCCCAAGGGCTGTGTATGGAAAGCTGTCTTTAAAGTCTTCTATAGAAAAGAAATTAAGCAGCATTTTATCTCCAATGATGTAATTTATAGTGTATATATTTTACACTTAAACTTACATTGGATGAATTGTTAGGAGTTTTTAATATTGGTCTTATAATCGAGCCCTAAAAGTTAAGCGTAGATAAAAACATTAAGAAAATTATTTGTAGTAATACAATTTTATCGTTACTTTTAATTACTCAAACAAAATGGAAATTGGTTAAGAAGAAGTTTAAGTTATTGAATTACAAAGGAATTTTTTATATTTATCTCGAGTGTTTAAGTGCTGAGCAATACAAACATTCAACATTTTATATTAAATCTAAATACTTAAGCTTAAATCCTATATATTATGTACCAGATATTGTTTGATATTTTTGAGAAATATAGATTTTTTGATATTTAATGAATTATTTTTGGTTGCGGGGGCAGGATTTGAACCTGCGACCTCCGGGTTATGAGCCCGGCGAGCTACCAAGCTGCTCCACCCCGCGATGTTATGCGCCCGGCACGATTCGAACGTGCGACCTACGGATTAGAAGTCCGTTGCTCTATCCAGCTGAGCTACGGGCGCACTTACCATATTCTGATTTGTTGATAGTCGGAGTGGCAGGACTTGAACCTGCGACCCCGTGCTCCCAAGGCACGTGCTCTCCCACCTGAGCTACACTCCGTTTTAGAGAGATGAATATTATATCACTTTTTAGAAAAAATTTCAAGCCCTTTTGAAGTTTTCAATTGATTTAACAATATCAGCCTTAGCTTCGTTAGAATCTTTGAAAGATTTAACTCTCACCCATTTTCCAGATTCTAACTCTTTGTAATGCTCAAAGAAATGCTTAATTTTGTTTAATGTTGCCTCCGGTAAATCCTTTACTTCTTTTATACTATCGAACGTTGGGTCTAACTTAGAAACCGGAACTGCAATGATTTTTGTATCAATACCTTCTTCATCCTCCATTTCAAGCATACCGATAGGTCTGCATCTGATTACACTACCGGGAACAACAGGTTCTCTTGAAATTACTAATACGTCAGTTGGGTCTCCATCATCTGCTAAAGTGTTTGGAATAAATCCATAGTTAAATGGATAATACATTGCTGTAAATAAAAATCTGTCTACAAATACAGCTCCACTTTTTTTGTCAACTTCGTATTTAATACCGCTACCTTGTGGAATTTCAATAACTACATAAATATCTTCTGGTGGATTTTTTCCTGCAGGTATTAATGAGAGATTCATTTAACCCTCCATTAGTTTTATAATTGGAAAATATGGAAAGCTCCCGAGGAGGGATTCGAACCCCCGACCAGCCGGTTAACAGCCGGCTGCTCTGCCTGCTGAGCTACTCGGGAATATAAGGATATATATATTATAATAGATTTTCGAAATAAATGCAACTGTTTTTTGAGTGTGTTTTTAATTTTTTTAAGTTTGCCCTTTATTGCGTTATCCAGAGGGCATTAGCTCGAAGGAACTCTTCTTTTAATGTCTAACGAAAAAAAATGAGACTGTTCGTTTCCGCTCAGAATGATAAGAAAAAATAAAATACTTCTCACAAACTATCTTAACTTTTACTTATTCAATTGCCAAGGTTTAGGATTCAGAGTCAATAAATTGAATAGATATTATAACACAAATAAGTTGAGTGAGAAATTCATTAAAAGCATTAAATTCTTCGCTTTGCCCAGAATGACGAATTGGATTTTTGGAACAGTCTCGGGTGATTTTTGCTTAAACTATGATGAGGTCTTTTTTGTTATACAATATCATATATTCAACATCTTTTTATTAAACTCGTAAACATCTTCTAATTCATAGTCTTCATATTACATCACAAATTCACCCTGAAATTCCTATTCATTCTTCTTCATTCGCTTGTCCATTTGGATATCCAGGATGGTTAAAATAATATCATGCCTAAATAAAACTAAAAGAAAGATAACAATGGATAAAAACGAATATTTTTGGAGATGGATTATTTTGAGTAATCACCTCTTGTAAATTCTTACCCCATTACTTCTCAGTAAACCTTCCCATTGAATAAAACTTTATATGCCTTAACTCAACCAGTTCATCTAAGTCAATATTTATTATTTCTTTTAAAGAGTTTCTCAAAGCTCTTCTTAATAATCTATACATTTTCTTTGGCTGTAAATGAGCTCCGCCGAGTGGCTCTCTTACTATACAGTCAATAATGCCAAGTTCTTTTAAATCTCGAGCCGTAATTTTTAAACTTTCTGCTGCGATAGGGGCTGATTCTGCTGATTTAAAAAGTATGGCAGCACAACCTTCAGGTGATATGACAGAATATATAGCATTTTCAAGCATAAGTATTTTGTCTGCAACGCCAAGAGCTAATGCTCCACCACTACCACCTTCACCTATGACTGTCGCAATAATGGGAGTTTTTAAGCTGCCCATTACCATTAGACTTTCTGCTATAGCTTGAGATTGACCTCTTTCTTCTGCACCAATCCCAGGATAAGCTCCCGGAGTATCTATGAATGTAAAAATCGGTCTTTTAAATTTTTCTGCTAACTTCATTACTCTGATGGCTTTTCTGTATCCCTCCGGGTGCGGCATTCCAAAGTTTCTCTCTATCTTTTCTTTTGTGTCCCTTCCTTTTTCATGACCAATTACACAAACAGGCTTTCCTTCAAAGTTTGCAAATCCTGCTATTATCGCTTTATCATCTGCAAACCTTCTATCTCCGTGAAGTTCTATGAAATCAGTAAACAAATTATTTATATAGTCTATCGTGTGCGGTCTTTTTGGATGTCTAGCAAGCTGAACCCTGTCCCATGCTGTTAAGCTTGCCATTCTTTGCTTAGATAGTTTTTTAAATTTTCTTCTTAATTTTGCAAGTTCATTGATTAAATAATGCTCACCTTTTTTTACTCTTTCTCTTAATATCTCAATCTGGTCTAGTAAAGATTGCAATTCTTGATTTATATCCATTTTATGATGCCCCTTTTGTTAAAACCAAGTATACATAGGCTATGAAAAATAATATACCGGATGTAAATCCAAAAGCAAAATATTCTCTATTAATGTAAGAAACTGTTAGAGCTATAAAAGCTGAAATTATTGCAAATATTCCAGACACTAACGCAAGCCCTGTTATGCTCCATTCTGTAAATAAGACACCAATGCTAACAGGAATCGTGCTTTGAAACACCATTGCACCGGCAACGTTTCCAACTGCCAACGTATCTTTCTTTTCTAAAACCCATTTTACGCTGTTAATTTTTTCAGGTAATTCTGTAGCTATTGGAGCGATGATAAGAGAGAAAATCAATGGGTCAAATCCAAAAGTTAAACTTATTTTTTCTATTCCATGAACGAAGAGATGTGCTCCACCAACCATTAATATAAGAGAAATGATTATTTGAGCAATTATTAGAAATATGTGTGGATGTGGATTTTTAGGAGCAAAAAACAGATGTTCAGGTGTTTCCATATCTTCACTTTCGCCTTTTAATGTTTGAAATACATACAGAACATAAAGACTTATTAAGAAGATAGCAGTTATAACTCTCAGTGTATAACCTTCAAAAGGGACGATAAATAGAGCCACGGAGTAGGCAAATAAAAAGAATGTTAAATCTCTTCTAAGTCCTGTGGTTTCTACGTGTAATGCAATCTCTCTCTTTTTCAATAAATGACCAATGATTACTGTTAATCCAATAAGTGGAAATGCTACAGTTGCAAGCATAAAAGGAGCACCAAGGATTGCTCCAACGCCAATATCATGACCTTTATTACCTGCAAAAAAAACTATTGCAATTATTGGTATTAAAGTTTCCGGTAACGCAGTTCCTACAGCAGCCAGTACGCTACCTGTAAAGTTTTTAGATACGTTTAATCTATGTCCAAGAGCTTCTATACCGTTTGTAAATAGCTCAGCCGCTGCTAAAACAAAAAGTATACCAACTACTAATAAAACCAAATCAAGAATCATTAACCCTTCTCCAGTAGCTTTTTCTTAAGAATATCGCCCAGTGTACCTAAGCCTTCTCCTTCCGGCTGCTTTCCTTCTTTACTTGCCAATTTTTCTAAAAGCTTTCTTTTTGCCTCTTCTTCAGCTTTTCTTTTCTCTTCTTCTTTCTTTCTCTTTTCTTCTTCTAATAAAATCTGCTTAATGCTTAATGTTATTTTCTTGCTTTCCGGGTCTATTTTTATTATTTTAGCCTCGACTTCTTGATGAAGCTCTAACTTGTCGCTTGGAATGTTTATTCTTTCTAATGCTATTTCAGAAACCGGTATAAAGCCTTCTATATTTTCTCCCAAATCAACGATCGCACCTTTTTCTATGAGTTTTTTTACCTTTCCTTTAACTACATCGCCAACTTTGTATTTAGAGATAAACTCATTCCATTCTTCTTCCAAGAGCTGCTTCATTCCAAGTAAGATTTTGTCTTTTTCCACACCAAGAACTTTAAATTTATAAACTTTACCTTCCTTTAATACTGATGAGATGGATTTTATGTTTTTATTGTCTGTAGCATCTTCAAGTTTTACGATTCCTTCTATTTCACCAATGTCTATAAATGCAACTTTTTGTTTAACATCTTTAACTTTTGCCTCAATTACGCTACCAACAGGATTTTCTTTTAAGAATTTTTCTACTGGATTTTCTTGTAATGCTTTTATGCTTAATTTTAATTTTCTGTTTTCTTTGTCAAGCTCTATGATTTTTGCCTTAACTTTATCTCCAACTTTCAAATTTTTCTTAGCTTTCATATAATCAAAATGTGAAATTTCTCTGTTATAGATAAAACCCTCAACTCCATCTACATCAACAATAACACCAAATCTATTGATTTCTTTCACGGCAGCTTCTACAACATCCCCAACATTTTTATCAAATTTATCCCATGGATTTGGCTCTAAAGCTTTTAAGGAAAATATTGGCTTTTTATCTTTGATCTCTTTTATTACTAATTCTATGCTATCTCCCACTTTTAAAACATCTTCAAATTTTTTGTTTTTATCCCAAGAAAGCTCACTCTTTGGCAGGATTCCATAAACTACATTGTCAATAGAGATTACAGCAACTTTATCCGTGATTTTTTCTACCTTACCGATAACTTTTTGACCCTGTTGTAAAAATGATAAGTATTTTTCTTTTTCTGCGTTTAATTCTTCTTTTAACGCTTCTTTTCTTGATATCACAACGTTAGGATTGCCTTTTCTTTCTTCAAACTTAACAATGTATCCTTCAAACGTATAACCTTCAGGCAAGGTTTCATCTCTTTTAGTGCCTGACTCTGAAAATGGCATAAATCCTTTAATGCCTTCTATATCAACAATATATCCTTTTTCTTCTTTACTAACTACCATAACTTTTACTTTTTGCCTATTTTCAAAAGCTTCTTTAAGCTTCTTTACCTTATCTTTCATAACAAAGCCTTTCCTTGAAAGGATAAAGTATCCGTCTTTATCTCTTTTGCCAATAAATACCGCTTCTATCTCATCACCCTCTTTATAACCCTCTGCTTCTTGTTTACTTAAAATAGCTTCTACTTTTTGTCCAATATCTACATAAACTTTATCATCTGTTATTTTTACGATTTTTCCTTTTACTTTTTGATTTTTTGAGTAATGAGATGCTTCTACAGCTTGCTCCATCATTTTTTCAAACTCATTCATGGCTAACTCCTTTTATTTCTTTGATTTTATCTACAACTTCTTGAATTATCCAATCAGGTGTAGATGCACCGGCTGATACGCCTATGTTTTCTTTATTTTCAAACCATTGTTCTTGCAGTTCATCCGCTGTTTCTATATGATAAGTATTAGGATTTAATGCTTTTGAAATCTGATAAAGTCTTTGTGTATTTCCGCTGTGTTTTCCGCCGATGATTATCATTACATCAACTTCCGGTGCTATTTTTTTAACCTCTTCTTGTCTTACAGAAGTAGCATCGCAGATTGTATTAAAAACTTTTAACTCTTCTGTATTTTCTGCCAGATATCCTACAGCTTCTCTGAAAAAGTCTTCACTTTGGGTTGTTTGTGCTACTACTCCGATTCTATTTCTTTTTGGAACTTTTTTGACTAAATCTTCAAAATTTTCAACAACAGCGCCTTTTCCGCCAACTTCTTCAAGGTGTCCGAGCGTTCCTATAACTTCCGGATGTCCTTCTTCACCTATAATGACTACAAAGTATCCTTCTTCAACAAGTTGCCTGACTTTATCGTGAACTTTTTTTACAAATGGACATGTAGCATCAAGAACGTTTATATTCAGCTCTTTTAACATTCTTTCTGTTTTTGGTGGTACACCATGAGACCTTATGATTACAGTATCGCCGGGTTTTAGTTGTGAATAGTCCTGCATCTCTTCAACGCCAATAGATTTTAGATAATTAACAACTTGCTTGTTATGGATTATTGGGCCATTTGTATACGCATGTCCGAGTTTTTCTCCGGCTTGCTTTGCCATGTCTACGGCTATTCTTACACCAAAACAAAATCCTGCTGTTTGTGCAACTATTATATTAGCCATCTCTTTTTACCTCTTTTAACTTTTTGATTTCGTGCATTACCTTTTCTGCCACATGCTCGTAAGATGATATTCCTTCAAAATTTATAGGTTTTCCAATAATTACATCAATATTATACTTGAATAATTTAGGAAATTTTGATTTTACTGGTAGTATTTTATCTGTACCTTCAATAAGAATTGGTATCACTGGGACTTTTGCTTTTTCTATAAGATAGCCAACTCCTGGTTGTGGTTTTCTAAACTCTCCCGGTCTTGCTCTTGTTCCTTCCGGAAAAATTCCTATTACGTAACCTTCCTTAAGTAAAGAGATGGCTTTTTTTATCGTGCTTAAATCTCTTTTGTCTCTTTTTACAGGAATGGCTCCAGCCTTTCTAATTATCCAACCAAGGATTGGCACTTCAAAAAGCTCTTTTTTTGCTAAGAAGATTATTGGTCTTGGAGATATGATGTTTAAAACTGGTGGGTCTAAATGGCTTCTGTGATTGGCAGCTAAGATACAGCCACCGGTCAATGGTATATTTTCAAGCCCTACAACATTTATTTTCAATAGCTTTTTTAACGCCGGTCTGATTTTATAAAAAACTTTATATCCAAATTCTGAGTACGGAACTTTTTTCTCCAAAAATTATCTCCGAAAGAGAGATTTTTTTATAACCAACCTCTCCTTTTTAAAGCATCTTCATATATTCTATTGTAGAGAATTCTCCACTCAGGAGTCCCTTCAACGATTTTCCTTGAATAAGACCTGATTCTTTGTCTAACTTCTCTATCTATCTCCCTTTGCTCTCTTACCAACCTTTTTAAAAGTTCTAAAACTATTCTTCTTATTTTGTTTGGATGTTCAAATATTTCTACAGAATCTTCTGTTTCGATGTATCTTTTTATTCTATTTGCAATTTGATTCAATCTCTCCTCTGGGTCAAGATGGATGTTTCGCTCCTCGGCTAATTTTTCCATTACTTTTAAGACGGCTGTTCTAAATCTTATATCTTCATGCTCAAACTGTTTTATATGTTGTTCAACAAGCCTTTCTGCTTCTTCTTCAAGTTCTTTTTCTTCTTCTACAGCTTTTTTGATTATTTCAAGAATGTCTTGTCTAAATTTTTGTTCGTCATCTGCTTCAACAATATGATCATTTATAAGCTTATCCGCAATGCTTTGAGATACTATCTCCACCAGCTTTGCTGGTAGTTTCATAAATATCCTCCAATTTTAAGATAGTAAAACATTATAACATTATGATTTTTTGTTTGCAAATTGATGCAGAGAATGCTTGTAAAAATCAACGCCCGGTGAAAAATCTCCGCCTCTTACCTCTCACCTTCTCACCTTTTTTAAAAGAGCAGATACTTCACTTCGCTGCTGGATGGCAGGATAAGTAATATTAAAAAATAATATAGTTTGATGAGAAATTAGTGATTTTTGTGAAGTTTAAAAATTAGATTTTTCGGACTAAATTCTCAGGATAACACGAATAAGTAAGATTGAAAAATAAGATTACAAGAATTCTTACAGCACTTCTTCTTTATCTTACTCGCTGAGGGTGTTCCAAAATTCTCATAGGCTTACCTTTTCGTGTCATCCAGAGGCCGAAGGCCGAAGAATCACTTTTTTATTTTTTGACTTAAAAAGAAAAACAGGAGATTCTTCGCTTCGCTCAGAATGACGATTTGGGTTTTTAGAGCAGTCTTTTTTTACTTGCTTGACTAACTATCTAAACGCGATTACCTGAAAATAGCAACTTAGGTTAGATAAAAGCAGCTAATTCTATCTCTTTTGTCCATTCTTTTATGTCTTTCAGTGCAATTTCTGCTTTTTTTAGCTTTCTTTCTTCCTTTCCTTTTATCTTCTCTTCAAGCTCTGGGAGAAGTGCATAGTTTGGACCCATTGGTTGAAGTTCATTTTTTGCTGTTGTTATGTAGTTTATAAGTCCACCTATCATTGTAGTTTTTGGTGGGGCTACAGACTCTTTACCTTCCAACATTCTTACTACATTTATACCGGCAATAATACCTGTTGCAGCGGACGCCATGTATCCTTCTACTCCTGTGATCTGCCCGGCAAACAATATGTTAGGTTTTTCTCTAAGCTGTAGAGTTGGTTTTAACAATTTTTGAGATTGGATAAACGTATTTCTGTGAATAGAACCAAGTTTAACAAATTCAGCATCTTTTAATGCAGGTATTAAGCTAAAAATTCTCTTTTGCTCCGGATACTTTAGCTTTGTTTGAAAACCTACCAAAGAAAGGAGAGTTCCTTCTATGTTTTCCTTTCTTAGTTGAACCACTGCATAGGGCCTTTTACCTGTCTTTGGGTCTATCAGTCCGACAGGCTTCATTGGACCGTATAAAAGTGTTTCTTTTCCTCTTCGTGCCATTTCCTCTATTGGAAGACAGCCTTCAAAATATACAGCCCTTTCAAAATCTTTTAACGGTACTTGTTCACCTTTTAAAAGCTCTTGATAAAAAATTTCATACTCTTGTTCAGATAATACACAGTTAAAATAATCCCCTGTTCCCTTTCCGTACCTATCAGCCCAAAATCCTTTTGAAAAATCAACCGTTGAAGCATCAACCACAGGAGCAATTGCATCGTAGAAGTATAAATACTCACTTCCTGTAATTTTTTGAATTTCCTTGGAAAACTCTTCTGATGTAAGGGGTCCGGTTGCAATTACGATTATATCTGCATCCGGCAGGGTTTTAACTTCCTGTCTGATTACATTTATGTTTGGATGGTTTTCTAAAATCTCTGTCAATTTTTTAGAGAATTTTTCTCTATCTACTGCAAATGCCTGACCGGCGGGAACTTTAAATTCTTTCGCAACATCTAAAATAATGGAGCCTAAAATTTCCATCTCTTTTTTTAATAAACCTGCTCCGGATGTTAAAGATTCACTACCAAAAGAGTTGCTACATACGATTTCAGCAAAGTAGGGGGTTTTATGTGCTGGAGTTAGTTTTTTTGGACGCATTTCATAAAGGTCTACTTTATATCCTGCTTTGGCTATTTTATACGCTGCTTCTGAACCGGCTAATCCTGCACCTACAACTGCCACTTTCATTTATTTATTTTTCCTTCCACTGATATTGTCCTGTATTGAATACTTCTTTTTTCCAAATGGGAGCTCTAGCTTTAACGTTATCAACTATATACCTACATCCACTAAAAGCCTCCTGTCTATGTCCTGCCCACACAACTACCAAAAATGATGGAACGCCGACCGGAACAACACCTGTTCTATGATGTACTACTGCATGATGTATTTTAAACTTTTCTTTAGCCTCTTCTATGATTTCTTTTACAACTTTTTCAGCCATTGAAATATAGGCTTCGTAGTGAAGCTCTTTTACATCTCCATCCTCCGGTGCTGACCTTGCAACGCCGATAAAAAAATCTACTCCGCCACATTCGGGATTAGAATAGCTTTTAAAAACTTCATCTAAAGTAAACCAATCTTCTCCAATGTATATTTGGGGGATCAACATTTACCTCCATTTTCTACATACTTTTGGAAGCTATCAATTTTTTGATAACACTTTGAACCAACAAAATCTGCAAGCATTATGAAATAATCTTTTGGAATAAACCCTGGAATTACTCCGTATAGCTCATAATTTTTATCCGGTAGAAATACAGCTATTGTTGGATATCCTGTCACTCTATAGATTCCAGCCAATGTTTGCTCGTCAACTTCTTTTTTCCCTTCCGGGTCTAAGACTTTTCTTTTACCGTCAACATTTACGATAGCTATCTCTGTATTGTTTTTTATTAAGCTTTGCTTGACTTCCATATCTTTTAAAACTTCTCTGTTTAATTTATCACAATACTGACATGTTTCTGATTCAAAGATTACTATAAGATTTTTCTTATTTTCCATAGCCTGCTTAATCACAGGATTTGGGTCAATTGTAAACTTTGGCTCAGATTGTTTGTTGCAAGAATAGAATAAAAACATAATTGGAAGAAGCAGCAGAATAAAGCTTTTCTTCATTTTTAGCAAAACCTCCAAGTTTCTTAAGCTTAACAATAATATAAACTTTTAGTGTAAGAAATGCAATGCCAAGATTTAACAAAATGACTTCTCGGCAGATTTTTTGTTTAGCTACGAAATAATAACATTTGAAATATCGTCTGTATTTTGCAAAAAAATGGTATAATAACCTTGTTATTTTTGCCGCTTGATTTAAACCTTGCTCGTTATCCTTAAACCATAAAACCGAAGAATCACATATTCAATTTTAAAAATGTTACTAATTTCTCAAAACAATAATGTATAATCAAACTGCAAATAAATCAAATAGCAAAAAAGAATGTTCTAAAATTTTTATAAGCTTACTTTTCCGTAATCATATACTAAACATACTAAAAAATTCTTCGGGTGAGAAATTTAATAAAAGTAATAAGATTCTTCGCCGGCTTCAGAATGTCAAAGAAGACTCCTCATTCTCTGAAATTTATCAACCAATCTTTGATCGTCATCCCGATGACGTAAGTCAAAAGAAACTCATTTTTAAATTTTACAAAAACCACCAATTTCTCACTCACGGTGAAAGTTACATGTATTATATCAATATGATTACTTGAAAATCATGACTAAAATTTAATTTTCATCTTCTTACATTCCGGGCAATCTTGGAATTCTGCCAAGTTTGGAAAGTTTGTAATACATTCCCCAACCTTTTTTCATCCAATGTCCTATGATTGGAAGTGGTATTAGCAGGGCTTTTTTATCATCTCTGTATGCAAGGCCTCCGCCATTACCCATATCCATAAGACAGAGAATATTGATATGTTCATGGTAAGTTTTAGGATTTCCTTTTTCTAAACCTTCTTTTAAAGCAATATTATAAGCTGTATTTCTCGCCATAACTTCAGCCAAATGTCCTTGTTTTGCTTTCCATTCAGGACCTTCTAATGCAGCACTATCTCCAATTGCATAAACATTCTCACAGTCTTTGACTTGGTTAGTAGGCTCTATAACAATAAATCCGGCGTTTGTTTGTGGTAAATTTCCGGCTTTTACAGCAGGATGACCATCGCCAGCAGGTGTAAATAAAGTTAAATTTGATTCAATTTTAGTTCCGTCTTCAAGTAAAACACCATCAGGCTTAAACTCTACTATTTTCTTTCCGGTGATGGATTTAATATTAAGTTTTTTAAACATCGAATCCATCATTCTTAAAGCTGTTTCTCCGAGTCTTTCTCCAGGTTTTGGCATAGGAGCAAAAAATGTAAGTTCAAAGTTATCTCTAATTTTTAACTTTCTCAGATAGTAATCAACGTTAAATAAAACTTCAAACACAGGACCACCTCTTACAGCTTCCTTGGCATTTGGATTACCACCAAAACCAAAAGCTAATTTTCCACCCTTTTTTTGATTTATAAGCTCATCAAGTTTTTTTGTGTATTCTAAGGTTTCTTCAGGAGTTGAACAGATAGAGTAAGTGTATTCAATACCTTTATGTTTTAGCTTTTGCTGACCAAGTGCAACAATAAGATAATCAAAATCCTTTCTTTCTCCGCCATTTTCAAGAGTAAAACTGTCTTTATTTACTTGCACCACCTTGTCTTTCACAAACTTAAATCCATGAGCGTTTGCTAAATCTTGCATCGGAATAATTACATCTTCAAGTTTTTTCTCATTCGTTGGAATCCATATGGAAATTGGATAAATGTATAGATAGTCTCTATCTGAAATAAGCTCAACTTCAAAGTTATACTTTCTTAAGAAAATAGCACACTCAACGCCGGCAATACCGCCACCAAGAACGACAACTTTTTTCATCATATATCCCCCTTAAGTTAGTGATCATTAACTTAAATTATACCAAATTATACAAAATGCAAAATGATTTAATGCATATGTAATGAGGCTGCTTGTGAAAATTTAAATCTTCATTCTGAGCGAAGCGAAGAATCTCATATTTTTGTAGAATTTCTCACCCAACGTGTTAATATATAATTATGCTTTTTGAAAAAATTTTTTAACAAAATAACTAAATACAAAGGAGATTAAAATGGCTATTCAAACACCTTATGTGACAGTGGATGGAATAATTAAAGTTTTTGATGAGAATGAAAATTTTAAAGGAATTGTCTTAATCGAAAGGAAAAATCCACCCCATGGCTTAGCCTTGCCGGGTGGTTTTGTTGACATTGGCGAAAGCGTTGAAAATGCTTTAATCAGAGAGATGAAAGAAGAGACAAACCTTGATGTGCAAATTGTTAGACTTTTTAATGTTTATTCAGACCCAAAAAGAGACCCAAGATTTCATACCGTATCTATAGTTTTTGTATGCAAAGCTTATGGTACTCCTACAGGTAAAGATGATGCAAAAGAAGCTAAGATTTATAAATTAGAAGAAATACCGTTTAATAGATTAGTCTTTGACCACGAAAAAATTTTAAGAGATTTTATAAATTCGTTGTGACGATTTGAGAGTTAAAAAAGGCCGGGGTGGGAATCGAACCCACGCATAAGGGATTTGCAGTCCCCTGCCTTACCACTTGGCTACCCGGCCATCAAAAGATAGATAAATATTATATCAAATTCTAAAAATTTTTCATCGGTCTGTTATGGTTCCATTGCTGTTAAAGTTTACATTTCCATCACCATTAGTATCTTTACTTTTAGCCCATGAGTAATCAGTATAACCTAATTGAGAGCCATTACAATTTCCACTTGATGAAGTATAGAGATATAATCTTCCCGTATCCGTTGATTGTATACATTGTGCAACAACTTGATTGTTCACTGTTATACATGTACCATCCGTTAGTTTAAAATCTTTTTTAGCACCAGTATTATTCCAAACACAAACTTGGTTGCTACTACTTCCGCCTCCACTGCTACCACCACTTCCACTGCTTCCACTGCTTCCACCGCTTGCTAACTCTGGATTTATCGTAAGTGTTAGGGTTTTACTATCTGAATCTCTATTACTATCTGTTACGCTTATGCTGACAGGAAAGCTGCCCGCTTGGGTTGGGATTCCATGTATACACTGTCCCCTATCATTTGTCGCACAGCTACCACAGTTTGTATCATAAGACAGACCGGATGGTAGTTCGCTTACCGTATAGGTATATGGAGGTTTTCCTCCAGATGCAGTTACTACAGCACAATAACTTTGATTAACTTGTCCATAAGGTAAAAATTCTGTAGTAATTTTTGGCTTGTTCGGTTGAATTGTAATAGAAAATCTCTTGATTGCGATTTTATTTTCCCTATCTCTAACTTGAACAGTAAAGCTGAAAGTACCTGCTTGCGTTGGAGTGCCGGAAATAGTGCCATTACTGTTTAATGTCAAACCCGGTGGCAAATTACCACTTCCTGATACTAAGCTGAATGTATAAGGCTTAACTCCGTTGGTAGCTTCTATTTGAACAGTTGGATAAGCTTGATGCATTACACCATCTGGCAGGGAAGTTGTCGTAATTGTAAAACTACTACAAATTTTTTGTCTTAATTCGTCTATTGTTATGTACCTGACTATATCATCGTAGGGTAAAGATGCTCCGGGTGTATTGTCAAGACAGTTTACATTATTTTCCGGTCTTTCTATCGTAAAATTCGTTCCGTTTATATCTCCTGTTTGATTGCATCTATTATCTCCTCGTGAGAATACAATAAAAGCGACTCTATTATTAACATGTCCGCTTACTCTATCATCGACAGTAAGAAGATTATTTACAGCTTCATTACAAATATCCGTTGTGGTTGCAGATCTATATAAAAGCTCGTTTCTTCCAGAGTCATTTACATCTATGTTCAAATCACGCAGACTGTTTGGAAATGTCTTGTTTATCGACACAAAACTTAATATATTCTCGTAAACAACATCTACTTTATTCTTAAGTTTTTCAGTTTGCTGTTTCTTCATAAGTATATTAAATATAGTTATCCCTCCACTTAGTAAAACACCAACTATAACCAATATTATTGCTACTTCCAAAAGAGAAAAACCTTTAATTTGCTTCATGGCTAATTCCTCCATTGCACCGAAAACGCCTAAAATAATTAACGTTTCTATTTATTAATATAAACACGTCGGATAAGAAATTCAATAAAAGGTCTCCATTGACATGTAAAAATTACAAAATTTAATTAAGCCTACGTTTCATTTCTCACATCTCACGTTATTAACTTTTTCCAACAACAGAAATTAAGTTATAAATAGGACCCATTAAACCTAAAATAATTATTAACATAAATATTCCAACGAAAGAAATAAGTAGTGGTTCTATCATTTTTGCAATATTTTGAGAAATATAGTCTACCTTTTCGTAGTAATAATTTGATATATAGCTTAATTGCTCCTCAAGCTGTCCCGTATTTTCACCAACACTCAACATCCTGATTATCATCGGAGAATAAAGATTTTGTTTTTTAAAAGCTTCAGAAAGACTTTCACCGCCTATAATAAGGTCTCTGGCATTTATAACACCTCTTTTGAAAACCTCATTTCCAAGAGAATTTCCTAATATTTCCAGTATTCTTGAAAGATTTACTCCAGCTTTTACCATTAGCATCATATACTCGGAAATGAATGCATAATTAAAATATGTTAAAATAATTCCAATTACGGGAAGTTTTAATAGTATTTTATCTGTATAGAACTTTATTTCCCTATTAGTTTTTCGCAAAATTTTAAGAGTTACAAAAAATAAAACAATAAAGATTATAATAAACACAATATACTTCCGCGTAAATCCAGACATCCATATTAAAATTCTTGTGGTAATAGGAAGGTCGATATTAAAATTTTGAAAAGCTTCTAACATCTTTGGTAAAACATAAACCATCCAAAAAATCATAGAACCTAAAACTGCAACAAACGTAAAAGATGGATATATTAACGCTTGCTTTGTTTTAGCCTTTATATCTTCAATTCTTTTTAGATAAGTAGCAGCATCTTTTAAAACTTTTTCTAATCCTCCGGTTTCTTCTCCAACTTTTACCAAAGTTAAAATAACATCACCAAATACATTTTTATGTTTACTAAAACCTTCATACAGACTACCGCCGGATGTGATTATTTTGTATATATCTTCCAATATAAATTTTAGATGTTTATTTTGCATTTCCTTGGAAAGGTCATTAATTGCAACGCTTACAGGGACACCGGCTTTTATCATCAAATGTAGGTTTTCAAATAACTCAACGATTTCTACCGCTTTAATTTTTTTTCTTTTAAAGGGATTTATTTTTTTTAACTTAACTATGAAATCAGACACCGGCTTATAATCAACAAGGAATAATCCATCTCTTTGCAGAAAATCTTTTATATCTATCTCGCTTTCTACTTCTATGACTTTTTTTATTACATTACCTTCTCTATCTACTGCTTCAATGTTGTAATAAGGCATTATCCAACCACCCTATTTATCTCTTCGATTGTTGTTATACGTCTTAAAATCTTAATCAAACCGATTTCTTTTATTGGAATCATGCCTTTTTCTATAGCTAATTTCTTTATGTGATTTATGTTTTTAGATTCAGCTATGGCTGAAGATATTTCTTCATCTATTTCCAGAATTTCGGCTAAAATTGTCCTACCCAAGTATCCTGTATTGTTGCAATGAGAACAGCCTTTACCTTTAGTAACAACAATTTCTTCATTCTTAACATACTTTTTGATAGTTTCTACAGAGAGTCCTAATGCTTTAGCTAAATTTTCAATGCTTATCTTATACCCTATTTTACATGATGGACATACCTTTCTAATTAGTCTTTGAGAAACAATTGCGTTTAAAGACGATGCAATTAAAAATGGTTTAATTCCTATATCTTCAAGCCTTGGTATCGCTCCTACCGCATCGTTTGTATGTAAAGTAGACAAAACTAAATGACCTGTCATGGATGCTCTTATTGCAATTTCTGCTGTTTCTAAGTCTCTAATCTCACCTATCAGAATTACATCAGGGTCCTGTCTTAAAAAAGACCTTACAGCTCTTGAGAATGTATAACCAGCTCTTTCGTTTATTTGTGTCTGTTTTATAAAAGGAAACTTATATTCAATTGGGTCTTCAACAGTAACTACGTTTCTGTTTAGAATATTTATTCTTCTTAGTGCAGAGTAAAGTGTAGTTGTTTTACCAGACCCTGTTGGACCGGTAAGAAGAAGTATTCCCATAGATTTATTAAAATGTTTTTTCAGCAGGTTGATCTGAAAATTTTCAAATCCAAGATTTTCCAAGTTAAAAATAGATATATTCTTAGAAAGGATTCTTAAAACAACATTTTCTCCAAAAGCAGTTGGAACTGTTGATACTCTCAGGTCAAATTCTTCGTTCAAAAATTTATGAGTAAAACTTCCGTCTTGAGGAAGCCTTTGTTCAGCGATATCAAGATTTGATAAAATCTTGATTCTTGATACTAAGTATGCATGAAAATCCAGCGGCAGTGCGTAAAAATGCTGCATTATCCCATCTATTCTGTAAAATACATTAGAAGATAGATTTTCAGGTGTAATATGTATATCCGAAGCTCTGTTTATAATTCCACTATTTATGATAAAATCCACAAATTCTGGTGCTGTATTTCCAATGCCTTCAGAAAGAGATTTGGATAACAGATTTTCAAACTGTTTCTCTAAAGGATTTTCTATAAGAGAATAGTATGTTTGGATAGCTTTTAAAATAAGGTTTTCATCACCAACATATATATTAGGTTCAAGCTTTGTTCTTCTTTTAACAAGGTCGATAGCTACTATGTTGTAAGGGTCAGACAGGCAAATATCAATAGTTTTATCATTATGATTTATTGGAAGAAAGCTAAACTGTAGTGCCGTATCTTTTGGTATAAGTTTTAAAGTTTCTTGATTAGGGATTACTTCATTAAGGTTTAAGTATTCTTTACCGCTTTGCTGAGCTAAAGCAAATGCTATGTCTGTTGTTGAAACGAAAGATAGCTCTCTAAGAATTTCTCCCAGTAGCTTATTAGGGCTAAACTTTTTTATTTTTAGTGCTATACTTAGGTGCTGGTCGCTTATAAAACCGTATTTTTTTAGCAGCTCACCAATAGGTAATTTTGTCATGTTAAAACCTTTCTACTTTTTCTACTTTCATGAATATGATCAGTTCTTTCCTGGACTTTGAAACGGTTTTTTGTTTAAACAGGTTTCCTATAACTGGAATATCTCCAAGTATCGGGACTTTTGTTTCTGTGTCTGACTCTCCTTTATCAAGTAATCCACCAATGATTATTATATCACCACTTTTAGCCCTAACTATAGTTCCTGCTTCTTTAACTGCCAAGATGGGGGCTTCTCCCACGACCTGACCGCTATCAATAAGCTTTTTAGTATCTATAATAGAAGTTGATATAGGAACGATATTTAAAATTATATCACCATCATCTTCTATGTGTGGGGTTACTCCAAGAGTTATACCATCAAGAATATCTCTTCTTGTATACGTTGCAACAGGATAGGCTGTAGTTGTGGTACCGCCTACGTTTGCTCCCACTATGTTAAGTTGTCTTGTCCAAAATGGAATAATTCTACCGGATGTTAAAATAGCAGGTTGATTATTCAGTACAAGGACCCTCGGATTGGACAACGTTTTTATATCGCCAAACGTAGCTATAGCATTTATTACTGCTTTAATGTCACCATTTCTCAATACTGCTATGGATGATACTGAGTTAGAAAGACTTAGTGTCTGTGAATATACAACAGATGGATACATAATTATTTTACTCCAATCAACCCCAAAAGAATAGCTATCATTTAAAGAAACTTCCAAAATTTTTGCTTCTATTAAAACTTGCTTATCAATCTCTCTTTTTAATCTTGCAAGATACTCTTCAACAAGCTTAACTCTATCCTTAGTATCTTCTACTACCAATACACCGGTCATTTTATTTAATGTATACTTTCCATTTTTTGAAAGAATATTTTTTATATTGTCTTCTATTTGAGCAAACAAATCGTTCTGGTCTATACTATAATCTACCTGGAACTCACCGTTGATTCCACCGCCCGCTGTTGCTGTACCACCTGCACCAGTAGTACCCACACCACCTGCGGCTCCACCACCAGCTCCACCTCTTTGACCACCGGTAACATTTCCGCCAAGTGATGAGCTATAACTTGTTACAGTTTTTATATAAGGCAATTTATAAATTTTTGTGATTGTGCTCTTAACATAAATAACCTTATCTCTAACTTCGTAGCTTAAACCGGCAACATCCATTATAGTCTCAAGAGCATCTTTTAGATTTATATTTTTAAAATTCAGTGTAATTACTTTATTATTATCAACATCAGGGGCAAAAATAACATTATAAGGTGTATCTTTAAGGATAGCATATAGAACTATTTTTAACGAGACATTGTCACCAGAAAAGCTAACAATATACTTTGATATGTCATCTATATCTTTTTTAGGAACATCTTTTTTTGCGAAAGCTATTTTTATAAATTCTTCATCAGTCGTGTTCGTTATTAAGTCAGCAACAGGGTCGTTAGTTTTCTCATCAGCTTTAACAGAAAATATGAACATAAAAAATATAATAAACATTACTGAAATAATTTTAACCATTTAATTTCACCCGTCTTTATATTTCTTAGTTTTACTTTATCTTCGAAAATTTTAACAATTTTGTAATCCTGAATTTGCTGTCCTTCTTTAAGAATGTTGTTATTTATTATCACAAAACTTTCTGATTTAGATATAAAAATAGACTGTAATTTAATTTGATCGGTATTAGCATTAGGAGGGGGTAAATTTTTTACCAAATCTTTCAGGTCTGGTAATTGCTTTATATCTTTACTATCGCTCGTGATGTTTTCTACTTTTGGTATATTAATGACTTTTACCATGTACTTTGCATCTAACTGAGAAGGTTTTGTTTTAGATTGCAAAATATAAACTTGCTTTAATTTATCATAAGTTTGATAATTTTGACTTAAAGATTGAAATTCTAATTTTTCAACTACCTTGTCTGAGATATACCCAGAAATTGGATAACTAATAATAATAGCAAAGACTACTAATCCAAGAAACATAAAACCATCTTTGCCTATATCAAACCTACTTGCTAAATCCATTTTCAACCGCACCCTCTAAACTTAAGTTTACTTTGCCGTTACTATTGGTTATTTCAAATTTATTAATATATACATAGGGATAAGTACTATTTAATTGGCTTAAAATCTTTTCAACATCAGCACTCTTAGGATTTTCCATATTTGCTTTAAATTTAGCCGTTATAGACAAACCTGATTCCTTTATCTCCAAAATCTCTAAGCTACAACTTTTTGATAATTCATCCAATTTTTTCAATACCAAATATTTAGCTTCATCTTTGTTATAGATTGGATAATCATATCTTATCTTTTTTGCAAGGTATAAACTTTCTTTAAGGTCCCTGTTAATCCTTTCTAAGTTTAAACGTTTTTCATCTAATTTTTTATTTAATCTGTCAAGAAAGTTTAATAACAGTATCTGAACCACGGTTAAGACCGCTAATGAAATCAGAAGTATTTTTTTTCTGCTATTTAATCTGCTTTTCAATCCTTACCTTTACAATCAGTTTTTTTTGTTTCAAATCTTTTTCGGTTTTAATAGTTATATCTTTACTTTTAAACAAAGAATCGCTGTATTTTTCAAGCTCAACCAATGTCTTGAAAGTTTTTTCATATGTTATATTATAAACAGCCTTACCATTTTCATAGGAAAAGTCTAAAGAAGAGTAGTTTAGGTTTAAATAATCTTTCAACTTTTCTAATAAATAGATTGCTGATATATTATTAGACCTTTTTTCCTCTAAATTTAATATTTGGCTGATGTAATCTAAGTTTTTTTCTTTTAAGATGTTTTCAAGTCTATTTTCTATACTTTTATTGTCTTCTAATAAGCTTTGAATTGTGAAGTAATTATCCAAGGATTGTTTAGCTAAATTTAAGTTTGTGAAAAAAAGATATATTACACCTAAGGATAGAATAACCGAAGAAAAATCTACAGCTTTTGCGAAATTTACATTCTTTATTACATTTTCAGGTGTAAAATCGTAATTTTGATTTAGATTAAGTAGTCCTACCGGTATAATTAAATCATTTATCTGTCCCCTATCTATTTTGTAATAATCCGGATTTATACATGCTATTTTGGGATTAAAAGATGTATAAAAATTTTCAATCACGTTCTCATAGTTTAGTATTTCTCCGGAAATTAAGACATAATCAGGTGTATCAAAAGCCCTTGTGATATAACTATAAGTTAGCGTTAGATTTTCATAAAAACTGCTTTCTATTAAATCTACATCAACCGCTACAGTTCTTAAGAATTTTACAACTCCATTGTGTGAATATATACAGTATATATAGTTTTTATCAGCATAAAAATGTATAACTTTGTTGTTATTTCCATTATAAGGCAATAGTGCAAAATGTATAAGTGTATATAATTTTATGTATTTATACTTTGATTCATCTTTTATATGATTATAAAATTTGCTTTCTTGGTATACATAAACGAAAAACTCTCTATCTTGAGTTTTTATATCAGGAGTTAGATATTTGATCGCGAATTTTTCACCCGGGATTAGCTGTCCATATACTTCTTTCAGGATTAATTTTTTTATTAGTTTTTTATTTTTTAGGTTTGGTGCTAGTACTTTTTGAATGTTAAACTCTTCTTCAAATACTCCGATATAAGCATCTTTGTCTATAAACTGTGATAAATCTTGATTTTCAAAAAAATGATATGTTAAATTTTCTTTTTTTTTAATGAGATTTTTTTGTCTAAGGATAAACTGTACTTTAATACAGATGTTGGATAGATAAGGATTATATCTTTTTCTTTTGAAGAAAAAGAAAGCCCCTTCCACTTAGGAAGGGGTAAAGAGAAAGGCTTAGTCATTTTTACAGCCCTAAGCTGATTTATTAGTTAGGTCTTCTATCAAAGAAGTATACATAAGATACAAGCTGTTGTTCTGAAGTGCAACCCCATGTCGCATCGCTTGTACCATCACCATAAGTAGTTCCGTTAAGAATTCTTACGTTTCCTTTGTTTGCATCTAAACTGCCATCGATTGCTTGGTCTACAACCTTAGCAGCGTAGCATGGAACTTGTGTAGCAACTATTACGTTATAATAAGTATAATTAGCGTCAGGTATTGAAGCAGCGTAAAGTGCACCATTGTAAGGGTTTCTTGCAATTTCTCTTGCGTTTGAAAAACTAACAAGCTGTGCTTTCCCTAACTCTTCCCATTGAGGATTCGGGTCGTTTTTTGGCGTAGGATTAGTTGAATCATAACAAAACTCATACTTTGTAGTAGTAAATTTGTCAGGAGTATCAGCTGAATCCGGGGGTGAATAGTCAATAGCCCCATTGTTATCACAATCTCCTGCAAACCTGCCGTATCTGTCGTAGAACGTGTACTGTAGCGTAGCTAAGCCTTTTGTGTCGTTTAGGAGCCTTTTTGCTTTTGCGTTGTTAATAAGCTCCTGACCCTTTAGGATGGCACCTAAGATGATACCGATGATCACTAGCACTATAGCTAGCTCCAAAAGTGTGAAACCTTTTTGGTTGGTTTTAACCATGGCAAATCCCTCCTTTAAATTAAAATTCTGTATTATAATTGTATTATAAATATAATCATAAAAAAAATTTCTGTCAAGCAAATGCAGAAAAGGTGTTCCAAATTCTTGTAAGCTCACCTTTCCGTGTTATCCTGAGGACTTTCGTCCAAAGGAACTCTTTTTTTGACTTGAAAAGAAAAAAATGATATATAAGGCCATCCTTTCTATGATGCATACCACTCAACCTTTATATGTTATCCTGATGGCGTAAGTCCAAAGGGCCTCCTTTTTAAATTATGTAAAAATCACTAATTTCTGACCCTCCAACGTATTTTTTTTATTTGTGTTAATACACAATCATTTATAAACCTTTTCCCAATAAGATTTTAGATAGTTTAACTTTCTATTTACCCAGTCTAAATTGTCTAAATACCATTTAACGGTCTTTTCTATACCTTCCTCAAAGTTTACCTTTGCCTTCCACCCTATTTCCCTATATATTTTATCCGTGTTTAATGAATATCTATAATCATGACCTGGTCTATCTTTAACAAAAGTTATTAAATCTTCGGGTTTGTTTAAAATTTTTAAAATAGATTTTACAACTTCTATGTTTCTTTTTTCTTGACCGCTTCCGACGTTATAAATTTCTCCAACTTTACCTTTTTCTATAATTTCAAAAACTGCATCTGCACAATCAGAGACAAACAACCATTCTCTAATGTTTAATCCTTGACCATAAACTGGGATAGGTTCATTGCTTAAAGCTTTTAAAATAACAACCGGTATAAGTTTTTCCGGATACTGCCACCAACCATAATTATTGGAGGGTCTTACAGTAATTAATGGTAATCCATAGGTTCTGAAATAAGCTCTTCCAAGCATATCAGCCGAAGCTTTGGATACAGAGTAGGGAGAGTTAGGTACAAGTGGAGTAGTCTCATAAAACTGACCTTCTTCGCCAAGCTCTCCGTAAACTTCATCGGTTGCTATGTTTATAAACAATTTAACATTGTTATCTCTTGCAGCATCAAGTAATACTTGCGTTCCTTTTACGTTTGTGTTAATAAATGGACTTGGGTCTAAAATACTTCTATCTACATGACTTTCTGCCGCCCAATGTACTACAATATCAGGCTTTTCTTTATTAAAAATGTGCTCAATAAATTCTTTGTTTGTAATATCTGCTTTGTAAAATGAAATTTTATCTTCGACTTCTTTAAGCCTATCTAAATCTCCAGCATAGGTCAGTTTATCTATAACTACAACATCCAAACCTTTTTTTACAGCCTGCCTTGTAAATTCACTTCCAATGAAACCAGCTCCACCGGTGATTAAAATTTTCATCCTTTTATCTCCTTTATATATTCTTTTAAAGTTGGAAGTTTTTTATCTTTTTCTGATAGGATAAGATTATCAATCGTTTCTAATGGCCACTTTATATTTATATCTTGGTCGTTCCATATTATTCCTCTGTCATAAGCTGGAGAGTATTCGCTATGGGAAACTTTGTATATTATCTCAGCTTCATCTGATAAGGTTAAAAATCCATGGGCAAATCCTGGTGGAATCCACAGCATAAGCTTATTCTCTTCAGACAATTCAACGGCTACCCATTTTTTAAAGTATGGGCTATCCGGTCTTATGTCTACTGCCACATCAAAAATTTTTCCTTTTATGCATCTCACCAATTTACCTTGCTCGTAAGGTTTTTCTTGAAAATGAAGTCCTCTAAGCACCCCTTTAACAGACTTAGAATGATTATCTTGAACAAATTCAACATTTAACCCGGCTTTTTTAAAGTCAGACCTTTTATAAAATTCTAAGAAAAATCCACGGGCATCTTCAAAAACTTTTGGCTTAACTATTTTTACCTCTGGAATTTCAGTGTCAATTATTTCAAATGGCATTATTCAACTCCTTTCATGTTCTTTCACTAAGCTTAAAAGATATTTACCGTATTCTGTCTTTTTAAGTGGTTGGGCTAATTTTAAAAGATGCTCTTTCGAAATCCATCCATTATTGTAAGCTATTTCTTCTATACAGCCTATCATTAGGCCTGTTCTTTTTTCTATAGTTGCAACGAATTCTCCGGCTTCGAGAAAACTGTCATGGGTTCCTGCATCAAACCATGCAAAACCTCTACCAAGCAGCTTGACTTTTAGCTTTTTATCTTTTAAGTACATCTCATTAACAGATGTAATTTCAAGCTCCCCTCTTTCTGATGGTTTTACATTTTTTGCATAACCTACAGCTTTTTTATCGTAAAAATACATCCCTACGGCTGCATAATTAGATTTTGGTTTTTTGGGTTTTTCTTCTATTGATAAAACATTTCCATTCTCATCAAACTCAATCACACCGAACCTTTCTGGGTCTTTTACGTAGTATCCAAACACATAAGCTCCGCCGTTTTTCTCAACATCTTCTTTTGCTTCTTTTAAAACCTTTGGTAAATCATGACCAAAAAACACGTTATCTCCAAGAAGATAAAACACATTATCGTCCTTTATAAAATCTTCTGCAAGAATCAACCCTTCTGCAAGTCCGTTTGGCTTACTTTGGATTTTATATTGAAAATTCATTCCAAGTTGGGATCCATCGTTAAATAATTTTTTAAAAGAGTCTAAATCTTCCGGATTAACTATAAACATAACATCTTTAATTCCAAGAAGCATAACAAGAGACAAAGGATAATAAATCATAGGTTTGTTGTAAATTGGCAAAAAATGTTTGTTTATTGAGATAGTAACAGGATATAACCTCGTCCCACTTCCACCGGCAAGTAT
>Ga0080004_1129794_pt1 | contig 31634 bp, 27 predicted proteins | sample WasSprMetagenome_FD_69207 | JGI IMG/M metagenome (GOLD analysis project Ga0080004, IMG submission 69207) | Sulfidic aquatic microbial communities from Washburn Spring, Yellowstone National Park, USA - WS (SPADES assembly) (version 2) | ecosystem: Environmental > Aquatic > Thermal springs > Hot... | reverse complement strand
TTCAACTTAGTAGGATTTTTGGCGTACATTACGGGAATTCTAGCAAATGAAGGAATAAGTATACTCGCAATATCAGCATATTCAACAGACCACATTTTGATAAAAGAAAATGATCTTAACCAAGCCTTAAAAATACTTAAGAATAATGGAGTAAAAATTACTAAAAGCTCAAATGAGAGCTTAAAGTAAAACCCAAGAATCTTAATTCTTCTCTAATTATTGCATCACCTAAATCATCATAACCAAATGATAACTTAAATCATCATAAAGTTATTTTTGTGCATGGTTTACGCATAAAATACCACTCATCAAACACCTCACACGCAACATTACAATAATAGCAAGAAAAACTACATAGTATCCGTGAAATCAGAGGGGTTCTGAGATTAAGAGTTTACCAGCCTTTCTTTTCTAGCTCTATGGACCCATATTTTAAGTCACATTTTTCAATTAGTTTTAGGGCGCGCTCAACAAAAGCGTCATCACTTAAGGCTAATCTAAGTAGTACGCATGTTAAACCCTCGACGGGAATATTCTTAGCATTAGCCAGTTTATCGAGGTCGTCTTTAATTTTATCGGTAATCCAAACTTGTTTGGTCAAGAAAATACACCATAAAAGATATATTGAGCGCTTAAAATTAAAGTTTTCTTGGATCTCAAATAAAGTTTGATGTAAATCTAATATAGGATTACATGAAAAAGACGAAGTTCATGGAGTGTTGGAATTAAGAGAATTAGTGAATGATAACTCTAAACACAGTATAACATATAACAAACTGAAGTTTCTCATGATAGTGAACATCATAATTAAAAAATGCAGAATGCTACGTGTTAGAAATTTTGAAAACCTAAGGAAAATTTGAGGATTAAAACATGGATTTTAAGAGTTTAAGATCTTAGCGGAATTGTTAATACTTACCCATATCCAAGATTAATATAATTTATCTTGTTAAGCAATTAAGCTTTTTTACGCGTGAACTTCGTGTAGTTAAAATTATCAAGTAATCTTGCTAACGTTCTTCCCTTCCATTTAGAGCAACTAAGGATTATCCCCTTATTTCCCTTAGCTTGCGTAAGAAGGTCACGAGCCAATATGCTCATTCTAAGCATAAAGTTTCCATATCCAGCCGCATTACCTTCACACCCATACGCTTTCCTAATTTTTTCATCACACATAACAAAGAATGTGGGGATTGCCATATGAAGGATCTTAGATGTAGCAGTAAAACCTACAGTCCTTCTTCCCGCTTTAACTCGCTGAACAATACTAAACACCTGCTCTATCAACTCAAGCACTTTTATTGTTTTACCTTCAACGTTAACTGAAGCTAAGAGATCTGCATCCTCAATACTTAGATTCCTTAACGGCTTTAGTAATGGTTCAACTTTTCTTAGGGCTTCCGTTAGTTCTGAAGCATATTTATATGGCAATCTGCACTGCCATTTATTTAAAAATTGCATGACAACCGTTTGCACCTTCTCCTTATCTATACTACTAAAATCATCCCACACCTCACGATGCCCTAAGTATTCGTCATACTGATGCTCTCCTTCTTCTACGTTTATTTGATTTGGAAAAATTTCTCCAACAACTCTGAGAAATTCTTCTAGCTTTACTTCAGCCAAACTAATCACCTTTCTTTTACACATTTCACAATTTATAAATTTATAATTTACTCTCTACAACTAAGAATAGTTCATTTTAAATCTTTGAAAGAATACTCGAATACTTTTTCATCCTTATTAGCTTTCCCTCCGGTTGAATAAGCCAAGTCATCCAGCAAAGTTCTATCGGTCTGTAACCACAAGCTAGGGCGATCTCTTCAGCTTTTCTAATAAACTCCATATCATCGTTCACAGGTTCTAATCCAGCCTTAATTAAAATCTCGTTTATCACTCTCTTAACGATTTTATCAGGCATTACTGTATCAATACCTCCCATCATTCTAAGATATTGAAAAGTTATCAAGCCAACACCCTTAATTCTTCCAATCGGATCTTCCCTCCAATTTTCAAGTTTTGCATTCCTTGCCCAAGCTCTCAATGCTAACTTATCATCACTGCTTAATGTTGATAGATAAGATGCTATCTCTTTCGCAATGATCCACACCTCCTATTCTTCCACACAGTCCTCAATTCATCAATATCAGCATCTGCAAGATCCCTCAGACTCCTTATCCTCCCATTTTCCACAAACTTTTTATTAAACTCCTCAACCCTTGGAACAACCGCAGTAAAATAATTTAAGCCTATTGAGGTGAATGCTGCATCAACAACCATCAAAACAACACTCCCTCCCCACCTCTCAGTCCTAAGACATCTTTCACAATGCTCCCTTAATCCAGAAACTTTTTGCATGTAACTGTCAACTATTTCCTTTAGCATGGATATTCTGTCACTCCCTAAGTTTTAATTTTCTTGATAATATATTTATTTCATGTGCGAACATAAGAGCTTATGCTAGTGAGATTTTTATAAGTAATCACTATACTAACAAAGGTCATAATTACATGCGGAATTCATGAACATCTTTCACATAAAAAACTAGGCTAACACCTGAGCCTTATCTTGATGGAAACTAGGGTTTTATTAAATATTCTCTTTTTTTCTTATTCCATTCACATATGGTTTTAAGGGGGCATTCCTTGCAATTGGGTTGGTTTTCCTTACAAATTTTTCTACCTAGATCCCAAATGAAAACATCTACGCATCCTGGATTTTTAGGATAAATAATTCTAGCTAAGTTTTGAAAGTCTTGTGGTTCACTATACCTAGAAAAGCCTAACCTTTGAAAAACCCTCCTCACATGAACGTCTATGGGCATTTCAGTAAAATGAATATCAGTGATTACAAGATTGATTCCTCTTTTTTGAAGACGAGCCTTAACACTTCTAAACCAATCCTCATTCATTCCAAAGTTCCTTGCAATCATAGAAGCCTTTTTAGGCCCTATACCAGGAAACTGTCTTAGCATAAAATAAACGAGCGGTATAGGTAAAAGTCCATTATTAATTATAAAAATGCTATCTGGATCATCATTATACTCCTTCCAAATCTTTTCACATGAACTTATTATGTATGCCGGAATACTCTTCAACCATTCTTCACGCTCTTCCTTTTTCATCATTCTCGGCCATTTATCTTTCATATATTCAGTAAACCACTCTCTTAACCTTTCCTCTCCAATACTACAAATTACGCTTGCTTTAAAGTTTAAACCCTGTTGTTTCAACCAATCATGAAGCGAAGAGGGTATGTCCCATGCTACATCAGCATTAATTTTTTCATCACAAATAGTCCCAATAATGGGCGCTAATGGATCCTTATTAAGAAACTCATTAGGATCATAAGAATCATTCATACGCTGAAGGAATAATTCCACTTGCTCCCTTATAACTCTACATTTTTCTAGAATTCTCATAAGCTCATTTGTCATACGTAAACACTCTTAAAAATAAGCACGTAATATTTAATTTTATTGGTTTAGATTACTATTTAATATCTTATACTGGCTTTATTTGCTGTCTACACAATGTAAATATAATTATTTCTTCATCAAGATTGAAATTGTTGGATTTAAAACTATTTGAGAAAAATTCTAGAATTATGTTTAAGATTAAAGCGTTCTTAAATATTAGTTCAAACAGGTCTTATTTCCTTGTGCTCTAAACAATGTAGTTTTTGATCCCAAAGCTTAAATCCTTCTATAACTAAAAGATTACATACTTCATGAAAATCAAAAATAATCTTAAAAATAAGGATCTAGTTGTAGTCATCATTAACAGTATAAGTTATAGTACTTCAGGAACTATTACGACAGCTGTTCCAGTAGCAGATACCATTACTATTGATGCAGCAATCTCTGTCGTTTCAAAATCTAATCCAATTATAGCATTTGCCCCTAATGTTTTAGCTTGATCTATAGCTCTTTGAATCGCCTCATCCCTAGCCTTTAACATCTCTTTAGTAAATGCCGAGACTTCACCTCCAAACAAAGATTGAACCCCCGCAACAATTTGACCACCAACACCCCTAGTTCTCGCAGTTATACCACTCACCACACCTAAAACCTTAACAATTTTATAGCCAGGCACACTCGGAGTTGTAGTAACAATAAACTGATCCATGACCCATCAATAACATAATTAACTCTTAATTTATTTAAATTTAACCAAAACATACGTAAAAAATAATGTGTTTTAAATTATAGAAAGGTGTTCAGAAAAACCAGAATCTCAGCTCTGAGATGAAAGTGAAAATTAGTTGTGCTTTCTTTGCATGTATTTTAGGGTGTACTGAATAGTCTGAATAAATCTTTGTCAGCCTGTTTTATAGTTGAAACCTTAAGTTTACTCTAGCTCTAATTTTCTTACCCTAGAATATTTCCTTATTTTACAGGTGATTATCTATATGCTTTCTTGATTTTGTATAATGCTGAATTTCTGATCTAATGGATTTTCATCCCCTATTTCCCACTCATTTTGACATTCTGCGGATTTACAAATTTTTAAAGAAGTAAAGAATAAATTATACTATGAACCAAGTAAAGGTGAGCATGTCCTCTGCAAACTCGAAGAAAGTTGATAAAATGTTCATAGCACAGGTTTCAGATTTTATAGTTAAAAATTGGTGGGAAATAAAATGGCCCATGTATGCTCAAATGTATGGTTTTGATGAGATAATGAATGAATTGCCAAGGTTTTTGAGAAGCCAATATTTTTGGGATTCAGATTATCCAATGAATGTCTTAGAATTTCTAAACAAATGTTATGAGACAGCGCCTGAAAGAACAATTGCAATGGCAATAAAAATCCTTAAAGATATTATAGCAATGAAGGGGATTAAAGAGGAAAATTTGCGTATGGATTATCCTGCTATATATGCATACTTAAAAGGTAACGTAGCTCCTCCCACACTTTTAGCAGTTACAGCAATTTCAGATTATTTGTCAATTCAAACATTTCCCGATGAATTCTATAAAGTTCTTGCACAGAATATCAATTTAGCGTATAAGTATGGGCTTCACACCGCAACCATGGTATTAATTCGTAAAATGCTCGAAAATTTATTGATAGATATTTTAAGGAAAAAATATGGTATGAAAAATATTGATCTATTTTTTGACCGACAACATGGAAGATTTAAGATGTTTAATGAATTGATAAGAAATTTTGAGGAAAAACTTCAAGATTTCAAATATATTGAACCTAGAATAGAGGAAGTATTGACAGAATTAAAAAATATGCGGGAAGAATGTAATGCTGCAGCCCACAGCTTGGAAAAAGAAATAAGATTAAAAAGAGACAATCTTGATAACATCAAAGAAAAAGTCAATTTCCTAGTTTCAATAATGATAAGAGTTTATAACAACATTCCCTGAAAAATCGCAATGAACAGATGTGGCAACTTAAGATGCTAGATACAATATGTTAAGTTGCAAGGTTCTAATGAACACTATACATCTTTAAATATCTAGTATATATACCTCTCACTAAGTAATCTCTACTTTGGAAAACATTAGCTTAAAATATCATAGATGATAAAAGAAATACATAACATTCGCTCATAAATAAGCATAGCTGGTTTTTGGATTGTTGTAAGATCCATTAGGTAGAGAAATGTTATTATCCCATCTGTTTATCCTAAGAAGCTTAGAGCATACCACTTACTTAAAATAAGATCAAGAATACCTATCAACAGAAAACCAACCACAACATTTTTATTTAAGAGTAACCATCTTTTTATAAAAGATGAGGTGTTAACATGGTAGACGTTAATGAAGAGATTGTAAGGAAATATTTCGAGTTAAAAGGCTTTTTAGTTCAGACAAATGTCCAATACCTTAAACGGAAGGAAGAAACAGGGAAAAGATCTAGCGGTTACAGTGATATAGACTTGATAATCTTAAACCCAAATACAGGAGAAAAAGCCATTGTTGGCGTCAGTGGTTGGCATACTGAGAAAATTACTCCATCTTATGTGAAAACTTGGGGGCATAGATTATTTAGCTTTCTAAACAAATCAGCTTTGAAAAGGGCTGCTGAAGTTTTGGGAACTGAAGATTTCCAGAAAATCTTAGTGGTATCTCAGCTTGGTGCTAAGAAGGAGAGCCGAGACAAATTTCTAGAAGAAGCGCATAAGCATGGCGTTGATAAAGTAATTGAATTTCCAACAATCTTAAAAGAACTAATAAGTATGGTAAAAACTGAGCCAAGTTACGATAGTGAAACGCTTCAAACTTTGAGGTTATTAAAAATTTATGGCTTATTGAAGACATAAAAAAGGCAAAAAGAGAATTCAGCGCTACAGAAAAGCGGGGAAGATTCAAAGTCAAAATACCTAGATTCGCAACTTTCTGTAGCGAATTGAATTTACATGTTCATCAGTTAGCTTGCTTATATCAGCTCTAACATCCTTTAGTTTTTCAAGGATCTCAAAATATGCGCCTACATCACAGTTATTAATTTCAAAATTTTTAATCCCTTCAATCAATCCCTCATATTTGATTTTTTCAATTCATGACTCTCTAGAAGGTTGAGAATATGTTAGAATATATCCGGCCATCCAGTTTTCAGGATTTACACCTCGCTTCTTTAAGTTATTAATGCGCCATGGAGGCAATTGAGATAACCTCTTATTAATCTCTTCTGAATGCTCAGACTTCATATGCTTTATAGCTAAATCACGCTCATAAAAAACTTTCTTACAAAAAGGACATGAAAGTGGCATGGTGCGTCACATTTATTGTTGTTCTTTTTTTACTTCTTCTCTTCTCCCTTTTCTGATACTTTCTATGGATGTTTTAATTTGGTTTATAACATTATCCATTGTTGCTTGTTCTCCTTGTGGTAGTCTATCAATTCCAAGGAAGTATGCTAAAAGTTGTGGGTTGAGCACGTATAGTCCTCCTCCCTTAACAGTGTATAATCCTAACTCGCTTAATTTATGTAATAAGCCACTAACTTTTTGTCGCATTTTTCTTTCTTCTTCTTTAGGTTCTATTTTTTCTTTGAGTTCTAATTTTAGGTTTAATTTCCTTGCAATATTAAGATAATCATTTCTTGTGATCCTATAAAAGCCATTTTTTAATAATTCTTCAAAGTTTTCATGCCATTTTGTTTGAGGTGTGATTATGAACGTTCCATTGATTTTTATATCTCTAAGTTTTTCAATAAATTCGTCATACCTTGGTTTTATAATTGTGAATAAGTCTGGCAAAGTTATTAGACCTCGTTCATCTGGTCGTGCAATACCGTACTGTTTAGCTCGTTCTACGATGTTGATAATTGCTCTTGGTGTTGGAAGTACATCTGCAATTAAATGTACTATTTCTAAATTTGTAATAATGTTATATTTTTGTGCGAGATTGTCCAAATGTTCCTTAGTCCATTTAATTTTTATAGGCATATCATAAACAATTGAGGGAGAAATCATTGGGAATAAATCGGGTCGCTTTTCAATATCTATGTTTAATGTTTGTGATAATGCAGGTACATGGGGAGCCTTGCGTTCAATAGCATGTTTTAAGAGTTCATTTATTGAAAATGTTGTAACTAATGCGAATATACCTGAAAATATATGCCCTCTTGTAATTTCAAGATATCTCTTTGTAAATTCTGCAAAAAATTTTATACCCTCATCACTTCTAAGACCTTCACCTGTGTATATTATTCTCTCAAACTCATCAAATATTACTGCAGGATAGTATCCTTTTTTGTTAATTATTTGTAAAGTGTTAAAGAATTTTGTATTTTCATCAGCATCTTTTGTACTTTCTACTTCATTTATTGATTCATCTAAAATTTCTAATCGACCCTTCCATAAATCTGGAAAACCAGTAACATCAGCTCGTAGTATTTTTAAATTTATATAGTTGTGTAAAGCATTCGTATATTCTTTTAATATTGAGAATAGTTTAAAATCGTATTCTCCAAGATATATATACATGGGAATAATTTTTTTAGTATTCTTTAGTAACTCATGCGCAAATTTTCTCATAAGAAGCGTTTTACCACTACCATAAAGCCCTTCAATGTATATACACATAAATGTTTTATACCCATTTTCAACCCTTCTACTTTCGCTAATCATATTATCAAGCATGAGATTTAAAGGTTCTACTATTACAAGTTTATCAAGTATTTCTGGAGGATAGCTTTCTGTTTTTAATTCTAATTTAATCTCTGACATGCAACCACCAGATTATACATATTAAAACAAAAATATAAACTTATAGTCAATAAAAGACAAGTGAAAACATTTATAAACAAGATAAAAATAAGATATATGATGAACTATGCCCTACAACACATATACGAAAAAGCTTGAAATAAAAAGATACATGAACACATTTGCAAATTATACGCCTAAAAAGAAGTATAAAAGTATTAAAAAAATAGTGGAAGGCATCTTAAAAACTCTTGAAATATTACAACCCATTCCTCCTCATACGTTTTTTACGGGTAACATAATAGAGATTAAAAAAGTGAAAGGATTAACTAAATCAGAATATTCAAAATACATGAAAGCGAATGGTATTAGTGAAAATCTTAATACATTTATTTTAAGAATGCTAAGAGCATTCGGATTAGTTGAAATATTTAGAAACGGTAAAGGAATGAAAATAACATTAACTGGATTAGGTGAGAATATGAAAGAATTTATTAATAAAATACCTGAGAAAGAACTTAAACCTGTTGAAAAAGTTTCCCTTTATCTTATTTCCGGTCTTTTATTCGCTACAAAGGCTAGAATTATACTACTCTCCTTACTAGCAGGCGCACACGATTTTAAAGACATTTACAATTTTACATACCCAAGACTATTCAGTTTTGAGAAAAATTTTAAAGATGTAGAAATTATTGGATTTGAAATATTAAATGAATTAGCCCTATCCGATATGGGAAGAGTTAAAGATTATATAACAGACGTACATATAATTAACACAGCCCTAAGTTACTTAGGTTTGATTAACTTAACCTCATTAAACACGTTTACTATTAATAAAGAAGGTAAATTCGTATCCCCCTCAGCATTCATGGGAATATACTTTGAAATTAGAGGAAACGACTTTATGGGATTTAGTATAGATAAGGATGCAGTAGGTTATACTCCATCATATAACCTTCCAAAACTTTACAATTATGGAAAACACATCATAGAAATGATAAAGATGTTAAAAGAAAAGAAAAAAGAAATAGATATTGATCTACGAAGATTATATGGTCTCCCATGACAATACCCTGCAAACAATAACTCATAAATCATCATTAATAGATAATTCTAGAATGCATTAAGAAAACTTTAAATATTTTTCTTAATACAATTAAATTATGAGTTTAGATAATTTCATTAGTGAATTGCATTCTATGGGTTTCTCTGAAGAGGTAATCACGGAAGTTATACAAAGTTTAGCAGATTTATACATCGCATTCAAGATTCCTTACGCATTTGTTAATAAATCTTCATGGCCTTACACCTCCGAAGATATAGAGAGAACTAAGTATTGGACTTATAGCGAAATAACTGAAGAAATCCTAAAGCAACATGAGTTTATAGACTCAAGCAGCAAGTTAAAAGGTGATATGAAATGACTAATAAAGGTGCAATTGAAATACATATGGCAAAGATTATCAAAAATTATCGTGATCTGTGGATAGGTTATAATAATCGATTATCTCAAGTCCGTCGAATATTAAAAAAATTAGAATCGCAAAGAACGTTGTCAATAATTGAAGATAATTTATTTATTAGATTCAAATCTAACAGAGATGATATTGGTCTTAATTCTCTTTTCTTTATCTACGAAATTGGAAAAGTGTTTCTCACTTTGACATGGCGTCATCTGATTGGTTCTGATCAGAGACTTAATTATGTCCTCTTAAATAAGCCTGCTTCTTATCTTCCAGCCTTTAATTTTTCACTTGATCAATTAACAACTCTTCTATATTGGGGAGAGCATGTTCCATATCTCTCAGTTACAGGCTTGAGTAACCTCAAATTAAATAATTTTGTACTGAGGGTGAATAAACCAAGTTCTGTTGAAGTTTCAGTTGCAAACCTTGTCTGGCCAAAGTCCGCTTATATGTTAAAGAATCAACAGCTTGAGCGATTAGCGATTTACTATATTTACAACTCACTTATGCCACCAGTCCTTGATGGTATAGATAAAGTTTGGTCTGAGTCACCCTTTATTCTTATTGGAGATAGAACAATCAGGTTCTTAACATTACATAAGACTCTTTGTATCATTGATGAAAGTTCCGCTAAGAAACTAGAAGGAAGAATAATTAACGTAAGAACTAAAGTAATTGATCGCAGTTTTACTGTAAGGCATTTATCTGTTGATGTACCTGAAGAATACTTTAATAATCTTGTCGGTAAAGCAGTTCCTCACGAGATAATTTTTGTGAAGTATATGAAGTTCATTGATCCTGCATTAACTATGAGGCCATATATTCGTTACACGATCTATCCTTTCGAATTCGTAAAGCTATTTAGTGAAGAAAGTTATGGATGGTTACTAAGTATGTTATCTATTGTATTACGTGAATATTATCTTAAGTCAAGTGACCCATTCCTATTCACAATAAAACCAGAAGAATTTAGAAATTACCTAGTTAAGATTCTCAGTCTCTTCTCTCATAATTATGCAAATGAGCTCGGTCTTACACTTATAAAAAATAAAGAGTGGTTCCATAATTTAGCTTCTATGCTAGGAGTTTATGCATCAAATGGTGTTTCACTCTTATATCTTCATCCCGCCTTATTAAGTTGCTTTCCTCCTAATCTTGAAGATGTATTTGACAAAGATTATCTAATGCATCTACAAAAGATAGCTTTCGAATATAACAAAGTTGTTGGATCTTTAACGTTTACCGACTCAGTATTCTTAGTTCAAAATATGTTTAGGGACGAGTTCAAGTATAATCTTAACTTTAATGAGGCGAAGCAGTTCAACATGGCTCTACACAATCTTGTGAAAGTATGTATTCCTCTCTCAAAAGCTTTATGTTTAGGAGGCGAGTGATAATATGAACGCCCCGCTGATAGTAGCATACCAAGAACTTCTAGAATTGGAGAAGCGAAAGATTGATAGTTTTGGGTTACAAGAGCCGCCAGATCCTAGATCATTACTTACCGATGAAGAAATTAAACAAATATGTCTAAAGAACGGAGTTAATTTTCAACAATTACTCTCTTATGATCTGCTAGTAGAATATCCTGGTTTTGGATGGCGTACGATGCACTTTGATTTGATTTACAGAATTATTTATATAAGGAACCTAGAATGGCAAATGCCTATACCCCTTGAATATAGAATTGAAATTCAATCTGAACCTGTACCTGATTTTGGACATCATAAATTTAGCCAAGTGCTACCTGAGCTAATTCCAAACAAATTAATAAGCGAAATTATTTTTTCGGCGCTCACTAAGACTAAGAAATATGTGGGATTATCAAGTCACCAGCTGCCTATAGTTAAAGAACTACTCTCCCAAAGAGCCACCCATACAACGGCCGCTATAGTCGCCCCGACTGCGTCAGGCAAGACCTTAGCTTTCTTTCTACCTATAATTGTCAGGGCTATTGAAAGGAGTATGAAAGGAAATGCTGGGATTTCTTCTATACTTATATATCCTCGTAAAGCGCTCGAACGTGATCATCTACAGTCCTTTTTGGAAATTATTGATCATATCAATCAAGGAAAGAAATATTTGATTACTGTAGGGATTGATGATGGTGATACAAAGCGACTTAGATACATTCAGGATAATGAACCATATCGAGGAATGAGATGCGTAGAATGCTCAAACTATTTACTAATAAACAAAAAAGGAAATACAACCACAGTAAAATGTAGCAAATGCTCAAAAGAATATCCATATCTTTTTGCCTCGAAGGAAGAGATTTGGCAAAAGAAACCTACCATTCTAATAACAAACATTCAAACAATGTATAGAAGACTTCTTACACCATCTACTCTGAGAATGTTTGCTGGAATAGACTACGTTGTATTTGACGAAGCTCACGTATATACTGACTATTTCGGAGGGCATGTTTTCTATATCATCAAACTTCTAAGACATATAGCACGTTCAAACGGGTCAAACCCCTACTTTGTGTTCTCGTCAGCAACCATACCTAATCCTCTCGATTTTATTGCAAAATTGGCAGGAGTTGAAGCTGATGAGATATTCTATGTTGATTACAAGAAGACGTTAGAAAAAGTTCCGGGCATACAACGTAGGTTAATGTTATACCTCTATCTACTTCCACATCCTAACTTAAGTGTGGAGACTCTTACTGAAACATTAATATTAGCAGTTGCACTTTGGTGTCATAGACACAATTTAAAAGCTATAACATTCGTGGATAGTGTGGCTGAAATATCTACACTTGCAGATTATATCTATACTACTATCTTAGGTAAGAGACAAGGACGTGAAATCATTGATCATCTTTATAATACAACAAAGATTACACCAGAGAACAGTTACAATTGGTTTTCTTTAGCTCCGCATGATAAAACAGTTAATCAAGACGCATTCAAGCAATTCGTGCTAAAAGAATACAAAGAAAGCATAGATATACATTACGGACAGCTTCCTCTGAAGGAACGAGCTGAAGTCGAATATAATTTTTCACATGGACCTCTAAAACTTTTACTTTCAACATCTACGCTTGAGCTTGGCATAGACTTATCAAATGTTGCTGTAATAATCCAACATAAGTTACCTATAACACCTGAAAGTGTAGTGCAAAGAATAGGCCGATCCGGTAGAAGTTCCGAATGCTTAAGAATAGCATTAGGAATAATTGCTCTTGACTCCTCGCCTTTAAGCACACTCTATATGTTTGATGAGAGACTTAGAGGTAGACTGGCAGATCCTAATTTGCTTCCCCCTGTACGGGTAGGCCAAGCGAGCGCGAGTATCAAACTTCAACACACTCTTTCGTTACTGCTCTATAAGCGGGCTTTAGAAGGTAAGCCAACGTTTATAACCCCTGAAGAATATTTGAGATCTAAACAAGCAGTAATTAATGCGGTTAGGGAGATTGCAAGTGAACTTAATGAGGAACTACTTGCTTTTAATACTAAAGTTGGCCTATTTGATGATGATAGCACGTTAAGAAACCAAATTCTTGAGCTTAAATCTCTACTTTCTACTGTTACGAACACCGTGAAAGATGCAGATCATGCTAATTTTACTCAAGTAAAAGAAAAATGGGAAAAAGTACTTACTAATGTTGAGCGTAATGCAGACAGTATTCGACAAACTCTTAAACAAATAGATAGACTGAAAATTATGCTCGAAAAGATCAAAGAACTTGATGTACAGATATTAAGTGAACTTGATTCACTTAAGGACTTGCTTAATAAAGCATATATTTTGTGTAGCAGGTTACTCAGCTCAGCAGGGTCATCTTATCGTGTTGGCGATGATAGCATAATACAAAAATGGTATAAGGAAAATTCTAACAACGTTGAGATGGTTGCCAAGCAAATCCCTGAGTCTGACGAAATTCTCTCGCGTCTCAATACACCTCTTTATAATTATTTCATAAATATAATGAAAGGTAACTACAAAGCATTTAGAGAAAAATATGGATTTGGCTACGACGATCTTATAAATACATTAACATCTATTACCAAGACCTTAGGAAGTTATTCGGAAAACGGTCTAACAAGTTTCCTTCGAGAACTTCCAAACGAGATCAAGTTTTTGCAATCAGTTAACATAACAGAGTTAATTATGTATGAATCACTTAAGCGAATAGAAAATGAACTAAAAGTCAAATCGCAAGGCATTGACATCATTGATGTTATCAATTTGTTATCGCTTAATAGAATAAAGTTTTCGTTGATGCTTGAACCTCCATCCCCTGAATTGCAACTAGCAGGCCCTGAGTTACAACTGACAGGTGTTGAGGAAGCATGAGTTCACATAAAACTTTGAGTTTTACACCGAGAATCAGTAGACACGGCATACATGCGTTATACACATTTACACCCTTTAAATTACTTAAGGCACAACGAGGAGAGACGTATGAACTCATCCTTGCTGAAACAATGCATCATCAAGTGGCAAATCTACCCTCTTGGCGTTCAAAAAGTGTAAAGGATGAATTCCACTTTAACGTACCGACAGACTTTCCTAAGAAAGGCTTTCTTAAGAAGATTGTTCAGCCTTACGACCTCTACTCTACAGTATTAACTAGCAAACAGACTGAAAGGTATGTGTTTGAACCGCTAAACCGTAAATATAATTGGAAATACTTTCCTGAATACATGGAATTCAGCTGGGAGACACTTCAGGGAGCTCATTACTGTGCTTTCGGATGGGTACTTCTCTCTTCAAAGAAAGATGATTGCCCTATTGCAAGGGAATGTCCAATTCGCAAGGGAACACCTTGCAGATACTATTTTGGTCCCATGGCATATAGTAGCCTCTACAATGTTTATCCGCTGATACGCAAGAAGTACGAATCACCTCCAGATAAAAGAGGGAATGAGCCATTAGCTGCCATAAGATATGAAGACATGCCGCTCGCAACTTTAATCTATATTCCAAACGGTAGCTATGTTGCATTCATAGATGGAGTACAATTCTTGCCTAAGCGTGCAAGAATGTTTAGACAATCCTTCTTATTCCTTAAAGAGGGATTAGGGTTCAGAATTCCACACGCGCCAGCCATTCAATTTGAATTCAATAAGGATACATTAAGAGAACTGATACGGAATAGACTCAGCAGTAGACCAGCACTTGCTCGATGGATTAGGCTCAAACAACAATTGTATTTGAATACTAATGATGGCGATAATTTAGTTAGAGAGAAGGGAGGCTTCACTGCTTTCCAGCGGTTAGATGAAGTAGTTAGGCTTGCAGTGTCAGGTAATAGCTCTACGCATGCCCATAATATTGTAAGAGCTGTAAATGAAGCAAGAATTGACGATAATCTGATAGATTTTGCAAGTATTTTATTCGTTCATAGTTTTTCACATTTATTCCTGAATTGGATAAATGCTAGGTATGGATATGGTAAGGGAGATTTTGGATACTATATAGAACATGATAGTATCCAACCGATTGGACTTCAAAAAGAAGGTATAAGAGTCTTTGTTTTTGAGGCTGCTGTCGGAGGACTTGGTTATCTGAAGAGCTTCACTCAGGATCTTTTAGACACAAGCAAAAATATACTTAGTGAGTTCTTAGGTTCTAAAAATCAAGGAATCCTAGCGATCTTAGAGAATTGTGAAAAAAGATCTGATAGAGCGCTAAAGAATCTTGCTACAGAACTAAATTCTTTTAGAAAAGATAATGAAGCAATCAATAATCTTATTAGTACAATCCTAATAGCATATACGAGAACATTCAATGACCCAGAAATTTATCCCCATGTTAACTCTATTAGGCAAGTGATTGCAGATACTTTAGCTATGACATCAGATGTTCGTAGTCTAATGGATGATCTCCTTGAGAGAGGGCCTCATTGCTGGGATGGCTGTCAGTTATGCGTTATGTTAGAGCAAGGTTGTAACTATCTTCCCTTTGACCAACCGTTTCTAGTCTCAAACAGACTTACTGGAGAACTTATCAGGCTTCTTAAGAAAATGATTGATTCACCTACGCAAGTCTTCCCCCTAAAGGTTGATATTTACAAGGAATTTCAAAGGTTTGTGTCAACAGCTAGATATTCAATCGAGCTTGTTAGTCCATGGCTATCGCCTGAAGTAGTGAAATTGCTTATAAAGAGTGCTGAGGACAACGAGCTGAATATTCGTATACTCACTACTAAGGATATAGATAACAAAACTCACGAAGAGAGTCTAAAGATCTTAAGAGAGACAAATGATCGCATTAAGACAAGGATATCTCAACAACTTCATGCCAAAGGAATGCTAGTAGATGGTGTAATGTTATTAACAGGTTCTTTTAATTTCACAATTACAGGGTTGAGGTCTAAAGTGGAAAACTTGATGGTGGATTTTAGTATTCAAGGGGTCACGAACTTTAAAAAAGAATTCGATGCTATATGGGAAAAAAGTTTACCTCTTGAGTAAGGTGTGGAAAAATGGAATTAGTTCGATACTGGGGTAGGAAGGCAGGGGAATTTTCTGAAGAATATATAAAAAAATACAGCAGCCCGAGAGAATTAATTTTAGATTCTTTTGGAGGCGCAGGCAGTATAGTGAAAGCAGCATTGAAGTTAGGTAGAAGAGTTATTTATAATGATTTGAATCCCTTTGCTTTATTAATTGCTAGGGTGGAAATTGAGGGAGTAGATGAAAATGAACTAGATAAAGCTGCACAATTTATTTTTTCAAGAAAACGAATTTATTATATTGATCACATGGGGGAGAAACATTGGTGCGCTCGTTCAAAATTCTACGAAGTTAAGTGTGATTGTGGTAAAAAAATAGAAGCTGAATATTTTATTTGGAATGGTGATAATGTTGAAGCAATAAAAGCAGATTGTGATTGTAATCTATTTAGATACAATATAATTAATAATATAGAACCTCTATATAATTATCCAAAAGAAGTATATCTTAAGTACTCAAATGGAAATTATTTTGAAAAAAGAAGACAAGTTGATAGAATTTCTGAACTTTTTACAACACGAAATCTTATATTGCTATCCACTCTCCTAAATGATATTAGAAAAGTAAGAACAGATGAAAGAACTAAACGAGCTTTAATGGTTGCATTCGCTTCAATATTATTTCGTGCAAGTAAGATGAACCGTTTAAAAGGTGGTTCATGGGCCATTAATAGCTATTGGATACCTAAGATTCATGCAGAACATAATCCTTATTTTCTTTTTGAAAATGCAATACGAAGATTAAAAAGAGTAAAACCACTATCAATCAGCGGCTCTCTTCAATCAGTTTTAATCGGTGATTCACAGGTTACATTTTTATTGAACGATGCAAAAAATTTACCTTTACCTGATAACTCAATTGATATGATAGTTACCGATCCTCCATTCACTGATGAAATCCAATATTTTGAATTGAGTACTCTTGTGTGCTCTTGGTTAAATTTACCTTTAAACTTCTCAGACGAAATAATTGTAAATCCAAAACAAAATAAACATCTTGAGGAGTATTTCGCAGCTTTACAAAAAGCATTTGATGAATTATATAGAGTTTTAAAACCTAAACGATATGCAATTATAATGTTTCATGAAGAAAATAACGAAATTCTAAATCATATTACGAAAATTATCGCAAACTCAGGATTTACAATTATGAGCAGAGCACACAAAACAATGCAACAAAGAAAAATTGGTGATAGGGATATTTTAAGAGGAAAAGACTTGATAGTATTTATTTGCAGAAAAGTCTAACTAAAAACAATTTACCTAATCATCATAAAAGATTATGCAACTCAGCTCTATTTAGCTCAAAGATATTTCTTCTTAGTTTGCTATTTTCTTTGCAACTAAGAAAAATTTTTCGCATTGAGGTGTAGTGGTAAATGAGCGTTAAGCTGAAAGGGAAAAAGAGAGAAATTTACGAAATAATTAAAAGTGCTAAAACTATTTCGCTCAAAGATATTAGAGCTTCAACTAACATAAACTATAATACAATAAGAAGTGCTGTCCTAAGCCTAACAAACGCCGGTCTTCTTTATATTTGATAACCCTGTGAGCCATCATAAACAAAAATCCTATTCTAATAATAGATATAAAATGATTATAAAATCGAGTTACATATCTCTCAAGTGTTGCAAAAAAGTTATAAGCAGAAATTTTTATAAAATCTTAAGGGTTGCTATATGGTAAAACATGTTTCTGTACGACTTGCTTGGCATGATAACTACTGGAATGGCAAAATATGTAAATTCCCAGAGAAAAATTTCTATTGTATCGGAAATTATTCACTTCTTTCTCCAAGAATACAACGTAGGATAAACATCCCCCTTGAAAAATCATACAGTGACCAGGCGGTCTCTAGTGTTATAGAAAAGAAAAATTACCTTCCTCCGTGCTACTGGTCAATAAATCTTCAAGGAGGCAATTCATTTTCAATCGAAGACCCCCATCCTTTTTCAGATACCAAAACTTGGGGAGAAAAATTTAAGAACAATGTACCACCATTGAAAGATGTTTTAAAAGATCATTCAGTTTTTACGTGGTGCTTTAAGTTATCATTTTTTGAAAGAAGAGAAGAGTCTAGCCAGCTTTATCCACATCCTGAAGAATTAAAGAGAAGAGTTGATGAATATTTAGAAGAGCTAGTTCCAGGAAAATCTATAGTATTTTTTTTATTCTAACTTCAGCAATCCGATAACTGGTGATAAGTATAGCTATCTACTGATAGGTGCTGGATTATTAAAGGATGTTGATAAACCAAAGCACTACAATATACCTGAAGATTTATTACGGGATATCCGATCCAGACCGAAAATGAAAAATTTTCCAGAATTAGCTTGGCAATTTCAATTGACATTAGATCCTGATACAATAGTTATTCTGCCATATCAAAAATACTTAGAATGGATTGAAGAAGATCCAACCAATGTACAATGGAAAAAATTAGAAGAAATTGCTATTCCAATTGAGGAAGAAAACCTTATTCCACATTTTAAATATGTTTCAATGCACATACCGCATGATAAATGCATTTATCTTCTTTATTTGATAAAAAGATCTTTAGACAAAATGAAGGAGCACATGTTGATAGATTATGAGGAATTAAAGGAAATTGAAAACAAACTAGATAAGCTATTGAAAGTTGCATGGAATGAAAAAGGTAAATTTCCAGGCTTTTCTAATGTGATCAGAGTGACTCTCAAAAATGATTTCAGAAGTGAACAACTAAAAGATCTCATTCCGAAAATCCAAGAATATATTAAAGAAAAATTTGGGAGTTTAGAGACTTTCCTCACAAGTCAATCATCTAGTGAACCATCAACCAATAATCCTCAACTTGATAGGGCTTTAGGAATAATTTGTAAAAATAAGGATCTTATTGAGTTCTTATCTCGATTTGATTTTTCAGAACCCCAGTTTGACCATATTTTAGAAATGATATATAAAATTGGAATAGAGACAGTAAAAAACAATCCATACATTATACTTGAGAAATATCAATATGAATCAGAGGACAAACTTTCAATAGACGAAAGTGATTATGGTTTAAGCTTATATCAGATCGATATAGCATTGATTCCTGACCCATCTTATGTTGACTGGCCTGCATTCTATGATGCGCAATCGCCTCAAAGAATACGTGCTGTAATCACTGAAATATTATATGACGCAGCTTTTAGAGAGGGAAATTCTTGCTTAACACGTAAAAATTATAAAGCTTGTAGAGGAATACCCTCTTTATTATATTAACACCAAACTGAAATTGGATATTAACCAACTATTAGAGTATGAAAAACAAGCTATTTTTAAGGAAAACTTTGTTATACAGGAAGCCAAAGAGAAAGAAGAGACAATATACCAATTAAAGCTCATTCGAGAAATAGAAAGAATAATTGAAGAATTCATTTTATTTATGCTAAAAAAGAGATACGAATTATCTCAAAAAGACATGTCAGACATAAATACGATACTGAATGAGGAACGCAACGCTTGGAAGGAAAAACTTGATTTAAATGAACGCAAAAAACTTTACGAGAACGCGTTAAGTAATGGCATATTTTTTGTTTCAGGAAGAGCAGGTAGTGGAAAAACAAGTGCAATAGTGCGCCTGGTTAAGAAGTTCATGAGCGATAGATACATACCAATTTTCATTTTCACACCTACTGGGAAAGCAAATCTAGTTATCAGAAGTAGGCTCAAAGATGCAGGTGTGCGTGTTGATGACAAATCATTAGTGGTTTCAACAATTCACAGGTTTCTATATACTAAATTATTCGACTATATTAGTACAGTAAGTAGACCAATCAAAGAACAAATCTTTGAGATTACAGATCTTATTGAACAAATCTTATCAGGGAAACTTGAAGCTCTTAGTGAATTTAAAAATTTGGCTAAACAGTTCAGATTACAGCCTAAAATAGTTATCATAGACGAAGCATCAATGGCTGATGAAGTTTCATTAGCATTACTTTTCTCTATGATTAATGCAGATGCCTTAAAGCATTTAATCATCGTAGGTGACGAAAAACAACTCCCTCCAATCGGTATAGGTAGACCGTTTATAGATACCATGTATTATTTAAAGAAGAAAAACCTTGAAACAAACTATATACGTCTCGAATCAAATTTAAGATTCGACCCTAATACATCTATCGGAATACTCGCAGAATTCTTCAGTAGTGAAAAACCACCTTTTCCATCAGAGATATCTGCAACCTTAGGTAAATTAGACAAGACAATCGAATTATTTTACTTTAGAAATGAAGATGAATTGAAAAACATTATTAGAAATATATTACAACAAATAGGAGCTACTAAAGTTGGTTCTTTATCAGAAATGTTTAGCAACATTTTTGAAGATACGGATCCACCATCCCTTGATAAAATACAGATAATATGTCCTAGAAGAGTGGGTAATTTTGGATCTAGTGCAATAAACAACAGAGTAATTCGCGATAACAATTTTGATTTTACACCCAGAACCAAACTTATTTGTGAGAAAAACATATACACTTATGCTTCAGACAAAGATGGAAATCGCAGACGCATTCTTGGATTGGCTAATGGTTCTATAGGCTATGTACAATCAGATGGTAAGATATACTTCGAAGACTTGGAAGATATAAGGGCTGAATATAGATGGGTAGACTTATCACCCATAAGAAACGAGATAATTGAAGATTTTACAATCCTTAAAACTGAAAGAGATATAGATTTTGGATATGCCATAACAGTTCATAAGTCTCAGGGAAGTGACTTTGACCATGTTATCCTTGTTTTACCAGAAGAAAGCCCATTTATTACAAAGGAACTACTATATACAGCATTTACACGACCAAAATCAAAGCTTTATTTAGTCATCCATGAGAGCCTTAAAGAAAAACTACCCTTAATCTTATGCCATGCTTATGAAAATTCTGAAACAGAATTGAGGAAAACTTTGCTGTTCGGCTATAAGGTTTCACCATTAAAACCTTACATTGTCACCTTAAGAAGCAATAAAACTATAGAAGTAAAATCTAAGATTGAATATATTATAGCGAAGGTGCTTGATGACTCAAACGTAGAGTTTGAATATGAGCCTAAGGAATTTTTTGAAGAGCATCACATTGTACCAGATTTCAAATTAACTATCGACGGAGAAACCTATTTTATAGAACACCTTGGTAATATGAATAATCCAAGCTACCGAAACAGGTGGTTCCAAAAATTTGAAATTTATAAAAAGCTTGGGATTTCAGACAAACTAATTACAACCAGTGAGAGCGAGGAAATATCAGACGTGGAAGGAAATGTTAAGAAAATAATAAATGATATTAAAGCGAAGCATATAAAAACGACAGAAGGAAGTTACTCCCAGCATCATTATTATATTTAAACCCCATCTAACAACTTCATAAATTCTTTATCTTTTTTATCCACTATTTATTCTATGCTCTAAGGACTTGGCAACTTAAGGTTTATTAGCTTCACTAATACAATATCTTTATGCTAAGCATAAGATCTTTTGCAATGATGGTTGAAAAGTAAATTCATAAATGTGTTAGAGTGATGAAACTTGTTTAATATTACTTATCTGTACCTGTAGTAGCTTTTCTCTTATTTTTGTTCTGATATGCATTATTTTCTCAAGTGGGATGAACTCATATAGTATTTTATAGAAGTCATCATTATGGTATTTACTGTTTAGCTTTATATGTAGTAGTTCATGCAGCATGAGATATTCCAAGACGCCTTCATCTAGATCCAGCAAGTTCTTATTAATGTAAATAGTCTTAGTTTTGAGATTGCTGAGTGCAGCTCTTGTTTTATAATTTCTCACTTTTACTTTAACGTCTTCATTAATTCCCAGTTGAAGTTTATAGTTTTTGAGAATCTTTTTAATAACGTTTCTGTAATTCATGCATAACTTCCCTCTCAATATAGTCTGTCAGCTCATCTGCGATGCGTTCTGCTTCCCGAGGATCTCTCAAGCCTATTTTAAATAGATCTCTTAACAATGCTAATTTAACACTCCTCTTGTCTTCATCAAAGAATACGGGCCTGCTTATCTTTAGAGATTCATACTTTTTAATAACTTTATTAAGCGTGAGTTCTAGAGATTCCAATTTAGTTACAACTACATTAAATCTCCTGTGTAAGGCCTCTTTAACATCGTAAATTAGTCTTTCATTTAACTTCATACTAGCACGTTTGTTCGAATAATCTGAAAGATCGGTTATGAGTTCCTTGATCTCTCCGATTAAGTGGCTATCTATTCTCCTAGCCCACTCTGCTTCAAGTTTCTTTAGCCTCTCATATATGTGCTTATATACTGGGTTGGCTGGTTCAAGATCTAGTATGCCTTTAATTGTGAGAATAGCTTCTGCGGCCATATACTTCATTTGAGGATCATATGATTCTGTTGTCTCCAGCTTCTTCGAGATTTCTGCCAAATTAACTGGTTCTATTAAGAATTCCTCAATTAATCCAATTTCTGGGATGCTTGTTTTGTCATGAACCATCTTCAATAATTCTCTCCAGAAGCCTTCAGACAGTTTAATACCTTTCATATTTATATAATAAAAGATTCCATTGTATAATTTCGTGATAATCACTATGTAGCTGTGAAATCTCAATTTATCTTTAAAAGCACCTAGTGCTCTATATAAATTGCATGCTCTTTTCATTTTTGCTAACAAATCTATGACATTGGGATCGTAGTTCCTATATCCCATAGCTAAAAGACTTGCAGCGTTAATCAATTTTGCATAAGCTTGAGAGTCTTTCCCTTCATCTATTAACTTAATTATCTCATCTATATTTAATTCAACTTTATGATTACCTACATTTATTCCTGTAGTTAATTTCTGCCTAATTTCATCAATGAGTTGCCCTAATTCTCCTGTTGCGTCCTTTAATGTATGAATACTCTCTTCAAAGATCTTTTTATAAGCTTCCACGTCAAGTGTTTCATATTTTACTATTGTTTCCTTAACGTAATCTAAAAGTCCTACAAAATCCACAATAAGACCAAATTCTTTAGTTAGATTTTGAGTTTTGTATGGTCTATTAACTCTAGCCACAGCCTGTAAAAGTCTATGCTCATAAAGGGACTTATCTAGATACATAACTTTCAATTTCGGACAATCAAAACCCGTTATCAACATATCTGTTACTATTAATATTCGTGGCTCCTCTCTCTCCTTAAAACTATCCTGTATCATTCTATTAACTTCATCCCAATCTCTGACAACCTTATCCCCAGCCCCCCTCCATTTACTTAATAACTCATCCAAGTAATCACGTATTTCCCCTTCACCCTCATTACTTAGATAAGTCATTACAATCTCACTCCACTTTCTAGCCTCATCCCCATAACGCTTAGTTAGAGCCTCATCAAGAGCCCTCTTCATCCTAACACAAGCCAAACGACTAGAAACAACAACCATAGCCTTAAACTTAAAATTCTCTGTATCATCCCTAACATTATCAGCAATATATTCAGCTATGAGACTAAGCCTTTTAGGATTCTCCAGAAATACCCTGATCTTATTTAACTTCTGCCTAATTTCCCTCTTGGTAACGGTAATGAGTACTCTCTCATCTTCTTCATCTACTAGGTCATCTAAACTTCCTACCTCATAAGCGCTTTTAACCCATGTATCCAATAAGTCTTTAATTTCATCTTGCGAAACATTTACCTTCACACCTTTAATTTCCTGAACGACTTGGTATTTTAATGGGAGAGTGTAACCATCCTTAATAGAATCTGATATAAAGTACTTGTCTAAGTAGAATTCTTCTTGACTTGGATATGCAAAGTACAAGAATGTATTTCTTTCATAGCCCATAACTGGTGTACCTGTAAATGCAAATTTAACAGCATTTGGGAGCACTCTATTGAGCACTGCCCCAAGCACTCCATACTGGCTTCTATGAGCCTCATCAAGCAATACCAATACCTCTCTCTTATCTATAGGTAATAATTCTTCAAGCTCTTCAGGTCTAAACTTCTGAATCAATACTACATAAACACCCCTACTGATAGCTAATTTGCTCATCTCTTTCTCCTTAATATCCTTCAGAATACTCTTTAAATCATCAATACGTTCAACAATCCTTATGTGTTCCTGAAAGTATGGTGCATGGATATCCTTAATGAATTCATCATAGAGCTGCCTCTGAAGCTCTTTCCTATCAATTATGAAGAAGACAACAGGATCTTTCTCAAAAAACCTCCTATAGAACTGGTAAGCAATATAGAACATTATATATGTTTTACCACTACCTTGCCAGTGCCAAATAAGACCTCTATTCCTAGTATCACGTCCCTCAAGGTAGTTGACAACCCTCCCCACAGCCTTAACCGTAGCCCAATATTGATTATATCTTGGAATAACCTTATCCCTCTTCTCCCTACCCTTATAGAAAGTAAACCATCTCAATATATCAAGCAGTCTCCTCTTTTCAAGTAAATCTAGAATATTATAATTTCCATGCAAATCACGCCACTTACCAGACCACCTCTCTTTACCCCTCAAATCCCTCATCATAGGCATATACACGGAATTCTCCACATCAGCATACGTTATACCTATTTGCACATATTTAAAAAGCCAAGGAATCTCCTTCTCATACCTATATAGCTGATTAATACCTTCCTCCAATGCCCTTTCTCCAAGTCTAAGTGAATCTTCAACCTCAACAACCACGAGAGGAATACCATTAACATAGAGGACTACGTCAAGTCTTCTGATCTCGGATCCCTCGCTAAGAAACCTCACCTCTTCACACGCAGCAAACTCATTATTATCAATATTCTCGTAATCTATTAGGATAACTTTCACACGCTTTCTACTCTCCTCAATGAATAACCCGCTTCTAAGATACTCTAAAAACTCGTGAGGTTCAGCTCTTATTAGCATCTCTTTAACTTTACTTAAAACTACATCCATTTTATCTTCTAATTTTTCAGAAGCCAAGACTTTACGATTTAATCTCTTAAAACTCTCCTCAAAAATTTCATTAATAATGACATTCTCCCTAACAACACCTGGACAGTAAGCAGATTTCTTCCAACCAAGTTCTTCAAGTCTTCTTAAAAACTCTTGAACAACACCCTTTTCACTCATACAACCGCCTCCGATCCCTCCATGGTTTTAAGGGATATTGTCTTGTCTTCAAGCATTTTCGCTAAATATCTTATTAACTCTGTAGTCATTAAAATGATCATCTCAGTAGTACTTCTTGGAGCAGGACCTGGATGAGGGCCTCCATACTCAGTAAATTCTCTTAAATTGTTTACAAGATTCTTAAGGTTTTTCGGAAAATCCTCTGCTTCTTCCACAACTTCTATTTTAGGTATAAATTTCTCTTTAATTACACGAAGCGAATTCCTTATAGAGGTTCTAGCACCTTCAATATCATTTTCCTCTAACCTAGCATAAGCATCCCACAAATAACTAACAGCCATGTTAAGGAGAGGTTGCTCCAAACTCAATGAAAGTAAACTTGCTTCAATTCTTGAGAAATACTCAAATACTCTTTCATTATCATAACCTTCATTATCGCTTATAGATTTAAATTCCAATGGCAAGAAAGGTTTACCATTGCAGGCTGTAACAACAATTGTAATGCGGTAATTATTTCCAATGTTAAACTGAGAGGCTATACTCTCAGGTATGATTAGAATAACTCGATAATATGGTGGCTGTATTAAATTAGATTTACCAGTTTTCAGCTTAAGCTCTTTAAATGGTTTAAATCTCTTTACAAGCTTACCTGCTTCATTCCTAAGCTCAATGATATAAAATCTCAAATTCTTATTTTCCTTTATATGAGGAAATACTTTAACAAGGGCATCTAAATCAATATAATAGTAGTTCTCACTAAAGTGTATAGTAGAACTAATTACTGCAGGCATTTAATCCTTCCTCACCCTAACTTTACCAGTTAGAAGCATATCCATTAAACCCATTTTTAAGTTCTTAAGCACATCTTTCTCTTTATAATAAAGTTCAATGGTTCTATCAACTGTTGAGAGGATATCAGCGATTCTTTGTTGTTCTGGAAGTGAAGGTAATGGCACAATTACATTACTGAAAGTTGACATCGATATCTCTTTATATGTGCTTCCTCCCGCTAAGTTTTCGAAGAGGCTCTTTAATTTTTGAAGAAAGTAGTAAAAGAAAGTAACATCAATGTTTGCATCTTTGGGTATGAGTGAAATTATTCCTTGATTTATTGCCACTTCAGTCTTATTTATTGCCAAGTATCCAATGGTGGCCCTTGAAGTGAAAAGTAGTGAATCCTTGGGAACTAGCTTAAGTCCCTTTGATTTTAAGCCTTTTTCTGTAATATAATTTTCAGTAGTCTTAAGGTACATTTCATTTAAATCGTTTATTTTGGTTATATCGGTAGGCGTTACAAATGGAATAGTGCCATTCCAATATTCCTTAATTTTCGTAGAAGGTGTTGTTCCCTTATATAAATCGAAAAGCTTATTGACTTTAACAACTTCCCATTCTTTTGGTATTTTTCCTATTTGTGTTTCTTGAAATTCAGTTTCTGTGTGAAATGTAAGTTTGCCATTTTCTTCCCTAACCCTTATCCTCCCTGTTAACAACTCGTTCATTAAAGCCTTCTTCAAACGCTCAAGCCTAGCAACAGCACTATCAATACTCTTAATAGCATTATCAACTGTCGAGAGGGTGTCAGCAATTCTCTTCTGTTCGTATAAAGGAGGCATTATAATCTTTAATTTACTTGTCAAATCAAGATTTAAGTGTAAAACATTTGTTCCATGTGCAAAACTCTTCATTACTTTCCTAATATTTTCCCAGGAGAACAAATAGAAATAGAATTTAGTGTTAATATCTTTTTTTGGAATCAGCTTCACCAGATCCATTGAGTATACTAGAATCTCCCCTTTACTTCTCAAAACATTAACATAAAGTGGTGCCCCAATTATGAACCCCTTACTCATATCTGTAATAGCAATGAGTAAATCTTCTTCATTTGCTATAAATCGACTTTCTATGCTATTTTTAATTTCCTCAGAAAGATACAAAGGTTCCGATACACTTTTCCATCCTCCTTCTTTCTCTAGATCGTTTATTGTGATAAACCTGATGGATGATGTTGACTTATTAATATCTTCTTTCCTATAGGAAAATCCTCTTTGAAAATTAAATAGTTCTTCAAGCTTAACTATTTTCCATTCTTTTGGTATTTTTCCTATTTCTGTTTCTTGAAAGTCGGTTTCTTTATAGAGCTTCATGTGTTTTCACCTAGGGCTCTTGAGAGCTCGTTCATTATGTGTTCTATCTTTTCGAGTAGCTGGCTTTTCTCTTCTTCTATTCTTTTTAGTTCTTCGTATTCTTTGAGTATGTTTATGGATTCCTTTTCTTCTAAGGGTGTTACATATAATGTTACGTTTAAGTTGTAGTCATTACTCTTAATTTCCTCGATTGAAACTATTTTTGAGAAGCCATGTATTTCGGAGTAGTCTCTATAGGTTTTCACTATTTTCTCTATGTTATCCTCTCCTAGTATGTTTAGTCTTCTTATTTCTGGGTGGGGTTTATATTCGTTGGTCGCGTTTATGAATATTATTTTTCCTTTTCTCTCTTGTGGTTTGTTTTTGTTGAAGACTATTATGACTCCTGGAGCGGTAACGTTGTAGAAGAGTTTTTCTGGTAGTAGTATTATGGCTTCTATGAGGTCTTCTGTGATAATTTTGCTTCTTATTTCTCTTTCCTTTCCACCTCTAAATAGTGCGCCTTGATCTATTACTACAACTGTTTTCTTCTTGGCGGTGTGTAGCATTAGTTGGATCCAAGCCCAGTCTGCGGTATTGTTTGGTGGATAACCGTATTTGTATATTTTCCTTATCTCTGGTTTGTCGAGTTTTTCTTCGCCGTAACCGTCTTGGTTCCATGGTGGGTTTGCTATTGTGTAATCTGCACTGTGTTCTCCTAGTTCTTTTAGGAATTCTGAGTTTATGAGGCTATCTGCGAAGGATATTTTTGCATCTGTTTTTATTCCATGGAGGAGTAGGTTCATTTTGGAAATAGCTACCATGTCACCATTTCTATCTTGTCCATATAGTCTTAGTAAGGGGCTCTCGCCTGCTAGTTTATCTTTAACGTATTTATAGGATTCTATGAGCATTGCAGCTGAACCGCATGCTGGATCGACTATTGTACTATAGTTTTCAGGATCCATTAATTTAACCATGAGCTTTATGACTTCTCTGGGTGTGTATGTTTCGCCCTCTTTTGCTTTCATAGGTGCGAAGTATGAGAGTATCCATTGATATGCGTCACCTATTATGTCATGGTCTGCTTGGCTGAAGTTATACTTATTAAACAGTTCTACAAGGTCTATTAGTATAGGTCTAAGGTCTTCTTTATTTGCTAATGTAGATAGTCCTACTTTATCTATGAGCTTCCTTAACTCTTCTAGACCTACTCCACCATTAGACCTATTTAATTCTGCTATTCTCATAAGCGCTTTCTCTATCTCTATAAGGGTTTCATACTTTCTAGCAATCTCTTTCCATGTGAGTAATTGTTTCTTATCTATGTCGTATAATTTGATGTATTCATTGTTTGCTAATATGTATGCTTGTTCCTCATTAAATCCTTCAGCCATATATTTAGAGGCTACATCTTCCCATTTATCACTAACAACCTTATAGAATAAGAGGAGGAGTATGCTCTCGTAGGAGACAGCTGTCCTAATTATGTCAGCAGCACTCTTTAAAAGTCTTAATATCTCATCCCTAGTTGGTATCTTCACTTCATTATTTTTCTCAACAACAATTTGGTATAGAGTCTTACTATCTCTAGAGCTACCAGTCTGCTTAATTAGACCAGCTTTCATAAGAGGTGAAAGAATCTTATATACGTTACTAACATCTTTCCCAACCTTAGCTAAAACATCATGCGCTTCTTCAGCTGTAAATGACCTACCCCTAAACTCTCTATGAAGTATAAAGAAGTATTCCATAACCCATGACTCCACTTTATTAAGCTTAATCCAGTAATCTAAACTCAATATTTAACACCTAAATATCTCTAGGTTAGGTAATATATAAGCATTACTACCCTAACTTTTTTTAGGGTAGTCATCATTTCTAATTACAACTATTGTGAATGTTAGTATTATGGCTAGTTTTATAATGTTGCGTAAAGACTCAAGAACTCTTTTATCTAACGCACTTAATTTTTCGTTTCCCTTCTATGCTTCTTTTTGATCATTGTGCTATTAGTATTTGAAGATATTTTATTAATCCAAACGCTCTTATATGGGATTTTTGTTGTTGGTCATTCTATCAAATGGTATTTTGCATATTTTTGTTTTGTAGAATTCACAACTTTTGCATTTCCATTCTTTAGGTGGTGGAGGTTTTTCTCCATTATCAATTTTCGCAAAGGAGTTGAGTGTCTTAATTGCATTAGCTTCGTTGACGTTCTCTTCCCATGTTTCCTTCTTATTCTCCTCTACTATCAAAATCTGGACTCTTTTCGTTTTTCTCTTGAAGAAATAACCATAAAGGTCTGCTTGTGCAAATGCTACAGGTTTAATGAAATATGCTAAAAACTTGTTTTTAGTCGTTTTAAACTCATAAACAAAAGTATCTGTAATGCCATCAGGTACGCCAACGACAACATAATCATTCCAATTGAAGTTCCATCTAATCGTTGGATATTGTTCTGCAAATGCAGATTCGAGTATATGTCCTCTAATTATAGGAAATTCTTTTATATTAGTAATACGAACACCTCTTTTCTTAGCTTCCTCAATCTCATATCGAACAGATTCATCTCCTACGAGGGCTGGATTTATAATCATTGCTTCATTTTCATCATGAATCAAACGCATTTCTATTATACTATGTGTAGTATCTTTTGTTTTTCTTTTCAAGAGTTCCTCTATATGGTTGAATTTAATATCATTGCCAATGTCAAGTAGTTGTTCAGGATTGTGTGGTTTATGAGGAATAAGACCGAGAGCAAATGAATATGTGATCCTATCATACAGGTAGGAACTGAAAAAACCAATTTCATTAATTCTGCTTTTTAGTAAGGATTTCATTGCGCACCAGTAATACTTTGCTATGTTTGCCATTCCTATAAAGACAAGCTGGGATTCATTCACGCCTCTTCTCTTCTTCTCAAGTTGAAGCAAGTCTTTGATTCTTTCATCAAACTTCTTATCGTTAGTGGCTAAGGATTTGTCATCAAACGCTGAGACCAAACATGAAATGAATGGGTCTTCTTCTCTCACGTATAGTGGAAAAGTAAATTTATATTTAAGGTTATAAATTATCGCTTCCCTTAGTGAGAAAATAATTAACTTTTTTTGGTAACATACGCTACTGTTGTGCGTTTTCTAGTGTGTTAATTATGTAGAGTGTTTCGTTGTTACGAAGTGTTTGAAGCGCATCTTCCCTCTTAATCCAACCTTTCTTCACTTTAGTAGTTAAATCTTTAAACTCTTTATCATGTCTTTGCCCATAGTGTGCTGCAAAATTTCCAGCTTCTCTAATCTCATTTAACTGTTGTTCAAGTTCACCATTTATATAGCCAGAAGTCTTCGCTTTACAAAGCATTCGTTCCCACTTCGCTTGTATTAAGCTATAATTTATTTCCATTTCTTGTATCATTTTCGGTTTTTCCCACCATCTCTTTATTTTTCTTGCAGTGAGAAGATAAACTCACGTCTTCGACGCTTCCTCCTGATCTCTTCGATCTTCTCCAAAACGTTTTCGCTCAAAAAACCACCCAATAATATGATTAAAAGAGCATACATATAAACTGTTCCTTTAGCTCATTATATATATGCTTTGTATAATATTTAGTTGTGGAAATAAGGTGCAAGAGGAATCAGCGCTCCCGAAGGGGAGTCCGTGATGGTGGTAACGGTGCAACCTAATCGGGAGTAGCTGATCTATTGGATGTTCATGGTTTTAGGAATGTTAGTATTGTTATTAGTGCCATTAGTACTAGGAACCAAACCCTAACCTCCCATTGAACAATAGCAAACCTGTGATTTATATCGTTTCTCAGATCATCAATTCTCTTTGATAACTCTTCAACCCTACCCTCCAATTTTGAAATTCTCTCAGCATCAGTAATGCTCATGAATTAATAATACGTAAACAATCATATAAAGCTGTTGAAAAATTTTCGTGCTTGTTTTCATCCTAGCTCTTGTAGGAGTTTTGTTATGTCTTGTGTGTATAGTAGTTTGATTGTTAGTGTTTGTTTTTTGGTTTTATAAGTGATGTTTTCTTCGATACCATGTTCTTTAATGTTTGTTTTTACTTGTGTGATGTTTCCTTTTATTCTTAGTATTCGTTTGATCTCTTTTTCTATTAGTTTCTTTGTCGTTCTTTATCGTATGATTCGAGCTCCTCTTGTGTGATGTTGAGTGGTACGAGGATTGTGTTGTAATAGAGCCAGATGTTTGGTGCTGGGACTTCTACGTGTTGCATTATTAGGCGGATGGAGAGAAATGCTATGAGTAATGCTTAGAATTTT
>Ga0080004_1069313_pt1 | contig 31641 bp, 31 predicted proteins | sample WasSprMetagenome_FD_69207 | JGI IMG/M metagenome (GOLD analysis project Ga0080004, IMG submission 69207) | Sulfidic aquatic microbial communities from Washburn Spring, Yellowstone National Park, USA - WS (SPADES assembly) (version 2) | ecosystem: Environmental > Aquatic > Thermal springs > Hot... | reverse complement strand
CAAAGGTTAGAAACATAGAGATGCCTAGGCCTTAGCAAGCCTTAGACCTAGACATGGTAGCCCACCTCCTACCGCCGCAAGGGACAAGGCTTTCAGATGTAAAAGAACTTAATTACCTATGAGTCATGGCTATTGTTGAGAACGCTAGCTTCTCTATGTGTTAGGTATGTTTTGCTTGAAAAGAGAGCCAGGGCTCTTTTAAATTGCTCTTAAGCCGCTACCTGTAAGAATCTTAGCCAAGCTTCAAACGTTTATGTCAATGACAACTTTATATTATCTACACGCAGGAATTTTATAGCTTTAGAGGTTGCGAGAAATGCCTAAGGTAGCCGTGGTAATGGGTAGCAAGAGTGATTGGGAGTACATGAAGGAAGCTGTTGAATTGCTAAAGGAGTTTGGTGTAGAGGTTGAGGTAAGGGTTTTGTCTGCTCATAGAACACCGGAAGCCACTTTTGAATACAGTAAGGCGCTAGCTAAAAGAGGTGTTGAGGTTGTTATAGCCGGCGCAGGAGGAGCAGCACATTTGCCTGGTGTTATAGCTGCGCTAACGCGCTTACCTGTAATTGGAGTTCCAATACCATCTAAGCACTTAAACGGCTTAGACTCCCTACTATCAATAGTTCAAATGCCCTTCGGAGTCCCTGTAGCAACAGTTGCAATAGGCAATGCAAGAAACGCAGCGTTACTAGCTCTTAGGATACTGGGGATAAAGTACCCTGAGATAGCTGAGAAACTTGAGAAGTTTGCAGAGAAAATGAAAGAAGAAGTTCTGTCAACAAAGCTGGAGTAAAACAGAACTTTACTTTTTCCCTGAGAGCCTATTTTCTTGGAATTGCTGTGAACACATCGTGAAAGAGTAAAGTGAGTATAGAGGTGCGTGTATTGTCCTAAAAGCTCTTGCTGTGAGTAGCGAGGTCTGGAGTGGGGAGAATGTGTGGAGGTGTGGAAAATGTTTATATATATTCGTAGGTAATTGCCTTGGGGGAATAGCTATTTCTGCTTCAGGTACTTGTCTACTAGGTACTCTACTAGGTCTTCAGGGCTGTAGTCTTTTCCAAGGCTTCTCTTCAGGAGTTCTTTTGGTGGGTATACAGCTCCATACCTGTGTATCTTTTCTCTTTGCCACTCTCTTAATGCTGCAAAGTCTTTGTTCAGTATCTTTTCGTAGAGCTTGGCTTCCTGAGCCATGGCTTTTCTCATCATTGCCGCTACTATGTTGCCTAGGGTGTATGTTGGGAAGTAGCCTATGCTTCCCATGCTCCAGTGAATGTCTTGCAGCACCCCTTCGCTAAACGTCTTTGGCTTTACTCCGAGTAGCTCCTCCATAGACCTGCTCCAGTACTCTGGAATTTCTGAAACCTTGAACTCTCCCACCAAGACAAGCTTCTCTATCTCAGCCCTTAGCACAATGTGCATGTTGTATGTGACTTCATCTGCATCAACTCTTATCAAGCTAGGCTTCACTGTGTTGAAGTAGAGGTATAGGTCTTCTGGGCTGTAGCTCGCTAGAAAATCTAGGTGCTCTCTGAGGACAGGGTACACGACCTCTACAAACTCTCTACTCCTCCCAACAACATTCTCCCAAAACCTGCTCTGCCCCTCATGAACACCAAGGCCTGCGGCTTCACCTACAGGTGTGTATGCAAGTGCAGGGTCTATCTGAAGCTCGTAAAGCGCGTGTCCAAACTCGTGAATAACTGAAAACAGTGTCCTCTTGAAGTCCACACCCTCATACCTAGTAGTTATCCTAACGTCGTGTATGCCCATGCCAGTTGTGAATGGATGTGCCGATACGTCTAGCCTTGCCCGCCTGCCTAGGGGGAAGCCCAGGAGCTCCAAGACCCTCCTATTAACAGCCTCCACCCTGCTGCTATCGTACTTCACATCCTCAAGAGGATGCTTCTGAGGGTACCTGCCCTCAGAAAGCACTCTGTCAATAACCCACCTGAGCTCTTTTCTAAGGTAACCCAGAACCCTATCAACATCATCAGTCCTCAGCCCCTCATCATAGAGGTCCAGCAAAGCATCATATGGGTGCTTATCCCAGCCAAGGTAATCAGCTGCCTTTCTAGACAAGTCAAAGATCTTCTCAAGGTAAGGCCTAAACATCTCAAAGTCATTTTTAGCCCTAGCCTCTCTCCACACAACCATAGCCTCTTGCTCAACCCTAGCCATCTCCGCAACAAGCCATGGTGGGAGAGCCCTTGCAATCCTTATAGCCCTCTTCAAGACCCTCACAACACCCCTCTCATAATCGCTGAGGCCCTCAGCCTTATCAGCCTTCTCAACAAGCTCAACAAACTCAGGCCTTAAAAGGAGCTGCTGTCTCAAGAGCTCTAGCTCTGCCCTCGCAACAGCCCTATCTCTGTAGCCTTCTAAAGGCATGTAGGTCTCGCTATCCCAAGACATTAGCGACAGGGCGTGGGATATGCCCCAAATAGCTCTGTACTTCTCAAGAATCTCCTTAATTACTGGGTGCTGAAAAACCACAAAAAGTCACCGCCACACACAGTGCTGGTCTAGGGCATTAAAGGCTTTCCCCTTTTACAAGTATAGAGCTTTACACGAAGAGCACTTTGCTTAGTTCTGATGGGCTGTACACCCCCTCTATCCTGCCGTCTCTTATTGTGAATGTCTTTGTGCATTCCCTTGCCACTAATATGTCGTGTGTTGCTATAATGAATGTCTGTCTAAGCTCTCTGTTTAGCTTCTTTACCAGCGCCATGAGCTTTCTAGTGTTTTCTGTGTCTAGAGCTCCTGTTGGCTCATCCATTAGCACTACAGCTGGGCTATTTGCTAGTGCCCTCGCTATAGCGACTCTCTGTTGCTCACCTCCGCTAAGCATGTCTGGCGTCTTATCTGCATGCTTCTCCAGCCCCACAATCTCTAACAGCTCTAGAACCCTCTTCCTCCTAGCCTCCTTAGGCACGCTAGCTAGGTACATGGGCAGCTCAACGTTTTCTAGCACTGTGAGCGTCGGTATGAGGTTGTATAGCTGAAACACGTAGCCGACCTTGAATAGCCTAAACCTAGTTAACTCAGCTTCACTAAGCCTGGTGATGTCAGTGCCTTCGACAGTGACTGTGCCTGTGTCTGGCTTGTCTAGCCCGCCAATTATGTTTAGAAGTGTTGTTTTGCCAGAGCCTGATGGACCGACAACACAGACCACCTCACCCCTGTCAACAGACATTGTCACGCCTCTCAGAGCTTCGTAAGCCACTTTGCCAAATCTGTAGACCTTGACAACCCCTTTTACAGCAACTATTTCTCCCCTAGACATACCTCAGCGCCTCTACAGGCCTCATTCTAGCAGCTCTGTATGCAGGATATATCCCTGCGACAACGCCTACAGCTATGCCTAGCGCTAGCGCTAAGGCGATGCTCTCAAGCGTTATTGTTGGCTGAATCACTGCCACAGCTGTTGTTCTCCCAAGCCTACTAGCAAAGCCTATGCCGCTCACAGCTCTTGTCTGTAGAAGTAGAGGTGCTATTACATATGTCAGGACTACCCCCAGCACCAAGCCTGCTGCGCTACCCATAGCCCCTATAACTGCTGACTCTAGCAAGAACAGCTTCAGTATGAACCATTTTGAAGCCCCTACAGCCTTCATAATCCCTATCTCCCTAGTCCTCTCAGCCACAGCCATAGCCATAGTGTTCATGACTCCGAAGAGCCCTGCAACAAGTGCTACTCCACCTATAGAGGCAAAGAATGTTGTCACAGTGCTTACAGCTTCTTGCACTCTCTGCACCATGGCCGAGGGTGTGAAGACTGCTAGCTCTGGAAAGAGAGACTGAATAGCTTGTGCAACGCTTTGAACTGAGCTGGGGTCGCTACACTTGACAAGTATTTGCGAAGCCTTGCCTGTACTTCCTGTTAAGCTCTGTGCTAGCTGTAGAGGTATGTACACTGCATACTCTTGAAACCTCTCTCCAGTCTGAAACACACCTACAACGGTAAATACTTGAGTGGAGTTCCCGTAGCTAAGCTTTACACTGCTCCCAATAGAGACCCCGAGCTCTTCTGCAAGGCTCTTCCCAACTACAGCTTGTGCTACACTGCTGTTGCTGAGAAAGCTACCCTCAACAACTTCAATACTTGAAACCATTGTATATGTAGATGGATCAACACCATAGACAACTACTGTAGCTGTTGAGCTTAGCAAAGCCCTGAAAGAAATGACTGGTGAAGCAACCGAGACTCCTGGCACAGAGGCTATAGCACTATATACACTTAGGTCAATAAGGTTTCTAAAGCCGCTAAAGCTGGGGAACGGCTGAGCTCTCTGCATAGGCATCCCCATCTCCCTGACGAAGGGGATTCTGCTAGCGTTGTAAACAATGATGTCAGCCCCTGTAAGCCTCCTAATGACTTCAGCAGCACTCCTACTACCAGTAGCAGATATTGTAAGCAGGGATAGCAAAAGCCCAACACCAATAGCAATACCTGCAACAGTAAGCACTGTCCTCAGCCTCCTCTTGCACAAGTTTCTCCACACAATAGTCAGCATGCTTACCAACTATTACCACCGCTACACTAAATAAATTAAGATTTTAAAAAAATAGAAATGTTTTAGACCGAGGTAGAGGGTACTGACGTTGTGGAGGTTGTGCTGGGCTTTACTACAACTTCGCACTTGTATACTGCTAATACCTTGCCCCCTTCCACATCAACGTATACCACAGCCCTGCCACCGCTACCGTTGCTTAGTGTAACAATAGCTTTTGTAGCTTTGGGTGTTATTGTTCCATCTCCTCCTATAACTATTGAGACGACAGGCTTTATGCAGGTGATGTTGTAGCCTTGGCTAAGGAGTGCTGCTGTATTTGAATCTGATTGAAGTATTGATAAGACTTTTTGCTTATACTCATCACTAATAACAACATTTACTCCCTTAGCACCCCAGCCAAAGCCATGTTTAAACCTCTGGCGCCATGCAAGTGGTGCCCACACCTCCGTCACATTGCATAGCTTGTAAGGTGGCTGTGGCGTACTTGGTGCAGCTCCATTGCTGCCCTGTGCATATGCTAGCGTTGCTACAGGTATTAGTATGGATACAGCTATTGCAGCAACTATTATAGCTAGGTACTTCTTCTCCACATGCCTCACCTGAAGAAGAGAGTGCTGGCATGTTTTAAAAAGCCAGACTCACAGAAAGTGCTTTACCATGTTAGAGTAGATAGGTGGGGGGTGCGCTAGTCTAGAAGCCCATAGTCTTGAAGTACTTTTCTAATTCTCTTTAGCTCTTCATAGACTCTGAGCCCCTCTTGGGATAGGCCATATATCCTTACCCTTCCCTGATCTTCATACTGAAGCAAGCCTTTTTCTACAAGCTCATCCAGAATCTTCTTGAGCCTATCATAAGGCATGTTTACAAGTGTTGCTAGTTTCGTGGGGTTCTGAGGCTCTTCGGAAAGAGCCTTGAGGATGTCGAAGAGTATGCTAAGCCTATCCCTCTTCCTCTTTGCCATACACAAGTACCTGTGCAGTGTGGTGAAGTGCGAGAAGCACTGCTGCACAAGCCCTTACAGCTTCAGAGACTAGGAGAACTAGAAATGTGCCTTGGAAAGCTGTTAGTAGTGCTCCTAAACCCCTTATGTAGTAGGATGCTGATAGAATTGATAGGAAGTGCCTCGTCCTACCCCTAACCCTCTTCACAATGAGTAGCGTTGAGAAGACTCCTGCCAGTATGTCGGGAGAGGTTATGAACAGAGGCAGAAATATGTAGAGCTCGCCTGTGCCACGGAACGGAGAGAGCAGTGCTATAAAGCCTGCGAGGGCTAGAGATGATGAAGCTATGTAAAGAGCTGTTGCAAGCCTTGCACTAGGAACAACTATTGAGAGAGCTGCACAAATCTGGCTGAGTAGAAGAAAAGTAATGAATATTGTGTAGAGCATAACACTTTCAAGTCTAACCCTCTTACAGACCCTGATGAAGAGCACTGTTAGGTAAGCAAATGCAGCACTGCTAATGAGCTCAGCTACTAAGAGTAAAGGTGTGTATATATTCACAGAAGCTTCACCTATGGCGAGGGACAGCAGCGCACATCATGCCACTTGCAGTAACCTCTGTTGGTACAAGTACCCAGCCTCTACGCGTTAAAAACACGTGCCCTTTAAATACAACACTCTTACCATTAATAAGCTTGCTTAGCTCAAAACCTGCAACCTCGCGATCTACGCCAGCACACCTATACCTAGGCATGAATACCACTGCCACTACCTCACCAGACTCAAGCTTAACAACAGCCACTTTTTCACGAGTAAACACTACAACACCTCTAACCTCAAAGCCAGACCCCCTGAAAGTCAGCATCCCTCCAACACCAACCATGAAGCTCGGAGGCGCCTCAGCAAGAGAAACATCACTAACACTAGCAACAACCTCAACATCTTCACTAGGAGTGGGGTAGAGTATGTAGGCAGCTATGGGCCAGGCCACGGCTATGGCTAAGCTAACTAGAAGCACAGCAATAGTATTCCTATGCACAGCACCCACGCTCCATAATAGCACTAATCATTAAGTTAACTTTATTACAATCCATGTTCTCAACATGAACACAGCTATAAAGGCTATGCTCACAAAATGTGAGTAGCCAGTGGTATTGCAAGAAGCATCAGCAGCTCACAGCTTCATCGCGATTCAGGGAAGCTTGTAGTTCATCATGAGCAGGAGAGCATTTTCTTTAGCGCTACTTCTGGACTTCTTGCTTGGCTTCCTTAGCCTCCTCCTTCTTCTCGTAGTACTTTTTATATAAGAGCGCTCTTGTTATTGTTGCGTATATGTGCAATTTCCACATCTTCGGATTTTCACCATGCTCTAAAGCTGCTTTTCTCGCAAGCTCTAGAAACTCATCAGCTTCCTCAAGAGTAAGCTCATTCTTCTCACTCTTTTCAAACAACTCCTTCAACCTAGCCCACTCCTCCTTTGACAAGGGGTTGGCAACAGCAAGCCTCATAACGCCCCTCAGCTCCTTCAACAAAACACCTCTATACCTCTCCTCAATAACACTCTCAGTAGTGAGAAACTCTATGAAAAACTCCTGATAATTAGTAAAAGCAGTGGCAAGCCTCTCTAATCTTGAAGACCACTTCACATCAAATTCACTAAACTTAGTATCAACATAGTCTTTCAACTCACCAAATCTCTTATCGACATAGTTCTTAAGATCATCAATTCTCTTATCAACATATCCTCTTAATTCATCGAATCTCCTGTCAATTTGCTCAAACCTCGCATCAATTGCTTTAAACCTCTCATCTATTAGCCTAAACCTTTCATTTATAGCATTAAACCTCTCATCAACTAGCCTAAACCTGTAGTCAATTTCAGAAAACTTTTTGCCAAGCCAGTAAGCAATGCCTATAACAGTTGCTAAACCACCCAAACCACCTACAGCACTAAGCAAATTCAGCACTATTGCAATATCCACTGCCGCACACCTACTGCAAGTATTTTTAACTGGACTAGAATAATATTTTTACTTGATCAAAACAGGGCCATGCTTGTGCATGGCTGCGCTTACTAATTGGTATTGAAAAGAAGTGTTTTCTATTAAAGTTAAAGCCTGTGTTTTAATTTAGAATGCCAATGAGTAGTGGCGTTCAGGACTTTAAAGCCCTGACCTCCTTCCCCGCTCTGAAAGGGTGAGAGTTCTTGTTGATGTGGGGAGGTTTGGGATTGCATCCTCTTTGGGTTCAATCCCGGGCCGGGTCTCCGACCCATTACCCCTACCCCTCTCGGGGCTCGGGGTTATGAATAAGCTGCTTATCATCGCCGCTGACTCAAAAGACTTAATACCCATCACCAAGACTAATTAAGCAAAGATTATAAGCTTTTCTAGCCATCCTCGCCTTAAAAGGCTGCTTTCAGTTGTAAAGTTACTAATGTGATACTGAAAATGAGAGGAAGTGACTAGGGTAATGAATGTGGGTTTGGCGAGCTCCTTGCCTTTGCTAGGTGCTGGTAATGCTCTCTGCATGTGGTGAACTAGTATTGTTTTTGAATTGTTGTGGTAGGGATGTTATTGGTGTTTTTAGGAGGAGAGTTGTTGAGTGGTTTAGGGTGTGTGGAGATAGGGAGCTCCCGTGGAGGGCTAGGAGTGATGGTTGGGCTGTACTCATCGCAGGTGTGCTTCTTAAGAGGACCACTGTTAAGCAGGTTCTGAAGGTGTATGAAGAGTTCTTGAAGAGATTTCCAACGCCTAGTGCCTTGGCCAGGGCTAGCGAGGATGAGGTGTGGTTGCTTTTAAAACCTCTCGGCCTTAGACACAGAGCTAGGCAACTAATAGAGCTGGCCAGGGCTCTTGTTGAGAGATTTGGTGGTGCTATTCCTTGCAGTTTTGAGGAGCTGAAGTCCTTGCCTGGCGTGGGAAGCTACACAGCTTCAGAAGTTATGCTGAGGGTGTGTAGAGAACCTGCACCACTTCTGGATACAAACACTGTTAGAGTGGTTAGAAGAGTGTTTGGTATTGAGCCATCCAGAAGTAATCCATATGAGGACTCCACACTGCTGGGTTTAGCTAAGGAGCTTACACCTAAAGACCCTTCAGAGGCTGAGGAACTCACCTACGGTGTTATGGACTTGGCTAGGAAGGTCTGCAAAGCGAGAAGCCCTTTATGTTTAGAGTGCCCAGTCAAGGACATCTGCAAGTGGTTTTCTACTCAAAAAGTACAGTACTAAAACTCCTCACTGCGTGTTGTCGCAATAAAAATATTATTCCTTGCCTCTCTAAAGATACACATGTGTTTGTGCTATGGCATCAGTATTGGACCTGATTGGGAGCACACCTCTTGTGGAGCTCAAGAGAGTTAGGCCTTTGGGGGGCGCTAGGGTATTTGTTAAGCTAGAGTTTGTCAATCCTACAGGTAGTCATAAGGATAGAATTGCGTTGTACATGATTAGAGACGCTATTCAGAGGCATGGCCTGGGGCCTGGTGATGTTGTTGTAGAGGCTTCTAGTGGTAATACAGCTATTTCTGTTGCTTTTGTTGCTCAGCAGTTTAAGCTAAGGCCTGTTATTGTTGTGCCTAGGGGTACGAGTAAAAGCAAAATTGCTATTCTAAAGCTTCTCGGCGCTGAAGTTATTGAGGGTAGTGACAGACCTTCAGATGGGGATTACTACATAAGGCTTGCTGAGAGAATTGCCAGAGAGAGGAGAGGTGTTTTTCTAAACCAGTACGCAAATCCTGCAAATGCTCTTGCACATTACGAGACAACAGCTGTAGAAATTTGGAAGGCTCTCAATGGCGATATAAGTGCCTTTGTAATGGGCGTGGGGACAGGGGGAACGGTAACAGGTGTCGGAAGATTTTTAAAGGAGAGAAAAAAGGATGTACTCATAGTAGCTGTGACCCCGAGGGGATCACCCCTGGCTGGAGGCACTGTAGGGGATAGAATAGAGGGATTGCTGTACACAGACATACCACCCCTGCTAGATAGAAGCATTATAGATAGAGTTATTGAAGTTTCATACAGAGAAGCTGTAGAGATGGTCATTAGACTCGCCAGAGAGGAAGGACTCTTAGTAGGAATATCATCAGCTGCAAACATTGTGGCAGCACTAAGACTTGCAGAAGAGCTAAAGAAAGGAAACATAGTAACACTTGCAGCAGATTCAACATTTAGATACATAGACGATATCGTGAAACACCTAGAAGCAAGTTACACATAGCATCTCAGCCTTTGAAACAAGAACGCGACATGAACATGAAAATAAGTATTGGGATACCACATATTAAACCCAACTTTATATAAAAAAGTATGTATATGTTTAAATGTTTGAATCAACACTTACGATTATGATCTGCGTGTCTTTATAGCCCATATGTATACAACTATTCCCAACACTATGACCATAGCTATGTCTAGAGGAGTTCTAAACACATTTAGTGGTGAAATTGGTAAGAAGTTGTTGTATTCAAATGTTGCATCACCTAGAAGCGATATTAATACTAATCCAATTAGATATGCTATGTACCACAAATTCTTCTTTAACTCACTTAAATAAGGAGCACCCCTCGCTATAGCTGGATACAGTATGAGGCTTATTATAACTAGAATCACTCCTGTGAAGGTCCATGGCCAGCAGGCCCAGTATATGTAAAGTGATGATAGGATGAATCCGAGAAGCCCTACAGCTATCCACTTTGGATTGCGCTTTACTATTGCAATGCTTATGGCTGAAATTGCATAAGGTATGAACTCTGTTATCATTGTGAGAAGTATTACGTTTGGAAAGCTTGGGATTAGTATCATTATTATTGCTGTTAGAATTGATGAGAATATCAAGGCATTTGAAGGTGTGCCAAAGCGTGGATGAACATATGCTAGGGGCTTCCAAAGCCTATCCTCACGTGCAAGCGCATATGCTACACGACCTTGGAGCAAGACCCAGTCACTAAAGCAACCAGCTGATGCTATGACTGCTCCAAGCACCATTACCTCAGCCAGCCCCGCCATACCCAGAGCCTTAGACACATCAGCTAGAGGTGAAGAGAGATTGCTTAGTGATTGCCAGTCCTTTTCAGCTATTCCAAGCCCCTTCCAGTTCACAGCACCAACAAATGCTGACATCACGAGTATGTATAGTAGAGAAACTGTGACTAAAGTCGCTATAGCTGACTTCATAATGCTTTTCTCAGGCTCCCTAACCTCTTCACTAACCATAACAAGGCTTTCAAATCCAACAAACATCCAAAAGCCAAAGGCTATGGCGAGTCCCAGGCTTCCAAAGCCATAGGGTGTAAAGGGCTGAAAGTTACTTGGATTTATTCTACTAAACCCTATTACTATAAATAATAGAAGAGGCGCTATTCTCAGTACCGTTAGTATAAAGTTCAGTCCTGCACCATACTTAACACCAATAACATTAATTGCCGTAACTATGGCCAGTATCACTATAGCTATGGCTATGCCCAGTGGTGTAAGCGTCAATCCCACCGCTATGCCCGGCACATAGTAAGAGAGGTACAGGAGAAACGAGTATATTATGGCAGCTGTGCCTATGAAGCAACAGTAGTAAAAGCTGAGCCCTGTTATAAACCCTGTGAGGTCCCCCAGCACCTCCCTAGCGAAGTAGTATATGCCGCTGGCCTTGGGGTATATCACGCCAAGTTCTGCAAGTATGTACATTAGTATAGCTGTTATAATACTCATTAAAACTATTGCAAGTACTGAGAGAGGTCCTGAAACCGAGGCCACAAGCCCTGGGAGAGTGTATACGCCAGAACCCACCATTGCACCAATGCCTACAGCTGTAAGCAAAACTACTCCAAGCTCTCTTCTCAGCGTAGAGCTACTCACATCTCAACCCCTATATCTCTGGTACCTTCTCTACCTTATATTTCTTCAATATCTCTAGCATTGTGCTGTCTAAGCTCTTCTCAGTGTCAGGGGGTAGGGGCTCCACGCTATGCTCCTTCAACACTTTTTCAACATATTCTTTAGCAATAGCGTCCAGGGCTTTAGAGCCGCTCTTTCTCCACATGTCTGTAGTCTTCTTGTCTAAGAGCTTTGGTATAAAGTGCTCCTTTCTCCACCACTCACGTGTATGCTTGTACTTTAGAAACAAGCCGCCGGGACCTACTTCCTCTACTAGCCACTCTGCAAGTGTCTCAGCATCTACCTGTACACCTTTTGCAAACCTTAGGGCTGAGCCTGCAATATCGTCATCTACAACAAGCTTTAGCAAGCTAATACCATTTTCTTCTAGTAGCATTCCTGAGCCTATGGCCATGTTTATGCCAGATAGAACAGATATTAGTGCACCAAAAGCAGCTTCTAAGGATGCTTGCTGGTCAAAGACCTTAGCATCGCTAACCATGGTGTAAGAAGCGCTTGGAATCCCATAGAACTTTGCTAACTGTGAAAATGCTGCTGATAATAGCCCAACCTCTATGTAGCCTGTGCATGAAGTTGCAAACCTCTGGTCAAATACAGTTGGAGAACCACTGTAAACCACAGGTGCTCCTGGCTTTATAAACTGGGCAATGACAAGCCCCGAGAGAAACTCTGCATTTGCCTGTAGTATTGCACCTGCTAGAGTTGCAGGTGCTGTTCCCCCTGTCTGTGGCATTGGTATTATGTGCACAGGTATGCCATACTTAGCACAGTCCATAAGGTTTTGCACAACAAGATTACTCCACTTAAGGGGTGGTGAAGGGCATATTGCGAATATCATGAAGGGCTTTTTACCAACATTCTCCCCACCCACGACTACAGCCATGAGCTTTGCAGCATCAGGCACTCCCTCAATAGTAAAGGCACCTGTATCTATAGGCTTAGTACAGTTCTTTATAACTACATACATTCTCCACCTATCAGCAACAACATCAGGTATATCTGCAGGTACAAGTGCTGTTGACATTATATGTGTGTTAGTAAGGGCGTCTGTAACCCTCGCAACCTCTGCTAAATCCCTTGACAAAGGCCTTCTAATTTCACCAGTCCTCCAATCTATGTAGTAATAAGCAGCAGATCCAACAACAAAGTATGTGCTCCATCCATGCAGCTCAATGTAGTGCTTTCCATTGCGATGATAAAGCCTCACAATATGGGGAGCTCTCTTTAAAGCCTCTTTAACAAGGTGTTCAGGTATTTTAGCAATCTTCTTGTCAAAGTCAACCTCAGCCCCTAAATCCTTAAGCATTTTGAGTGCTTCTTCATGCTCTACCTTAACACCCACTCTACTGAGAATGCTGAGAGACCTAAAGTGTATTTCCTCAATTTCCTCACGGCTCAAGACCTCTATTCTGGGCTTTGCCAAGGCATATCACCAAGCCCTACTCCTTTACACCCAGAAGCTTTTTGACTAATTCAACAGAGCTTATGGCGTCTGGTGCCCAGCCGTCAGCTCCTATTTCCCTAGCCCACTCTTCTGTTGTTGGTGCACCTCCGATAACAATCTTTACTTTATCTCTTAGCCCAGCTGCTTTAATAGCCTCGATAGTCTCTTTTTGCTTAATCATTGTGGTTGTCATTAGAGCGCTCATGCCAACAATATCAGGATTGTATTGCTTGATAGCCTCAACAAACTTCTGAGGAGAAACATCAACACCAAGATCAATAACCTCAAAACCTGCTGTTTCCCAAAGCGTAGCAACAATAGTTTTGCCAATATCATGAATATCACCCTCAACAGTACCTATAACTACTCTCCCAATGTACTTAACCCTCTTGCCCCTCTTAACAATTTCATTTTTGAGAATAGATAGCCCAACCTTCATAGCGTCTGCAGCTGCAACTAAATCAGCTATAAAAGCCTCGCCCCTAATCCACTTATCCCCCAACTCACGAATAGCAACAACAAGAGCTTTTTCAATAGCTTCAAGAGGATCTATGCCAACCTCAATAACCTTCCTACATAGCTTAGAAACCTCATCAGGATCACCATTAACAACAGCCTCTTTTAACCTACTAAGCAATTCCTCTTTCACAGACATGCTTCACCCCACACTATTTTCCTAACAAAAAACTTTTAAACTCTTCCCAGCAAAACAGCACGAGTTCAGATACCTGCTTTTACTAAATTTATGTATAGGCAAATGCCTGTTGAAATTCTAAGTCCAAGGCTTAACATATTGATAATGTGTCAAAGCAAGCAATGTTTTAACCAATTTCTATATAAACAAACATTCAACTCCATTCTCATATACATAAACTATAGCCACAATATCACAGTATTAAACAAGTTTTAGTCGAATGATTATTTATATAAATAATGAATTTAAGAGTTGTCTAATCAATTAAATATTTACGCGAAAGCTTTAAATATCTACTTAACCAGTTTGACAGCGGGGTATGTGTATGAGTCTTCCACCTGAGGTAATTGCTAAGATAGCTGAAGATGCAATCGCTGCTCAAAAGGCAGACATTGCTGTTATTAGGGAGAGGCGTGGAGGCAAGTTTGTAATACCTGATGCCGCACCATATGTAGAGGCCACTAAGAAAATGGCTGCTGTTGGCCCTATGAAGAAAGAGGTTATAGATCTATTTGTTACAAGTGTAGTTGCTCACTATGATATTCTAAATGAGATTGCTGTTGATAAAACTATTGTTCCTGAAGACGATCCATATGTAGAGCACTACCAGACACCCGTGGTTCTCGAAATTCTCTACGAGCTTATCCCCAAGTTTAGAGAATCTGTTGAAAAATTTGTAAAAGCTTTAGAAGACCATAAAGGGTTCATAGGTAGAGAACTTGTTAGAAAATATTCAGGCTTCTATGGACCTACTTGTGTAGTTGACTTCGCTTATGCTGTTGGCGGAATGCCTGGAATTCACGCAGCTATTCTAGAGAAGCTGGATATTCCAAAGGAGCACAAAGAAACAATACTAGCTGCTAAGAGCTGGGGTATGGTTACAAGCTATGGCTTTGGAGCAAAATTCATAGCTGCTGTTGAAGCCGGTAAATCTCTTGATGAAGCTGTGAAAGAGGAAATTGAAGCATTGAAGAAGATGTGGTTAGAGCCTGTAAAGATGCAGGAAGAGGTTATGAAAGCTGCTGGTCATAGAAGTTTTGACCCTGCTACATACATGAAGAAGTTCAGAGACAGGATATACCCATACGTAAAAGCAGCACTTAACGCAGGTGTACACCCAGCCAATCTAACAGTCGTGCCAGCGTACGGAGTTGGTGATGTGGGTCACCACATATCTCAAAGCATGTACAACATGGCTAAAGATGATGTTGTTATGGCTGTAATGGAGGCTGTAACAGATGTGCTAGACGCTACGCTGACTAAAGGTGTTAGAGAGGGTCTTATAAAAAGCGAGTATGATGTTTTGACAGCAGCTGGTAGAACCCTAGCTGGTGCTACAACATTTATACTTGAATTAGATGGATTTACAGGTGAAACTGTTGCTGATTTGCTTGTTAAGAGGTTCTTTAACTTTGTAATCAAGTATCCAACTAGAAGCCCAGCGGCTGAGCTGCATAACGCAGACTTCATTGATCTTATTATGAGAGGTGCTGATGTTATTAGACCTGATCCATTCGGTAGAGACGGATATGTGCTAAAGGGTCTTAAGATTGATCTATCACCAATAAAGAGAAATGCTGTACTGATGAATCCTCAGAGGTATACTTATCCAGGATGTGCAATAACTGTGAGGTTCTCAGCCCTTATGAGGTTAGCCGACTTCCCATGCCTATTAACAAGCGAGCCTGTTACAGCAACAATAAACACTTACATTGTAGCCCTGCACCCAGAGAGACCTATAGCACCACCGCCAGTATGCAAGGCTTGTGGTGTTAGCCAAACATTCCTGAGCGGCAGATGTAAGTGGTGCTGGTATAGGAGGGGCATAGCTAAGAAAGTGCCATTAACAGCTGGAATAGAGGCGGCATAGAGTAGAGACTTCAAGGTGGCATCATAAAACAAACCTCTTTTTATTTATAACTTTCTCATACCTAGCTTATAGAAGTTCTCAACTCATTTTCTCTATTTTGAGAAAAGTTTATATATCTCACTACTAGTACACTACTTCAGAAGTGAGTATGTGTGTCTAGTCAGAAAACTCAACCAACAGCTGCCCAGCTGTTTGCTGCTGAGCTGTTTGGCACATGGGCTCTGACTCTATTTGGCCCAGCTTCTGTAGTATCACTAGTATCCATACTTGGCGGAGGGGCTGCCGCACTCTTCGGCATTGGTGCGACCTTCGGCTTTATAGTCATGATAATGATATACACCCTGGGGCATATCTCAGGCACACATAAATCCCTCTGTAACTATAGCTCTTACAACAGTAGGTAGATTCCCCGCAAAGCTCATAGGGCTTTACATTGCCGCTCAAATCATAGGCTCTGTAATAGCCGGCCTCTGCCTTTATGGTATGTACCCAGGTGTGGGTAAAGCTGTACACTTTGGATCTACACTCCAGGGCCTGGTGTAAGTGATGGAGCTGCTGTAGTTATAGAAATTCTCTTAACTATGTGGCTACTGTTTGTAATAATGGGTGTTGCCGTTGATAAAAGAGCTCCGCCTGGCTGGGCAGGCTTTACAATAGGAATGATAGTTGCTGCTGACATATGGATAGCAGGGCCCTTAACAGGGGCTAGCATGAATTTCGCAAGGTCTTTGGCGCCTGCAATTGCCGCTGCCATGGCTGGGGACATACTTCCGCTATCTAAAGTCTGGATCTATCTGGTAGGACCTATAGTAGGAGGTATAATAGGAGCTGCTCTCTACGAATACATATTTAGACCAGCAAAATAGAAATAGAATAGCAAGAAGCTGAACCACGATTTTAATACAAAAAATAAAACTATTTTTTAATACGCTATTTACAAGTCAGGATTCAAAATAATTTCTTTAAAATAAGTGCTCCTAGTTGTTAGTATAAATAGTAGTTTCGTTGATTATACGGTGAGCAGTAATGCTATGTGAGTTTGAGATTCGTTACTCAGTTTTTAGTGTAAGCTATTTAAAGTCTGCATTAGGTTAAATTCTGTTTTAATGTGGTATGCATAGCTATTGATGTGCATTGAGGTGTTTTATAACGGACTCTCTACATGCCTTTGTCATTGCCTTGATTTTGGTTGTTATTGGTGTGGCGTTAAGGCTTTCGCCGCATGTAATTGTCCTAATCTCCCTCACATTGTTCTCTATTTTGGTTTTTGGCACTGGTTTTCCCATGGTGTGGCTTGGGGCGTTTAATGAGAATATGCTCACCGTTGTTCTTGCCCTTGCCTCTTCTATGTACTTAGCAGAGCTCTTTAAGAGTTGCAAAGCTTCTGATGCTTCCATAAGGGCTCTCGAGTCTTTAAGTCCAAAGCTTGCCTCTACAGCTATACCAGCTCTAGTGGGGCTTTTGCCTATGCCCGGAGGGGCATATGTATCAGCAACACTTGTGGATAGTATTTATAGTAAGGGTATGTTGAGAGCAGAGGCTAAGACATTCATTAACTTTTGGTTTAGGCACATCTGGTTAACTGTGTGGCCTTTATACCAATGTGTTTTAATAGCTTCTTACACCCTTGGCTGGAGCGTAAATGCTATAATTGTAAAGAACTGGCCTATTTTCGTAGCATCTATACTATCAGGAGTACTAGTTTCATGGAGGCTTCTCCCGAAGTATACATGCAGTACTCAAAAGAGAAGGGTTTCTGACCTTGTTCACCTATGGCCTTTTGCATCTATAGCTTTTCTCAATATTGTTTTAAAGCTCAACGTAGCGCTTTCTGCAATAATAACAATACTCCTTTTTACAGTTCTCTACAGGCCTCGCCTTGCTACACATGTAAGGGCTTTGAAGTACAGCTTGAACCCATCCATACTAATACTCATAGTGTCCTCCCTCATCTACAGTCACGTACTTTCAGAAAGTGGAGTAGCAGAGAGAATACACTCTGTACTTGGCTTACCTGAACTCACATGCTATTTACTGCCAGCTATAATAGTAGTTGCAGTAGGTCTTGAATTCACATTTAGTGCAATAGCCTTGCCCGTGCTGAAGAGCTTCATCAATGACTTCACACTATTCCTAGTGTTCCTAGGAGGTTTCACAGGATGCATGCTAAGCCCTCTACACGCATGCCTAGTGCTCTCATCACAGTACTTTAAAGCAGAGTTAAGAAGGGTTTACAAGTACACTGTCCCAGCAACACTACTTGCAATAGCTATTTCCTTAGCAGTAGCATACCCCATGTACATACACAGACATTAAAACACATATTGCCTCTACACAACGCTAATCCTTTCTTGGTGAGCAAAACGAGCTTCGCTAAGAACTTTGCGACACGGGTTTCTGTAGAGGAGTTCGCTAAGCTTATAGATCATACGGTGCTTAGAGTGGATGCTGATAGGAAGTCCCTTGAAAAAGCTGTTGAAGAGTTCCTTAGGTATGGGTTTAGATGTCTTGTTGTATCCCCATATCATCTACAGGTGCTAAAGAGAGAGGGTTTTATCAAGAGAGAAATATGCGTAGCTTCAGTAGTGGGGTTTCCCAATGGCTACACCGTTACCGAGGCTAAGGCTGTAGAAGCTAGGAGGCTGTTTGAGCTTGGGGCTAGGGAAGTTGATATGGTTTCCAACATACAGGCCCTAAAGGCTAGGGATATTCAAGTTTTTGAAGGTGATATAGCTGCTGTTGTTGAAGTTGCTAAAGAGTTTGGCGGGGTGGTTAAGGTGATTATAGAAACAGGGCTTTTAAATGATGAAGAAAAGGTTCTAGCTGTAGAAGCTGTTGCCAAGACTAAAGCACATTTTGTAAAAACTTCAACAGGCTTTCACCAAGGCGTTTCAGGAGCAACAGTACATGATGTAGCTCTTCTTAAGAAGGCTGCCAGGGGAAGGGTTAGGGTTAAGGCAGCTGGTGGAATAAGGCACGCACTCGATGCAATAGCATTATTAGAAGCTGGCGCAGATATCATTGGTACAAGCTCTGCCACTCAAATACTTGAGGAGTACAAGATCTTGAGAAAAGAGTTAGTAAACATATGAATACACTTCAATGTTTTTCACATTGAGTAAACATTAGCTTAATTAATATGCCGCACAGCTTTTAAAGCACTGCCTATATAGCTGTTAGTATAGAAATCAAAAGATTTATATGCTGTTTTAGGGCTATACTATAGCCTTAATGAGGATGTTTACACAGTGCAAATAACTACTGGGTCGCTTTATGCAAATTCGAAAGCTACTGGATTTGAGTAAGGCTTTGTGTAAAGAGCTTAAGGTTATGTGTTACAATAACTTAAGTAGAGATGAACTTGAAGTAATGTTATGGTTTACAGGTACTTGGATAGAGAGCTTTTACTATATAGATCCTAAAAGCTGTGTAAAAGATCAAGAGTGTGTTAAGAAAGTCTTGGAGATGCATGGAGAGGTTTTTAAGCTAGCACTAAAAAACGAATACAATATACTTATAGATGAAGAGCTCTTCAAAGAAGCTGTAAAGAATCTCCTGCAAATATCTGATGAAGTTGTATAGACATCTATATGCTAACACTAATTGCAAGTGTTAATATCAAGCAGTTAGATTAAAATAGATTAAAATTGTTATAAAACTTGTGTGTACTTTAAGTAGTCAGTATTTAGGTAAATGCCATTCTATTAAATTATACTTCTACAAGTCCTAGCACTCCTCCAACAAGTCCAAGGACAAAACCAATTATAAACCCGCCACCGAAAAACATGCTCAACACACTCACAACTATTGCAATAATGGAGCCCGCAAGAGCTTTTCCTTTTTCACTGCTATGCACTAGAGCTGCACCAATAAGCATTAGCACTCCTAGCACTATTGAAACCACTCCTACAAGTGTTATCACCGCTGTGGCTATACGCAATAGTGCAATGTGGTAAAGTCCTGGCAAAGCTGTTATCATTCTCACTACAAGTAGGAAAAGCCCTTGTGCAAGTAATAGAACGCCACTAGCTAATATGAATGCAAATGAGAGTGTGTACCTTTGCACTTCTCATCACTAATGAAAATCTGGCACTACGTACCCTATAAAAGCTTGTCTATAGAACTCCTATACGCTTTTCTTTGACTAGCTCATGTTTGAGTTATTACGCCTACACCTCCTCTCTTAGCAGCTATAAATAATGCTTTTCTCCACAATTCATCAATGTTTCTCGCACCTACGTAGCCAAAGCCTGCCTTAACTGCCTCAATAATCTTGCTCATAAACGCGTAAATAGAGCCTTTGTACTCTACAAGCCCTTCAACACCCTCTGCAACTTTCTTTGAAATCCTTGCATAGCGATCTATAGCAAATCTCTTTACCATTGCACCTTCGCTAGCCATGCCTCTGTAGGGTTTGTAAAGCTTATTTCCAATAGCTATTAGCGGTGCTGAAGCCTCGTCAGTACCGGCAAGCATGTGACCAACCATAGCCACAGAGGCTCCTGCTGCCAGCACTTTGACAATATCTCCAGGAGTTCTAATTCCGCCATCCCCTATAACAGGAGCCTTCAGGTTGAGGCTTTCAGCAGCATCCCTAACTTCAGCTACTGCATAAAGCGTTGGTATGTAGACACCTGCTACTTCTGGTGTTGTGCATATAGAGCCTCCGCCAAGCCCAACTCTAAACCCATCAACTTTATCCAACTGGGAGGCAATGTCCTCAACAGCTCTTCTAGAGGCTATGTTACCAACAATAAAATCGCTTGAAAGCTCCTTTACAAGGTGCCTAGAAACCCTCAAAACCTCAGCATTGTGAAAATGCGCAACATCTGCCACCAAGGCATCTGCATACCTGTCGAGCGCCAAAGCCCTAGCCCTATCAAAAGGCGATATAGCTGCTGCTATAACAAGCCTTCCACTTTCATCGACTGCAGGCAATGTCTCCTCCATAACATCCCTATAAATTAGTGTTGATATATAAACTCCATCGAAATTCGCAAGAGCAACGGCATCCAAACGACCTTCTAACAAGAGCTTCTTAGCCTCGCCAAGCCTTGCAATGGAAAAAACCTCACCAGGCTTTGGCTCAGGATGCTCAAGCCCACTTCTACACACTGCCTTTACTTCACTGTAGTGAACATAGCCCTTAACCCTGCCCCCACTTACTACAGGCATGCTTCTCACTCCAGCATCCCGCATAACCTCTAGCACCCTTCCACAGGGCGTATCGGGCTCTACATAAAGCACCCTAGTCCTTATAGGAGGGTGCTCCTTAACCTTCTTAACTATTTCAACCTGCTTCTCAATCTCCATATTTCTATGCACTACACCTATGCCGCCAAGCAAAGCCATTGCAACAGCCATTTCAAACTCAGTTACAGTGTCCATGGGGGATGAGGCAAGTGGTATGAGGAGTTTTACTCTTGTGCTAAATCTTGTTGAAAGATCCACTGCCTGAGGATCTACCTCCGCTAGTCCTGGAGCTAGATAAACATCGTCAACAGATAAAGCAAGCTCAGCTTTCTTAAGCTTCTCGATAAACACCACCTCCTCACCTCAAAGCCACAACAGGATTTACAACACGTTGGCTAAGCACATCAACAACGCCCTTGGGAGTGATTCTAACCTCAGGAATTACCGGAAGGGTTAAGAGAGATATGTACATGACCTGCTTTAGCGGATCTGAAGCCCCTTGCTTCTCAAAGAACTTCTCAACACACTTTAGCTCAGTATACACTTGCTCCACACTCTTCACACTCATTAGCCCTGCTTCTCTAAGCTCAACAATGCACACTACCTTGCCCTGCTCAACAACTACAATGCCTCCGCCAATTCTCTCAAGCTCCTTAATTGCCTTGAGCATGTCCCTAGCACTCCCCCCAACAACAATAACATTGTGAGTATCGTGAGCAATGGTCTGGGCTACAGCTCCATCATGTATACTAAGGTTTGAGGCAAAGCCCTTGCCTATATACATGCCCTGGTACCTGTCGACAACAGCTACATGAAGTACGCTATTGCAAGCTCTCACCACTCCATCTAGTATAGGCAGTGTAGCAACCTTCTTTGCTGTACGAGGAGTATTAGGAATAATCTCTGCCACAATAACATCAGCTTCTCTAAACCCACTACCGGTACGTATTAGCAAGTCTTGTTCATTTACAATTCTCGGAATTGTAAAGGGGCTTTGCAATGGCTCTTCATCAGCAGGCTCCACAATGTGATTTATAAGTTCACCTTTGTGATACACAACATTTCCCTCAACTATAACTGTGCTCACATCCATGCCTTCTAAGCTCTTAAGCAACACAATGTCTGCAAGCCTTCCCGGAGCAACAATACCTATGAGCCTGTCAAGCCCAATGTATGTAGCGGGGTTTATTGTAATGAGCCTTAGCGTTTCTATAGGGTCTAGCCCAAGCTCTATGAGCTTCTTAACAGCGTAGTCCAAATACCCCTTCTCAACTAGATCAACAGCTGAAATGTCGTCTGTGACCAGCATTACTCTATGCAACGCCCTCAAGCTCTTAGCAATTGAAGGTAGAAGAGCTTCAGCATCTCTCCACGCAGTTCCAAATCTCAGCATAACCCACATACCCCTCCTCAGCTTCTCCACAACCTCAGCAATGCTTACTGACTCGTGACATGAGGAGATGGGTGTAACTGCATAAGCATTGAGCGCTAGAGGGTCTGCTGAGGGTATGTGGCCATAGATTATAGCACTCCTTTCATATGCGCAGCTGATCTTGCTTAGCGCTTCTGGAGATCCTCGTATAACCGCTGGAAAGTCCATGAACTCCCCAAGGCTGTAAAACAGCTCTGTTGAAAAGAGCTTCACAATAGCTTCACTACTCACTGTAGATCCAGGGCTATCCACATCAGGACTTGTTGGAGGTACGCAAGGAGGTAACTGAACAAGCACCTTTAGTAATTGCTTAGAGGCTCTACTTGCAAAGCTATATAAATGCTTAACTCCACCGACATTAGCCACTTCATGAGGATCAGCAACTACTGTTGTCACACCATGCCTTATAGCCACGTTAACAAAGTTCTCGATGTTAAGCATGCTCGACTCTATGTGTACATGAGCATCTATGAAACCTGGTGTTAAAAACATGTTGCTAGAATCTATGACTAGAGTCTGGGGACCTACATACACTGAATCCTTCTTTGAATTCACAATTCCAACAATAAACCCCTTGTAAATAGCCACAGAGACTCCCTCAACAATTTCGCCAAGCACCACATCAACAAAGTTAGCATTACGAATGACAAGCTCAGCCTTAGCATCACTGCGGGCAACCTCTATAAGTCTTGGCAGCAACCTTTCATACTCCTTAATAGCTTTAGCAGGAAAAGGTCTGTACAGTTTGTGAAATGCTGAAGCCATATCACGTTAATAATGTAAGTATCCTAATAAGCGTTTCAGTATCGCTAGACGTTTCGTATTAATTAATGTTACGAATTTCACTGCGTGCAGTCATGATCTTGCCCAATTTGCGCGTAATCTTAACCATTTGGTGAGGGCATTGCCGCTGGCTTAGAGAAAATTTGTAGAGGGTTATCAGAGTTGCTACAGCTGAAAGTAAGGAGTTAGAAGGCTTGTACATAGATTACTACTCCAAGTGCATAAGCAAGTGCTGTGGAGCTTCTCATTGTAAAGCCTGTTAATGGCCCTAACCTAACTTCAGCTAAACACCTCTCTCTAAGTTCTAATGACACATCTTCGAATTCATTGCCTAACACAAGCGCTATTCTCTTGCCCTTAAAGGTTTTTGCAAGTTCGGCAAGCTTTTTCTCATTCTCTTTGGCATACATGGATAGAGCTATAGCTGCGTCTATGCCGCTAAATGCCTTGTCAAGCTCCTCTACAGTTAAAACATTCCATAGTCTTTCTAGGCCAAGTATATTGAGCACTTTTTCTACAGCTTTTTTACTGGGTTTGTAAAGCCTGAGCTCAAAGCCCAGTGCTCTTGAAAGCTGGATAAGATCCATTATTTCGTAGTCTGTCTGAGGCCTATCGATGATGGCAACAATGTTCTTTGTAATTTCTGGAGGTATAGATGGCCTCTCAAAAAGCTTAACTATTGCTGCATGCGCGTAGCCTACAACAGTAAAACCCTTATCCACTCCTATAAACACTGTGTTTTCTGCTCTTGGATTGGGAATTGCTAAGCCTTTTTCAGTAATTGCTTTGGCTATAGCCTTAGCTATTTCAATACTTGTAAGAGGGTAAGACTTGTCCCACCTCCTCACATCTATAAATACCTCGGCACCCTTAAACACGTGCTCAACAAGCTTAATGACCTCTTCTGCTATAAGTTCAAAATGGCTAGGCCTCACATAGCTATGTATAAGGTATGCCATGGAAACACATGCAACGCTCTTCAAAACCTTGGCAAGCTCTGCAAAGTCTATACCATCAACCCTTATAACTCCCCGCAACCCCCAGTCAAATACTTTCTCAACTTTAATGCTAAGCCTATTAGAAATTACTTTGAGTAGGTACTCCATGCAACGCCCTTTCGCAAAGGGTTCGAAAAGCAGAAGTACATCCATTTTAATGCAACACTCTAAAACTTAAGGGTGTAATGTGGTCTTAGCCCAATCCTCATGTAACTACTTTTTCTAATACCCCTTTTTCTATAGCCATTTTCAGCTCCCTGGCTATTCTCCTACCAGTGCTCATAGGCTCATCCCAGTATAGGTATGAGTAGGGGCTTCCATTTACATATATGTTTGTACCTGCAACTATTCTTCCAGAGAATTCAAACACCCTTATCTCCATGTCCTCCCCTATTATACTCTCTAAGCAGAAAGGTCCAATTGCACCAGGCGGTAGCATTCTTTTTGTAGCCTCTACAAACCTTACTCCATACTCAAGTACCTTTGGCAATAAGCTTTCGCGTAGAACAAGAGGTATGTTGCCAACAACAACAAATGTCGGTTCTAGACCAAGCTCTATACTGAACTTTGGCGGCAATCTCTTTAAGCCGTCAATGTTTGTTTCATACCTTATATCAGCTCCCAACATCTCTACTCTATCAAGAACAGGGCTGTAGAAGTAGTGATAGTATGCAGGAACTCCAAATAGGTACTCCTGAATCATTGCCTCCTCAAGCGAGTTCAAAAGTCCTTCCTCAACCTTCTTTCTAAGCCCCTCTAAAACCTCTTTGCTATTCTTAGCCAGAAAGTAACCCCTACCACCTTTAGCGCCAGGAAGCTTAACAATGACAAGCCTGTCAATATCTTCACCAACTTTGTAAAGCCTTGGTGTCGGAATGCCAGCTTCTTGAAGCAATTTCATTTTAGCCCACTGATCAGCTTCAACTCTAAACAACTTTCTCAAGCCAAATATTGGAACCTCAATGCTTTCAGCACACTCAAGCCCCACATACTCGACATAGCTTCCATGAGGAACTATAACAGCGCTAAGCTTCTTCAGCTCTTCAACAACATCCCTTCTGCACAACTCCCTCCAACTTCTCAAAACAATGAAGTAGTCTATCAAATGTTTAAACTGCTTATAAAACCACAGCCTATTTTCTACAACAATAGCCACAGTCCTGAACCCCTCCTGCTTAGCGCCGCGGAATATCTGAAGAGAAGAGTGACTAGCTAGAGTAGCTATAGAAATTGCATTGAAATCATACTTCTCAAGAGCTTCTTTACTCATTGCTTATCCATGTAAAGCTTCTAGTAAGGGAATAATAAAGACTTATTTACACAAGTAATACAAGTACTTAGCCCTTGCCGGTAATAATTTGCTGGATAAAAAAGTTTAATTGTATTTAGAAGCTGGTATCGCAGGCCATGATTTTGCTTATAGCCACTTTTTAATACCCAGAGTTTCATCTGTTATTTTGATAGACTCTTCAGCTCTTTCCCTAAGCCTCGTCACAGCACGTATTGCATCGATATTCTCTGGAACTATTATAGCCTCTTGGTGAACTGCGTAAGTAAGCATTATCTCTTCTCCGTTTACCCAGATGCTGTCACTCCACACAATATTTTCATAGATATCTCCTTGTGGTCTCCCAAGGTCTCTAGCCAGCTCCCTTAGCTCTGCTGTGGATATGAGCATATCCCCACTTACTAATAGTATGCGTGGAGTGTTGACTAGTGTTTCAAGGACCTGATTGCTAGTTACAGGCTTTTCTAGTGTGAAGTATAGCATGTGTATGTGTGCTAGGGTGGTGGGGGCAGCTATGGCATATGTAACTATGTCCAAGTCCTTGATAACTGTTTTAACATCTAGTGCGTGATGCGATGGGGGTTTTGGCGGGTCTAGGACATAACCTTCAATAGGGCCTCTGTTAATCTCCTTTAAGTCAGCTCCTCTCCTAGCTATGAACCCCCTCACGCGCTTTATTTTACCAAGCTGTGAAATTGCGTATATAATTCTCAGCAAGCCTGTTGTATTGCAAGACACAACCCTTACATAGTTCTTGCCCAGAGCTTCACTATAGTTCACAAGAGCGTTGAAGCTTACATCAGCAACATCAGCTTTTTCACCTCCTTGGAAGAGTGCTTTGCGCCCGAAGCTCATATAGAGCTTCTTATTCGCAGCACCTATTCCACCAGGTGTTGCATCTACAACAACATCAACAGATTTTACAAGATCTTCAAGCAAGCCGTGAGCCTTTATGCCGCGTTTTTCAAATGCCTCAATTTTATCTTTTGTTGTGTAAACCTTTATACCCTTCTTAACAGCAGAGATGACCTCCCAGTTTGGCACAACTGTTGCAATGCCGACTAACTCCATGTCTGGTTGCAGAGTTGTAGCCCACGCAACCCTCTTACCTACAGTTCCATACCCAACAACTCCTACTTTTACCTTCATGAGGGAACCACCTTGAAAAACCTCTTATATGATAGTTCCAGAGCTTTTAAAGCTGGAAGCTCCTCACCTGCTAAGGCCATGAGTAAAGCGCCGCCAGCTGTTGATATGTGAATACCTTTCTCCCTAACAACCCCTACTTCGCTAAGCATTGAGCTTATGTGCCCACCCCCTATAACAACATATGCGCTGCTTTTAAGAGCCGCCTCTAGCAGCGCTATTGTACCAGATCTGAACCTAGGGTCTTCAACACGACCAGCAGTACCCTTCATAACAACAACTGATGCGCTTCTAATAATTTCTGAAAAAACTGAGGCTGTATAGGACCCTATATCAAGTGGTATGCCAGTGGCACTGCTTAGAGGCTCTTCAGCAATACTTCCATCAGCTTTAAGTACCTTAGCATCGTACGGAGTCTCTATGGGTATGCCGAGGCTTAGAACCTTCTTAGCCTCAGCTATTAGTGGTGCAAGGCCTCTCTCTTCAAGAAGCTTTGAAATGGAATTGCTTACATTTCCGCCTTTAGCTACGTGAAAAACTAAGCCCACAAGACCGGCTGTAATCACTTTGCATTCAATACCTTTCTTCGCTAACAGCTCCACAACCTTTATCATGTCCTTAACTTTAGCTCCTCCAAGCACAAAAACCTTTAAAGAGCCTTTAGAAAGCAGCCTATCTAATGCTTCGAGTTCCCTCTTCATAACGTATCCAATTACTGAAGGAAGGACAGCTGGAAATCCTACTATAGAAGGCTGTGCTCTGTGGGCTGCTGCAAAAGCATCGAATACAAAGTAATTGAAGTGTGGTGCAAGCCTTCTAACTAAATACGTCTTTGCGAGTCTCTCAGGCTCTCCCTCTATGAGCTCTTCTGAAACAAGCCTAACGTTATCAAGTAGCAGAATTTCGCCATGCCTTAGGCTCTGAATAGCCTCACAAGCAGCAGGTCCCATCACATCGTTAACGAACCTCACCTCAACTCCGAGAACCTCCTCAAGCTTTTTAGCATGGTTTTCTAGCGTCACAAAATCACTATCGCCAGGCCTTCCCTGATGAGAAAGCACCACTACAGCCGCTCCGCGGTTGAGCAAAGAAAGTAGTGTTTGACTATGTGCCCTTATTCTAAAATCATCCAAGATATTGCCATTTACATCAATAGGAACATTGAAATCCACTCGAACAAGAACCTTCTTATTGTCTACATCAATATCATCTAACGTATAAAGTTTAGGTACTAGCAATACGTGTCACACCTATATAACTCATACTTAAAGCTTATAAGCTTTATACTTATTGTTCTAATACTAAATATTGCACTCTTTTTAACTTTTTCACATTTGCTCTCTAACTTCACTAAAGGACCTTACAGAAGGCACACGCATTTTAAGTAAGGGAGTAGTTACTGCTGTAATGTGCTTAGTAATGCAAGCATTTTTCTAGCGTTGTCTAGCATCCAGTGATTGTTATTGAAAAACACATAGACTTTCTGTAGCTCAAGGCTTAGAATAGTGTTTGCCAGCTCCTTGAGCTCTTCTTCCGAGTATTCATAGGCATACCACTCTGTAACTCCGTGCAATCTGAGGTAGACTATGCCATTTGATGACACTATCCACCTCCCTATTGGCGAGTCTATTGAAACTACTGTAAGTCTGCTCTCTCTAAACACCTCAAGTACCTCTTTATTGAACCAGCTCGAGTCCCTGAACTCCACAGCCATTCTAATACCCAGGTTTGTAAACTCTTCAAACTTCTTAATTCTCTCAACATTCTCCTCACTAAACTTGAAGGTTGGCGGAAGCTGAAAGAGGTAGAAGTCTATATAGGGGTCAAGGGGCTTGAAAAGCTCGTAAAACCTGATCCATACTTGGTAAGAGCTCTCCCTGAGTCTATGCACATGAGTTATACTTCTATGCACCTTTACAGCCCACCTAATGGGCTTAGCAGCTGTTTTCCTAGCCCAGCTTGCAACCTGGTTTCTAAAGGGAAACCTATAGAAAGACGCATTAAGCTCTACAGCATTCAGTCCAGAGTTCTTAAGATACCAGTCGAAAGACCCATCCTCATTCCAATCATAAAGCCAACCTGAAGTGCCTACAAAAACCTCCAACTCTCACAACCTTTGAATTAAAAGCAAAACACGATATTTAAACTTGTTTTTCAAGTAATGCCTAAAAAGACTGGCAATTGTATATCTAAAAACGTGTTACTCCATGTTATACACTTCAGTATAAGCTTTGCTTAAATTCTTATCTCATTATGTTAACACCTTAGGTGGGTTCTATGATTGTAAAGTATAGAGACGTGTATTTATTGGCTGCTTTGAGAACTGCTATTGGAAGGTTTGGAGGGGCTTTTAAAGATCTTCACCCAGCTGATCTAGCAGCTCCTTTGATTAAAACAGCTGTGGAGAGTCTTGATCTAAAGCCAAGTGATATGGATCTTGTTGTACTTGGCCATGTCATAAGGGGAGGATCTGGGCAGCTTACAGCAAAGCAAGCAGTTGTTAAAGCTGGTCTTCCACCAACAATACAGGTTATTAATGTTGATCACGTATGTGCGTCAGCCATGGAAGCTGTTCACTTAGGAGCTTTGCACATATCCTATGGAGCAACAAAGCTTGTGATTGCTGGCGGTATGGAGTGCATGAGCTATGCCCCTCTGCTTCTTCCAAATGCGTTTAGATGGGGAATCAGGTTTATTCTTGGGAGAAGAGTTGAAGTTATTGACTCTATGTACTTCGATGGCTTGACAGATCCTTTCACCCTCAAGCCTATGGGCGAGATTGCTGATGTAGTGGCGCGAAAGTTGGGTGTACCTAGGGAGGAGCTTGATGAAATTGCGTATGAAAGCCACATGAGAGCTGCCAAGGCAACAGATGCTGGATATTTTAAAAATGAAATAGTTCCTGTGAAAGTAGGAGGAACCGAAGTTGCTGTAGATGAGGGTATAAGGAGGGACACATCATTAGATAAGCTGGCTAAGCTTAAACCTGTATTTACACCAGAAGGCCCTCACACAGCTGGAACCTCGTCACAGATTAGCGATGGTGCTGCAATTCTTGTTTTAGCAAGTGGAGATTTTGTAAAGGAGAGAGGGTTTAAGCCTATTGCAAAGATTCTGGGATTCTCATCTATTGATGTTGACCCCCTAGAATTTCCTCTAGCCCCCGTACCGGCTGCTAAAGAACTTTTAAACGCGTTTTTAATGAATGTTAACAATATCGACCTATTTGAAAATAATGAAGCTTTTGCAGTATCTACAGCTGCATATACGAGAGGTCTTGGAGTTTCTAGAAGTAAGTTAAATGTATTTGGAGGAGCAATAGCACTAGGGCATCCAATAGGTGCTAGCGGTGCTAGAATACTTGTAACCTTAATCAATGCACTCAGGGTGACTGGGGGAAGATATGGTCTGGCATCAATATGCCACGGAACTGGTGGAGGAGAAGCAATGCTTATTGAGAGAATATAGACTTTAAAATAATAAGGATAATCGGATGTTTTAATTACAATTTACTGTTTCAGATAATGCAATAACTACTTTTTAGCTAACTTACATCACTTCTATTTCAATCTCATCAAAGCGTACAGAGATGCAGCTAAGGGCATGGCTGACACTAGTAATGAAACAGCGTTTCTTCTAATAATTGATAGTGCAAAGGATGTCGCAGAGAGCAGTAATATTATTATTATTGTAGGTTCTGTGGCACTATCTTCAGTTTTTGGTGTGACTCTATAAGGTATCTTTACACCAATTAACGCTGCTACGACATAAGGTATTATGCCTATTGATAGCAGTGTTGCTATGGCTGAAGACCTTCCGTAAACATAAGGTGGATCATATCTTCTCACATCTTTAGAGAACCTCTGTGTGCAGAAGGTCTCTAGTATTGTTGAAAATATGAAAATGGCTAGTAGCATAACTTCTAGCACCCCAAAGCGCTGAACTTCTAGAAAAGATGCAGGTAGTGCTAGTAGAAAACCGAGGCCTGCTATTGATGATACTAGGGGTTGGCTGAGGTAAAAGAGGGCCTCAAGCTTTTGAACAGCGCTTTGGGGTGCTTTTAAAATATGTTTGCCGAATCTCTTCAAGACATCTGTTGTTCCATAAGCCCACCTTCTCTGCTGAATAAAGAATGCTGCAAGGGTTTGCGGCACTCCTACACACATTTCTCCGACCAACACTGGCTCAACACCCTTGCGCAGTAGCTGTATGCCTAGCCACATATCGTCTTGCAACACATCAAGCCTGAGGCCCCCTATTTCCTCAAAAAGCTTCTTCTTAATTGCTGTACCACTACCAAGTGGATATATGAAAAAGCCTCTTGAGCTCTTTAGCTTGTAGTAAAGCCAGCTACCGTACTCGGTCATAAACGCTATGGTCTTTAATACTCTAGTCAAGCTCCATTCACACACTCTCCACCTGGCAATGCATACACCATCACAACTAGCCATACTCTTCAGCACGGCTTCAGAAGGATAAGCATCTATATCAAGTAGTGCCACAGTTTCACTAGCTGAAAACCTTACACCATCATTTATAGCTCCGTTTCTACCTCCAACCCCATTAAACCTCCTAACTAAGAATGACAAACTGCTAAATGGAAACACCTTTAGAACCTCTTGAAAGAGTTCAACATTAGTGTAATCAGCAACAACAATGCACTCCACAAGAGAAGCCTCTGTAAATTTAAGGAAATGCCTCCCATACCTCTCTACAACCTCTACAGGCTCATCCTTTATAGGCGTAATTACAGATAGTAATTCACTCTCTTCACTATGATGAGAGAGCCTAGCTGTTGCTATAGACCGCCCGTACACTAAAACTGCGTGATAGAGTGACGCAATAAGCATGGGCAGGGTTACTAGGGTAAGAGAAATTAGAGAGAGCACAGCAAAGCACCAAAATAATTTAAGTTGAATTAAAATAAAGCTTAGCGCTTATATGGAATTAGAAGGAATGCTTAGATAGTTATTAAGATGCTTAATCTTATTTATTTAAATAAAAACTTTTTAAACCCAACAATGAGGATTGGTTTCTTTTGGTGTCGTTAATTGTTTTGGTGAAACCTATTGTACAACTCCTAAACCTAGGTAGTAAAAAACAAATCCAGATTAGAAAAGGTAGTAAAAGAAACTATGTAAAGCAATTCACTAAGATGCCCCAGCCGAGCTTCACCATAGGCTATACCTATAGCCACAGCTTCTAAAGGTGAAGACCTCTATGAAGAGCCCCATCTGGAACCCTAGTGTTGAGTGTGTTTTGCGTGGGGAGTTGGAGAAGCTGCAGTTAGAGAGGCTTAGAGAAGTTGTTTACAAAATTTACAACAACAACTACCACTACAGAAAGAAAATGAAAGAAGCAAAAATATCACCAGAAGACATAAAGAGTTTAGAAGACATCAAAAAACTACCACACACAACAAAAGAAAACCTAAGGGAAAAGAAACAA